>ERZ891134.103-NODE-103-length-71224-cov-6.603676_pt1 | contig 71224 bp, 82 predicted proteins | sample MGYA00520888_ERZ891134 | MGnify/ENA primary metagenome ERZ891134 (study PRJEB32303, sample SAMEA104408692) | aquatic metagenome | biome: Brackish water; feature: Coastal; material: water | place: Baltic Sea | collected 2014-10-23 | depth 10 m ... | reverse complement strand
CGTCTCTGGAGGCACCGCGGACGGTCTCCAAGGCACCTAGTAGGCGGTTCAACAGCGCCACCAAGACCGGGACGACTACGATAATCAGAACCAGATTTCCGATAGCCCACAAACTCATGTTCGTCTCCTTACGAGCGGCTCGGCGCCGGTTGGTAGGGCAGGAAAAAGCGGGCGAAGACTCGCTTCACAGCGAGGCTGAACGCGGTGAACGCGATGGAAATGCCGCTGGCCGCCTGCGGTGCTCCAACGGACATTGGATCTCGGCCCTCGGCTATTGCGGCCATTCGGGCCTTCATGGAATCGGCCGTCTGGTCGATCAGCACCTCAGTGAAGTCCGCCACTAGTCCGCGCCCGTATTGGGCAGCCGCACCGGAGATGGTCAAGTCGACGGCCAAGTCGACGCGAGTCGCACCACCCAAGGAATTCAGCGATGCGTCGAGCATGACGCTTGCGGCACCGCGGCCCTTCTTGTCCGCACCGGCGCCCTCCAGCACGATCACCCTGCGGGCCTCGTCGCGGGACTTGATCTTCAGTTCACCGGAGAACTCCAACTTGACCGGACCCGCAGAGATGATGACGTCACCTTCGTATTGATCGTCACCCACTTCGTTGGTCAGATCCGCCCCGGGAACGCACGCCGCAACCAGCGGAACGTCATCGAAGAACTTCCAGACTTGGTCGACAGGTTGGTCGACCTGGAAGGAGTGGTTGATCAGCATGGAACCTCCTGCTGGGTTTCTTGGTTGATGAACGAACCGGGATCCTTCTCGAACGCCTTACGGCAGCCCGGTGCACAGAAGTAGTACGTGGTGCCTTCGTATTCGAACGGTCGGTTCGAAGGCACGGCGTCGACCGTCATGCCGCAGACCAGGTCGAGGACGCTTTCCGGCTCTACCACCGCGAGCGGGTCGCGCTTACGGGGCTTGAATTCCCCTGCAGCTCGACGTTGGACGAGCTCCGCCAGGATCGATACTGCGATCTCCCGGTGCCCGGTGTGCCCGAGATCCAGACCGATGGGGACCTGGACGGCCGCGAGCCGCGCGGCGTCCACGCCTTGCTCGGCGAGGAACCCGCGAACCACGTCCCCTCGCTTGCTGGAGGCGACCAGACCGATGAACACCGGGTCTGCCTCCACAGCTGTCTGGAGCGCTTCTTCGTCACCATGACCCTGAGTGGCCACAATCACCGCGGTGCTCGAGGTGACCTGACGTCCGTGGAACTCTTCTCCGGAAACCAAATCTCCACGCCAACCGAGGTCGCGCACTAGATCGAGCAGCGTGACCGCCATGGGCGAGCGACCGACGACGAGGACATGCGGAGCAGCCATCACAGGTTCGATGAAGATCTGCAACGCACCGTCGCTTTGGCACGAGATAGGAATGGTGAGCACTCCCTCCGGAACGTGCAAGCCCGCTAGGTCAGCCTCCTGACCGAGCCACACGAGCGAGGATCGACCCTCGTCGAGCACTCGACGAGCCTCCCGCAACAGCACTGGTTCGGCGCACGCGCCGCCGATCCATCCGTAGACCTCACCGTCGGCTGTCACGATCGCGCGCGAGCCGTGCTGACCGGACGAAGGAGCCTGACGCCACACGACCGTAGCCATGGCGAAAGACTCCCCCGTCTCGACCAATTCCACGGCGCGAGCCATCACGGCAGCGCCATCGGCAACCTGAGGTGAGGACACGTCAGCCAACCTTCACAGGAGGCATTCCGCTGATATCGGTTCCCGTCTGAACGGCTTCGTACACGCGGTTGGGCATCAACGGCATATCGACGTTGCGTACCCCTGTGTGCTCGATGGCGTTCATCACGGCATTCACGAACGCCGCAGGCCCGCCGACCGTGGCGCACTCGCCGATTCCCTTGGCACCGATCGGGTGGTGCGGGCACGGCGTCACGACCTCATGCAACTCAAAGCCCGGCGTCTCCCATGCGGTCGGCAGCAGGTAGTCGATGTAGTTCGCCCCGATGCAGTTACCTTCTTCGTCGAAGGTGATGTACTGCATGTTCGCCATGGCATAGGCCTCGGTAAGGCCACCCATGATCTGCCCCTCGACGACCATCGGGTTGATGCGCACACCGCAGTCATCGACGGCCACGAAGTTGAGAACATCCCACACGCCGGTCTCCGGATCGACCTCGACCTTGCAGATGTAGGCGGCGAACGGCCACGTCAGGTTCGGGGGGTCGTAGTAGGCGTTGTTCTCAAGGCCGGGTTCCATGCCGTCCGGCACATTGCTGTAGGCAGCAAGAGCGCAGTCTTGAATCGTCACGCCGCGATCTTGATTTCCGCGTACGTAGAACCGACCCAACTCCCACTCGATGTCCTCTTCGGACACTTCGAGGAGGTGTGCGGCGATCTTGCGAGCCTTCGCCCGGATCTTGCGGGACACCATCGCAACCGCAGCCCCCGCAACGGGTGTGGATCGTGAAGCGTAGGTACCCATGCCAAACGGTGCAGTGTCGGTGTCACCCTCTTCGACGACGATGTCATCGGCCGGGATACCGAGTTCGTGGGCGACGATCTGCGCCCAGGTGGTCTCGTGGCCTTGACCTTGGGTCTTGGCGCCGGTGCGCAAGATGGCCTTGCCGGTCATGTGGACCCGCAACTCCGCGGAGTCGAACATCTTGATGCCGATGATGTCGTACTCACGGCTGTTGCCAGCGCCGAGCGGCTCGGTCATCGTGGAGATCCCGATGCCCAAGAGCTTGCCGCGCTTGCGGGCCTCTTCCTGTTCGGCCTTGAAATTGGAGTAGCCGATTGCCTCCAGGCCGAGGTCCAGACACTTTTGGTACTGGCCGGAATCGGTCAGGAATCCGAAAGCGGTGCGGTACGGGAACATGTCGTCCTTGACCAAGTTGACCCGGCGGAACTCCGCTTGATCCATCCCTAGGTCATTCGCCGCTGCGTGCATCATTCGCTCTTGGAAGAACATCGCTTCCGTGACGCGGAAGGAACAGCGGTAGGCGACACCTCCGGGTGCCTTGTTCGTGTAATAACCCTCGCTGGTCAGGTGCGCCGCGGGGACGTCGTAGGCCGCGAACGTGGAGTGCATTAGACCGATCTTGAACTTGGTCGGCTGAGCGTCGGCGTAGAACGCACCATGATCGGACGTGGTGTGCATCCGCATCCCGAGGATCTTGCCGTCCTTGCGTAGAGCCAACTCGCCCTTCAAGTACACGTCGCGGCCGAAACCAGTGGAAATCAGATTGCCGGTCTTGTCCTCGATCCACTTCACCGGACGCTCGGTCAAGATCGAAGCCAGGATGGAAATCACGTATCCGGGGTAGACGGGCACCTTGTTGCCGAAACCACCACCGAGGTCAGGGCTGATGATTCGGATCTGGTGTTCGGGAAGTTCGGCCACCATCGCCACCGCAGCGCGGATGATGTGCGGGGCCTGCGTGGTCATGTAGACGGTCAACTTGCCGGTGGAGCGGTCGTAGTCAGCGATCGAACCGCACGGCTCGAGCGGTGACGGGTGCGAGCGCGGGTAATGCAGTTCGAGCGAAGACACAACATCTGCCTCCGCGAAAGCCCGCTCGGTCGACTCCTTGTCACCGATTTCCCAGTCGAAGATCTTGTTGCTCGACTGGTTCACCTTGTCGTCACGAATGAGCGGCGCTTCCTGCGAGGCCGCCTGCTCGGGACTGACGATTGCCGGCAATTGCTCGTACTCGACGACGATCTTGCTGCAGGCATCCTTGGCGATGTACGGGTCGTCGGCGATAACGGCCGCGACTTCTTGACCCTGGAAGCGAACCTTGTCGGTAGCCAGCACCGCCTGGGTGTCATAAGACAGCGTGGGCATCCAGGCCAGGTTGCGGGCAGCCATCGTCTCGCCGGTAAGCACGAGACGAACACCCGGAACCTCCCAAGCGGCTGAGGTATCGATGGACTTGATCCGGGCGTGAGCAACGGTGCTGCGCAGGATCTCCATATGCAGCATTCCCGGGAGGACGACGTCGTCGACGTACTTACCCTTGCCGCGGATGAAGCGGTTGTCCTCGACCCGGCGACGGCTCGCGCCCATGCCGCCGATCTTGAGTTCGTCGAGTGCCATTACGCATCCTCTCCCTGCTCGGCGCGCATCTTCTCCGCGGCCCATAGAACGGATTTCACGATGTTTTGGTAGCCCGTGCAGCGGCACAGGTTCCCCGACAGAGCCCAGCGGACGTCGTCCTCGGTGGGATCGGGGTTGCGCTCGAGAAGCGCCTTCGAGGCGAGCATCATGCCCGGAGTGCAGTAGCCGCACTGCAGGCCATGCTCCTGCTTGAACCCTTCCTGGACGGGGTGCAACTCACTCGCGGTCGCCATCCCCTCGACCGTCTCGACCTCGTGACCGTCGCTCTGCACAGCCAGCATGGTGCAACTCTTGACGGGCCGGCCGTCGAACAGCACCGTGCACGCGCCGCAGCTAGTGGTGTCACAACCAACGTGGGTGCCGGTCAGCTGAAGACCCTGTCGAAGCAGATGAGCGAGCAGCAAGCGCGGCTCGACGTCGACGGTGCGCTTCTCTCCGTTGACGGTCACGGTGATGCGCTTGGTGGGCACCCCTTCGGTTGGGGTCTGGACTTCGTCATACAGGCTCGTCATGGTCAGGCTGCCTTCTGCTCGTTGCGGGCAAGGTTCTTCAGAATTCGAGTAACAAAGGTTTGGACGATGTGCCTCTTGTAGGCGTCCGAACCGCGATGGTCGGTACGCGGTTCGGCGACCGCCGCTACGGCATCCGCGGCTTGCATGATGCTGTCCTCGGTCAACTGCTTGCCGATGAGGCAACCGATCGCATCGTTGGCATCGATGGTGCGACCGCCAACCCCGGCCAGAGCGCAGCCGGCGCTTCGAACGATGTCACCGTCCATGTCCAACGACACGGCTACTGAGGCGGTAGCGAAGTCACCAACCCGGCGCTCGAGCTTGAGATAGCTGCCCCGAGGTGTCCCCTTGGCTCCCGGGATAACTGCTTCCACAGCGACCTCGTTGTAGGCGAGCGCTGTTACGAACGGCCCGAGCACGAACTCGCGGATGTCGATATTGCGTTTGCCATTGGGACCCTGGGCGACGATGTAGCCACCTTGGGCGACCATGGTGGCGGCCCAATCGCCCTGTGGGTCGGCGTGGCAGACCGATCCGACGAAAGTCCCGCGTGAGCGCACGATCGGATCGGCGACCAACTCGGCCGCCGCAGCCAGGGTCGGGTGGGTGTCGGCGAGCGTCGTGGAGAGCTCGAGGTCTACGTGTCGGCACAAGGCTCCGATGCGCAGGTTGCCTTCGGCGTCGACACGGTGGTAGTCCAGATCGGGGATGTTGTTGATGTCCACGATCGTCTGCGGTGCTGCAAAGCGCAGTTTCAGCATCGGGATGAGGCTCTGACCCCCGGACAGAACCTTGGCCTCACCGGCGCCACGATCCAAGATCGCGATCGCCTCTTCCAGTGAGGTGGGCGACTCATAGTCGAAACGGGATGGGTACATCAATTCCTCTTCACTGAGCAAGCGTCGATGCGTCGACGATTCGGATGAGCGGGCGGTGGATCAGGACTGCTCGTCGCGCACGGCGACCGGCAGGGAGTCAGCGTCGGGATCAGGTCGCGCCTCCTGGTGCGGAGGCCAGGGCCCTTGCACGGGTTGCCCCGCGACTTTCAGGAAGTCGATGAACTGCGGCCATGCCCAGACAGTTGGAGTGGGGCCTTCCTTCGGGGAATCCTCGACAAGGGCGTACATCCGGGGATTTCCGCCTTCGTGGCCGGTGGATTCGATCGCCATGGAAACCTCTTTCCTGAACAATCTACGGCGCGACTCGCCGCTTAGTCCTAAGCCAATACCTATCTTGTGATTTGCGCAACAGAAGGTCAACGTTTGTTCAACATTTCACGAACTGACGCGATTGCCCACGATCTCGGCAACGACGGACACGGCGATTTCTTCGGGCGTCGCCGCGCCGATATCCAGCCCCGCCGGACCGTGCACCCGAGACACATCCGTCACGTCGCGGTAGGCCAGCCAGTCGGCCCGCGATCGCTGCATGGCACGTGATCCAAGGGCACCCACGTATCCCGCGCCGCTTTCCAACGCCAACTGCAGGCACCGACTCGAGGACTCAACGTCATGGCCCATGACGACTACAGCATCGTCACCGCCGAGCGCTGCGGTGAGTCCTGCCACCATCTCCGGTCGAGGATCCACCGCGACGTTCCAGCCCAGAAGTTCGGCCTGCGCCGACAATGCGTCGGCCATCGGCCCCGCGCCAGCCACAACGAGTGTCGTTCCCGGAGTCAGGACGGTGCGGACCCGATCGACATCGACCTCGGAGCTCGGCTTCGCCGCCTGCAGCGCGCGCGCATCGTCCTGCGTGGCGGTCTGCACCGTTGCAATCTCGATCTCCGTGACATCGTCACCTTCGAGATACGCGGTGATCAGAACCGGTTCACGCTCCAGCAGTGCACCCCACACCTCCTGAGGAAACTGCTCGGCAGGAACGACGAGGAATTCGATATCCGTGCCTACGGTCAAACCACTCGACGGAGCCTCCCAATCTTCGACCCGATGCCGCACGCGGCGACCACGGGGCAATTGACGGGCTGCGACATCGGCCAACAGACCATCGAAGGCTCCACCGGCCAGACCACCAATCCGACCGCCGCCGGGGGTGAAGGCGAGGGCGTCGTTGGTAGCAGTCGGGGCGATCAACCATGCGACATCGGCACGGGTACCTGCCCGCGCGCATGCCGCGACACTCAAGGCGACGTCGTACATCAGGCGACTCCGATCACTTGCACGTGAGTGCGTTGCCCAGTGAGACCTATTCCCACTCGATGGTGCCCGGTGGCTTGCTGGTCACATCCAACACGACTCGATTGACCTCGGGCACTTCGTTCGTAATGCGCGTCGATATTCGGGCAAGGACGTCAAAGGGCAACCGCGACCAATCTGCGGTCATCGCGTCCTCGCTGGACACCGGTCGAAGCACCACCGGGTGACCGTAGGTGCGGCCATCGCCTTGCACCCCGACGGATCGGACGTCGGCCAGCAGAACCACCGGGAACTGCCAGACATCGCGATCCAGTCCGGCAACTGTCAACTCCTCACGCGCGATGGCGTCCGCGGCCCGCAGTATGGACAGCCGTTCCTCGTCGATCGAACCGATGATCCGGATCGCCAAACCTGGTCCAGGGAACGGGTGTCGCCACACGATCTCCTCCGGCAGGCCCAGGTCCAGGCCGACCTTGCGAACTTCGTCCTTGAACAGCGCGCGCAGCGGTTCGACGAGCGTGAACTGCAGGTCATCGGGCAGGCCACCGACGTTGTGGTGGCTCTTGATGTTCGCCGTGCCAGAGCCGCCGCCGGACTCGACTACATCCGGGTAGAGGGTTCCTTGCACGAGGAACTCGACCGCTTCTCCATCGGATCCGGCCTCCGAGACGACGTCGCGCGCGGCATCTTCGAACACGCGGATGAACTCTCGACCGATGATCTTGCGCTTGGTCTCTGGATCATCGACACCAGCGAGGGCCGTCAAGAATCGCTCCCGCGCGTCAACGACGTTCAACCGGACGTCGGTGGCGGCGACGAAGTCGCGCTCGACCTGCTCGGCTTCACCGGCACGCAGCAGACCATGATCGACGAAGATGCAGGTGAGCTGATCGCCGACGGCCCGCTGGACCAGCGCGGCGGCGACGGCGGAGTCCACTCCCCCGGACAATCCGCAGATCACGCGAGAGCCACCAACCTGCTCGCGGATTCGCGCTACCTGGTCGTCGATGATGCCGGCCATAGTCCAGTTCGGTTCGCAACCGGCGATCTGCCACAAGAAGTGCTCGAGCATGCGCTGACCGTGCGCGGTGTGCACGACTTCCGGGTGAAATTGCACGCCAGCCATCTGTCGCTGCACGTCCTCGAACGCCGCGATCGGTGCACCGGGTGTGCTCGCCAGAACGGCGAATCCTGCGGGTGCCTGCTCGACACTGTCGCCGTGGGACATCCACACGTTCAGCGAATCGGGTAGGCCGTCAAGGAGGGTTCCATTTTCAACGACGTTCAGTGCCGTCCCGCCGTACTCACTGCCCCCCGTCCGAGCAACGGAACCACCTAGCCCTTGGGCCATAACCTGGAACCCGTAACAGATGCCGAAGACCGGTAGACCCAACTCCAGGATCTTCGAGTCGAAGTCAGGGGCGCCGGGCGCATAGACACTCGCTGGCCCCCCGCTCAAGATGATCGCGGCCGGGGCACGCTGTGCCACTTCCTCGGCGGCGATGGTGTGCGGAACTATCTCGGAATACACCCGAGCCTCACGGACCCGTCGGGCGATGAGTTGGGCGTACTGCGCACCGAAATCAACAACGAGAACGGTGTCTCGCTCGGTACCAACCTGATCCACGCGCGCGAGCCTAGCCACCGGTGCTGAAGGCACCGAGTCCCAGCAGCGCGCCGATCAAGGCCACATAGACGAGCACACCGATCACGGCCGTCACGATGATGATGACAAGGGCAGCCCGCGAAAAGCTCCGCGCCCGCGCCAGGTCGCCGCGCCCGATCCAGACCCGCGCTCTCCAGGACAAGACAACAGCGACGACACCGGTTGGCAAGAACAGCAACGCAGTCACCAGGAGTGAGCCGACTAAATAGGTGCGCGGAACGTCCTGGGCCGGCTGCGTTGGCAGCGTTGGCAGTGCCACTTCGGGCACTTCTTCGACCGCGTCGCTGGGGGCGTCCATTGGCTCGAACCCTAGGCCACGCAGCGGCTCCACCCCTGTGCCGCGCAGGGGCTTGACCCCTAAGCCCAGGCGGTCAGTGCCGCCTGGCCGGAAGCCCGAATCGCGCCAAAAGCCCCGGATGTGAGCAAAATCTCCCGGCGGAGGCGAATCCCTCCTAATCTGTGAGGCACATCACTATTTGGAAGAAAGGGCCTCCATGAAACACATATCCGTGAATGTGGATGGCACCCAGTACGAGGGGGAAGTAGAACCGCGCACGCTCCTCGTGCAGTGGGTGCGAGAAGAACTCGGAAAGGTGGGCACCGTCATCGGCTGCGACACCTCCAATTGCGGAGCCTGCACGGTTCTGCTGAACGGCCGCAGCGTGAAGTCCTGCAGCGTGCTAGCCGTCCAGGCTGACGGTGAGAGCGTTACCACCATTCAGGGAATCTCCACAGGTGACGAATGGCACCCGGTGCAGACCGCGTTCAAGGAATGTCACGGCCTGCAGTGCGGCTACTGCACCCCGGGCATGGTCATGTCCACGATTGATCTCCTGGGAGAGAACCCGAGCCCGAGTGAAGACGAGATCCGAGAGGGACTCGAAGGCAACCTCTGCCGGTGTACCGGCTACCACAACATCGTGCGCTCGGTCGAGAAGGCCGCTGAACTCATGGGAGGTGCGAAGTGACCGATACCGTAGAAACCTCGACACCACTTGGTCGTCCGATCAAGCGCAAGGAGGACGCCAAACTCCTCCACGGTCGGACCAACTGGACCGACAACATCCAGCTTCCGGGCACGCTGCACATGGCGATCCTGCGAAGCCCGTTCGCGCACGCGAACATCACCAAACTCGATGTCTCGGGTGCTCTCCAGCAACCCAATGTCGTCGCCGCGTACGGCGCTGACGAACTTGGTGACCTGAATGGTTCCGTTCCCTGCGTGTGGCCGGTCACCGATGACATCGTCATGCCGGATTTCCCGTCACTGGCCAAGGGCAAGGTTCGCCAGGTGGGCGACTGCGTTGCAGTTGTCCTGGCCACCGACGCCAAGCATGCAACAGATGCGCTCGAGGCCATCGAGGTCGAGTACGAGCCGCTGGACGCCGTTGTCGACATGGAGGCAGCCTTGGCGCCCGGATCCCCGATCCTGCATGAAGACGCCGGGACCAACCAGTGCTACGTCTACAACCTCGGCGGCGGGTACGACGACGCCAAGGCCAAGGCGGACGTCGTCGTAAAGCGCCGCTTCATCAACCAGCGCCTCATTCCCGCCTTCATGGAGCCCCGGTCCGTAGTCGCGGCGCCGATGGGTATGAGCGACGAGATAACTGTCTGGTCGTCCACGCAGATTCCGCACATCCTGCGCGTCCTCATCGCGCTGGTGACGGGAATCCCCGAGAACAACCTGCGCATCGTCGCTCCTGATGTTGGCGGCGGCTTCGGCGGGAAGCTCCAGATCTACCGCGAGGAAATTCTCGTTACCCAGTTAGCGCGCAAACTCGGTCGACCGGTGAAGTGGACAGAGTCCCGCAGCGAGGACATGGTCGCCACGCACCACGGTCGCGACCAGATCCAAGACATCGAGATTGCTGCCACGAAGGACGGCACCCTGCTCGGGCTCAAGGTCGATCTCCTCGCCAACATGGGTGCCTACCTGCAGATCATTACCCCCGGCACCCCCCTGCTCGGAATGTTCATGTACCCGGCGATCTACAAGATGGATGCCTACGACTTCCAGTGCACGGGAGTGTTCACGAGCACCACGCCCACGGATGCCTACCGCGGGGCCGGTCGACCGGAGGCCACCTACGCGATCGAGCGAATCATGGATGAACTCGCCGCGGAACTCGACATGGATCCGATGGAACTTCGCGAGAAGAACTGGATCAAGCACGAGGAGTTCCCATACTCCACGGTTGCCGGTCTCACCTACGACACCGGCAACTACGAGGCAGCCACCGCGAAGGCGTTGGATCTGTTCGGCATGGACGAGTTGCGCGCAGAGCAGCAGCGTCGTCGGGAGTCCGGCGATCCGGTGCAACTTGGCATCGGTATCTCGACCTACACCGAGATGTGCGGCCTGGCACCTTCTCGAACCTTGGGCGCGCTGAAATACGTGGCCGGTGGCTGGGAGCACGCGACCATTCGAATGTTGCCAACTGGCAAGGTGGAACTAATCACCGGCACGTCGCCACACGGCCAAGGCCACGAGACGGCTTGGAGCCAGATCGCAGCCAGCATCCTGGGCATCGGCGTTGAGGACATCGAAGTGGTGCACGGTGATACCGGTCGCGCTCCCTATGGCATGGACACCTACGGTTCGCGTTCGCTCGCAGTCGGTGGTCAAGCCATCAAGAAGGCCGCGGATAACCTGATCGAGAAGGCGCGCGTCATTGCAGCGCATCAACTCGAGTGCTCCCCCGGGGACTTGGAGTTCGTTGAAGGCGAGTTCCGCGTCAAGGGTGATCCGGAGAAGGCGCAGGCCATCGGGGCCGTCGCGTTCGAGGCCTTCACCGCGCACAACCTGCCCGACGGCGTCGAACCGACGCTGCAAGGTGAGGCCACAGTGGACCCGGAGGACTTCTCCTTCCCGCATGGCACGCACCTGGCGGCCATGGAGGTTGACACGGAGACCGGCAAGGTCACGCTGCGCAAGTACGTTGCAGTGGACGACGTCGGCAACCAGGTCAACCCGATGATCGTCGAGGGTCAGGTGCACGGTGGCCTGGCTCAAGGGATCGCACAGGCGCTGTACGAAGGGGCCTTCTACGACGAGGACGGACAGCCACAGAACGCGAACCTGTCCACGTACCTGATTCCGGGAGCGCCGGACCTTCCCTCGTTCATCACTGACCACACGGTTACTCCCTCGACCACCCACCCGCTGGGAACCAAGGGTGTCGGTGAGGCAGGGGCAATCGCATCCACGCCCGCGATCATCAACGGCATCGTCGATGCGCTTCGTCCGATGGGTGTCACCGACGTCGCGATGCCGGCAACACCCATGACCGTCTGGAAAACCATCCAAGCGGCGAAGGGAGGCCAGGCATGATTCCCGCAACCTTCGGGTACACCAAGGCTTCCACCATCGACGAGGCGCTGTCGGCACTGTCCAGCAGCGACGACGCCAAGGTTCTCGGTGGCGGACAGTCACTACTGCCCGTGCTGCGCCTGCGGCTAAATGCGCCTGAACTGGTCGTCGATTGCTCGGGCATCGACGAAATCAAGGGCATCGACGCATCGGGCGACAAAGTGGTGATCGGAGCGGGTGCGACCCATCATTCAGTCATGAACGACTCCGCAGTGAAGTCGTCCGTGGCCCTACTCGCTCAGGCGACGGAGACGGTGGCAGATCCGCAAATCCGGCACCGAGGCACAGTAGGTGGGTCGCTTGCGCATGCTGATCCGCGCGCTGATCAGCCGCCGGTGGCTCTTGCTCTTGATGCGGAGTTCACCATCGCCGGCCCGTCGGGGCGGCGCACAGTTCCCGCGGCGGAGTTCTTCCACGGGCCGTTTGAGACATCTGTCGGTGAGGATGAGCTCCTCGTCAGTGTTGCATTCCCGAAGTACGACGGCTGGGGTACGCACTACGAGAAGTTCAACCGCACAGCGCAGGCGTGGAGCATCGTGGGCGTAGCAGCCGCTGTTCGAATGGATGGCGGGAAGATCGCTGAGGCACGCATCGGGCTGACCAACGTGGGCGGTAGCCCGGTGCGCGCAACCGCGGTGGAGCAAGCCCTCGTCGGGGCCACCACCATGGGCGACATCGAGGCAGCGGCGGCGAAGGCGTCGCAGGGCCTTGAGCCATTCTCCGATGAGGATGCTGATGCCGACTTCCGTCGGCACCTGGCCGAGGTGCTCACCAAGCGGGCCGTAGCAAAGGCTGCGGGAATCGAGTAAGCAGCAAAAATCTGCTCATCACAGCGGGTGCGGACTTCGGTTCGCACCCGCTGTTTTTCCCGAGCCAAAGGCACAGGGTGCGCAACCCGGTAGCTCAAGATGAGTGATCAGCGGACTGTGTCGCAGTAAGTCGGTAGCCGACTCCGCGCACCGAACCGATGACGGATGGACCACCGGCCTCGGAAATCTTCTTCCGTAACCGAGACGCATGCGCTTCAAGGCGATGGTGATCAGAAACCCAAGGGTCATTCCAGATCCACCGGGAGAGTTCTTCATGCGTGAAGGCGCGCTTTGGGTCGGTCATCAAGTGAGCGAGGAGATCGAACTCTGTCTTCGTGATGTCCAGTGCTTCGCCAGCCACCATCACGCGATGTTCAGCGACCTGCACTTCGACATTGCCATACACAAGCCTGGGCTCCGCCTGATCCGCGGGCGCATGGTCAAGACGCAGGGCAATCTGCGCTGCGAGAACACGTGGCCGGATGGGCTGGTAGCTGATACTGCACACCCCAACCGTGACCAAGCGCAACTCATCAAGTTCCGCGAGTGAATCGGAAATTACCGTGATGGGTGCAGATGTCAGTGCTCGAACACGTCGAGCCAGCGCTAGCCGGTCTTCCTGAGGGATCGTCGGCCCGATCAGCACGATCGCTGCCTCGTGCAAAGACTGTGAATTCAGTGCTTGCTCACGTGGCTCGACACGGCGGAATCGGATTCCTTGCCGCTCCACCTCCTCACCGAGTTCAAAGAACAGCGAGTCAGCAACGCCGAGAAAGCAGACTTCATGGTGGAGCACTCGGTACCTTCCATAGAACTTTGCCCGAAGTTTGGTTCGATTTGGTAGATACCCGACGTTTCGTCTCATTTTAACTGCCAGAACGCGCTATATCGCTCCGAGCGGTTCCAGACCGATCATTGTGAGCAAAATGCAAGCAAGCGTGATGGCCCTGCACAGACATGCACGCACGCAGGGCTTAGTGTTCGTAAGCCTGATGCAGGGGGGGGAGAGACCAAGGGCAGTCGTAAATACCGATCGAAGGACGGTGATTGTGCAGCCCGATAGGCGTCGCCAACTGCTCTCCAACCTGACGCAGACCCCAGGCGATTCGCTGGCGGACCGCATCTGCCATCTCTGCGTCGCGGGAGACATTGACGGTGCTGCCATCTTGTTGCACTCCGGCGATCAACTGCTCGGAGTCGCTGCCAGCACTGGCGCCCTCGGGGATTCGCTCGCAGATCTGGAACTGACGCTCGGAGAGGGGCCCGGTCACCAAGCTGTCAAAATTGGAACGACCGTTTTCGCGGACCAGCTTCTCACGGGCACGAGCCAGGGTTGGCCCATCTTCGCGACCCATGCTCAGCAAGCCGGAATCGCGGCGGTATTCGCCTACCCACTTCAATTAGGGAGCATGATGTTGGGCGTCCTCGAAATGGCACGTGGTCGTGCCGGATCTATGTCTGCGATGGATCTGTTAGACACAGCGCACCTAGCTTCATTGGCTACATCAGCCTTGCTGCTCTCCCAACTCAACGTGAACGATCAGGATGCCTTCGACCTTCTAGAGCTGAGCGAGCCAACCCAACTACGAATCCATCAGGCGACCGGAATGGCTGCTGAGCAAACCGGAGCATCCTTGACTGATTCCTTGGCCCTGCTTCGCGCCTACGCGCTTGTGAATGCACAATCCTTGTCAGAAGTCGCCCAACTAGTTGTCACTCGAAAGATTCGGATGGATCCGTAATGAACGAACAATCTCCGAAGAATTCCTCCACGCCCTCACTCACTGCGACCGTTCTCGAGGCAATGGAAGCGATGGTCCAAGATTTCGACTACATCGACCTTGCTTCTTCCTTGGTGTCCTCGACCATTGAGTTGCTCGGAGCGAACGCCGCGGGAGTCATGATCGGCGACTCCAGTCAACTGCTCCATGTTGTGGCTGCTTCCGACGAAGACATGCGAACACTCGAAGTCTTCGAGATCCAAAACGACGAAGGGCCGTGCCTGGATTCGTGGTACTCGGGGCGCATGGTCACATGTGATGACCTCGTCACCGACGAGCGCTGGGGAGCTTTTCGCGCCCGCGCCACCGAACTCGGCTTTCGTTCGGCACTGGCCGCTCCCCTTCGATTACGTGACCACAACATCGGTGCACTGAATGTCTTGTGGTCTCAGCCGAATGCGGCAGATGAACGCGCCGAACAGGCAGCCCGGGCGCTGGCTGACCTGGCAGCCCTTGGACTAACCAGCAAGGCAGTTCCATCCGAAGCGACCTTCCTCGCCGAGCAGATTCACCGGACGATCAACGCGCGGGTGACCATTGAGCAAGCCAAGGGCATGCTCGCCGAGCAGGATAATTCCGACATGAACACGGCGTACACCTTGATGAGGAACTACTCGAAAGCCAGCGATACCCACTTGGTGGCGACGGCCGAGTTGGTGACCCGCAGGAAGATCACTGCCGCGACCATGCGCGCAGCGGTGGTGCGCTAGCGGGTCGATACCGGCAGCCGCAGTCCACCGGGCGCAGCCTCTGGCACGACGGGGTTCGCGGGCGCGATAGCCGGCACCGGGAGGTACTTCTGGCCCACAGCGGGGCGCAGATCCGGTTGCCCCTTGTTCGGCCACATGGCCACCGCGCGTTCGGCTTGGGCGGTGATCGTCAACGATGGATTCACACCGAGGTTCGCCGTTATGGTCGAGCCATCAAGGATGTGCAGTCCCGGGTAGCCGAATACCCGCTGGTAACCGTCGACCACTCCGTGGTCGGCATCTTCACCGATTACGCAGCCACCGACGAAGTGGGCAGTCAACGCAGCATCAAGGTTCTCGAAGACACTGCTTCCAGGGACCCCGCCGATCTTGTCGGCAACGCGCCGCACGACCTCCTGTGCCATCGGCATATAGGTCGGTGCTGGTGTGGATTGGCTCTGGTCGGTAGTCAGGCGCCATCGACCAAGAAGTCCGCGCTTGCCCGTCAAAGTCAGCGAGTTGTCGACCGGCTGCATGATCAAGGAGATAACGGTCCGCTCCGACCACTTACGCACGTTGACCAACTGCGCAGCAACCCTGGGTTGCCTCACGAGTTCCTCGAACCAAGTCCGCCACCTTGGTGTGCCAGACCGCGGTTGAGTCAAGACGGACTGAAGGAGCCCCATCGAGTTGGAGCCTTTGCCGTAACGCACCGGTTCTACGTGCGTTTGCTCGTCGGGGTACCAGCTAGAAGTGATCGCGACACCCTTCGTGAAGTCTTCTCCGGTAGTCGTAACGGTGCGGGCCACAGCGCCGAGAATCGACTCGGAGTTGGTTCGCGAGAGTCGACCGAGCATCGATGACAGCTTCGGCAATCTCCCCTCGTCCTTCATGCGGTGCAGCAACTTTTGCGTGTTGTACGTGCCCGCTGCCACGATCACCTGTTCCGCCGTGTACCACCGGCGAATGCGGTTGCCGAGAGTTCCCGTAGCTTGCGTCTCGATTCGGTACCCACCGGAGTCGATCGGATCTAACCCCACGACGGTCGTCATTGGATAGATGCGAGCGCCAGCCAATTCGGCGAGGTGCAGGTAGTTCTTGGGAAGTGTGTTCTTCGCTCCCCATCGGCATCCGGTCATGCATTCCCCGCACTCAATGCAACCGGTTCGGGCCGGACCCTTGCCACCAAAATAGGGATCGGGAGTAGTGACACCCGGTGTGCCGAAGTACACACCTACCGGCGTCATGCGGAAGGTGTGGCCTACGCCCATGTCGTCAGCCACCTGCTTCATGACGATGTCTGATGGCGTCATCGTGGGGTTGTCGGCGATGCCCAGCATGCGCCCGGCTTGGTCGTAATACGGGGCAAGTTCACTCGCCCAGTCAGTGATACCCGACCACTGCGGATCATTGAAAAACCGGTTGCCGGGTACGTACAGCGTGTTCGCGTACACCAGCGATCCACCACCCACGCCGGCACCGGCCAGCACGGCAACGTCCTTCATCACATGGATGCGTTGGATACCGAACATGCCCAGCAACGGCGCCCACAAGAACTTACGCAGATCCCAGGAGGACTTCGCAAAATCTTCGTCGCGAAAACGGCGACCGGCTTCGAAGACCCCGACCCGGTAACCCTTCTCGGCGAGCCGCAGCGCGGATACCGATCCGCCGAACCCCGACCCGATAATCGCAACATCGAGGTCGTGCACGACCGGATCGCTCGTCGGCGCAGACACCAGACCTCCTACTTCAAGCCGAGCTTCTTCATCACACCCATTGCCCCGGCAAGGGTGTCACCCCAACGCTCATCGGACCACCCGAATTGCGGACCAAAACCCAAGGCCCGCTGGGTGGCGATTGTCTGCGCCTCGGTGTACTTAAGCATTCCCTCATCCCCGTGCCGGCGCCCGAGACCCGAGGCCCCCATGCCACCCATCGGTGCTCGCTTACTGGCCCACGCCGCGGCGTATCCCTCATTCACGTTGACCGTGCCAGCACGCAACCGACGGGCGATTTCCATGGCTGCTCGCTGGTTACGACCCACAACCGAGGCGTTCAGGCCGTACTCGGTGTCATTTGCGCGACGAACAGCTTCCTCGTCCGAGGCCACCGGATAGACCGCTACCACCGGTCCGAAAGTCTCTACGGAGCACAAAGTCATCGAGTCATCGACGCCGCTCAAGATGGTTGGTGCATAGAAGTACGGACCCACATCGGGGCGGCCCTTCCCACCGACGACAACCTCCGCCCCACGTTCCACGGCATCGTCCACATGAGCCGTGACTCGCTGCAGTTGCTTTTCGGAAATGAGTGATCCGACATCAGATCCCCACCCCACATGTGCGGACATTCGCAACGATTGAGTTCGACGTGCGAAAGCCGAGAGGAACTCCTCAAAGATCGTCGCGTGCACGTAGATGCGTTCCATGGATATGCAGAGTTGTCCGGAGTTGGAGAAGGCGCCGCGTACAGCGATCGATGCGGCCCAATCTGGTTCGGCATCAGCGCGCACGATCATGGCATTTTTGCCGCCGAGCTCCATCGAGCAGCCGATCAACCGCTCCCCGCAGCGCTGCGCTACCTGTCGACCCACAGCGGTGGATCCGGTGAACATCACGTAGTCCGAACGGTCGATCACCCACGGACCCACCGCTGGGCCTTCACCGGAAACCACATTGAAGACGCCATCAGGAAGCCCCGCTTGCGCCAGCAGGTCGGCAATCCATAGCGCAGAGAGCGTTGTCTGGACGTCAGGCTTGAGCACAATGGTGTTGCCTGCGATCATCGCGGGGATCGCATCGCTAGCCGCAAGCGTGACCGGATAGTTCCATGGCGAGATAACCCCCACCACTCCGTTGGGAACCCGCAACTCCGTGACGCCGACCAATCCTGGAAAAGCCCCGCGGTGCCGGCGGGAGCGCAACAGGCGCCGAGCATCACGTGCGTAGTGCCGCGCAGTGATGCACACGTCCAAGACTTCCTCGTTCGCGTCTTTGCGTGCCTTGCCCGTCTCCCGCTGCACCAGATCTAAGCCCTCATGCCTATTCGCTAGCAACAGATCGTGGAATCTCAGCATCACCGCGCAGCGGGATGAAAGCGACATCGCAGACCAGCCGGCCTGCGCAGCCTGAGCCCGATTGAATGCCGAATCGACGTCTGTCTCAGTGCTCGTTGGGAGTGCGTACAGGACATTCCCAGTAAACGGCTCGATCACGTCGCGCAACTGACCGCTTGCCGTCAAGTGCGGCAGCAGGTCGGCATTGGATGGGCCCGTATCCATGGACACCCCTCACGTGAGAACCGGCGCCCCCAACCTACCCTCGCCGTTTCCTCCAGGGGCTGGCTGATTGACCGTCAGTTGCCCACACCTGAAGTCCCGGGTGGGCTTTCCGCCACATAGTGGCGAGAAAGCCAACTGAAGCCAAGTTGTTGGAGGATTGACGGTCAATCAGCCAGCCCCTGGAGGAAACGACGGGAGGGGTTAGGGAGTGGTGATGACCATGTCGACGCGCTGGAATTCCTTGAGGTCGGAATAGCCGGTCGTGGCCATCGCCTTGCGTAAGGCGCCAACGATGTTGACGGTGCCGTCGGCGCGGTGGGACGGCCCGTTCATGATCTCGGCGAATGTGCCAACCTGATTCATCAGATGGCGATCACCACGCGGCAATTGCGAATGCCAGGCCTCTGCTCCCCAATGCGCTCCTTGTCCTGGGGCATCTGTTGCCCGGGCAAAGACAGATCCGACCATCGCGGCATCTGCACCGCATGCGAATGCCTTGACGATGTCACCACTGGAACCCATGGATCCATCAGCGATCACATGCACGTAGCGACCACCGGATTCATCAAGATAGTCACGACGGGCTGCGGCAACTTCGGCAACCGCGGTGGCCATCGGCACTCGCACGCCGATTACGTCGGCAGTGGTGTGGCTAGCGCCACCACCGAAACCGACAAGCACACCGGCCGCACCGGTGCGCATGAGATGTAAGGCCGCTTGACGAGTGCTGCAACCACCGACGATCACAGGAACATCGAGGTCATGGATGAATTCCTTCAAATTCAGCTGCTCACCATTGCTGGTTACGTGTTCAGCTGAAACGGTGGTGCCGCGGATGACGATGATGTCGGCACCCGCCTTGGCAGCTACCGGCGCCAGTTCGGCGGTGCGCTGCGGAGATACTGCTACCGAAACAGTAATCCCAGCGTCCTTCATTTCGTCGATGCGCTGCTTGATCAATCCAGGGTCCACCGAAGCATCCCCGTATATGTGCTGCATGTGCGCGGTGACAGTCGCCGGATCCTCGGTGGCAATCTGGGCTAACAGCGGAGAAGGGTCGGTGTAGCGAGTCCATAACCCCTCGAGGTTCAAGGACGCCAGGGCGCCAAGTCTTGATAGTTCGATAGCACTAGCAGGTGAAACCACCGAATCCATCGGGGCTACCAACAGCGGTGTGCCAAAGGAATAGGCGTCAATGTGCCAAGCCGTTGAGACATCCTCGGTGTTGCGTGTTCGCCTACTCGGCGCGATCGCAACTTCGTCGAATGAGTAAGAGCGGGCGGCTTCTTTCGAGCCGCCGATAACAACATCGGCCATAGTTACCGCCCTGAGTAGTTGGGGGCTTCGAGCATCATCTGTACATCGTGCGGATGGCTCTCGCGAAGTCCAGCGGAAGTAATCTGCACGAAGCGGCCACGATCGATGAGTTCGGCGATGGTCGCGGTTCCTGCGTAACCCATCGCTGCCCGGAGGCCCCCTACAAGCTGGTGCGCCACGGCGCCGAGCGGACCGCGGTAAGCGACCATCCCCTCGATCCCTTCGGGAACGAGTTTGTCATCGCTGAGTACATCGTCCTGGAAATAGCGGTCCTTGCTATAGGAGCGAGCCTGCCCACGCGACTGCATGGCACCCAGCGATCCCATCCCGCGGTAGGACTTGAACTGCTTACCGTTGACGAAGACCACTTCGCCGGGAGCTTCCTCACAGCCCGCGAGCAGCGAGCCGAGCATCACGGTGCTGGCACCGGCCACGATCGCCTTAGCGATATCACCGGAGTACTGGATGCCGCCGTCGCCGATCACCGGAACCCCGGCGGGCGCACACGCGCGGTAGGCCTCGTTGATCGCTGTGATCTGGGGAACGCCCACGCCGGCAACCACGCGGGTTGTACAAATCGAACCTGGACCCACGCCGACTTTTACCCCGTCCGCACCCGCATCAACGAGCGCTTTGGCTCCGTCGAAAGTTGCAACATTGCCGCCGATGACTTCCACGCCAGTCTCGGCCTTAATGCGTCGCACCATGTCCAGAACCGCGCGGGAATGGCCGTGGGCGGTATCGACAACGACGAAGTCGACCCCTGCTTCAACAAGCGCGCTGGCCCGCTTCTCCGCGTCCTCCCCCACTCCAACCGCAGCACCGACTACAAGGCGGCCATCGGCGTCCTTCGTGGCGTGCGGGTACTTGTCGGACTTCACGAAGTCTTTCACGGTGAACAAACCCATGAGCTTGTTATTCGCATCAACGATCGGAAGCTTCTCGACTTTGTGTTGGGCGAGCAGCGCAAGGGCGTCGTTGGGATCAATACCGGCAGGCGCGGTTATCAACGGCATGCGAGTCATGACCTCGTGCACCGGACGAGACATGTCGTCCTCGAAGCGCATGTCCCGGTTCGTCACAATCCCCTGCAATGTTCCCGACTCATCGACAACAGGAACTCCAGAAATGCGATAACGCCCACACATCGCATCGACATCGGCAAGGGAATCGTTCGGGCTACACGTGATCGGGTTTCCGACCATGCCGGCTTCCGATCGCTTGACAAGATCAACTTGGCCGGCCTGATCTTCGATGGGCAGATTGCGGTGCAGCACTCCCACACCGCCTTGCCGTGCCATAGCAATTGCCATGCGGGATTCGGTGACGGTATCCATCGCGCTGGAGACCAAAGGCATGCGAACTGCGATGTTGCGGGTGACTCGACTCGATGTCTCAACGTCGCTCGGCACGATCTCAGATTCGCCGGGCAGCAGCAGGACGTCGTCGAACGTCAGGCCCTGCAGGGCAACCTTGCCCGGGTCCTTCTCGCTCGCCTCGCTACTCGCCGCAGAATCCACAGCGTCAGGCTACTCACATACCCAGGGACCGGGAGATGCGCGCCACAGTCTCGGTGAGATCGGTGGCCACCCACACCCCCGGTGGCGGCGTGCCTTGCCACCCTGGACCGCCCGCGAGAACGCTTGGTGCCGGACGCAGCGCCGTCAGGTCAGCCAACGACGTAATCCGGGCCGAGCCAGGAATCTGGGCCCACACGAATACGGCAGCTGGGCCGGTTCGTCGAACCGCTTGCAGCAGGGTGTCGTGCGGGACCCGGGCGCCGAGCATCTGGATTCCGATGCGCCGCTCGGCCAGTGCGGCGGCTACGGCCCACAGCGGCAGGAAGTGCGTTTCTTCGTCTGACGCGGCCAACATGACCAAGCGGGCGTTCGCCGGATCCTTGAGTTCGCGGGCTCGGTCAGCTAGCGCGGCGTGGACCGAGTCGCTGAGGATGTGCTCGACGTCGATTCCCCGACCACTGCTCTCCCAACGTTGACCGACGCCGGCCAGAACGGGGACCAGCAGGTGATCCCACGTTGAAATGACACCGCGCCGTTCGATCGCTTCGCTAATGATGCGCCGACACGAGTTGCCATCTAGTGCCAGCGCGGCACGAGCCAATCCGCGTGATGCCGGAGTGCCACCGGGGATAGGAATTACCTGGCCACCACCGCTGCGCCCGGGGGCAACCGACCGCTGGGAGCCATCGTCCTCAGCGGAGGCTTGATCAAGCGATGCGACCCCCGCCACGATGTCGGTAACCGGTGCCAGAGATGACGGGTCCACCTCCAAGGCGATGGCGTCGCGGGCTGCGTCCCCGGGCGGGATTCCGGCGAGGACCAGACGGCGCATGTGCTCAAGGCGAGCGAGGTCGGCGGCCGTGTAGCGTCGGTGCGACCCAGCTCGGTGCTCACTCGGACCTAGGCCGTAGCGGCGATCCCAGGTCCGCAAGGTGGCCGGCGCCACGCCCAACCGACGCGCGACGGCAGCGACCGTGAGTCCAGGAGCGATGGTCTGTGTTTGGCCCGAGGATTCTGAGCTTTCAAGTTCACTGACCACGCGTGCATTGTGGGTGGCCCAGCCGCTTCCCGCATCCGCAGATCTGTGCATGGGGGCCTCGACAATCACCGAACCACCTCGCAAACCGAGTCCAATCGGGTCAATCGCGCCAGGCGTGTCCGGGCCGCTCCTCACGATAGAGACCACAAAGCGCTTCAAACATTATTCATCTGGGGATATTGACGCACCCCTGGCGCGGTTGATATCGTTTCAACACCTACTCGGAAAGAGGTTCTCATGGCAGACGTTTCACGGCTTCCCGGTCCAAATGCCGACATTTGGGACTGGCAGTTACTAGGCGCCTGCCGCGGCGAGGATCCGGGAGTGTTCTTCCACCCCGAGGGCGAGCGCGGACCGGCCCGCGCGGCCCGCGAGTCCGCCGCCAAGGCCGTCTGCGCCGGATGTCCCGTGATCAACGAGTGCGCGTCCCATGCCCTCGAGGTTCGCGAGCCCTACGGGGTTTGGGGCGGACTGTCCGAAGATGACCGCGAAGCCGTCTACGCCGGCCGCAAGCGCCTGCCATTGGCGGTTTAGCAGCACAAATTTTCGTGTATCCCTCCTCACACGGAAAGGGCGCCGGAGAACCCGGCGCCCTTTTCCTTTGCGGGACAGACCCGCGAGATGGTTAGTGGGAATGCCCGTGGTGGGAGTGGCCGTGACCGGCTTCCTCGGCTTCTTCCTCGGGCTTTTCGACGACCAGCGCCTCGGTAGTCAGCAACATCGCCGCGATTGAGGCGGCATTCTCCAGTGCCGACCGAGTGACCTTCACCGGATCGATGACACCCTGGGCAATGAGATCGCCGTACTCGCCAGTTGCAGCGTTCAAACCGTGACCGGCAGGCATTTCCGCAACCTTGGAGACAACGACGTAGCCACGCTCGCCGGCGTTCTCCGCGATCCAGCGCAGCGGTTCGGCAGCTGCTCGGCGAACAACACCCACACCGGTCGCCTCATCGCCCTCGAGCCCGAGGTTGTCGTCTAGCACCGTGGCAGCCTGCACCAGCGCAGTACCACCACCGGAGACGATGCCCTCTTCGATCGCAGCGCGGGTAGCGGAGACCGCATCTTCGATGCGGTGCTTCTTTTCCTTGAGTTCCACCTCGGTGTGTCCACCGACACGGATGACGACGACGCCACCGGCGAGCTTGGCCAACCGCTCTTGCAGCTTTTCGCGATCCCAGTCCGAGTCCGAACTTTCAATCTCGCGCTTGATCTGCGCAACCCGGTCTTCGACTGCGGAATGCTCGCCGCCACCATCGACGATGGTCGTGTTGTCCTTGGTCACCACCACGCGTCGAGCGCTGCCGAGCACCTCGATGCCCACCTGATCGAGCTTGAGGCCGATTTCCGGCGAGACAACCTGGGCACCGGTGAGAATCGCGATGTCTTGCAAGATCGCCTTGCGGCGGTCACCGAAGGCCGGTGCCTTCACAGCGCAGGAGGTGAAGGTTCCACGGATGCGGTTCACCACGAGGGTAGAAAGCGCTTCGCCTTCAACGTCCTCGGCGATGATCAGTAATGGCTTGCCCGCTTCTACGACCTTCTCCAGCAGCGGCAGAATCTCATTGACGGCCGCGATCTTCCCTTGGGCCAGCAGGATGCGTGCGTCCTCGAGGACCGCTTCCATTCGATCGGCGTCGGTCACGAAGTACGGCGAGATGTAACCCTTGTCGAACTGCATGCCCTCGGTGAAGTCCATTTCCATAGCGGTGGTGCTGGACTCTTCTACGGAGATGACGCCGTCCTTACCGACCTTGTCGAAGGCATCTGCAATGAGCCCTCCGATTTCGGCATCCTGACTGGAAATCGTTGCGACATTGGCGATCTCGGCCTTGCCGTCGACCTCGCGGGCAAGATCAACGAGTTTTTCGGTCACGGCGGCAACCGCACGGTCGATGCCGCGCTTGAGGGACATCGGGTTAGCACCAGCGGTGACCTGCTTCAAGCCATCGTGGACCATCGCCTGAGCCAAGACGGTTGCAGTGGTCGTGCCGTCACCAGCGATGTCGTTGGTCTTGGTCGCGACTTCCTTCGCCAGTTGCGCGCCGAGGTTCTCGTACGGGTCCTCCAACTCGATCTCGCGCGCGATGGTGACGCCGTCGTTGGTGATGGTGGGCGCACCCCACTTCTTGTCGATGACGACGTTGCGGCCCTTCGGACCGAGGGTGACGCGGACAGCGTCGGCGAGCGCGTCGACGCCCCGCTCGAGGCTGCGTCGGGCTTGCTCGTCGAACTCAAGAATCTTGGACATGTTCTTCCTTGGTCAGTGGTGTGGGGGTTATGCGGGCGAGATGTGTGAAGCCCCGGCCCCGCGTGGGGACCGGGGCTTTACGACATCGATTGCGCGTCAGGTGACGAGGAACGAGGGAGTTCCTACTTCTCGACGACTGCGAGCACGTCGCGCGCCGAGAGGATGAGGTAGTCCTCGTTGTCGTACTTCACTTCGGTGCCGCCGTACTTGCTGTAGATGACGACGTCACCGACCTTGATATCGAGCGGAACGCGCTTCTCACCGTCGTCGTCGAACCGACCAGGGCCCACAGCGAGGACCTTGCCCTCTTGCGGCTTTTCCTTGGCGGTATCGGGAATGACGAGGCCAGAGGCAGTGGTCTGCTCGGCTTCTAGGGTTTGGACCAGGATCCGGTCCTCGAGGGGCTTGATGGAGACCGACACGGTTGCATCCTCCGGATGAGTCGGCGGCCGCCCTTGCGGGCGGGATTCGGCTAGGACTGTTGGCAGTCTCACGGGGAGAGTGCCAACGCAAAGATTACGCCGGGCTTAGCACTCTGTCAATTCGAGTGCTAGGCGCGGCGCTACTGGCACGATCCAGGGCGTGGACGAGGCACACGCACTGCGCTCCCTGGCGCAGGATCTAACTGCCGAACAGCGCCGGGAGCTGCTGTCTCCGGCCCCCGATCCCGATCCGCTGCGTGCGGTGGAGCGCCTGCGCCGCGAGCACCCGGAATGGTCGGCGGCATTCGCCTCGGCGGTTGCGAGCCAACGAGAACTCCGGCAGCGAGCACGAAAAGCCGGCAGCGTGCCGGGCGATCCCTGGCTGCTCACCCGAACCGGGCTCGAGCAATCAACCCGTCCGGAGGTAGCCGCCCGACGAGCAGGACTGCTGGCCGCTGCCGGCGTTGCATCCGTCGTCGATTTCACGGCCGGACTCGGAGGCGATGCCTGGGCCTGCAGCCAAGCAGGACTCAACGTGGTGGCCATCGAGCGCGATCCTTTGACGGCGGAGTTGTGTCAGGCGAACGTGCCTACCGCAACGGTGCTGTGCGCTGATGCCACCACTGTCGACCTAGCAAACCTGCCTGCCCTACCCGAACCCATCTGCTGGCTTGTCGATCCGGCAAGGCGCGGCAGCCCGCTACCCGCCGACGGTTCTCGGGCGATGCCCGAGCGAGATCCACAGCGCTGGTCGCCACCTTGGTCATTCATCGAACATCTGCGAAGTACCCACGAGTGGGTGGCCGCCAAAGCACCGGGGGCTTTCACTCCCCCGCCACAGTGGTCAGCCGAGTGGGTCGGTGTGTCCGATTATGTAGCCGAGTGCGCCGTGTACTCCGTTCCGAATACCGCTTTAGCCCAGCCCCGCCAGGCAACCTTGCTGACCGAGGACGCATCGATGTCGCCCATCACGTATCCGGTCACCGATCAGCCTGCACCATTCGGCCCGCTGGAAACATTCATCGGCGAGCCGCACCCGGTCTTCCACCGGGCACTACCCGCCCTGTGCACCGGTGGCGTGCATCGAGTCTCCGCCACGAGCACTTGGCTGACATCTCCAAACGCCAGTACTCCGGGGGTCCGTTGGTTCACCGTGCTAGCGACCGGCTCAGCAAGACAACTGCGCAAGACAGCGCTGCAAGCCGGAATCGATGCTGTTGCAGTGAAGTCTCAGGAATCAAAGGTCCCTTTGAGCCAATGGCGCTCGCGCATCAAACTGCCCGATAGCAATCGCTACGCCCTGATCGTGGCACGCGGACTCGAACACGCCATCCTCGCTGAACGGTTGTAGCGGCAGTCAGGTCATTTTTGGCAGATACGCGGCCAGGTCTGCGGGTTGAAGTCCAGCCGACCGCGCCACGCGTAGTGCGGTGCGCAAGTCCCGCTCCAAATCGGGGCCGAAGTGCAAGAGCACGATCGATCCTGGCCGCAGCCGTCCATCTCGATACGAGACCCGCCCGCCTTCGATAACGGTGTCCCACATCACGATTCGTTCAATGCCACATCGGCGCGCAACGGCCCGGACCCTCGGACTATCCGCGGCTTCGCCATAAGGAGGGCGCAGCATCCACGGAGTTCGTCCGAAATCGCGTCGTAATTTTTGTTGCGTGTAGCAAAGTTCATGGTTCAAGTCGGTGGACAAGAGCGAGAACGATGCGTGGGTTGCACTGTGGTTTTGAATCGATCCACCGCTCGATACCCGCTCGAAGTATCGGGAACGGTCTTTCACTGTCCAAGCAGTGAGGAAACTGGTCACTGGTATCGGTCGCTTCTCAACCAAGCGGCGCGCAGCCAGATCCTTATAGATGCCGTCATCAATCGTGATGAAGAAGACCGGGTCTTTCGTCTTGACCCGGTAGATCGGCCGCAAGGTGGGGATGTACGTGTAACCGCTTGGCGTACCCGACGCACGCAGCCCGTTGTAGGAGTCTTCACGCGGATCGAGGTCGGCCTGCGCAGGTCCCGCGAGTGCGAACACACAAGCCGCCGTAGCAGCCAGCGCGGCCATAGCTCGCATGCAATCGCTCCAAGGTCAGGGGAAGGTGACCCGAAGGTCGTGACCTCCGCTGAGGATACGCGCGTACACGAGATTTTGCGTCATTCCCCGATGAGTACTCGATGAACATCGAATGTTGAGGTCGCCGGGAAGCCCGGGGGCGTGGGAGCAGCGCCCTGCCTGATCAACCGGGCACCGAGGGCCGCCACCATCGCTCCGTTGTCGGTACATAGCTCTGCCCGCGGGACGCGTAACCGGATCCCCGCTGCATTCGCTCGTTCCTGGGCCAAGGCTCGCAGTCTGGAGTTAGCTGCAACGCCGCCTCCTAGGACCAGGTGATCGACACCATGATCCTGGCACGCCGCTATCGCTTTACGCGTTAGCACATCGGCTACCGCCTCTTGGAAGCTCGCCGCGAGGTCGGCCGGTGCGATCTGCTGATCGCGGACTACGCGTAACACCGCTGTCTTCAGACCGGAAAAGGAAAAGTCGTATCGATGATCGGGATCGTGTGCGAGAGCACGAGGAAGCGCCACTGCATCTGGCCTGCCCTCTACCGCCGCCTTGTCGATGTGCGGGCCACCGGGGAACGGCAACCCGATCAACCTGGCAACTTTGTCGAAAGCTTCACCAGCAGCATCGTCAAGCGTGGCACCAAGCGGATCTACCTGTCCGCCGCTCATCAACACCAAAGACGAGTGCCCGCCGGACACCAATAGAGCGATGAGGGGATCGGGTAGTTCGCCATGCTGCAGTTCGTCCACGGCCACGTGCGCGGCGAGGTGGTTCACGCCGTAGATATCCACCCCCAGTCCCGATGCGAGGCCCTTTGCAGCAGAAACTCCAACGAGGAGTGAACCGACTAAGCCCGGCCCCGCTGTTACGGCAATCGCATCGATATCACGTAGCGAAACACCGGCCACCGCGCAGGCTTCGTCAATGACCGGACCGATGGCATCGACATGAGCCCGACTCGCCACTTCCGGAACTACGCCACCAAATCGGGCTTGTTCACCAATGCTCGATGACAAGACATTGGCCGCAAGGTCACCATCGACAACGATGCCAACACCGGTTTCATCACAGGATGTCTCAATCCCCAACACGACCGCACTCATGACATCGCCAAAGGTCGGCGCCGCCAGATGAGGGCATCGCCACCGTCTGGGTAGTACTTGCTACGTCGGCTTAGTGGCTCAAAGCCATGACGCTCGTACAGTGCGATTGCAGCCGCATTGTCAGCACGCACCTCAAGCAACATGGAGGTCGCTCCTCCAATTTCAGCCTGGGTCATCAATGCCTCAATGAGTTGATCGGCGATGCCACGCCCGCGATACCGCGGATCCACGGCCACCGTTTGAATATCGCTATCGGGAGCCAAGATGAAGGCGCCGGCATAGCCGACTATCGACGCGCCATCGACAGCAACAACGTAGCTGCGGGTGGGCTGCGCCAGTTCCTGCCAAAACTGCTGGATCGACCAGGAATCACCGGGAAACCGGGAAAAGCACTGCTCTTCAATGTGATGCACTGCAGGGATGTCCCACCATCGCATCGGTCGAATCTCGGTCATGGTGACACGGACCCCGAGATCGTGATGTCAGGATGCCGCAGGTAGAGCGGAGTCGGCACGAATAGCGGCCCGGAGCCGAGGGAATACGACGACGCATCGTCGCCATGCGTGGCAAGCACACCGTCCACCCGCTGGGGTACGCATCCTTGCCCGAGATATTCGGCTACCCGAACCGCCAACTCAGCGGGATCAATCTCGACATCGTGATGTACCGGTTCGGGCAGGTCGGCACCCGAAACCGTGGGACCCCACAAGCGATCGACACCACCGTCGTATCGATACCGCGCGGCGTAGTGTTCGCGGCGTCGAGCATCGGTCGCGATGGTGAATTCGCCGGATGTGACTGGCTGGAGTGCATGCGCAACTTGCCAGGCGCGGGCATCCAGTGAGCACACCCCGACGATCGGAACATCCCAAGCCCTGGCCAGTCCGATTCCGAACGCAATACCAACGCGTAAACCTGAGTAGGGCCCGGGACCGATACCAACCGCTACTGCTTGCACCGGCGGCCCAGCATGCAAAGCGGGAGCGATTGCGCTAGCAAAGAGAGCGTCGATCTCTTCGGCGTGGCGGCGCGCCCCCTCAGCACGAACTCCTACCTGCGGTCCATCGACATCCCCGATGCCGATGGTTGTGAAAGCACTGGAAGTGTCAACCGCAAGAATCATGTCAACGACTCAAGATTCGTCAGCAGGCGCGCTGACCTTGCGCCCACCGCGGAGAATTCCAACACGCGCTCGGGGTGTTCCTCGCGAATACGGATCGTCAGATGGTCATCAGGAAGGGCCTTCACGATGCGGTCCCCCCACTCGATGACCGTTACACCCCGTTCGAGGTCGATATCGAGGTCATCCCACTCCGGGAGGCTGGAGATTCGGTAAGCGTCTATGTGGACAAGTTCGACGCGCGGTCCCGTGTGCTCCCGGGCGACGACGAAGGTCGGGCTAGTGATCGGTCCGGAAACTCCCAAACCCCAACCCAACCCTTGTGTGAAGGTGGTCTTCCCGGCACCGAGTTCACCTTCGAGCACGATGACATCCCCCTCCGCCACAAGGCTCCCGAGGCGCCGGCCGAGTTCGCGGGTTTGCTCAGGGCTCTGGGAACGCACGATCACGCGACACCCTGTTCGGACCGAAAACCACGACGCACACGATCGATTAGTCCATCGATAAGTTCGTTGACCTCATCTGGTCGCTCGAGCATCACCATGTGGCCGGCATCCCCGAGTAGGGCGAATTCGGCACCAGGGATGTGCTCCACGATGTCCTCGCTCAGCGCCGGCGGAGTGAGGCGATCCTTGTCCCCTGCGATCACCAGGACCTCAGCACGCTGCAAAATCGGCAACATGTTGTGCTTGTCGTGCTCGTGCAAGGCGGGTAAGAACTCAGCCACCACTTCCAAGCTCGTGCCAGCGAGCATCCTGGCGACGAATCGTCCGACGTGATCCGATGTTGGGGAGCCGAAGGAGTACAAACGGGTGAGCAGCAGGCCAAAGTCACTCTCATCCCAACCGTCAATCAGCTTTGATCTCTTCGCCAACGTGGCCGCGATGGGGGGAGCCACGCTTTGCACGAATCGGCCAAGCGGTCGCGGGAAGCCAAGGGATCCCGCGGCGACGTCTCCGGCTGTCGTCGCGATCAAGCCGATACCCCGGATGCGTCCACCGACTTCCTCGGGGTGTGCTTCGCAGTAGGCCATGACGGACATGCCACCCATGGAATGCCCCATCAAGATGACCGGTCCGCGAGGTGCAACAGCCTCCAGGACGGCGGCTAGATCCACGCCGAGTTGATCGATGTGATGCGACTCGTAATGAGCGCGACCGGAACGACCGTGGCTGCGTTGGTCGTAGAAAACCAATCGCGCCTTACCCCTCAGGGCTTTGCGCTGAAAGTGCCAGGAATCTTGATTAAGTGCATACCCGTGGGCGAACACCACGGTGAGGTCTGCATTCTGCGGATCATGCGGTTCGTCGACTTCCACATGCAAGACGGTGCCGTCCTCAGTCAGCAACTCACGCTGCTCACCGCGCAACGTTCCAAGTTCGTCGGCTTCGCTCGAAGCATCCGGTAGAGCGGTGCGGCGGATCAGTGCCCGCTCGGCGAGCACACCAACAGCCGCTCCGGCAGCCAGCACTCCGGCAGCCGCCATTCCCCGGCCGGCGACTCGAACCGCTGATGTCAGGTCCATCGTGGCTATTGTTCCGCGGCCACTGTTCCTGGCAGGAACCGGCGTGGCACTCGCTCACCTATCCGGGTCACGATCTCATAGCCGATGGTCTCGGTGCGCTGCGCCCACTCATCGGCGGTCGGTTCACCTAGGTCGCCTGCGCCAAAGCAGTGGACCAGATCACCGGGGCGATCCTTTGCATCGGGACCAAGATCAACGACGAACTGATCCATGGCAACCCGCCCGATGATCGGGCACCGCCGATCCCCGACGAGTACATCCACGCAGTTGCTGGCGCTTCTGGGGATGCCATCGGCGTATCCGAGGGGTACCAGCCCGACCGTGGTGTCCACCGGTGCCTGCCAGGCATCCCCGTAAGACACCCAGGATCCAGCCTTCAAAGCTTTGACGTGCGCCAAGCGCGCCTGCAATCGCATGGCTGGCCGCAGCCCCAAGTCGCGAGCACCACCCATCGCCAATCCGGGTGTCAATCCGTACAACGCGATACCAGAGCGCACCATGTCGAAAGTTAGATCGGGCCTGCTCAACGCAGCGGCGCTGTTCGCTAGGTGCCGGAACTGCGGCTCGAGACCTGCTGCCGTGGCTTCGCCGAGTGCTTCAAGGAACTCATCACGTTGCACATTGGTGCGCTCATCGGCTGGGACATCTGCACTACCGAGATGCGACCAGATCGCAACTACCTCAACATGCCCATTGTCTTGGGCAACGCGCACCGCCTCCATCAACTCAGGCCAAATCGACCTAGACGCACCATTGCGCGACAGTCCAGTGTCGATCTTGATGTGTACGCGAGCGGTGCGACCAATATCCGTTGCAGCCTTCACAACTTCGGTCAAGGACCATGAGTCGGAAACGGACAGGTCCACATCGCCGGCAACACAATCGACGATTCCAGGATCGCCCGGCGCCCACAGCCAGGCAAGGATGCGCCCGCGATCACCTTGAGCGCGCAACATGAGGGCCTCACTCGGCAAGGCGACACCCAGCCAGGTTGCGCCCTGGTGGCGCAGCCAGGGAGCCACCGTCTCCACGCCATGGCCGTAGGCATCGGCCTTGACTACCGCCATCACCGGAACTCCGATGCGGCCGACGCGATCGAAGTTGGCTGCGATGGCCTCGAGATCGACAACCGCCACAGCGCGCGAGGGATCTGCCGTCACCATGCCCGCTCACCTCGTCTCAACTTGGCGATGGCGTCAGGGAGCACCCGCACGAGTTCCGTGGCCAGCACCGGCCGGTCAGCATGCGCCGCACAACGTCCCGCCACACCATGCATCCAGGTGGCTGCAGCCACTGCCGCACTAGCTTCGGGCACGCCCACAGCAGCCTCACCCTGATGAGCCAGGACCCCAGCGATGAGACCAGCTAAGACGTCGCCACTTCCCGCACAGGCGAGATCGGGTGTTCCCACCGTGTCGATGAACACGGTGCCGTCGGGTGCACGGACCTGAGTTGCCGGGCCCTTACGCACGACAATCGCCCCCGAATCGATCGCGGCCTGCTCGTCGTCGTCGAACAACGATCGATACTCACCCGCGTGGGGGGTGAGCACGGTGATGCCACCACGCTGGCCGCGCACCCGTATCGCCTCGCGAAGCGCGTCACTATTGGCAAGCGCCGCGAGCGCCCCGGCATCCAGCACGACGGGTACCGAGGCCTGGAGAAGAGCCTCGATGAGGTCCGCATCCGCCGCATCCCCCACCAGGCCAGGCCCGCACAACCAGGCACGAACACGCTCGACGTGGCGCGGGTCCTCGTTCGTCGTTACAACGTCGGGATATGTCCGCACTACTTCCTGCGCGACTCCGTCGCGGCGATCAAGGATGACGGTCATCCCCACACCCGCATAGCGCGCTCCACCGATAGCCAAGAGTGCGGCGCCGGGATACCGAGCGCTGCCTGCAGCCACGCCCACCACGCCGCGGCTGTACTTGTAGTCATGTTCCTCAGGTTCCAAGAAGTACTCAAGAACATCGATCGGCTCCATAACCCGCCCGCTGGGCGAGGACAACGCATCAGCTATGCCGATGTCGATGACCCGCACAGCGCCTGCAAGACCTCTGCCGGGCATCGAGAAAAGCCCTGGCTTCGCGCAGCCGAACGTGACCGTGGCGTCAGCGCGAAAGGCTGCATCACCCAGCAGTGCGCCGCTATCCGCGTTGATTCCACTCGGTACGTCGACCGCTACCCGGAGCGCTCCGGAGCTATTGGCTGCGTCAACAGCCGATCGTGCAGGTTCGCGCAACGGTCCCTTGGCGCCGATGCCGACGATGCCATCCAGGATCAGGTCCACATCTGGCAACGCCCCCGGGAAGGTCGTAACCCGACCACCAGCCTCGACGAGAGCGCGCGCGCCTGTTTCATGGTGATGATCAGCAAGTGTGAATGCCTGCACCGCCACTCCCCGCTTTTGCAACCAAGCACCGGCGAACAAAGCGTCCCCGCCGTTATTACCCGCGCCAACAAGTATCGCGACCTTTGCTCCGCTCACCCGGCCCACAACGGTGCCAAGTAGCCGAACGCATTCACCGGCAAGACCGAAGGCGGCCCGCTGCATCAATATCCCACTCGCAGTCCGAGACATGACTTCCTCTTCGGCAGCACGCACTTCGGCCACCGGGTAGAGGCCCAGCATCACTCGACCGTTACGGATTTGGCGAGGTTACGCGGTTGATCCACATCGTGACCCTTGACTGTTGCCAGTTCACACGCGAAGACCTGGAGCGGGACGGTGGATACCAAGGGCTGCATGAGAGTGGGCGTCTCGGGAACACGGATGATGTGATCGGCGAACGGCGTGATCGCCTCGTCCCCTTCTTCAGCGATGGCAATAACCCGAGCACCCCGGGCCCGAATCTCTTGGATGTTCGACACGATCTTTCCGTGCAGCACGGAGCGCCCGCGCGGAGACGGAACGATAACGATAACCGGAACACCATCTTCGATCAGCGCGATCGGGCCGTGCTTGAGTTCACCAGCGGGAAACCCTTCCGCGTGCATATAGGCGAGTTCCTTCAACTTCAACGCGCCTTCGAGTGCGACCGGGTAGCCCACGTGTCGGCCCAGGAATAACACGGAACCAGCCTGGGCATATCGCTGCGCCAGAGCGCGCACCGGCTCGACGGTGTCGAGCACCAGATCAACCTTCTGTGGCATGTCTGACAGGTCCTGCATGATCGCGCGAATTTCGTCTTCGAACATCGCTCCACGCGCTTGAGCGAGATACAGGCCAACGAGATAAGCCGCGATGATCTGGGTCAAGAACGCCTTCGTCGAGGCAACAGCGATCTCCGGACCGGCATAGGTGTAGAGGACCGCATCCGATTCACGCGGAATGGTGGAGCCAACCGTGTTACAAATCGCCAACGTGTGAGCACCTTGCTCTTTGGCGTGCCGCAACGCCATGAGGGTGTCCATGGTCTCGCCGGACTGCGAGATAGCTATAACGAGCGAATCAGGTCCAACGATCGGATCGCGATACCGAAATTCACTCGCCAGTTCCACATCAACCGGCAACTTCGTCCAGTGCTCGATTGCGTACTTGGCCACCATTCCGGCATGGGCTGCTGTTCCGCAAGCAATGACAACCACTTTGGAAATCTGTCGCAGGACACTGTCATCGATCTGTGTTTCATCAAGCCGAATGCGCTGTTGCGCGTCCAGTCGGCCGCGCAATGAATCAGCCACTGCCTTTGGCTGCTCAGCGATCTCCTTGAGCATGAAGAGCTCATAGCCGCCCTTTTCCGCAGCGGAGGCGTCCCAATCCACTGAGAATCGCTTGGCATCGACAGGTGTCCCGGAGAAGTCAAGAACCTGCACCGAGTCGGCTCGCAACACCACGATCTGATCTTGGCCGAGTTCTAGTGCTTCCCGAGTGTGCTCGACAAACGCCGCGACATCGCTTGCCAAGAAGTTCTCGCCTTCACCCAAGCCCACTACCAACGGTGAACTGCGACGAGCACCCACAACGGTGGAGGGGTCTTGCGGATCCATCGCAACCAACGTGAAGGCACCTTCGAGACGGTGGCACACAGCTTGCATCGCCGTCGTTAGATTTGAATCGGGCATAGCTTCAGCCAGCAGGTGGGCGACAACTTCCGAATCTGTCTCCGACGCCAACTGCACGCCCCGTGACTGCAATTCGTCTCGGAGTTCGGCGAAGTTCTCGATGATCCCGTTGTGAATAACGGCCACCCGACCATCAGCGCTCACATGCGGATGGGCGTTGTGATCAGTCGGTCCACCATGGGTTGCCCAACGGGTATGACCGATTCCGGTCGTGGATTGTGGAAGGGGATCTTGGCCCAAAAGCGTCTCGAGATTGGTGAGCTTGCCGGCCTTCTTACGGATCTCCAGCCGTCCGTCACTGATCACCGCGACCCCCGCGGAGTCGTAACCTCGGTACTCGAGCCTGCGCAGACCGGCGACAACCACCTCGAGGGCCTGCTTCTCGCCTACATACCCGACGATTCCGCACATGGGCGCAAGACTACGCCGGAGGTGACAAGGTAGACCCGTGTTGACGGTACGCGTCCTTTGTCCGTCCGAACTGACGGCCCAGTGCGATCAGCTCCTGCGCGCCACTCCTAGCCTCAGTGCTCTCGTGCGCATACCGCAAGCGAGCGTGGATCCAGCCGGTGATCTCTTCGAAGCTCAGGTGGAGCGCGATGCCGTAAACGACCTCGTGGCGGCCCTCATGGACATGAACATCCAAAAGAACGGCTCAATTGAGATTATCGAACCAGATACCTGGATCTCGGCCAGAGCGCTCCACGCAGAAGAAGAGAGCCCTGGTGCTGACAACGTGATCTGGCCCCAGGTGATCGAGCGGGCTTACGCCCAATCGAGGGTCACCGGCACGTTCCTGGCCTTCATGACAATGGCCACCCTCCTCGCGGCGATCGCCGTCATCACCGACTCCCCCATCCTGGTTGTCGGCGCGATGGTGATCGGACCTGAGTTCATGGCGGTTATCGCCATGGGACTCGCACTCGTTCGAGGTCGACGAACACTTCTTCGCCAGGCGGCACGCACGCTCCTCGTGGGCTTCACCTTCTCGATCGTCGTCACCGTTGGATTCGTGACCATAGCTCGCCTGATAGGACTGGCAACGATGGCGGACGTGAGTTCACCCAGGCCGGGGGTGTCCTTCATCTACTCACCGAACGCTTGGTCACTCCTCGTGGCCGTTATCGCCGCAGCCGCCGGTGTACTGGCTCTGACCACTTCCCAGTCCACGGGAATCATCGGAGTCTTCATCTCCGTCACCACCATCCCCGCTTCGGGAAACGTGGCCGTCGGCTTGGTGTTCGCCCAATGGAATCAGGTGACGGGCAGCGCACTGCAATTGATCGTCAACTTGACGGGCATGGCCTTGGCAGGGTGGGTCACACTGGCGATCCGACAGCGGATGAGCAACCGAACTAGTCGAGAGCTAGCTCGTCACTCACCACGGCGGCTATGGCGCCAGCGAGTCGCTCGGCGTCGTCGTGCGTCGGCGCCTCGACCATGACGCGAACCACGGGTTCGGTTCCTGAGGGACGCAAGAGCACCCGACCGCGACCGGCCAAGTGGCTTTCCGCTTCCGCTACTGCTTGCTGGACCGCCGCGTTGGACGCGATTCCTGCTTTATTGACTCCGGCAACATTCACGAGCACCTGAGGAAGTTTTTCCACAGCAGCGGCGAGTTCACCCAGTGATCTGCCCGTTCTTTTCATCTGGGCTAACACTTGGAGGCCGGTCAAGACTCCATCACCCGTTGTACCGAAATCGCTCAAGACGACGTGACCACTCTGCTCACCCCCGAGCACGAATCCACCGTTGCCCATTTCCTCAACAACATAACGGTCACCGACCGCGGTCTCGACCACGAAGATCCCTGCCGACTCCATCGCCAACTTGAAGCCCATGTTCGCCATGACGGTGGTGACCACGGTGTTCTGGGCTAGTCGATCACGATCACGCAGTGCCATGGCCAGGATTGCCAAGATGTGATCGCCATCGACAACAGCACCTTCGGCCGTGACGGCCAGACATCTATCCGCATCGCCGTCGTGGGCAATACCCACATCGGCTGCGGATGCTAGGACCTGGTCAATCAAGCCATCGAGATGTGTTGATCCGCACTGGTCGTTTATGTTCCAACCATCAGGAGTGTCATTGATCGCCATGACCTCCGCCCCCGCGAGACGCAACACCGCCGGCGCGACAGTACTGGCTGCCCCATTCGCACAGTCCACGACAACGCGTAAGCCGTCAAGCCGCACGTCAATGGTGCCGAGCAGGTACTCGACGTACGTCCCAACGGATTCATCATCGCGCGTCACCCGTCCGACCCACTCGCCGGTTGGGCGGTCCCAAGATGCCCCGCGACGTGCTTCGATCTCATCTTCGAGGTGATCAGCCAACTTCACGCCACCGCGCGCGAAGAACTTGATGCCGTTGTCGGGCATCGGATTGTGAGATGCGGAGAGCATCACACCGAGATCGGCACCGGTGTGAGCCGTTAGCCACGCCACCCCGGGTGTCGGTAGAACCCCGACCACCCGCACATCGACTCCGGCGCTAGCCAGACCAGCGACCACAGCCGCTTCGAGGAATTCACCGCTCGCCCGGGTGTCGCGTCCGACCACTGCCGTAGGTCGGTGACCGGCAAACGCGCCGGCCTCGCCGAGAACTCGCGCCGCTGCAACCGCCAAATCGACGGCCAACTCAGCGGTGATGTCCCGGTTGGCGAGTCCCCGAACTCCGTCGGTACCGAACAGCCGGCCCACGCTGTTAGCGCTTGCTGTACTGCGGCGCCTTGCGGGCCTTCTTCAGACCGTACTTCTTGCGTTCCTTTGCGCGTGGATCGCGAGTCAGGAAGCCTTCCTTCTTCAGCGCTGAGCGGTTGTTCTCCTCATCGATCGCGGTGAGCGCCCGGGCAATGCCCAGCCGCAAAGCACCGGCTTGGCCGGAGACCCCGCCACCATGCAGACGCGCGATCACATCGAAGCGACCTTCTGCCCCAAGCGTGACGAATGGCTCTTTGACTTCCTGCTGGTGGACCTTGTTCGGGAAGTACTCATCCAATGAGCGGCCATTGATGGTCCACTGGCCAGTGCCCGGAACCAAGCGAACGCGGGCCACGGCTTCCTTGCGGCGACCGATCGCCGAACTCGGAGCGGTCTTGATCTCACGCGCCACCGGTGCACTTGACGGGGATTCGCTGGTGTACTCGGACGGAACGTCGGCTGCCTCGACGTCTTCGATATCGACAGTTGCCTCAGACACGGTTTCCTCTTCTTCTTTCGATGCTCGTAGAACCGGCGCGGCTACTGCGCGACCTGGGTAATTTCATAGGGCTGGGGATTTTGCGCGGCGTGCGGGTGATCGCTGCCGGTGTAGACCTTGAGCTTTTTCAACTGCTGACGGCCCAACTTGTTGTGCGGGAGCATGCCCTTGACGGCCTTCTCAACGGCGCGCTCGGGATTGGTTGCGAGTAGCTCTTCGTAAGACATCGACTTCAACCCGCCCGGATACCCGGAGTGGCGGTAGTCGATCTTCTTCTCGCGCTTCGACCCGGTGAGGGCGACTTTGTCGGCATTGATGACCACGACGAAGTCGCCGCCATCCACATGCGGAGCGAAGGTCGGCTTGTGCTTGCCGCGCAGCAAGGTGGCGACGTGGGTGGCGAGGCGACCGAGGACTACATCGGTGGCATCGATGACATGCCAGTTGCGAGTGATCTCGCCGGCTTTGGGGCTATAGGTGCGCACGGGACGCCGCCTTTACTCTCGTTGGGACCGGTTTCTGCACCTCCCCGGTTCGAGGAGGCCGTACTGGGCACCTTCCGAGCACCCAGGCTGCCGGCCCTGATGGCCTCAACAGCAGACGAAGGTTACCCGACCCCAATGGTGACGAGTCAGCCGAGGGGTCATACACCAAGTAGGTGTAACCTTTTCCATATGTCTCGGACCAATATTGATATCGACGACGAACTGGTCGAGATTGTCATGGAGCGTTATCAACTCAAGACCAAGCGGGAAGCGGTCGACTACGCCCTGCGCAATCTCGCTGGTCAGCCCATGACCAAGCAAGAGGCCCTAGCCATGTGCGGATCGATGCCGGACTTCGAGGTTCCCAAGGACCGCCCGTTCACTCACTTCCTCCACGACGAACTTTCCCTGGCCGATGACGACGGCTCCGCTAGCTGACTCATCGATATGGATCGCCGCGCTCCGCGACCCGAACTCGTGGATCCGGCAACAGATCGAAGCGGACCGCCCAGTTGCGTACACCGAGCCGGTAGTCATGGAAGTCCTGTCCGGAACACGATCCGAACGCGAAGTCCGCGCTATGCGAGCATTCCTCGCGCGTGGTCCGCTGGTCCGCTTTGATGCCGCCGCCGACTTTGAGGGTGCCGCTGCTATCTACGCTGCAGCCAGGCGCAGGGGTTTCACTCCGAACAGCCACGTCGACTGCATGATCATCGCGGTCGCGCTTCGAAATGACCTGCCACTGGTCACCCTTGACACTCAACAGGCGGCTATTGCTGAGATCTTCGGCGTGAGCGTCATATAACTAGAGCGTGCGCAGAGTTCGCGTTCTTTGTTGCCGAACCGCCCACTCACTCGCGGGCGGATAGCCGACTTCTTCAAGAACGAGTGGATGCGCTGGCATCACGGTCACCCCAGCCTCTCTGGCGTGCATCTCCAAAGCAGTCTTCGGGAACTCGATCGGCTTGCGGTGTTCCCCAACAGGGATCAGCGCACCGGCCAGGCTCCGAACCATCGAATGGCAGAACGCATCTGCCGTGACATGCATAACGGCGGTGGTCATCCCGGTCCTGGGATCCACCTCACGCTCCCAGGCCAGGGAAAGGATCTCCCGCACCGTCGTTCCATGCTCCTTGATCTTGCAGAAGCTGGTGAAGTCGTGTTCGCCAACAAGGGCCTCCGCAGCATGACGCATCGCATCGATGTCAAGTTGCCGACCGACGTCTAGTTGGTGACGACGGCGCAAGGGATCGGGACCTCGCGGGTCATCGCAGACGGTGTAGCTGTAACGACGCCAGAGGGCGGAGAAGCGCGCATCGAAATCAGTCGTGACTTCAGCGACAGCGAGCACCCGTATGTCGTGGGGCAGGGCGCTGTTAATCCGATCAACATTCAGCTGTTCCGTTGCGTGAGCATCAAGGTGAGCAACCTGGCCTCGTGCATGGACTCCCGCATCGGTTCGTCCAGCGCAGGTGAGTTCGATCCCCTGCCCTGCAAGATGGGTCAGCACCCGCTGGAGTTCACCTTGCACCGTGCGCTGATCCCGTTGCACAGCCCAGCCAGAGAATTCCGTGCCGTCGTAAGCGATATCCAAACGAAAACGGGTGACCGTATCACTCATGATTCGACCACCCGCCTTACGAATGTGTGGTGACTACTTGGTGTCGTCGCCCGCTTCCTCGTCCGCCTTCTCAGCCGCGACTTCCTCGACCGTTTCGTCGACGATCTCCTCGCTCACTGCCCCGGCGGCATCTTCCGCGGCTGACTCTTCAACAACCTCCTCGGAGGATGCAGTCGTTTCCGTAACGGTCTCTTCAACGACTACGTCTTCGGTCGCCGACTCGCGCTCCTTAGCAGCACGCTTCGCTGCGCCGGTGGCCTCGGCAACAACCTGCTCGGCCATCGGCTCAACGAGTTCAATGACCGCCATTGGCGCGTTATCGCCTTTGCGAGGACCGATCTTGGTGATGCGGGTGTACCCACCGGGCCGACCCGCGTACTGCGGGCCGATTTCGGTGAACAACATGTGCACCACCGTCTTGTCCCGAACCACGGTCATGACCCTGCGCCGCGCTGCTAGATCACCACGCTTGGCGAAGGTGATCAGCCGCTCGGCCAGCGGCCGTAGCCGCTTAGCCTTGGCTTCGGTGGTCGTGATCTTGCCGTGCTCAAATAGCGCGGTCGCCAGGTTCGCAAGCATGAGACGTTCATGCGCCGGACCACCGCCGAGGCGGGCACCCTTTGTTGGGGTAGGCATATCTCTTCTCCTTGATGCTTTCTTAGCCGATGGTCGGTCCGACCACCTGCGTTAGAGCTGCTCGTCTTCGGCGTAGGCGGAATCGTCGCCCTCGGTGATCTCGGTGACCTCGGCAACTGCAAAACCGCCGAAGTCCGCGTCATCCTCATCGTCGGCGAAGTAGACCGCCGCTCCCGGATCGAACCCGGGCGGGCTGTCCTTCAGCCCCAAACCGAGCCCGGCGAGCTTCACCTTGACCTCGTCAATGGACTTCTGACCAAAGTTGCGAATGTCCAGCAGATCGGCCTCGCTGCGGGTGATGAGTTCACCCACTGTGTGGATGCCCTCGCGCTTGAGGCAGTTGTAGGAGCGAACCGTCATATCGAGTTGCTCGATCGGGGTGCCCAGTTGCTCGGCAACGAAGGCATCCGTTGGCGACGGGCCGATGTCGATGCCCTCAGCCTCGACATTTAGTTCACGAGCCAGGCCGAAGAGCTCAACCAGCGTGTGACCAGCCGACGCGACGGCATCACGGGGCCGAATGCTCGGCTTCGTCTCGACATCGAGGACGAGCTTGTCGAAGTCGGTGCGCTGCTCGACACGGGTTGCCTCGACCTTGTAACTGACCTTCATGACCGGTGAGTAGATCGAGTCCACCGGGATCCGTCCGATCTCCTGGCCGGGTTGCTTGTTCATGCTGGCTGGCACGTACCCGCGACCGCGCTCGACAACGAGTTCGATCTCCAACTTGCCCTTGGCGTTGAGGGTGGCGATTTGCAGAGTGGGGTTATGAACTTCCACTCCAGCCGGCGGCTGGATGTCGGCAGCGGTGACGACGCCCGGACCCTGCTTGCGCAGGTACATCACGACCGGCTCATCGTGATCTGAGGAAACCACGAGCTGCTTCAGGTTCAAGATGATCTCGGTGGCGTCTTCAGTGACCCCCTCGATCGTGCTGAACTCGTGCAATACCCCGTCGATACGAATGCTGGTGACAGCTGCACCAGGGATCGAGGAAAGCAGCGTGCGGCGCATGGAGTTACCGAGCGTGTAGCCGAAACCTGGTTCGAGCGGTTCCAGAACGAAGCGCGAACGAAACTCGCTAATTGGCTCTTCGCTGAGGATGGGACGTTGACTGATGAGCACTGTGTTCTTCCTTCCCGCGACGACCGCTATTTGACGTCGCGTATCTGAACGCTCCCCGGCCCGCAGCCGGACCGGGGTATTGCTTACTTGGAGTAGAGCTCGACGATGAGCTGCTCTTGGACGGGGGTGTCGATGACCTCACGCTCGGGCAACGAGTGAACGATGATCCGCATCTTGGAGGGAACGACCTCCAGCCAAGCGGGCACCGTCTTCTCGCCAATTTCGGCGTGTGCGACCACGAACGGGGTCATCTCCTTCGAGGACTGCTTCACCTCGATGATGTCGTTGGGTGAAACCCGGTAGGAGGGAATATCAACCTTCTTACCGTTGACCGTGAGGTGACCGTGAGCGACCAATTGGCGTGCCATGTCGCGCGACTTTGCAAAGCCCGCACGAAACACAACGTTGTCTAGCCGCGACTCCAAGATGCGAAGCAGGTTATCGCCGGTTTTTCCGGATTGCCGGTTCGCCTCTACGTAGTAGTTGGAGAACTGCTTTTCCAGGACGCCGTAGATGCGCACTGCCTTTTGCTTCTCGCGCAACTGCAGCAAGTACTCGCTGTCCTTGCTTCGACCACGACCGTGTTGGCCGGGCGGGTAGGGCCGCTTCTCGAACGGGCACTTCGGTGATTCGCACTTGCTGCCCTTGAGGAAGAGCTTCATCTTCTCTCGGCGGCAGCGCTTACAGTCTGCGTCGGTATAACGCGCCATCTCTAACTTCTCCTATTTCCTGCGCGCGATCAGACGCGGCGACGCTTGGGGGGACGGGTGCCGTTGTGGGGCACAGGGGTGACATCGGCGATCGAGCCCACCTCTAGGCCCGTGGCCTGCAGGGAGCGGATGGCGGTCTCGCGGCCGGAGCCGGGACCCTTGACGAAGACATCGACTTTGCGCATTCCGTGCTCCATCGCGCGGCGAGCTGCTGCCTCGGCAGCCAGCTGTGCAGCGAAGGGCGTGGACTTGCGGCTTCCCTTGAAGCCAACCTGGCCAGCCGATGCCCAGGAGATCACCGCTCCGGTGGGATCAGTGATCGAGACGATGGTGTTATTGAACGTGCTCTTGATGTGCGCGTGACCATGCGCGACGTTCTTCTTCTCCTTGCGGCGCACCTTCTTGGCGCCGGCGGACTTGGGGGGCATTTCAGTGCCTACTTCCTACGTTCGTGGACGTTCGATCGGGGTCTGCCCTGGTGGGCTGGTTACGCCTTCTTCTTGCCGGCGACGGTCTTGCGCGGTCCCTTGCGGGTGCGTGCGTTGGTGTGGGTGCGCTGGCCGTGAACCGGCAGACCCTTGCGGTGCCGAAGCCCCTGGTAGCAACCAATCTCCACCTTGCGGCGGACATCGGCGGCAACCTCGCGGCGCAGATCGCCTTCGACCTTCAAGTTGGTTTCGATCCAGTCACGCAGTGCGAGCACCTGATCGTCCGTGAGGTCTTTTGCCTTCATGTTCGGATCGATGTCGGTGGCCTCGAGGGCCTTCGCAGCCTGCGAGCGGCCTACGCCGTAGATGTAAGTAAGAGCGATCGCCAGGCGCTTTTCGCGCGGGAGATCCACTCCGATCAAACGTGCCATGGGGCGGTCCTATCTCATCTCAGCACGGGGTTTTCGGTGGGAGACCGTTCCGGTCCGCCGAGACCGGTCTCCGGCCCCGTGGCCGGAGGTGTCGTCCCCACCTCGCAGGTGGGGGGTCGGGTGCTCCCGTGGGTGTGGTGTTCGGGTTGTCTCTCCCGGCCACCGCGGGTCGATCGGCCTGTCGGCCGACTAGCCCTGGCGCTGCTTGTGACGCGGATTAGAGCAGATAACCATCACGCGTCCGTGGCGACGAATGAGCCTGCAGCTGTCGCAGATCTTCTTGACGCTCGGTTGCACCTTCATGTGCGGTATCCGTTCTCCATCGCCCGTAGGCAGCCGTTACTTGTATCGGTAAACGATGCGCCCGCGCGTGAGGTCATACGGCGACAACTCCACGACGACGCGATCGTCTGGGAGGATTCGGATGTAGTGCATCCGCATCTTCCCGCTGATATGCGCGAGCACTTGGTGCCCGTTGTCCAACTCAACGCGAAACATCGCATTGGGCAAAGACTCGGTGATCGTGCCCTCGAGCTCGATCGCGCCGTCCTTCTTGCCCATTGCCATCCTTCTGCGCGGATCGGACGATCCGATCCTGTGCGTTTCAACCGATAAACAAGCAACCTGCGCACACGCGTAAAGGTGCCGCTTTCGCGACTCATGAACGCGGATGGACGGGGAAGCCCGATACCAGCCCCGAAAGTGTACGCCCGAGGCCGCTCACGGTCACACCGGGGTCGGTTCCCTGCCCTCAGCCCCCTGCCCTCGTGCCCCCACCCGGCAAAACGCCTAGGGGGCGGGGCACTCGTGGGTGGGAATCCCGGAGGCCACCAGGCGCCTTGCCGCCTGCTCATAGGCGCGCTCGAGTGCCTCAGGGTCCGGTACCCGCTTCGCCCACGAACCGGGCCGAACCCGGTCGGCGGGCATCTGCTCGGCAAAATACCTGCGCATTCGGGGTCGGTCGGGCAGATCCAGGAAGTCCAGCAGCCGCCCGTACTCCCCCGCCCGATCGGTCACCACCAAAGATTCCAGTGAAATAGTGAGTACGGCGCGTTCAGGGACGCCGGCCAAGCCCCGGTGCGCTGCCGCCATCCGGTCGGCCCACCACCGCGCCCCGGCTATTGGATCCTCGGGACCCCACGACTCGTTCATCACCGAAGCGATGGTGTCGCGTCCGTCGCGCACCATGTGCACGAACAACGCTTGGGGTGCGAGTTGATGGATTCGATCAGCCTGAGCGATGTTTGGTGGCGAGGTATCGATCCAGTACCGCTCGCCGTCAAGGCCTTGCGCACGAGCCAGATCACTAAGGAAAACTTCGCCTGCTGCCCGCGAATCGCTTTCCAGGCCTCGGCGTAGGTCACCGAGTAAACCTTCGCGTTGCTCAACGCCGATGCCTCGATGTAACCCACTGGTCTTCCCGAGCCGGTTGGTGCGTTCCCACCACCGTCCCCGCATCCGACGAGCGAAAACGGAGAACAAGAGCCGGCGAGACAACGCCAGCGCGCGTACCTCCCGGGGAGCGCGATCATCGGGCCCCAAACAAAGATCCAAAAGCCCCGCGCTATCTGTCAGGCATCGAATTTCCAGCGGTTTGCTCGCACGCACCTGGGGATGGGTGCGCAGCAGTTTGGCGAGGATGGTTGTCCCGCTTCGGCCACTACCGCCACTGAATACCAAGTGTGGAGCAGACATCGCCGCAACGTTACAGACGCGTACCTTCAAGGGAGGTTGTGACCCACGGGCCGTCGTCGGTAATCGCGACGGTGTGTTCCCAATGCGCAGCCGGAAGACCATCAACAGTCACTACTGTCCACTCATCGGCGAGCACGGCAACTGTTGCCTCGCCGAGCGTGGCCATCGGTTCGATAGCCAGCGCCATTCCAGGCTCTAGGCGTGGTCCGCGACCCGCTCGCCCGTAGTTCGGGACCGGCGGATGCATGTGCATTGACGATCCGATCCCGTGCCCTACGTACTCCTCCACGATCCCGTAATCATCCGCATCGCGAATGCAGGTTTCCACCGCGTGCCCGATGTCGGAGAGCCGGTGGCCTACGCGGGCTTGCGCAATGCCAGCCCACAGTGCCGCCTTTGTTGCCTCCGACAGCGCCTGCACCCGCGGATCGGCCTCACCCACAAGGATCGAGATTGCCGCATCGCCGTGCCAACCCTCAACGATCGCGCCGCAGTCGATTGACACGATGTCTCCACCTTGGATGACTCGATCGCCCGGGATCCCGTGCACCACTTCTTCGTTTACAGACGTGCAGATCACTGCCGGGAAGCCGTAGTAGCCGAGGAATGAGGGGGTAGCTCCGTGACTGGCAATGCTCTCGCGTGCAATGGCATCGAGGTCACGGGTTGTCATCCCCGGGGTGATCTGTTCGCGTAGTGATTCCAGGGTCTGAGCAACGACCAGTCCCGCTTCGCGCATCAAGGCGATCTCGTCGACCGACTTAATTTCGATCACTTCCGACTTACGGAACATCGAATATTCCGAACATCAGTTAGCGACGACAACGATCAGGAGTCGGGATGTGACTTCCTCAACTTCACCCATTCCGTCCACTTGCACGAGCAGCCCACGATCTGAATACGTGGTGAGCAGCGGCGCTGTTTGCTCAGCGTAAACCTCTAGGCGCCGGCGAATAACGTCTTCGGAATCATCCACGCGGCCTTGTTCCGCCGCGCGCTTCACAAGCCTGCCGACGACTTCATCGATTTCGACGGTCAACTCCACGACTACATCGAGGGAGTGGCCAGCCGAGCGCAACATGGCATCGAGTTCGGCAACCTGTTCGACAGTACGCGGGTATCCGTCAAGCAAGAAGCCCGGACGGCAGTCGTCGTGGGTCAGCCGGTCACGGACCATGGCGTTGGTGACGGTGTCAGGAACATATTCCCCCGCCTCCATGTAGCGCTGGGCTTCCTTTCCCAACTCGGTGCCCTCTGCAACGTTGGCGCGGAAGATATCGCCGGTTGAGATGTGCGGCACCCCGATTTCGGCAGCGAGCAGCGCGGCTTGGGTGCCCTTTCCGGCACCTGGCGGACCCATGAAGACAACGCGCATGATCTAGCCCAGGAAACCTTCGTAATTTCGCTGCTGCAATTGCGACTCGATCTGTTTGACGGTGTCCAGGCCAACACCGACCATGATCAGCAAGCTGGTGCCACCGAAGATGAAGTCCTGCGCAACTCCCAAGCCACCGAAGGCAAATACGGGAAGCACGGCGATCAAGCCCAGGTAGAGCGAACCCGGAGCGGTCAATCGCGTCAGGACGTAGTCCAGGTAGTCGGCGGTCGGCTTGCCAGCACGAATCCCGGGGATGAAACCGCCGTACTTCTTCATGTTGTCGGCAACATCGGTCGGGTTGAAGGTGATCGAGACGTAGAAGTAGCAGAAGAAGATCACCAGCAGGAAGTAGGTAAGCAGATACCAGGTCCCAGAACCCGTTCCAAAGTTTTGCTGAACCCATTGCGCCCAACCCGACTGACTGCCGGTGAGTTGGACGAACAACGTGGGCAAGAACAGCAACGACGAGGCGAAGATGACCGGAATCACGCCGGCCATATTTACCTTCAGCGGGATATACGTCGACGAGCCTCCGTACATCCGACGGCCCACCATGCGCTTGGCGTACTGCACCGGGATTCGGCGCTGAGCCTGCTCGACGAAGACCACGAAAGCGATGACGGCGAGTCCGACGAGCACGGTGATGGTGAAGGTGAAGGCTCCGCGACTGCCGAGGATGGAGGCGAACTGCGCCGGGATGGTGGCGATGATCGCAGTGAAGATCAACACCGACATGCCGTTGCCGACTCCCCGCTCGGTGATCAACTCACCGAACCACATGACCACTGCTGTTCCCGCGGTCATGACAATGACCATCACCAAGATGATCCACACGCCTTGGTTGGGAATGATCGTCTCGTTGCAGCCACTGAATAGCGCCCCGGGAGTGCGTGCGAGGGACAAGATGGCTGTCGACTGAAGTACGGCGAGGCCGATTGTCACGTACCGCGTGTACTGGGTGATCTTCGCCTGACCGGATTGGCCGTCTTTCTTGAGCATTTCAAGGCGTGGGATGACCACCGTAAGCAACTGCAAAATAATGCTGGCGGTGATGTAGGGCATGATCCCGAGGGCGAAGACGCTCAACTGCAACAGCGCCCCGCCGCTGAACAGGTTGATCAGCGCGTATACCGAGTTGTCCTGCACGACATCGATGCAGCGCTGGATCGCGGCATAGTCGACGCCAGGGGTCGGCAGAACGGCACCAAGCCGGTACAGACCCAGTAGACCGAGAGTGAACAGGATCTTCTTGCGAAGGTCGGGAGTTCGAAGCGCAGCCCCGAAGGCACTGATGTGCACTCGATCCTCCCCTTCCCTTCGATCGCCTGGTGAACCGTTTGCCAGCGCCTGAGCGCCCTACCTACAGTTCGGTGACCGAACCTCCGGCAGCCTCGATCTTGTCACGAGCGGTCGCGGAGAACTTATCCGCACTCACCGTAACGGCAACCGAGATGTCCCCGTTCCCGAGGACCTTGACCGGCTTGCCCGAGCGGACCGCACCCTTGTCGACGAGATCTTGGACGGTTACGTCTCCGCCGGATGGGTACAAGGTGGCCAAGGTGGCGACATTGACCACCTGGAACTCCACCTTGTTGGGGTTCTTGAAGCCCTTCAACTTGGGCAGCCGCATGTGGAGCGGCATCTGACCACCTTCGAAGGCGGCCGGAACCGTGTTACGCGCGCGGGTTCCCTTGGTGCCACGACCAGCGGTCTTGCCCTTCGACGCCTCGCCACGTCCCTTACGTGTCTTGGCCGTGCGCGCGCCGGGAGCCGGGCGTAAGTGATGAACCTTGAGAGTCATGTCAGTCAACCTCCTCGACATCGACCAGATGCGCCACGGTGGTCACCATGCCGCGGATCTCCGGTCGGTCTTCCTTGACGACGACGTCGCCGATTCGCTTCAAGCCAAGCGAGCGCAACGTGTCACGCTGCCGACTGGTGCCGCCGATTTCAGACTTGCGTTGGGTTACCTTCAACTGCGCCATTACGACGTCACTCCCGCCCTCGCCCGCAACATGGCTGCCGGTGCTACGTCCTCCAGCGGGAGGCCGCGACGAGCCGCAACTGCCTCCGGTGGCTCGAGCATCTTCAGCGCGGTAACCGTCGCGTGGACGATATTGATCGCGTTGTCCGAGCCAAGCGACTTGCTCAGTACATCGTGCACGCCAGCGCATTCGAGAACCGCACGGACCGGGCCACCGGCGATAACACCGGTACCGGGTGCGGCTGGACGCAGCAGCACTACGCCGGCAGCGGCTTCGCCGGTTACCGGGTGCGGGATAGTGCCTTGGATGCGCGGCACGCGGAAAAAGTGCTTCTTGGCTTCCTCAACACCCTTGGCGATGGCAGCCGGAACTTCCTTGGCCTTGCCGTAGCCCACACCCACCATTCCGTCGCCGTCACCGACGACGACGAGTGCGGTGAAGCTGAAGCGACGGCCACCCTTGACGACCTTCGCGACGCGGTTGATGGACACCACTCGCTCGAGGTACTGGGACTTCTCTTCGCGCGGGCTCCGCTCCTTGCGGTCGCGGCGCTCGCCGCCTGCCCGCCGGTCGGTTCCTGACATGTTTTCCTCTTTCGCTCTCGGTCGTCTTAGAAGTCCAGGCCCGCTTCGCGGGCCCCTTCGGCCAGGGCCGCGACGCGACCATGGAAGCGGTGTCCGCCGCGATCGAACACGACAGCCCCCACGCCCGCGGACTTCGCCCGCTCGGCGACCTTTTGGCCGACCTTGCGCGCCTTGGCGGTCTTGTCCTCGCTTGCCCCACGAAGATCGTCTTCCATCGTGGAGGCCGAGGCCAGAGTACGTCCCGCGGTGTCGTCGACGACCTGGGCGGTCATGTGCCTGGCCGATCGGGTGACCACCAAGCGGGGACGATCGACGGTACCGGTGACCTTCTTGCGGACTCGGATATGGCGACGCTTGCGGCCAACGGCAACTTTATTGCCGGAGCCGAGCTTCACACCGTAGGTACTCACGCCCATGATTACTTGCCCGCCTTTCCAGCCTTGCGGCGGATAACTTCGTTCTCGTAGCGCACGCCTTTGCCCTTGTAAGGCTCCGGCTTACGTAACTTGCGGATATTCGCGGCAGTCTCACCGACGAGTTGCTTGTCGATGCCGCTGACCGAGAACTTGTTCGGGGTCTCAACCGCGAAGGTGATCCCTTCCGGGGCCTTGACGGTGATCGAGTGGCTAAAGCCCAAGGAAAACTCAAGGTCGGTGCCTTTGGCGGCTACTCGGTAGCCCGTACCGACGATCTCGAGAGTCTTGGTGAACCCATCGGTCACCCCGACAACCATGTTGTTGACGAGCGACCGAGTGAGGCCATGCAACGCCTTGGAGGGGCCTTCGTCATTAGGACGAGCAACGATCAATGAGCCGTCTTCCTCTTGCACCGTGATCGGCTCGGCAACATCAAGGGACAGCGTGCCCTTGGGTCCGGTGACCGTCAGCGACTGGCCGTCGATCGTGGTGTTGACCCCCGAGGGCACGGGAATGGGGAGCTTTCCGATTCGTGACATCTGACTCTCCCTCCCTTACCAGACGTAGGCGAGGACTTCCCCACCTACGCCCTTCTTCGCAGCCTGACGATCGGTTAGCAGTCCACCGGAGGTGGACAAGATCGCGACACCGAGCCCACCGAGCACCCGCGGCAGCGCGGTGCTCTTGGCATACACGCGAAGTCCGGGCTTGGAAACCCGGCGCAGTCCGGCGATGGACCGCTCACGCGAGGGGCCGTACTTCAATTGCAGCGTCAGCGTCTTGCCTACGTCCGCATCGGCAACGTCATAGCCGGCGATGTAGCCCTCAGCCTTCAAGATCTCGGCGATATTCGCCTTGATCTTGGAGTGCGGCATCATCACCGCATCGTGGTACGCCGAGTTTGCGTTCCGCAGACGAGCCAGCATGTCTGCGATCGGGTCTGTCATTGTCATGGCCTACCGGCCTTCCTCGCCGTGGTATCCGCAAACGGGTGCTTGCGGACCTGCGGCGTCGTTACCAACTGCTCTTCGTGACTCCGGGTAGCTCGCCTGCGTGCGCCATCTCGCGAAGGCACACCCGACACAAGCCGAACTTACGGTAAACCGAGTGCGGCCGACCGCACTTGGTGCAACGGGTGTAGGCCCGCACCTTGAACTTGGGAGCCTTTTGTTGCTTTTGAATCAAAGCCTTCTTGGCCATGGTCTACGCCTCCTTGAGGGGGAACCCGAGCAGCCGCAGCAGCGCGCGTCCTTGGTCGTCGTTCGGGGCGGTGGTGACGATGGTGATGTCCATCCCCCGCGTGCGGTCGATCTTGTCCTGGTCGATTTCGTGGAACACCGACTGCTCCGTGAGGCCGAAGGTGTAGTTGCCGTGACCATCGAACTGCTTGGGCGAAAGACCGCGGAAGTCACGGATGCGCGGAAGCGCGATCGACAGCAAGCGATCCAAGAACTCCCACATCCGGTCGCCACGCAGGGTTACGTGCGCCCCGATGGGTTGCCCTTCGCGCAACTTGAACTGCGCGATGGACTTACGAGACCGGGTGACCTGGGGCTTTTGACCGGTGATCTCGGTGAGATCGCGAATCGCACCTTCGATGAGCTTGGAATCACGAGCAGCCTCACCGACACCCATGTTCACAACCACCTTGGTGACGGTCGGGACCTGCATGATGTTGGCGAGATCGAACTCGCTACGCAACTCGGGAATGATCTCCTCGCGGTACCGCGCCTTGAGTCGCGGGAGAGTGGTTGTTGCTGCACTCATCACAGGTCCTTCCCGGTGCGCTTGGAAACGCGCACGCTGCGCTGGCTTTCGTAAGTGGTGCCATCCGGCCGCCGCTTCTCGACGGTCTCGCGACGAAATCCGATACGCGTAGGCCGACCGTCTTCCGGGTCGACGACCATCACGTTCGAAACATGAATGGGGGCCTCGGTGGTGACAATGCCGCCAGTCTTGGCTCCGCGAGCGTTTTGGCCGACTCGGGTGTGCTTCTTGATGCGGTTAACACCCTCGACGATCAGCCGGTCAGACTCTGGATAAACCTCGATGACCTTCCCGGTGAGACCACGATCCTTACCGGAGATCACCTGAACCGTGTCTCCCTTGCGAACGTTGAGCTTGCTCATGGTTACAGCACCTCCGGGGCCAGCGAGATGATCTTCATGAACTTCTTCTCGCGCAATTCGCGACCCACCGGACCGAAGATGCGTGTGCCGCGCGGCTCTCCGTCGCCCTTCAGGATGACAGCCGCATTCTCGTCAAAGCGAATGTAGGAACCGTCCGGACGACGACGCTCCTTCTTGGTGCGCACGATGACGGCCTTGACGACCTCTCCTCGCTTGACACCACCGCCGGGGATGGCGTCTTTTACGGTGGCCACGATGACATCGCCCACGGACGCATAGCGACGTCCGGAGCCGCCGAGCACGCGGATGCACAAGATTTCCTTGGCCCCGGTGTTATCGGCGACTCGCAGTCGCGACTCTTGCTGGATCACTTCGTATCTCCTGATCGTCTGCCGGTTCTCGGTTCGAGCCTGGCGGAACCCACCCGGCCGCAGTGCGCGGTCGGTTTCTTACTTAGCCTTTTCTACGACCTCAACCACGCGCCACCGCTTGGTGGCCGACAACGGCCGGGTCTCCATCAGCAGCACCCGATCGCCGACACCTGCGGTGTTGGCCTCATCGTGTGCCTTCAACTTGCTCGTTCGGCGCACGACCTTGCCGTACAGCGGGTGCTTGAAGCGGTCTTCGACTGCGACGACGACGGTCTTGTCCATCTTGTCGCTCACGACCAATCCTTCGCGGACCTTGCGGTATCCACGCTGACCGTCGGCCTGCTGAGTCTTCGTGGTGCTCATGCGGCACCCTCCTCGTCCTCGGTGGTCTCGAGCATGGGCGTGATGCCCAGCTCGCGCTCGCGCATAATCGTGTAGAGCCGGGCGATGTCCTTGCGGACGGCGCGTAGCCGACCGTGGCTCTCCAACTGACCGGTAGCACCTTGGAAGCGAAGGTTGAACAACTCTTCCTTGGACTCGCGTAGGCGGTTCACCAATTCCTCTTGGGAGAGGTTCCGCAATTCACCTGCGGCGGTTCCTACTGCCATCAGTCCTCACCTGCTTCATCGCGCCGGATGATCCGGCATTTCATCGGGAGTTTGTGCACCGCGCGCATCAGCGCCTCGTGCGCGAGTTGCTCGTCCGGGTAGGACAGCTCGAACATGACGCGTCCGGGCTTTACGTTCGCGACCCACCACTCCGGCGAGCCCTTGCCCGAGCCCATGCGGGTTTCGGCTGGCTTCTTGGTCAGCGGGCGATCGGGGTAGATGTTGATCCACACCTGGCCACCACGCTTGACGTGGCGGGTAATGGCGATACGTGCAGCCTCGATCTGCCGGTTCGTTACGTACGCGGGCTCGAGGGCCTGAATGCCGTAGGTTCCGAACGAAACTGACGTGCCACCCTTGGCCGCACCTGTCCGCTTGGGGTGGTGCTGCTTACGGTGCTTGACCCTGCGGGGAATCAGCATGATCAGCCCTCCTGTCCTGGTGTTGCGGTCGCCTCAGCGGTCGCTTGCGCCGGCGCTTCAACCGGTGCTTCGACCGCAGCGGACTCTGCGCTCTCCGGTGCAGCGGTCTCCTCATCACGCGGGCGCTTCGGGCGATCGGGACGGGCCCGCTGTCCACTCAGCCGCGCGGCTGCCGCGGCTGCCTCGCGCTCGGCTCGCGAACCAAGTGCCTCGCCTTTGTAAATCCAGACCTTCACACCGATTCGGCCGAAGGTGGTGCGTGCCTCGTAGAAGCCGTAGTCGATATCCGCACGGAGTGTGTGCAGCGGCACCCGACCTTCGCGGTAGAACTCTGTACGCGACATCTCAGCGCCACCGAGGCGTCCGGAGACCTGCACACGGATGCCCTTGGCTCCAGCCTTCATGGCGCTTTGCATGCCCTTGCGCATCGCGCGTCGAAAGGAGACGCGACTTGAAAGTTGCTCGGCAATGCCCTGCGCAACGAGTTGAGCCTCGGACTCGGGGTTCTTGACCTCGAGGATATTTAGCTGCACCTGCTTGCCGGTGAGCTTTTCCAACTCACCGCGGATGCGATCGGCCTCGGCGCCACGGCGACCGATAACGATGCCGGGACGGGCAGTATGGATATCCACCCGGACTCGGTCGCGGGTTCGCTCGATTTCCACGTTGGCGATGCCGGCGCGCTCCATACCCTGACTGAGCAGTTTGCGAATCTTGACGTCCTCTTCGACGTAGTCGCGGTAGCGCTGACCCTTCTTGACGTCATCGGCAAACCACCGCGACCTGAAGTCGGTGGTGATGCCCAGCCGGAAGCCGTGCGGGTTGATCTTTTGTCCCACGATCAGTCCTCTTCCTTAGCCGGGGCCTTGTCTTTAGCAGCCGTCTTCTTGGCGGCTGTCTTCTTCGTTGTCGTCTTCTTGGCTGTCGTCTTCTTGGCCGTCGACTTCTTCGCAGTCGACTTCTTCGCTGCAGATTTCCCCGTCGTTGCTTTCTTCGCCGTTGCTTTCTTCGCCGTCGACTTCTTGGCCGTCGACTTCTTGGCCGTCGACTTCTGCGCAGTCGACTCGTCGGTAGCGGAATCGGCTTCGTCGGACTTCGGCGCAGGCGGCGGTGGGGATGCAGCCTTGGCCTTGGCTGCTGCGCGGGCGGCTACCGGCTGCTCGACCACGGTGCCGTCGGACAGAATCACCGTGATGTGGCTCGTGCGCTTGCCGATGCGGAAGGCCCGGCCCTGAGCGCGGGGACGAATGCGCTTGAGAGTTGGGCCCTCGTCGACGAATGCTTCAGACACGACGAGATCACGTGCGTCCATACCGTGATTGTTGGTCGCGTTCGCGATTGCGCTCGCGAGCACCTTGCCCACCGGCTCGCTGGCCGCTTGCGGCGCGAACCGCAGAACGTCCTGGGCATCGCCCGCCTGCATCCCACGGATGAGGTCGATGACCCGACGTGCCTTCATGGGCGTGACGCGGACGTACCGCGCTTGGGCCCTGGCTTCCATCGTTCTCCCCTTGCTCGTTGCTAAATCGGTTACTTGGTCGTGGGCAAACGCCTAGCGGCGCTTGGCCTTGCGGTCGTCCTTGATATGGCCTTTGAACGTCCGAGTCGGAGCAAACTCCCCGAGCTTGTGGCCGACCATGTTTTCGGAGATGAAGACCGGCACGTGCTTACGGCCGTCGTGCACGGCGATCGTGTGACCGAGCATGGCGGGCACGATCATCGACCGGCGGGACCAGGTCTTGATGACATTCTTCGAGCCGGACTCGTTTTGGACGTCGACCTTCTTCATCAGGTGGCCGTCGACGAACGGGCCCTTCTTCAAACTGCGTGGCATGTCGAGATCCCCTAGCGCTTCTTGCCGGTCTTGCGGCGTCGGACGATGAACTTGTCGCTGGGCTTCTTGGCCTTGCGGGTGCGGCCTTCGGGGCGTCCAGCTGGGTTGACGGGATGGCGACCACCGGAGGTCTTGCCCTCGCCGCCACCGTGGGGGTGATCCACCGGGTTCATGGCGACACCACGGACGGTCGGGCGCTTGCCCTTCCATCGGGCTCGGCCGGCCTTGCCCCAGTTGATGTTGGACTGCTCGGCGTTGCCTACTTCACCGATCGTGGCGCGCGAGCGAACATCGACGTTGCGGATTTCCCCCGAGGGCATCCGCAGTTGCGCGTACGGGCCGTCTTTGGCGACGAGCTGCACGCTCGAACCGGCGGAACGGGCGATTTTCGCGCCGCCACCAGGCTTGATCTCCACAGCATGGATAACGGTGCCAACCGGGATATTGCGCATTGGCAGGTTGTTACCGGGCTTGATGTCCGCCGATGGTCCGGTTTCGATTCGGTCGCCCTGCTTCAACTTCTCCGGCGCGATGATGTAGCGCTTCTCACCATCTGCGTAGTGCAGCAGCGCGATGCGAGCGGTGCGGTTGGGGTCGTACTCGATATGCGCGACCTTGGCGGGCACGCCGTCCTTATCGGCTCGCTTGAAGTCGATGATGCGGTACGCGCGCTTGTGTCCACCGCCCTGGTGGCGTGTGGTGATCTTCCCGGAGTTGTTGCGCCCGCCCTTCTTGGGCAAGGGGCGCACCAAAGACTTCTCCGGCTCCGACCGCGTGACCTCGACGAAATCGGAAGCACTCGAGCCGCGACGACCGGGGGTCGTGGGCTTGTACCTACGGATTGCCATGGTGTGTCCGTTCCTTAATCTCGCTCGTCGCGCCGGTCAGGAGACCGGCCCTCCGAAGATGTCGATCCGCTCGCCGGTAGCCACGGTCACGATTGCGCGCTTGCTCGAAGCGCGGCGACCCCAGCCGTAGCGGGTACGCACCCGCTTACCCTCGCGGTTGTTTGTGTTGACGCCCGTCACCTTGACGCCGAAGACTTCTTCAACAGCCACTTTGATCTGCGTCTTGTTTGCATCGGGCGCAACGAGGAACGTGTACTTGTTCTCATCAAGCAACCCATAGGCCTTCTCAGAGATGACCGGTGCGATCAGCACATCTCGCGGGTCTGTGATCCTCATTCGCTGACCTCGCTCTCACTTGCGACCGCCTTGGCGCCCTTACCGGCTGTCGGCCCGGCGAGGAATGCCGCGAGGGCCCCTTCACTGAACACGATGTGATCGTTGGTCAGGACGTCGTAGGTGTTGAGTTGGTCGGGGGCTAACACCAGAACCTCAGGCAGGTTGCGCAAGCTGAGCCAGGAGGCGTCTTCGGCCCGGGTGAGGACCGCCAACACTGCTCCCTCGACACCGGTTGCCTCGAGAGCGGCTACCGCGGCCTTCGTAGAAGGGCTGTCTTGGCTGGTGAATGACGACACAACGTGGATGCGGCCATCGCGCGCCCTGTCAGAGAGAGCCCCGCGCAGCGCGGCAGCCTTCATCTTCTTGGGTGTGCGCTGGGTGTAGTCGCGCGGCGTAGGGCCATGAACGACACCACCGCCGGCAAATTGCGGCGCGCGGGTCGAACCCTGGCGCGCCCGACCGGTGCCCTTTTGCTTGTACGGCTTGCGGCCACCGCCGCGAACCTCCGCGCGAGTCTTGGTGTCGTGCGACCCTTGCCGGGCAGCTGCCAGTTGCGCAACTACCACCTGGTGGATCAACGGCACATTCACCTGGACGTCGAAGATCTCCGCAGGGAGATCAACCGATCCGGTTGTCTTGCCGGCGGGATCAAGTACGTCTATCGAGGTCATGCGCTGGCCTCCTTCACAGCATGCTTCACGGCCGAGGTGATCAGCACTAGCCCACCCTTGGGACCCGGAACAGCCCCCTTGACGAGCAGCAGTCCCTTCTCGGTGTCGACACCGGCCACGGTCAGGTTCTGTGTGGTCTGTACATCGCCGCCCATCCGGCCAGCCATCCGCAGCCCCTTGAACACTCGACCGGGGGTGGCGCACCCACCAATAGAACCTGGCGAGCGGTGCTTGCGCTTCACACCGTGCGATGCACGCAGGCCGTGAAAACCGTGCCGCTTCATGGCGCCCGCGAAACCCTTGCCCTTGGTCGTGCCGGTGATGTCCACCCGCTGTCCAGCTTCGAAGACATCGGCTCCGAGCTCTTGCCCGAGGGTGTACTCCGAAGCGTCGTCGGTGCGAAGTTCCACCAGGTGGCGCCGTGGGGTGACCCCCGCCTTCGCGAAGTGCCCACTCATCGGCTTGTTGACCTTGCGCGGGTCGATTGCTCCAAAGCCGAGTTGCACTGCGTTGTAGCCGTCGATCTCCGGGGTACGAACCTGCGTGACAACGCACGGTCCAACCTGCACCACGGTAACCGGGACAACCCTGTTGTTCTCGTCCCACATCTGGGTCATGCCGAGCTTGGAGCCCAGCACTCCCTTCATCGTCTTCGCCATGGCAGACCCCTACAGCTTGATCTCGATGTCGACGCCGGCCGGCAGGTCGAGGCGCATGAGGGAATCCACCGTCTTCGGCGTCGGATCGAGGATGTCGATCAGGCGCTTGTGCGTGCGCATCTCGAAGTGCTCGCGGCTGTCCTTGTACTTGTGCGGTGAACGGATGACGCAGTAGACGTTCTTCTCCGTTGGCAAAGGCACGGGACCGGCTACTTGCGCGCCAGTTCGGGTGACCGTCTCGACGATTTTCTTCGCCGAGGAATCAATCACCTCGTGGTCATAGGCCTTGAGCCTGATGCGGATCTTCTGTGCCGCCATGATGGCTTGCCGTCCTTCGTCTCGTTAGTGCATCTCGTTCTAGCCGGGTGGTGCTTGCCGGTGACACGTGGTGGGCGGTGGATTGCACCGCCCACCACGGGGCCGGTTGGTGGGTTGCTACTTCAGGATCTTCGTGACGCGACCGGCACCAACGGTGCGGCCACCTTCACGGATCGCGAAGCGCAGACCCTCTTCCATGGCGATGGGCTGGATCAGCTCAGCGCGCATGTCGGTGTTGTCGCCCGGCATAACCATGTCCTTGCCCTCGGGCAGGTGCACGACGCCGGTGACGTCAGTCGTCCGGAAGTAGAACTGCGGACGGTAGTTGTTGAAGAACGGCGTGTGCCGGCCGCCCTCGTCCTTGGACAGGATGTAGACCTGCGCCTCGAACTCGGTATGCGGAGTGATCGAACCCGGCTTGCAGCACACCTGGCCGCGCTCGACGTCCTCGCGCTTAGTGCCGCGCAGCAGCAGGCCGACATTCTCGCCAGCTTGACCCTCGTCGAGCAGCTTGCGGAACATCTCGACGCCGGTGACGGTCGTCTTCTGCGGCTCGCCTGGGCGGATGCCGACGATCTCGATTTCCTCGTTCACCTTCACGATGCCGCGCTCGATGCGACCGGTGACAACGGTGCCGCGACCGGTGATGGTGAAGACGTCCTCGACGGGCATGAGGAAGGGCTTGTCGATCTCACGCTCGGGGGTGACGATGTACTCATCAACCGCGCCCATGAGCTCCATGATCGATTCGCCCCATTTGGCGTCGCCTTGGAGAGCCGGGAAGGCAGCGACGCGCACAACGGGAACGTCGTCGCCGGGGAACTCGTAGCTGCTCAGCAGCTCGCGAACCTCCATCTCGACGAGCTCGATGAGCTCCTCGTCATCAACCATGTCGCACTTGTTGAGCGCGACAACGATGGCCGGAACGCCGACCTGACGCGCCAGCAGCACGTGCTCCTTGGTCTGCGGCATCGGGCCATCGGTAGCAGCGACCACGAGGATCGCGCCGTCCATCTGGGCGGCACCGGTGATCATGTTCTTGATGTAGTCGGCGTGGCCGGGGCAGTCGACGTGTGCGTAGTGACGTGCCTCGGTCTCGTACTCGACGTGCGCGATCGAGATAGTGATACCGCGCTGCCGCTCCTCCGGGGCCTTGTCGATCTCGTCGAAAGGCGTGTAGGGGTTGACATCGGGGTAGCGGTCATGGAGCACCTTGGTGATCGCAGCAGTCAGCGTCGTCTTGCCATGGTCGATATGACCGATGGTGCCGATGTTGATGTGCGGCTTGGTGCGCTCGAACTTGGCCTTGGCCACGTGCGTTCTCCCTTGTCTTGTGCCGTCCGGCGTTACGCGGATCGGTTGCTTGCGGTTTGTTTCTTCTTTTGTTGTGGTGATCCGCGACTACTCGCCGCGAGCCTTCGCGATGATCTCCGTCGCCACGGCCTGCGGGACCTGGGCGTAGGAATCGAATTGCATGCTGTAACTAGCCCGGCCCTGGGTGCGCGACCGGAGGTCGCCCACGTAGCCGAACATCTCCGACAACGGCACGAGTGCTTGGACGACTCGAGCGCCGGAGCGCTCTTCCATCGCCTGCACCTGACCGCGGCGGGAGTTCAAATCGCCGATGACATCGCCCATGAAGTCCTCCGGAGTGGTGACTTCAACGGCCATCATCGGCTCGAGTAGTGCCGGCTTGGCCCGGCCTGCGCCCTCCTTGAACGCCATGGACCCGGCGATCTTGAAGGCGAGTTCGGAGGAGTCGACGTCGTGGTAAGCGCCGTCAAGCAAGGTGACCTTGACATCGACCATCGGGTAACCAGCGAGGATGCCGTTCTCCATGGCTTCCTGGCAGCCTTCGTCGACCGAGGGGATGTACTCGCGCGGGATGCGACCGCCGGTGACCTTGTTCTCGAACAGGTAGCCACCGCCCTCTTCGGTGTTCGGCTCGATCTTGATGATTACGCGGCCGAACTGACCTGAGCCACCGGTCTGCTTCTTGTGGGTGTACTCGACCTTCTCGACCGCCTTGGTGAGGGTCTCGCGGTAGGCAACCTGCGGCTTGCCGACGTTCGCCTCGACCTTGAACTCACGCTTCATCCGGTCGACGAGCACCTCGAGGTGAAGCTCGCCCATGCCCTCGATGATGGTCTGGCCGGTCTCTTCATTGGTGCTGACCCGGAAAGTGGGGTCTTCTTCGGCGAGGCGCTGAATGGCGGTGCCGAGCTTTTCTTGGTCGGACTTGGTCTTCGGCTCGATGGCAACCGAGATAACCGGCTCGGGGAAGGTCATGGATTCCAAGACGACCGGGTTCGATGCGTCGCACAAGGTGTCGCCGGTGGTGGTGTCCTTCAGACCCATGACCGCGACGATGTCGCCCGCACCGGTCGAGTCGATCTCCTCACGCTTGTTGGCGTGCATCCGGTAGATCTTGCCGATGCGCTCTTTGCGGTCCTTGGTGCTGTTGAGTACCTGGGTGCCGGTGGCCAACTTGCCGGAGTAGACCCGAACGTAGGTGAGCTTGCCCAAGTGCGGATCGGACATGATCTTGAAGGCGAGCGCGCTGAATGGCTCGTCCTCGCTGGGCTTGCGGGTCATGAGTTCTTCCTCGTTACCCACCTTGTGGCCCTGGATGCCTTCGACATCGAGTGGGGAGGGTAGGTAGGCAACCACGGCGTCGAGCATTGGCTGCACGCCCTTGTTCTTGAACGCAGTGCCGGTCAAGACCGGGGTAACCGTCGCGGCGAGAGTGGCGCGGCGAATACCGGCCTTGATCTCCTCGACGCTGAGCTCTTCGCCTTCGAGGTACTTCTCCATGACGGCGTCGTCGTTCTCGGAAAGTGTTTCCAGCAGCTTCTCGCGCCATTCTTCGGCCTTGGCCTGCAGGTCCGCGGGGATGTCCTCGATGGAGTACTCCTCACCCAGCGACGTCTCTCCGCGCCAAGTCAGTGCCTTCATCGTGACCAGATCGACGACGCCGATGAAATCGGCCTCATTACCGATCGGCAACTGCAGCACCAGCGGCACTGCATTCAGCCGGGAGACGATCATGTCGACGCACATGTAGAAGTCGGCGCCAGTGCGGTCCAACTTGTTGATGAAGCACATGCGCGGAACGCCGTAACGGTCGGCCTGACGCCACACCGTCTCCGATTGCGGCTCCACGCCGGCAACGCCATCGAACACCGCAACCGCACCGTCGAGGACACGCAGCGAACGCTCCACCTCCACGGTGAAGTCGACGTGGCCGGGGGTATCGATGATGTTGATCGTGTAGCCGTCCCACGAGCAGGTGGTGGCAGCGGACGTGATGGTGATACCGCGCTCTTGCTCCTGCTCCATCCAGTCCATCGTGGCTGCGCCTTCGTGGACTTCACCGATCTTGTAGTTGATGCCGGTGTAGTAGAGGATCCGCTCGGTGGTCGTGGTCTTGCCCGCGTCGATATGCGCCATGATCCCGATGTTGCGGACCTTGGCGAGGTCGATTCCCAGTGCGGTGGACACCATCTACTCCGTTTTTCTCGTCAGAACTTTGTGTAGGACTGTTAGGGCTGTTACCAGCGGTAGTGCGCGAAGGCCTTGTTGGACTCCGCCATCTTGTGCGTGTCTTCACGCTTCTTCACAGCCGCGCCTAGGCCGTTGGAAGCATCGAGGATCTCGTTCATCAACCGCTCGGTCATGGTCTTCTCGCGGCGCTGCCGGGCGAAGCCGATGAGCCAGCGCATGGCCAGGGTGGTGCTGCGTACCGGCTTGACCTCAACGGGCACCTGGTAGGTGGCGCCGCCCACGCGGCGGGAGCGAACCTCGAGCGTGGGGCGGACGTTGTCCAGCGCCCGCTTGAGGGTCTGCACCGGATCGGTGCCGGTCTTCTCCCGGCACCCTTCCAGGGCCCCATAGACGACGGCTTCGGCCTTGGACCGCTTTCCGTCGAGTAGGACTTTGTTGATCAGCTGGGTGACGACCGGGGATCCGTAAACCGGATCATTGATCGTGGGGCGCTTGGTGGCCGGTCCCTTGCGAGGCATCAGCCCTTCTCCTTCTTCGCTCCGTAGCGCGAGCGCGCTTGCTTGCGGTTCTTGACGGCTTGGGTGTCCAGCGCTCCGCGGATGACCTTGTAGCGCACGCCGGGCAGGTCGCGAACGCGGCCACCACGAACGAGGACGATCGAGTGCTCTTGCAGGTTGTGGCCGACGCCTGGGATGTAGGCCGTGACCTCGATGCCGGAGGTGAGCCGGACGCGGGCGACCTTGCGCAGCGCGGAGTTCGGCTTCTTGGGGGTGGTGGTGTAGACGCGCGTGCAGACCCCACGACGTTGCGGGCTGCCCTTCAGGGCAGGTGCCTTGGTCTTGTCGACCTTGTCCTGGCGGCCCTTGCGGACCAGCTGCTGGATGGTGGGCACGAGGCGCCTCTCCTACCTTCTCGACTCCGGTTCTTCGCCTCCTGAAGATCCGACCCACGCGGTCGGGCGTGTCGCGTTCTTTCGAGCGCGCCAAACGTCCGTCTCATCGTCGGTGGATCCTGGCCTATCGGGATGAACCCTCAGGTCCCGCGCATCTCTTCGAGGGGAAGTCGTGCGCAGCAGGATGTGCCCGGTTCCGGACACGAGGTGAAACAGTACCCGGTGGCCTAAGCAGCGTCAAAACCGGGTCCCCCACCTCCCCGTTGCGGCGTCACTTGTCGGGCCAAAATCGCCAATTTTTGCCCGACGTCCTACGCCGGAACGGGGAAGGGACGGCGGGCGCGCGTTTGGGTTAGGAGAGGGCGCCACCTGCGGCGGCGAGCAAGAAGATCGCGAGCAAGATGGCCGCAATCGCGGCATAGAGGCCGATGTTGATCCAGGCCACGATCTTCGAGGCGGTAACCATTCCCCCACCGGTGACCCAGCCGTTGCTGGCCACGATCTCCTTATCGGCTTTGTTCGCGAACACCAGAGCCACGATCGCCGGGATGATCGGGCAGATGACCCAGGAGACAATCGAGAGCACCAACGCGACGATCGCCGAGTTCGAGGTTTGTGGGACCGGTCCGTAGGGCGGGGGCGGCGGCGGAGGTCCGGCCGGTGGGTACGCCTGCGGGGTATTGGACTCTTGCCCCCCGGCAGATGGCCACTGCGGAGTCGCGGACGGCTGCTCTGGGGAGGTTCCCTCTGCGGGTTCATTCGGCTGCGTCATAGCCCCAGCATGCCATGAAGCCACGCATTGACAGGCAGGATTGACCGGTGACCACCTGGCCGACCGCAGTGCTGTTCGACATGGATGGCACATTGATCGAATCGCACGACAACGTTGAGCGAGCCTGGACCAGCTGGGCCCTTTCGCGCGGCCTTGACCCCGCCGCGGTTCTCGAACATGCCCACGGCCTACCAGCGGAAGTCACGGTTGCTCGATGGCTTCCCGACGCTGACGACGACGCCATCGCAGCTGCCGCTGCCGAGCAGTTGGCTATCCAGTACGACGACGTCACCGACATCACGCCCATCGATGGCGTTCCCGAACTTCTCACGTTCCTCACTGAGAGTTTGGTGCCCTGGGCGGTGCACACAAGCGCGGATACACGCTTGGCGCGGGTGCGGCTCGCAGCCGCAGGTATCGAGCCACCCGTTCTTGTCACCCGCGATCAACTCGATCGCGGAAAGCCGGCGCCCGATGGCTACCTTCGGGCAGCGGAACTGCTTGGGGTTGAACCGCCGCAGTGCATCGTCATCGAGGACACACCTGTTGGCATCGAGTCCGGACGCAGTGCCGGAATGCAAACAGTCGGAGTGCGCGGCGCGACTGGCGACTTGCCAGTGCGCACAATCCCGGACTTGCACCTGTGGCTGGCAGTCCTGCTCGGGAGCGCCTCGAACAGCGAAGAAGGGGAGCCACCAGGGCTCCCCTTCTTCGGGTGATCGTCTCGCGCGTCGATTTAGTACCCGCGGAAGTCGAACTCCTCGAGCGGTACCGCCGCACCGGACCCAACGCCGAAGGCGGCGTAGTCCATCTCGTCGTAGCCGGTGAAGGACGCGTACATCGCGGCCTTGGCTTCTTCGGTCGGCTCGACTCGGATGTTGCGGTACTGCGGCATGCCGGTACCGGCCGGGATGAGCTTGCCGAGGATGACGTTTTCCTTCAGGCCGAGCAGCGGATCGGACTTCGCGTGGATCGCTGCATCGGTGAGAACGCGGGTGGTCTCCTGGAAGGAAGCCGCCGATAGCCACGATTCGGTAGCCAGGCTGGCCTTGGTGATACCCATCAACTCGGGGCGACCAGATGCCGGGGTCCCACCTTCGGCGACCACCCGACGATTCTGCGCTTCGAACAACGAGCGCTCGACCAGCTCACCAGCCAAGAACGGCGCATCCGCGGAATCGATGATGGTGATGCGCTTGAGCATCTGCCGAACGATGACCTCGATGTGCTTGTCGTGGATCGAAACACCCTGCGAGCGGTACACCTCTTGGACCTGATCGACCAGGTGCCATTGCACCTGTCGTGGCCCGAGGATGCGCAACACCTGCTTGGGATCGACAGCGCCGACCATCAACTGGGTGCCGACCTCGACATGCGCGCCGTCTTCGACCAGCAAGCGCGCACGCTTACTGACCTGGTGGGCGATTTCTTCGCTGCCGTCGTCGGGGATCACGATGATCTTGCGTGTCTTCTCGGTGTCCTCGACATTCACGCGACCGGTGACCTCGGCGATTGGGGCAACACCCTTGGGCGTGCGGGCCTCGAAGAGCTCGACCACACGTGGCAGACCGTGCGTGATGTCCTCACCTGCAACGCCTCCGGTGTGGAAGGTGCGCATCGTGAGCTGCGTTCCGGGTTCGCCGATGGACTGGGCGGCGATGATGCCAACCGCTTCGCCAACGTCAACGAGCTTGCCGGTGGCCATCGAACGCCCGTAACACATGGCGCACGTACCGACGGGGCTTTCGCAGTTGAGCACGGTACGGACGCGGATCTTCTCTGCGCCGTCAGCGACCAACTTCTCCAACCGCGGCACATCGAGTTCCTCGCCAGCGGTTCCCACCACTGTGCCGTCAACCTCGACATCGCGGGCGAGCACGCGGCTCGATGCGGACGTGTCCAGGTTGTCGACCGGTCGCAGAACTCCATCGACCTTCTCGCCGATGGTCAGTTCGCTGCCGCGCTCGGTTCCGCAGTCCACCTCGCGGATGATGACGTCTTGGGAGACGTCAACCAGGCGACGAGTGAGGTAGCCGGAGTCCGCGGTACGCAGTGCGGTGTCGGCGAGACCCTTGCGGGCACCGTGCGTGGAGATGAAGTACTCCAGCACCGACAGACCCTCGCGGAAGTTGGACTTGATCGGACGCGGGATGATCTCGCCCTTCGGGTTGGCCACCAGGCCGCGCATGCCGGCGATCTGGCGCACCTGCATGTAGTTACCGCGAGCACCGGAGTCGACCATCATGTGCACCGGGTTGGTCTCCGGGAAGTTGTCCTGCATCGCGCGGGCAACTTCGTCGGTGGCGCGGGTCCAAATCTCGATGAGTTCTTGACGACGCTCGGAGTCGGTGATCAGACCCCGCTCGAACTGCTGCTGGACCTTGATGGCCTTCTCTTCGGCGTTCGCCAGAAGTTCGGCCTTGGCCGGTGGCGCGACGACGTCGGAGAAGGAAATGGTCACACCTGAACGCGACGCCCAGTGGAAACCGAGTGCCTTGAGCTGGTCGAGGGTCTCGGCGACCTTGACCTTGGAGTACCGCTCGGCTAGCCGGTTAACGCTTGCACCGAGCAGCTTCTTGTCCACCTGCGCGTTGAGATACGGGAAGTCCGCCGGCAGCGCCTCATTGAAAAGCGCGCGGCCGAGCGTGGTGGTCAGCGTGAAGGGCTGACCGGGCTCCCAGCCCTCGGGTACCTGCCAACCATGGGGCGGCTCGGTCCCTTCGATGCGGATCCTCACCTTGTCTTGCAGGTCCAAGGATCCAAAGTCCATCGCCATGACCGCTTCGGCAACCGTGGAGTAGCTCGGGAGGTCGGAGTCCTTGACCTTGGCGTTCGCACCGTTCTCGGTGGTGAGGTAGTAGATGCCCAGCACCATGTCCTGAGTTGGCGTAGCGATGGGGCGACCGTTGGCCGGGGACAGGATGTTGTTGGTCGAGAGCATCAAGATCCGAGCTTCGGCCTGCGCCTCGGCGGACAACGGCAAGTGCACCGCCATCTGGTCACCGTCGAAGTCCGCGTTGAACGCGGTGCACACGAGCGGGTGGATCTGAATGGCTTTGCCCTCGATCAGTTGCGGTTCGAAGGCTTGAATGCCGAGGCGGTGCAGCGTTGGCGCACGGTTCAACAGCACCGGGTGCTCGGCGATGACCTCTTCGAGGACGTCCCACACCACCGGTCGCGAGCGCTCCACCATCCGCTTGGCGCTCTTGATGTTCTGCGCGTGGTTCAAGTCAACCAGGCGCTTCATCACGAACGGCTTGAATAGCTCCAGAGCCATCTGCTTGGGCAGACCGCACTGGTGCAACTTCAACTGCGGACCAACAACGATCACCGAGCGACCGGAGTAGTCCACACGCTTGCCGAGCAAGTTCTGGCGGAAACGACCCTGCTTGCCCTTGAGCATGTCGGACAAGGACTTCAGCGCGCGGTTTCCTGGACCCGTGACCGGGCGGCCGCGACGGCCGTTGTCGAACAGCGCATCGACCGACTCTTGCAACATGCGCTTTTCGTTGTTGACGATGATCTCCGGCGCACCGAGATCAAGAAGCCTCTTGAGTCGGTTGTTGCGGTTGATCACGCGGCGGTACAGATCGTTGAGGTCAGAAGTTGCGAAGCGGCCACCGTCGAGCTGAACCATTGGACGAAGGTCCGGAGGAATCACCGGAACTGCGTCGAGCACCATGCCCAGCGGGGAATTGGTGGTGTTCATGAACGCGGAGACGACCTTCAGGCGCTTGAGCGCACGGGTCTTCTTTTGGCCCTTACCGTTGATCACGATGTCCTTCAACAGCTCAGCCTCGGCCTGCAGATCGAAGGATTCCAGACGCTTTTGGATCGCCTCGGCACCCATGCCACCGTCGAACCAACGGCCGTAGCGGTCGCGCATTTCACGGAACAGCATCTCGTCGCCCTCGAGGTCTTGGACCTTGAGAGTGCGGAAACGGTCGAAGATGCGATCCAGACGCTCGATCTGCTGATCGGCACGACGCCGCAGCGCAGCCATCTCACGCTCACCGGACTCGCGAACCTTGCGACGCACATCCGACTTCGCGCCCTCGGCCTCGAGTTCGGCCAGGTCAGCTTCGAGCTTCTGCTGGCGAGCCTCGATATCGGCATCACGCCGCGAGGCGATCTGCTTCTTTTCCACCCCAAGCTGCTTCTCCAAGTTGGGCAGCGCTTCGTGGCGGCCTTCCTCATCAACCCAGGTGATCATGTACGCGGCGAAGTAGATGACCTTCTCCAGGTCCTTCGGTGCGAGGTCGAGTAGGTAACCGAGCCGGCTCGGCACACCCTTGAAGTACCAGATGTGCGTGACCGGGGCGGCAAGCTCGATGTGGCCCATCCGCTCGCGGCGAACCTTCGCGCGGGTGACTTCGACGCCGCAGCGCTCGCAGATGATGCCCTTGAAGCGCACGCGCTTGTACTTGCCGCAGTAGCACTCCCAGTCGCGGGTCGGCCCGAAGATCTTCTCGCAGAACAGACCATCCTTCTCCGGCTTCAGCGTCCGGTAGTTGATGGTCTCCGGCTTCTTGACCTCGCCATGCGACCAAGTGCGGATGTCATCCGCAGTTGCCAGGCCGATCCGCAGGTCATCGAAGAAGTTGACGTCCAGCACGTGGGTTTCCTTCGTTAGTTCCGGTTAGGTTTCTCGGGCTTGTCGGGTTGGTTGGTTGTCGCCTAGAGCTCTTCGACGCTGCTCGGCTCACGCCGGGACAGGTCGATGCCGAGTTCCTCGGCGGCACGGAAGACGTCGTCGTCGCTGTCCTTCATCTCGATGGCGACTCCATCGCTGGAGAGCACCTCAACATTCAGGCACAAGGACTGCATTTCCTTCACGAGCACCTTGAAGGACTCGGGGATACCCGGTTCGGGGATGTTCTCGCCCTTGACGATGGCCTCGTAGACCTTCACGCGACCGAGGACGTCGTCGGACTTGATCGTCAACAACTCCTGCAGGGCGTAAGCGGCGCCGTAGGCCTCGAGTGCCCACACCTCCATCTCGCCGAAACGCTGGCCACCGAACTGCGCCTTACCGCCCAGCGGCTGCTGAGTGATCATCGAGTACGGGCCGGTGGACCGGGCGTGGATCTTGTCGTCCACCAAGTGCAGCAGTTTCAGAATGTAGATGTACCCGACGGCGATCTCACCAGGAATCGGCTCACCGCTACGACCATCGAACAAACTGGCCTTGCCGTTGGCGTTGACCAAGTTCAGTCCATCGGCCGTCGGACGAGTGGATTCCAAGATCGCGGAGAGTTCTTCCTCGCGAGCACCGTCGAACACCGGGGTGGCCACGCGCGAACGCGGTGGTACCGATTGGACTTCCTCAGGCAGGTTCGCCGCACGGGCATCGTCGGCACTGACTTCCCAACCGGTGGCCGCCGCCCAGCCGAGGTGCGTTTCCAACACCTGGCCGACGTTCATGCGGCCGGGGACACCCAGCGGATTCAGCACGATGTCCACCGGGGTGCCATCGGTCAAGAACGGCATGTCCTCGACGGGCAGGATCTTGGCGATCACGCCCTTGTTGCCGTGGCGACCGGCGAGCTTGTCGCCCTCGGTGATCTTGCGCTTTTGCGCGATGTACACACGCACCAAGCGGTTGACACCCGGGGGCAGCTCATCGCCTTCGTCGATATCGAAAACGCGAACGCCGATGATCTTGCCGGACTCACCGTGCGGCACCTTCAGCGATGTGTCGCGCACCTCGCGGGCCTTCTCACCGAAGATCGCCCGCAGCAATCGCTCCTCCGGGGTGAGTTCGGTCTCGCCCTTGGGAGTGACTTTGCCAACGAGGACATCGCCGGGGAGCACGTCAGCACCGATGCGGATGATGCCGCGCTCATCAAGGTCGGCGAGCACTTCTTCGGAGACGTTCGGGATGTCCCGCGTGATCTCCTCCGGGCCGAGCTTGGTGTCGCGCGCATCGATCTCATGCTCTTCGATGTGAATGCTGGACAGGACGTCGTCTTGCACCAATCGCTGGGACAAGATGATGGCGTCTTCGTAGTTGTGCCCTTCCCAGGACATGAACGCAACCAGCAGGTTCTTGCCGAGCGCGAGTTCGCCTTCGTCGGTCGAAGGACCGTCCGCGAGCACCTGGCCCTGCTCAACGCGCTGTCCCTCGGTAACGATCGGACGCTGGTTGATCGAGGTGCCCTGGTTCGACCGGGTGAACTTCTCGAGGGCGTAGGTGGTGTACTCGCCGTCATCCTCCGCCACCGTGATCAGCTCGGCGGAGACTTCGGTAACCACACCGGCCTTGGTCGCAAGAACCATGTCGCCTGCGTCGTAAGCAGCGCGGAACTCCATACCGGTTCCGACCAGCGGGGCCTCGGCGCGCAGCAACGGCACCGCCTGACGCTGCATGTTGGAACCCATCAGCGCGCGGTTGGCATCGTCATGCTCGAGGAACGGGATCATCGCGGTGGCCACGGACCACAACTGACGCGGTGAGACGTCCATGTAGTCGACCTCGGCCGCCTTGACGAACTCGACCTCGCCGCCCTTGCGGCGTACGAGCACGCGGTCCTCATCCATCGCACCGTTGTCGGCAAGCGGAGTATTCGCCTGGGCGATGGTGTAGCGGTCTTCCAGATCCGCGGTGAGGTAATCAACCTGGTCGGTCACTTTGCCGCCGACGACCTTGCGGTACGGGGTCTCGACGAAACCGAAGGCATTGATCCGCCCGTACGTGGCGAGCGATCCGATCAGGCCGATGTTCGGGCCTTCTGGGGTTTCGATCGGACACATCCGGCCGTAGTGCGAGGGGTGAACGTCGCGAACTTCGAAGCCGGCACGTTCGCGGGACAGACCGCCGGGCCCAAGAGCCGAAAGGCGCCGCTTGTGGGTCAGGCCGGCAAGCGGGTTGGTCTGATCCATGAACTGGGAGAGCTGGCTGGTGCCGAAGAACTCCTTGATCGCCGCGACGACGGGACGGATGTTGATCAGGGTCTGCGGCGTGATCGCCTCGACATCCTGGGTTGTCATCCGCTCGCGCACCACGCGCTCCATCCGCGACAGACCGGTGCGGATCTGGTTTTGGATCAACTCGCCCACGGTGCGCAGGCGACGGTTGCCGAAGTGGTCGATGTCATCGGTCTCGACGACGACCTCTCCGCGCGGGCCTTCCATGGTGGGGATCTCGGACTGCAGGCGCACCAAGTACTCGATGGTGGCCAGGACATCCTCGAGGGTGAGCACGCTTTGATCCAGCGGCATGTCCAAGCCGAGCTTGCGGTTCACCTTGTAGCGCCCGACCTTCGCGAGGTCGTAGCGCTTTGGGTTGAAGTAGAAGTTGTCGATCAGGTTGCGCGCGTTCTCCAGCGTGGGGGTTCGCCTGGACGCAACTTGCGGTAGATGTCCAGCAGTGCGTCGTCTTGGCTCTCGACGGTGTCCTTCTCCAAGGTGTCCATGAAGATCGGGTACTGCCCGAAACGCTCACGGATCTCCTCGCCGGTCATGCCCAAGGCCTTGAGCAGCACCGAAACGGGCTGCTTACGCTTGCGGTCTACGCGCACCGCAACGAGGTCCTTCTTGTCGATCTCGAACTCCAGCCATGCACCACGGCTGGGGATGATCTTGGCGGTGTAGATCTCTTTATCGGTGGTCTTGTCGATCGACCGCTCGAAGTAAGCACCCGGTGAGCGCACGAGCTGGGAGACAACCACCCGCTCGGTGCCGTTGATGACGAAGGTGCCCTTGTCGGTCATCAGCGGGAAGTCGCCCATGAAGACCGTCTGGGACTTGATCTCCCCGGTCTCGTTGTTCATGAATTCCGCGGTGACGAATAGCGGCGCTGCGTAGGTGAAGTCCTTGTCTTTGCACTGATCCACCGTGTACTTCGGCGGCTCGAAGCGGTGGTCACGGAAGGACAGCGACATCATCCCGGCGAGGTCCTCGATCGGGGAGATCTCCTCGAAGATCTCGGTCAGGCCGGAGACCTGCGGGATCTCGGTGTTGCCCTTCGCGATCTCCGCGGCGACCTTGGCCTGCCAGTCTTCCCGACCGAGCAGCCAGTCGAAACTGGCCTTTTGCAGGGCGAGCAGATCCGGGATAGCCAGCGGCTCACGGATCTTCGCGAAGGAGTATCGGGCGAGGCCCGGGGACAGGGGGGTGCTGACCGAAGTCTTAACTGCCAAGACGGTTCCTTCCGGGGCGCATCTGCGACGCTGAGGTCATTCGCGCTTCCCCGAGCACGTCCGTTCGACCTGAACTGTCAAATCCGCCGGCGAGGGAGCTACGGCAGATTCGATCGCCCAGGTGAGGGGCGTTGTGAGGGCAGCGCAAAGCGGCAGCATACCCGGGGGGCACGCCGCTGTCCAACCCGGGGGTACTCCGAAAGTCCCTCGATCAAGGCAGTGGGCGGG
>ERZ891134.101-NODE-101-length-72119-cov-8.428189_pt1 | contig 72119 bp, 73 predicted proteins | sample MGYA00520888_ERZ891134 | MGnify/ENA primary metagenome ERZ891134 (study PRJEB32303, sample SAMEA104408692) | aquatic metagenome | biome: Brackish water; feature: Coastal; material: water | place: Baltic Sea | collected 2014-10-23 | depth 10 m ... | reverse complement strand
AATCACCCCCCCAGTAACCCCCCGGCCGCAGAATTAGCGGGTCGAGCTAAGCCGGGGAAGTTCGCGCAGTCCGTCAGCGACCTAGAGCGAAACCCCTGCAAACATTGGGCCAGACAGCAAAGAACCCCTCGGCGTGGACCGAAGGGTTCTCCGTGGAGCCTAGGGGAATTGAACCCCTGACCTCTTCCATGCCATGGAAGCGCTCTACCAACTGAGCTAAGGCCCCGCATTGCTGCGGGCGATGACGATAGCGCCCACCACACTTGGTTCAAACGACCAGCCTCAATCGACCAGCATCCACTGCAGCTGGCTGGCGGTCACCGCTCCCAGTCGACTTTGGGGACGTCGAGATACAACCGCTCGATCTCGTAGAACTCGCGCTGTTCCTCGTGAAAGACGTGCACGATCACATCGCCGTAGTCGATCAGGATCCACTGCTGCTGATCGCGGCCCTCGTGGCGAACTGGACCGCGACCGAGCTCGCGCTTCACGGTCCATTCGATTTCGTCGGCGACGGTGCGCACGAGGCGCGGGTTCGAGGCACTGCAGACGACGAAGTAGCCGGCGATCGCCAGGACTTCCCCAACCTCGAGGATCAAGATGTCGGTGGCTTTCTTATCGTCGGCCGTCCGCGCCGCGAGCACCGCCAACTGCACATCGGAGTCGTCGTTGGGTTCGGTGTCAGCAATCTGCGGTTCAGCCATCGGTGTCGACGGTAGCGGCGTCATCGGGAGTCGATGCGTTCGGTTCCACGACCTCGACGGCTACAGCTTGCGCCGCCTGTGCGTCGAGATAGCTCGTTCCGAGCCGGACAACAACGTCGATGCCGTCGATGAGTTCCTTGGCGAGGACCACTTCGACCTCTCCAAACGTCGGCGGCCCGAGCTCTTCCATCGCCGCGAAAATTTCCTCGCTCGCCGCCTCAATCCGAGTAACTAGGGGCGCTCCATCTGGACTCGGAGTGGCATCAACCGAGACCACATTGCCATCGAGAAACAACAGCGTGGCGATCGCTTCGAGGGCAATCTCCTGGCGCGAAGCCAGGCCGGAATCAGACGCCGCGAGCTGCGCCGCCGTGATCGGAATTTCGAGCCGGAACACCGGGCCCGGATTCGGCGCTGAAACCCGGGCGGGCGAGATCTGCGCGAACACGAGCACGACATCGCGTCGATCGAGCACGACGAAACTGTCGCTTCCAACGAAAGCCGGCGGAATGATCTGGAGGTCACGGACTTGAACGGGCCCGCTCCACAGTCGGGCGAAAAGTTCATCAACCGTGGCCGACTCTGTTGGCCGGCCGTCACCGTCAAGGGTGACGGGGGCCGAGCTGTTGACAGGAGCGCTGTCGGCAACTCCGGTCCACAGAGCCACGTCAATAGCGTGCTGCGTGCGCTCATCTGCGCCAGCCTCGGTCGCCGTCAGCGCCGCCGCCAGGAGCGGACCATCGAGCCGCTGCTCACCGGCGCCAACGACCACCCGAGCCCCCTGATCATCCGAATCGATGACATCCACACCAACGTCGACGGTCACGGGGATGGTCGGTTCAAGAAGTTCAGTCAGACGATTGGCACCAACGATCTCACCGAACTGCAAGGTAACCGCAACGGTTGCCTCAATCTGTTGGAAAAAACTGGACGGGTCGGCCGAATTCAGCTCACGATTGAGCGGCCGGCGAACCTCGCCGAACAAGGCGGTCGAATCGGCCGTGACCGGGATCGTGACGATCGTGCCGCCCTGACCGGCGGGCAAGAGGGTCGCCACGATGAGCGAGGTCAGACGATTGTCGTCATCGACAACAGCCAGGGCTGCATTGTCCGTCGCTGGCAGCGAGAGAACCGGCCGCGAGTCGACTGCGGCCACCTCACCTTCGGTGGAATTCAGGACAGCGTTCGCCCCAACCGCAGTGAGCCCAGCCGCAGAGACAATGAGAACGGCAGCGACAACGGCACCGATCAGCGTGCGGCGCCGTCGCTCGTCGGCACGGGCGGTCACGAACGATCTGCCCCAGCGAGATCAGGTCGCGCACCGTACAAACCACGTTGCACGATGACGTCCAACACGGGCTCGGTCACCAGGTAATCGAGCGGGCGGCCATCGACAAACCGGGCGCGTAGGTCGGTACTCGACACTTCCAAGCGCGGAACTTCCACCCGAATCCAGTCGACGCCGTCAGGGAGATCGACAGGATCGCCAGGCCGATCGACAACCACCAACCGGGACTGCTGAACCACCTCGTCGTAGCGGGTCCACGTGTGGAGCCCAGCCGCAGCGTCATCGCCGACGATCGTGAACAGTTCTGCGCCGGGATATTCCTGGGCGAGTGTCTGCAACGTGTCGGCGGTGAAGCTATGACCACCGTGGTCGATCTCCGTGCGTCCGGTGACCAGCTGAGCAACATCGTCCACTGCCGCGGCGACCATTGCCAGGCGATCCGCTGCTGGCGTGATCTGCCTGCTGCCTTCCTTCTGCCACGGCACGTTGTTCACCATCAAGATGACGACATCAAGATCAAGAGCATGACGTACGTTCACCGCAGTGACCAAGTGACCCACATGTGGCGGATCGAACGTCCCCCCGAAGAGGCCAATGCGCTGGGCGGCGGGGCGCTGCGTTTCAGGTGGATGCGCGGACGAAGACAAGAACCCTGAGCGTAGGAGCCGACGAGGCAGGACCACACCATGGGCCCCATACAGTCTGTGAGCACAGCATCAGAACCCTCCGATTTGACCAGGGGGTTGACACGTCTGTTACTGTCAGTTGTCCCCCCATATACCCCCCGTTTCCAAGTTTGAGTCAGGTTTCCGCCGGAAACCCCTCTGTCATGGCGATCGTCGCCCTGGTCACAACATCGTCGAACACTGCTGTTTGCGATGTCGTCCCTGATCTGGCCGGTCGCTGTGATGTGCCTCCGGGCACAACTCAAAACGGAATTCCGCACAAAATCGAATGGTTGTAAGAAATATGAATGATTCCATTGGCCTCTACCTCAACGACATCGGCAAGGTGGCGTTGCTCACCGCCGAAGACGAGCGCGAGCTCTCCCGCGTCATCGAGACCGGCCGCGAAGCCGCTGAGCAGCTCGAAGCTGGCAAGAAGGGCGCAGCTCTGAAGCGCCAGGTGCGCGAAGCAGCCAAGGCCAAGGACCGGTTCATCCGTTCCAACCTGCGCCTCGTCGTCTCGATCGCCCGCCGCTACCCCCTGCCCCAGGGCATGGACCTCCTTGACCTCATTCAGGAAGGCAACCTTGGCCTCGAGCACGCCGTCGACAAGTTCGACTGGCGTCGTGGCTTCAAGTTCTCCACCTACGCCACGTTCTGGATCCGCCAGGCCATCGGTCGCGCCCTCGACCAGAAGGCCAGCCTCATCCGCATCCCAGGCGACCGTTCGGCCAGCCTTCGTGCTGCCCTGCGTCAGGCATCGGGCGACGGCGAGACCCTCGACCAGACCAACGCCGAGCTGCACCGTCTGACCACTCCGGTCAGCCTCGACAAGACCGTCGGCGACGATGGCGATGCCACCCTGGGCGACCTGATGGCCAACGGCGACGGAACGCCCGAAGATCATGTGATGACTCTCGTCGACAGCGAACTGCTCGACGAACTGCTGCACACGCTTGATGCTCGCGCCCGCTTCGCTGTCGAAGCCCGCTTCGGCCTCGTCGACGGCGAACGCAAGAGCTTCCGCGAAGTCGGCGAACAGCTCGGTGTCACCGCCGAAGCAGCCCGCCGTTTGGTCAGCCGGGCCGTTGCCGGCCTGCGCGACGATGCCGAGCGCATCCTCGCTGTCTGACCATCGCGACGTGCACATCGCAACCTGAACATCGCAAATCTAAACAGTCGAGTCGAAGCGGCTGGAGAAATCCGGCCGCTTCGCTCGTTTTCGCATGCAGCACTGCGGTTCAGACGACACCGACAAACCACCCGTGTCTGCGGTGAGGACGTCGGTAGCCTGCACAGATGGAATCTCGGGGAACGTGGACACCGTCGTCATGGCAAGAACGCGCCGTCAAGCAGCAGCCGACATGGCCCGACCCAGCCGCACTCGAATCGTCACTGAAGCAGATCGCAACGCTCCCGCCGCTCGTGTTTGCCGGCGAAGCACGCTCGCTGCAAATCGAACTCGGTCGCGTTGCGTCCGGCAACGCATTCTTGCTCCAAGCCGGCGACTGCGCCGAGAGCTTCGAAGACTTCTCGGCCGACAACATTCGGGAGAAGCTGCGCGTCATCCTCCAGATGGCCATCATCCTCACCTACTCAGTCGGTGTGCCAATCGTGAAGGTCGGCCGCATGGCTGGACAGTTCGCCAAGCCGCGATCGTCCGACTTCGAGACGGTCGGCGGAATCGACATCCCATCGTTCCGCGGCCACATCGTCAACGACGCCACCGCTTCCGAGGCCGCCCGCATCCCCAATCCTGAACGGCTCGTGCAGGCCTACCACCAGTCGGCATCCACGCTGAACCTGCTGCGCGCCTTCACCAAAGGCGGATTCGCTGACCTCAGCCACGTGCACTCCTGGACTCAGGAGTTCGTCGCATCGAGCCCTGAGGGACGGCGTTACGAGAAGCTGGCCGCCGAGATCGACCGCGCTTTGTCGTTCATGCGGGCGTGCGGCATCGAGACCGAGGCCAACTCGAACCTCAGCGAGGTCGACGTGTACACCTCACATGAGGCACTCATCGTCGGCTACGAAGAGGCGCTGACTCGACGCGATTCGATCACGGGTGACTGGTACGACTGCTCGGCTCACATGCTGTGGATCGGCGAGCGGACACGCGAACTCGACGGCGCACACGTCGAATTCCTCCGCGGTGTCGGCAACCCCATTGGTTGCAAGGTCGGCCCCACGATGAGCGCCGAGGAACTCCTCGAACTCTGCGCCATTCTCAACCCATCGCGCATCCCTGGTCGACTCACACTGATCACTCGCATGGGTGCCGACAAAATCGAAGAAGGCCTGCGCCCATTGCTTCGCGCCGTGGCCGACGCCGGCCACCCCGTCGTGTGGGCATGCGACCCGATGCACGGCAACACCTTCACTGCGCCCAGCGGTCGTAAGACTCGTCACTTCGACGACATCGTTCGTGAAATCAGCGGCTTCGTCAGGGCGCACCGCGCCGAGGGCACGTGGCCTGGCGGCATCCACGTCGAACTCACTGGCGAGAACGTCACCGAGTGTTTGGGTGGCGGCGACGAGCTGCTCGATTCCGACCTCGACAGCCGGTACGAGACCGTGTGCGATCCACGACTCAACGCCCGACAGGGCGTCGACCTGGCGTTCCGCGTCGCCGAACTGATCCGAGACTTTACCTGAGTCGACAGCGGCCCGCTCGATGACCGCTCTCGACCTCTGTGCCGACTGGCCGGTCGACAACGTCTCAGCTGCAGTCATCCAACACGGCTCAGGCCAGTCAGCTATTGCCTCAACGCATGGAAACACAACCCGAGTATTCCGTCTCGCCTCGTTGGCCAAGCCAATGACCTCTTGGGCCGTGCTGATCGCCGCTGAAGAAGGCATCGTCGATCTCGACGAGGAGTTGCCGGAGTCGTTCGCTGGACAGCGCAATTGCACGCTGCGCCATCTTCTCAGTCACGCTGGCGGCTATCCATTCGACGGAAGAACACCGATCGCTGTGCCTGAACGCACGCGGACCTACTCCAACGGCGGCATCGAACTCGCAGCGGCCCTCGTCGAGCAAACCAGTGAGATGATGTTCGCCGACTACCTCCGCCTTGCGGTGTTCGAACCGCTGGGAATGCAGGACAGCGCGTTGCGCGGATCTCCGGCGCATCGCGTCTGGAGCACCGTCGACGACGTCGCCCGGTTTCTGGCCGAAGTGCGTCATCCCTCCCTGGTGAGCGCTGCCACCGCAGCTGAGGCCGTTCGCGTTCAGTACCCGACGTTGGCAGGTATGGTTCCGGGCGTGGGTCGCTATGCGCAGTGCCCCTGGGGCTTGGGGTTCGAGATTCGTGGTGACAAGTCGCCGCATTGGACTGGTGCGCGCAATGCGCCGGGGACCTACGGCCACTTCGGCGGGGCGGGCACGCTGATGTGGAGCGATCCCGAGGCCGACGTGTCACTCATTGCCCTCACCGATCGACCATTCGATGAATGGGACACCGCAGCACTGCACTATTGGCCCCAACTCGCTGACTTCGTCCTCGAGGAGTTTCAGGGGCAACCATGACCTTGTTTCACCACGGAGATCGAGTTCGGTACGCCACGACGGGCGACGACGGATTCCCTGTGGTGCGTTACGGCTTCGTCGGAGGTGTCACTGGCGAAGCCGGCCCGGTGGTCGTCATGCTCGATGGCGAACTCGGCGGCGATGTGGTCGACGCCGACACACTGGAACCCGTCCACATCCGCAACGTCACGCTCACCCTCGAGGGCACCGACTTGCTCGATGACCCGACGCTGCGTCAGGCACTTGTCAACATGTGGGCTGCCGAGGCCGAATCAGCAGGGTTGCAGATCGCAGCGATCCAACCCATCGGCGCGGGCGTCCGCGACGCAAGCGAGGGGTGGACCATCGCCGAGCTGAGCAGCGCCGGCGAGCGCTACACGCTGCGAGCAGCACCATGCCCGAACACCAACAACGCTGTCTTGGTGCACGCGCAGCAATAACCCAATCGTTTGCGGATGTCAGTCGTGCACGACGATGTTGCCGCCACTGCTGGAAACAGATTGCAGGGCAGCGCCGGCGCGGTGTGCAGTCTCGCTGACCGGTTCGGAATCGCCTCCTACAGCAACACCGACCGAGACGGTCACATTTGTTTCTGCAAGGAGCGGAGTTGACTCGATGTTCGATCGAATGCGCTCGGCCACAGTTCTCGCGTCTACAGATGTGGTGGCCGGCAGCAGCACACAGAAGCTCGCGTGCCAGTGCCGGTAAACGACGTCGGTCGTACGCACGGTTGCCATCACGACACACGCCACTCGCTCCAGCACCTGATCGGCCGACACCTCACCACGGCGCTTGCCGTAGCGCTCAAAGCCGTCGATGTCGATCTGCAACGTGGCGGTTGGCAAGCCAGACGAATCGATGCCCGCAGCCAGATCGATGTCGAGTTGGCGCCGATTGAATGCACCTGTCACGCGATCGACCATGGAGTTCTCGTCAGATCTCTTGGTGCGTCGGAAATTGATGGCCATACAAACCCATCGACAGAATTCCCGCCACGTTGAGCGACATTCTCTGATTCGTTTGACCGACTCAACGTGTGTCGACGACGCGGAACACTTCAGCGCTGGTGTTCTCGGGGCGGCCACGCTCCGCAGCGATGCTCTTCCACCAGGCGCGCACTCGCTCCTCCATTGCGTCAGGGTCGCGATGTTGGCTTTCGTGGCAGCGCAGCGCCCGAATTTTCCGATCGAGCTGAGACGTTATGTCGATGAAATCGTGAGCGTCAGCACCGAGCATCACCCACACTTCGTCAACGGCCCAGTCGTCAAGCTCTGCGCATGGCTGTCCGGCAAAAGCGAACGGATTGCGAGCATCGGGATAGACCGCGCACATCGTCGCCTCGCCGGTGGCGATGTGGTCAGGGTGCGAGCCATACGTCGAGTCGAGGTTCCGCACCGGATTTTGGGTGATGACCACCTGCGGGCGAACATCTCGAATCGCCGCGCTGATGTCGTGACGCAACCGCATATCAGCCACCGCCTCACCGTCCATGTGACCCAGAAATATGAGACGCGTGACTCCAACCTCAGCGGCAGCCTTGGTCTGCTCCTCGCGCCGGATTGCCGCCATCTCGATGCGTGGAATCGAGTGGTCGAACCCGCCCGCTTGTCCGTCGGTAACAAGGCAGTAGACGACCTCGATCCCTGCGTCGGTCATGTTGGCGACGGTGCCCGCAGCGCCAAAGTCGACGTCGTCGGGATGTGCGGTGACGACCAGAACACGTTCGATCTCGGAGAAGTCCATCATTGGTCCCATTGAACCATCCCGATGTACGACATGATCCCGACACCTCGACATCTCTACAGTGCTGAACATGACGTTGTATGCTGCCGACATCTCGCTTGACCAGATCGATCTCTCTGATATGGAATTCTGGGCAGGCCCCCGAAACGCCCGCGAGGCAACATTCCAGGCACTCCGCGACACCCCAGATCTGCAGCACTTCGAAGAACGGGTGATCGACGAGAGCCCGTTCCCACCTGGCGCCGGCTACTACGCACTCACCCGCCACGAGGATATTTGGGCAGTCAGCCGGAACGCCACGACCTTCTGCTCGGGCCATGGTTCGAACATTGGCGACCTTCCACCCGACATGAATGAGTTCTTCGGGTCAATGATCAACATGGACGACCCGAAGCATTTCCGGCTGCGCTCGATCGTGTCGAAGGGGTTCGCCCCAAAGGAAGTGACCCGAGTTGAAGGTCTTGTCGTCGAAAAGGCCAAGGTCATCGTCGATCGCATTCAAGAGCAGTTCCCTGACAAGCAGTGCGACTTCGTAGAGCACATCGCGGCGGCGCTCCCCCTCGAGATCATCTGCGACATGATGGGCATTCCGGCCGAGGACTACTCAAAGATCTTCGGCTGGACCAACACCATTCTCGGCGTCGGCGATCCCGACTTCGTTACCTCGTACGACGACCTGATGACCCACTCGCTGGAGATGTTCACATATGCCCAGACACTGGGCGAGGATCGGCGCGCCAACCCCCAAGACGACATCACCTCGGTCATGATGAACGCCGAAGTCGATGGCGACCAACTCACCCCGCAGGAGTTCGGGTCATTCTTTATTCTCCTCGTGGTGGCCGGCAACGAAACCACCCGGAACGCGATCAGTCACGGAATGAAGGCGCTCACCGACAATCCGGAACAACGCGAGATTCTGTACGGCGGGTACGAGACCCATGCCAAGACGGCCGTCGAGGAGATGGTTCGGTACGCATCACCGGTGATCCACTTCCGGCGCACCGCCACCGAGGACACCGAGATCAACGGTTTCCCCATCAAGGCTGGCGAGAAGGTGGTCATGTTCTACAACTCCGGCAATCGCGACGAGCGGGTGTTCGACAACCCTCATCAGTTCGACGTCCGGCGGCCGATGCAGCCGGCCCAGGTCGGCTTTGGCGCTGGAGGCCCTCACTTTTGCCTCGGGGCCAACCTGGCACGGCGCGAGATGACCGTGATGTTCGACGAGATACGCCGTCGGCTGCCCGCGCTGCGCATCGTCGGTGAACCCGCCTACTTGCAGAGCAACTTCATCAACGGCATCAAGCGGCTCGACTGTGCCTGGGGCTGAACCTCGCCTCGAGGGCCGCGCGGCGCTCGTTCAGCAACTGACGATCATCGGCTGGCTGTTTCTCGGTGGCGAGTTCGGATTCATCCTCTTCCAGATGGAACGGGTCCGCACCGTCGACGGCACCCGCTTCGCCACAGCGTGGGACCAGCGCGTCGAGGTGCTGAGTTTCATCATGTTGCCACCCAATCTCATTGCGCTCGTTCCAGCCGCCGCCGTCGCCACTGCGACCGTCTTTCTGGCGGGACCCCGACGTTCGTCGTGGCTCGACGCGTTACTGCGGGTGACCGCAGGCATTGCCATCACCCTGATCGGGGTCGGTATTGCGGCCATCGTCGAAGTGGCCACGCGCAATGGCGACGTCGACTTCGACTCAATCTTCCTGCGTCTGGGCGGCATGTCGATCGCGGCGGGTATCGCCTGGTTGTGCCGGATCGCCGACCTCGGCATCGGCGCAGACAACGGTGACGCTCACCACGCTTGAGTGGTGCCGGTCAGTCGCCAAGGCCGCCGGTCCGGAAATGGTTCCGGCACAGCAGTTCGTATCGCACTGAGTCACCGAACAGCGGCTGCGCATCAGAGTCATCAGTGTCGCCAACCACCACGGTGTCACCCTCGTACACGATGACGCCGTTCACGACGCGGGAGTTGTGCGTTGCCCGCGCGCCACACCAGCATCGCGCCTCGACCTGAAGCGGGCTGTGCTCGTCGGCCAGTTCAAGCATCCGCTTCGAGCCTTCGAAGAGCCGGCCACGAAAGTCCGTGAGGAGTCCAAAGGCGTAGACATCGACTTCGAGGTCATCGACCACCCGGGCCAACTGTTCGCACTGGGCCTCGCTATAAAACTGGGCTTCGTCGCAGATCAAGTAGTGGATCGGCCAATTGTCCACAGCGAGCGTGTACAAATCCAGGTCGGGAGCGACGTCGATCGCCGGCGCGGCGACGCCGAGCCGGCTGGTGACCTGATTGCCTTCGCGATCAAGTGTGGTGAGCAGGAGCCCGTAGAGCTGCCGATTGGACAGGTTGTGATGGATCTGTAAGGCCACAGTGCTCTTACCCGAGCCCATGGTGCCGAAGCTGAACCGCAACGTCGCCATCAGTCGTCGCCTTCACCATTGTTCGCGCCACCGCTGTCGGGGTCGACGCGAGCCGGGCCGTTGATCCCCCCAACGGGTGTCGGGTCGTTGCCGTCATCGCTGCTGCTACACGCAGCTATCGAGCCAACCGCCAACACTCCAGCGGCGAGTCGGATGCATACATGCTTCATGACTCCGACACTACGACGCGCGCCCCGCCACGCCTTGCCACCGATGTCTGAGTCACAACGAACTCCAGTCCGCTCTGAAGTCAGCAATCCAGAAACCGACCGGCGGGTACCCCCGATTGGAGGCGCCACCGGCTACCGTCGAACATCATCAGTCCCGGCAACGGTGCTGGGGCGCTGAGGGCGGACGTTGGGGGCAACGGTTCACCCGACACACCCTTGGGGGAAGACATATGACCGACACGATCGATCGGCCTCAGGCCGACGGAGATCGCGTACTCGACCACCTCATCGTCCGGTTCGCTGGCGACTCTGGCGACGGGATGCAGCTCACGGGCGACCGCTTTACATCAGTGAGCGCTTCGTTCGGAAACGACCTGTCGACGATGCCCGACTTTCCCGCAGAGATCCGAGCGCCCGCCGGCACCGTGAACGGCGTCTCGGCGTTCCAGGTCAACATCGCCGACCACGACATCACTACCCCAGGTGATGACCCCAACGTGTTGGTGGCCATGAACCCCGCCGCACTCAAGGCTGACCTGCATCGCCTCGAGCCAGGCGGCACCGTCATCGTCAACGAAGATGCCTTCGAGGAACGCAACCTCGAAAAGGCCGGGTATCTCGACGCCGGGGGCACACCGCTCAACCCGCTCGACGACGACACCCTGAATGGATACCGCGTGTTGAAGGTTCCCATGTCGAGCCTGACCAAGAAGGTGTGCGAGCCGCTCGGAGTCAAGCCCCGCGACGCCGAGCGATCGAAGAACTTCTTCGCACTCGGACTTGTTTCATGGATGTACACGCGTCCAACCGGGCCGACCGAGGAATGGATTCAGGAAAAGTTCGGCAAGAACGAAAAGGTTGCCGCTGCCAACAAGGCGGCGTTCCATGCCGGTTTCCATTTCGGAGAGACCACCGAAGCGGTTGGTCACCGTTTCGAAGTGCGGCCAGCCAAACTGCCCGCAGGCGAGTACACGAGCATCACCGGCAACACAGCGCTGTCGTGGGGACTCATCGCCGCTGGTCAGCAAGCCAACCTTCCACTCACGCTCGGCTCGTACCCGATCACACCAGCAAGTGACATCCTCCACGAACTCTCGAAGCACAAGCACTTCGGCATTCGCACCGTCCAAGCCGAAGACGAAATCGCGGCCGTCGGTGTTGCGCTCGGCGCTGCGTTCGCCGGGCACCTGGCAGTCACAACCACCAGCGGTCCCGGTGTGGCGCTCAAGAGCGAGACGATCTCGCTGGCATTCGCCATCGAATTGCCACTCATCATCGTTGATATCCAACGCGGCGGGCCGTCCACCGGCCTTCCCACTAAGACCGAGGCCTCCGATCTCAACATTGCGCTCTACGGCCGACATGGCGAAGCGCCCCTGCCCGTGGTTGCGTCGTACAGCCCAGCGCAATGCTTCCACGCCGCCATCGAGGCGGCCCGCATAGCGCTGAAGTACCGGACGCCGGTGATGTTGCTCAGCGACGGCTACCTCGCCAACGGGTCCGAGCCCTGGAAGCTGCCGGACCTTGCCTCGCTCCCCGACATCTCGGTGCCATTCGCTGACGGGCCAAACCATGTCGAGGACAATGGTGACGAAACGTTCTGGCCGTACAAGCGCGACGAGAACCTCGCCCGCCCCTGGGCAATCCCTGGCACACCGGCTCTCATGCACCGCGTCGGCGGGCTTGAAAAGGCCGACGGCACGGGCAACATCGACTACACCCCGGAAAACCACGAGAAGATGGTGCATCTCAGAGCCGCGAAGATCGCGCAGATCGCGACGGACATCCCGCTTGCCGAAGTCCACGGCGACGATGACGCTGACGTGCTGATCGTCGGATGGGGGTCCACCTGGGCCGCGATCGATGCGGCAGTGCAGCGTCGGCGACGAGCCGGCGTGAAGGTGGCGTCAACGCACCTCACACACCTCAGCCCGCTTCCGCCCAACTTGGGCGACATCCTCGGCCGCTACCGCAAGGTGTTGGTCCCGGAACTGAACATGGGCCAGCTCACCGCTCTCCTCCGTTCGACCTACCTCGTCGACGCTCGGGCGGTCACCAAGGTTCAAGGACTGCCATTCAAATCTCGCGAGATCGAAGCAGCCATCGACGAGGCGCTCGACAGTCTCGGCAACGTAGCGAAAGGGAATGCGTCATGAGTACCGCACAGGTGGCCGTCACCACGAAGAGCGACTGGACCAGCGACCAGGAGGTCCGCTGGTGTCCGGGTTGTGGCGATTACGGCATCCTCCTCGCCGTCCAGACGCTCATGCCCGAGCTCGGCGTGAACCCCGAAAACACGGTGTTTATCTCCGGCATCGGCTGCTCCAGTCGTTTCCCGTACTACATGAACACCTACGGCATGCACTCGATCCACGGTCGCGCCCCCGCAATCGCGACCGGCGTTGCTACCGCACGTCCCGACCTCGACGTATGGGTGATCACCGGTGACGGCGATGGCCTGTCGATCGGCGGCAACCATCTGATTCACGCGCTGCGCCGCAACGTGAACCTGAACATCTTGTTGTTCAACAACAGGATCTACGGCCTGACGAAGGGCCAGTACTCCCCCACATCCGAGGTTGGCAAGGTCACCAAGTCGACACCGATGGGGTCGGTTGACTCCCCGTTCAACCCGCTGTCAGTGGCGCTCGGGGCCGAGGCAGGTTTCGTTGCCCGCACCCACGACCTCGATCGCAAACACATGATGGAAACGTTCCGCGCTGCGCATGACCACCAGGGAGCGTCCTTCGTCGAGATCTACCAGAACTGCAACGTGTTCAACGATGGCCAGTTCAACGACATCACCAAGAAGAATGCACGCGACGAGATGATGATCAACTTGGCGCATGGCGAGCCGATCACCTTCGGCGCCGATCAACAGCGCGGCGTCGTGATGGGATCCGACGGGCAGCTGCAACTCGTCGAGCTTGCTGACGTCTCGCCCGACGCTGTTCTGGTCCACGATGCGCATCGCCACGATTCGTCGCTGGCATTCGCTCTAGCTCGGCTCAACACCGACGATGCATCGCCGACCCCATTCGGCGTGTTCCGCAATGTGGAGCGCCAGGAGTACGCCTCGGCCGTCGCTGATCAGGTGATGGCTGCCAGCGAAGCCAAGGGCCCGGGCAACCTCCAAGACCTATTGCGCTCGAACGGGACCTGGCAAGTCTGACCAACGCCCGGGCCTGCACATCCCGGTCACCCATCGAAGGCGTGGTCCTTCACCACCTCCCAGCGGTACGGTCACACGGTGCTTGACCTGCGTCTGCGAACGGTGAAAGACCGTGCACTCGGCCAGATTGCGAAGTCACTTGCAGGTCGCGTCGCGCCGCTCACCCTGTCGGTGATCGGCATGATCCTGTGCGTCGGAGCGGGCGTCTTGGCCTGGCAGTCGGCGCCAGCCCTCGCCGTGCTCTGCTGGCTCACTGGGCGGCTGCTCGATGGCCTCGATGGCCCAGTCGCTCGGTCGAGCGGTCAGGACTCCGACGTTGGCGGCTACGCCGACCTCCTGCTCGACACGATCGGATACGCAGCAATCCCGCTGGGCGTGGCGGCCGGCGCTGGCGACCTCCGGCACTGGGCGATTGCGGCTGCGCTGCTCGCTACGTTCTACGTCAATACCGTCTCGCTCCTCTTGCTGAGTGCCATTCTCGAGAAGCGATCGCATGGCACAACACACTCCGGCGAAACCACAACGATCACGCTCCCCCCTGCACTGATCGAAGGCACCGAGACCATTGTGCTCTTCACCCTCGCGTTGGCGGTCCCAGCCTGGGCCGACACGGTCTTTGTCGTCATGGCGCTCGGTGTCGTCGTGAGCGTGTTGCAGCGTGCCAGCGCTGCGCGTCGACTGCTGATCTGACACTCACGCAAACGCCCGCCCAGTGACGTTGTTGAAGACGACAAGATGGTCGACCTGAAGTCGAACAATGTCACCTGCGCGCACCACCGCCGGGAGCGTCAGCCCACAGCGCCAACCGCCGACATCGCAGATTGCGCCACCTGGCCCGCCGGGCACGATCTTCGTCACGGTGGCCACCGCGAGCCCGCTCGACGGTACGACAACATCGCCCGGCCGAATGCCCACCGTGACCTGTCGACCAACATGATCGGCCAATATCGGCGCCCGCACCCGATGATGCAGCGCTGGCGCCGCATCATGCGTGGCGAGCCGATGGGCGACGTCCAGCCAGAAACCCTCTCGGTTAGCATTGACCGTCGCCGGAAGGAGCCAGCAGTCTCCTATTCCGACGGCAGCATCGATGGTCGCCGGTGATCGGTAGACCGCATCCGGATGGTCGAACTGCACCACCCGTTCGCGATGGATCACGACGAGACGGCTCGGCATCGTCATGGCATCGATGGCGTCATTTGTCGCCATCACCGTCGTGACGCCGTACCCAGATTGCAGCATCGCCAACTCGGTGCGCATCTGTGCCTGCCGGGCAGTGTCAAGGCGCACCGGCGGCTCGTCAAGGAGTAACACCGGCGGAGTCCGGACCATCGCCCGGGCGATCTGCACGAGTTGTGTCTCGCCGCGACTTAGCTCGTCGGGACGCCGAGCCAACAAATGCTCAAGATGCATCGCCCGGGCCTCGGCGTCAACGCGATCTCGAATCTCCGCTGCTTCCTGTCGTCGGGTTTCAAGCGGGAAGGAAACGTTGCGACGCACGTTGCGCCTGCGAACCCCACGGGTTCCTGGAACACCATGCCGACGTCGCGATCCGCCGTCTTGGTCCGAGTGACATCGATTCCGTCGAGCAGCAGCCGCCCCCGAACAACATCGGTGAAGCCGGCAATCGTGCGGATCAAGCTCGTCTTGCCGCTCCCTGAGGGCCCGATCACGCCGACAAATTCGCCGTCAGAGATGTCGAGCGACACGTCGCGAAGCACGAGGGCGCCATCCACGGCGACGGTCACGTTATCGAACCCAACCGAGGCCATACGTGCTCAGTTGCCGCTGCCGACGACGCCGAGAACCCAGCCTTCTTCGTCAACCACTGTCGACTCCATGCCTTCGTCGATTCTTGGCCGGAACAGAGCCTCCAACTCACCACCGGCGTCCAGCTGAGTGAGTCGCCGGGCGGTCGCCTCAACTTGTGCGGCATCCTTGACGACACCGATCGGCACCGTCACATCCCATAACGACGGCCAAACTTCGGCGACCACGAGATCCGTCACCGGTGGCGTGTCCAGACCCGTGTCGAACGGCCACACGGCGAGCCGTCGACCAAGGATTTGCCGCAGACGTTCGAGGGCGGCAACGCCAACAAGGCTCTGACTTCCGACCGCGCCAGCTCCGAGTAGCTGCCAACACGAAAACGGTCGGTGGCCCGCGCTGCGTAACTGTTGCTCGACGATGCGCCACTCAGGGGGCCACCCCTGAGCACGGTTCGGTTTTGTGATCGTCAGCGATGCGTTGGCCTTCGACGGCGGGCAGCCCCAGAACGGTCCCGCCGGCCGCTCGGGTCTCTGCCAGCGTGCCGCCATCGAGTCGTTCAACCGCTGAGCGACATCAAATCGATTGTTCCGATTCTGCTCATCGTCGGTGATCGAGGCGCCGAGATGTGACCACAGCGCGGCCCATGGGACACCGACGAGACCGGCAAGTTCTGCGGTTCCAGTCGGATAACCGAGTGAGAAGTCGACGCCCATGAGCGTTCGTCGTCCCGGTTCCGCCAGCGCTGCCATCTCTCCAAGAGCCGCCCGGCGGGTCGGCGGATTACTCAACGTGCAGGAGCCATCGTCGATGACTGCGATCCAAATCGAGTCGGGCCCCGTCTTGGGCGAGGCACTCGCACTCCAATCGACCACAGCAATGCGATCGAAGAGCGGCGGATTCATCTGCAGCCGAAGGACGTCAGGCCAACACGGTGCTGACAGCGGCGAAGTGCAGGCCAGCGGCAACGACCGTGAACGAATGCCACACTTCGTGATAGCCAAACGTCAGCGGCCACGGATTGGGTCGCCTGACGAGCAGCACCGGGAACCCGACGGTGTAGGCAACGCCGCCTGCGATGATCAGGCCAAGCTGCACCGATGTCAGGTTGTCGAGGAGTGCAGGGGCCGCGACGACCAGGGCCCACCCCATGATCGGGTACAGCGCATAGCCAAGCCACTGCACACGACGAAATCCGCCCAGCTTGATGGTCATCCCGAGCGCCGCCATGATGCCGACCGCCGAGAGCACCGGAATGCCCCACTGAGGAGGAAGTGCCACAAGACAGACCGGCACGTACGTCCCGGCGATCAGCAGGTAGATCATCGTGTGATCAAGGCGTTGCATGATTCGTCGAACGCTGTCCGTCTTGGCCAGGCGGTGATACGCCGCCGAGGTACCGAAAACCAACAGCAGTGTGGCGGCGTAGATCGACGCCGACGTGCGCGCTGCGGCTCGTTCGGACACCACGATCAAGACAATCCCGGCGGGAATGGCGGCGGCAAACGCCCACGCATGCATCCGACCACGCCACACCGGCCGCTCGTGCAGCGGCATCAGGTCACGGCCGATACTCATGCGCTCACCGTACTGCGCCCGATTGAACACCTCGCCGCGTGCAGCCAAATGTTCAGTTCCGCCATCGACTCAGATGTCAGCCGGCCAACCCGGTCATGAGCTCAGTGACTGCGTCGCCGTACTTGTCGAGCTTTGCCGGTCCAACACCGGAGATCTTTGCGAGCTCTGACTTCGAGGTCGGGGCCATCCGGGCGATCGACACAAGCGTCTTGTTGTCAAACACCACGTAGGCGGGCTTGCCGTCCCGCAACTGATTGCGGAGTTCTTTCAACGCTACGAAGCGTCGCTCGGCTGCGTCGTCGAGGTCGGCGGTCGGGTCGGCCTTCGGCGGTGACGCCGATCGCTTCGCTGATTCCGGACGGTGCGAGGACACGACCACGCGGTGAGCAAGATCGGCGGATGGCTCAGTGTTGAGCTCGGCGACGAAGGGGCTGGGCGATGACCCGGTGACGATCGTTGCGTGCTCGCTGGCACGGGTGATAGCTACGTGAAATAACCGGCGTTCTTCCTCCACGTCTTCAGCGAGACGGTGCGGATACTGCTCGGCGTCGGCGAGGTGGACCACCACATGCGGCCACTCCTGCCCCTTGACCCGGTGGACGGTTGACAAGGTGACCCCGCCAGATTGTCGACGCACCGCGAGGTGCTCGCGCAGCCAAGGCTCAAATGTCGCGACATCATCGTGCAATGCTGCGAGGTGTTGGATGGCGGTGAGGTCGTCGCCTTGCGCTGCACGGTTCATGCCGCGGCGATGGGCGTCAAGCGTGCCGACGGCACCGGCGAGCCCGATGCGGTCGATCAACGTCAACACCAGGTCCGAGGTCGGAGCCTGGTCTTTCACCATCTGTTGCAGCGTCTGGATATCTGCAGCGAAGTCGGTCACCCGTTCTTGGTCGCGCTCGGTGTTCAACCGCCCGGCGAGTCGGTGCAGGTCAACGATGCTGCGCTGTTCGCACACCCAGTCGTTGATACGCGGATGAAACGATCGCGAAGGACGGCGCAGCGCCTCGCGGATGTCGTCGGGGCCGAGGGTGTCGCAAGTTGCCAGGCGGAGCCAAGCAAGGACGGAGCGGACCGCGGTTCGATCGGCGAACTCCAGGCCGACGCCACCCGAGATCGGGATGCCGTTGACAGCGAGCGCGACCTGCACGGGAGCGAGCAACGCATTGACGCGAGTCAGGACAGCGATGTGCTCAGCTGGGGCGCCGGAGCGAAGTGCATCTTCCACGGCACGCTGCGTTGCACTGATCGGGTCGATTGCCGTGTCGACGTTCCATCCTCCGGTATCGGTCGAGTTCGCTCGAATGGTCTTGGCGACGCGCCGGCCGTTGTGTCTCAGCAACCGATCAACGATCTGGACGACACCCGCAGGGCACCGATAATTGACTTCAAGGGGATGCGTGCCTGCGCCCGGAAACAGATCAGCGAAATCAATGAGCCAGGACGGGTCGGCGCCGTTGTAGCCATAGATCGTCTGATCGTCGTCACCCACGCCAAACACGGCACCGCCAGGTGACGCAAGCAGACGGATGAGTAACAAGTGAGCCGGCGTCAGGTCCTGAAACTCGTCGACGAGCATGAGACAACATGCTCGCTGGGCGGCGCGTCGCGCATCGGGCTGCGAGAGCAGCACGAGCAACGCCCGATGAATCTGATCATCGAAGTCGACCGCTTGTTTCCGTTCCAGAGCAGCCCGGTACGCAGGCCATGCCGCGGCGAGACCCTCGACATCGCCGTCGTAGCGAGCCTCCGCATCGCTCGGGTCGACCAGGCCAAGACGGATCAAACTCAAGGCCTCGATCCACGGCGCGACCGGATCACTGTTGCGGCGCCGCGGAAACGACACCAGGTCGCCAATGATGCGTCTGACGTCGACTTCATTGACGGTGTTCCATCGCATCGGTTGGGCCGCGAATGGTGGTGCACCGTTGACAATCGCAAGGGCGAGTGCGTTGAGTGTTCGTACTTGTAGTCCAGGGAGGTCCGGCGTCCGCTCGAGCATCTCCTCTTGGGCGCGCTTGTTGAATGCCACGAGGCTGACGGCGCTGGCCGGCAGGTTCCAGACTCGGAGCAGGTGACGCGCTCGTTCGGTCAGCACACGCGTCTTGCCCGACCCGGCGGGGGCGATGATTCGTGCTGCACCTCCCGGGTGAGTGACCGCCTCGAGTTGATCTGGAGCAAGGTCGGCATCGGAGACGTTCGCAGCTGGCGCGACGAATGACCGATGCTCGATGGCAACGACGTGCAAGACAGCGACGCCATCGACTGGGTCGGTGTGCCTGACCGGGCCAGCATCGAGCCACACGACATCACCACTGGGCGTCCGAATATCTCCAAGCCCGGTGGCCGGCGCCGCTGTTGCACCGAGCGCAATGGCCTGGTCGAGCGCGGTCCACGTCGGGGTGTCGCCGCGAAGATCGACGGCGTTGGCCCACACAAGGTGATGCAGTTCTTCGAGTTCGAAGGTGAAGCCGGCGCCGACTTCGTACGGCTGCGCCTCGGTCTTCAGTTTTGGCTGACGGTCAAAATCGGTGGCGAGTTCGATGACGAGGCGCCGACGATCGTGATGGGCCGACCGAAGAACGGCCAGCGCGCTCCCAGGGTCAATGAGCGTGTCGGCCGAGATGACCACCCGTTCAGCATCCGCCCACGGAGCGACGATTTGATCGCCAGTACTCACAAGGCCATTCCGTGCCAAGGTGTCGGGCCCGGGTTCGGCAGGAGCAACTCCCCGCGGAAAGCGCTGTGGTTCGATGCCTGCCCGCTGCATCGACCGTGCTGGCGCTGCACCTTGCGAGTCGGGACTGTGTGTGGAGCGGTGCTGGGCGTCGGATTCGATGGCCGCTGTCGCCTCGGCGGATGCATCGTCGGGAAGCCCACCATCGTCGAGCGGGACCTCGAGCTGACCATTGTCGTGCCAGCATTGGCGTATCTGAGCAGGCGAGTCATGCTCGCCGTTGCAGTATGCGCACGCAATCGCCATGGACGCCGACTGTAGCGACCCGACCCCTTGATCGCACACACGTTCGATTGAAGGGGTCAGGTTTGCGGGGCTCGGCGGCACGCAATGGAAGACTGCCGCATGACCTTCGTCCACGGCCGACCGATCACCGAGAACCGGCCTGAGCTGGTTCTGATCCGCCACGGCGAAACAGCATGGAGCCGATCGGGCCGGCACACCGGGCGAACCGACCTGCCACTCACCGAGACCGGACGGAACGAGGCACGTTCGATTTCGACGGCCGTTGCAGACTTCGACTTCTCACATGCGTTCTCGAGTCCGCTGCAACGCGCGTGGGAGACGGCTGGAATCGTCGGGCTCCATCCCGATCGTGACGACGACTTGCTGGAGTGGGACTACGGAGAGTACGAGGGGATCACGACCACCGAGACGCGCCAGACGATCCCGAACTGGTCGGTGTGGACCCACGAGATCGTCGGGGGCGAGTCAGTTGACGAAGTCGGGGTGCGCGCCGATCGTGCGATCGCCAGGCTGTCGCAACTCAACGGTCCGGTCGCCGTCGTGGCACACGGCCACTTCCTGCGGGTCTTCGCCGCTCGCTGGCTCGACCTCGACGCTCGAGAAGGTCGACGGTTCGTGCTCAACACGAGCACGTTGTCGCTGCTTGGATGGGAGCGAGAGAACCGGGTGATCAGACGTTGGAACGACCCCTGCGGTTGGTGACGGTGCCGTCGTGACCTCCGACGCTCACCAGGCAATCTCAGGGAGGCCGTACGTGACGCACAAGCCGGCTCCGTTGAGCAACAGCATCGACATGACGATCAGGCCGACGGTGAACACCCGCCGCGGCGTCCGATCAGCAGCCGACATCTGAGGCACGGGCATGTACCACTCAGGCAGCAACTCGGCGCCCGCCGATTCCTGTCCGAACGCAACAGCATCAGCAGCAAACGGATCGGCCGGCGAGGCGGCCATTGCGAGTTCGGTCAGTTCGGCGTCGCTCAGCGGTTCGGCCATCCATTCATCGTAGAACGCTGACCGAGTGCCACGTCCCGTCGATCGCCGGTGTTTTCAAGCTGTTGATCGGGCCCGGAAACGCAATGGTGCCGCCAGCGGGACAACAACACAGGTACAGGGCATGATCCCCCAAGCAGTGCGGTGCGACTCACGTCGCCTCGCTTCCGCCGACTCTCCATGTGTTGCGCCACTGGCGGCACTAGGTCTCACTCTAGGAACCTCTGCCTGTGGGATGGAAGAGGGACAACCCTGTGAATTACGCGGTGATGTCAGTGGATAGCTGTTGACGAGCATGTGGACGCAATGTGAACAAGCAGGGTTTGTCCACAGCCTGTGGTCACGCCCCCGCCGCACTCGACCCGCGAACCAGATCAGCTGGCGACAACCACGTCCACCGGAATCCCGTTCAGCACCGCTGTTCCCGACAGCGGATCCATCGCTTCGTGGTCGGTGAGCACGTTCGAGTTCACTCCGGCATGTTCGGCCGCGACGCGCATCTGTGCTCCGGGCGCATCGTGTCCCCAGCCGTGCGGCAAGCTCACCACACCGGGCGTGATGCTGTCGGTCACCTCCACCGGCGCTGTGATGGAACCGACGCGTGAGGTGATCGAGGCGGCGCCTCCGTCGCTCAAGCCGAGCAACGCTGCGTCATCGGGGTGCACGTGCAGCGTGCAGCGCGGCTTGCCCTTCATCAGCACATTGATGTTGTGCATCCACGAATTGTTGCTCCGCAGGTGCCGCCGACCGATGAGCACAAGGCCTCGATCCACAAGCCCCGGAACCGCTGCAGCAAGACGGTCGAGGTCGTCGATGAACACTGCTGGTGCAAGCTCGACCTTGCCGCTCGGCGTTCGAAGAATCTCAGGCAAGCGGGGCTCGAGCGCCCCGAAATCGCGGCCGTGTGGACGGTCCAGCAGGTCGTCGAGCGACGTGCCCTCCGGCTCGGAACCGAACCCATCGCCGAACGGGCCACTGCGGAGCATGAAGTCGAGCATCCGCTCTGGGCCCACCCGCCCCGAGGCGTTGAGTTCGGCCAGAATCTCGTCGGCATCCCGACCATGCAACCCGCTGTGCTCGCTTCGCACCGCACCGCGCACCATCGCATCGATCGCCCGGTCATCGGCGAGGGCAGGGTCGGCATCGACGCCCATGCCCTGAGCGACGAGTGTCAGCTTCGAGATGACTTCCCATTCGTCTGGCTGCCCATCGAGCGGCAGCACCGGCTCGGAATAGTTGGCGATGTTGCGGACACCGAACTGCAGGAGCAGCAGGTCGTAGTGGCTGCGCTGGAGCTGCGAAGGCGACGGCAGGATGACATCGGCGTGGCGCGTGGTCTCGTTGAGATACAAGTCGACTGACACCATGAACTCGAGGTCGTCGAATGCCTCAGCGAGCAACTCGCTGTTCGGATTCGAACGGAGTGGATTCCCGCCGACGGTGATCATGGCGCGCAACTGGCCGTCGCCAGGTGTGGTGATTTCCTCGGCAAGCGCTCCGACTGGGTACTCCCCCATGACTTCCGGATGGCCGCTGACGCGTGTTTGACCGCGCCCAATCGCGAATCCGCGACCCGAGCCGCGCTTGTCGCGCGTCGTCGCCCCGCCCGCCACTGGCATGGCGAACATTGCTCCGCCTGGACGGTCGAGGTTGCCGGTGAGGATGTTCAGCGCATCGATCAGCCAGGTTGCCGTCGACCCAAACTCGGTCGTGGTCGTGCCGATTCGGCCGTACACCGATGCGGTCGTGGCCGCAGCGAGTTCGCGTGCCAACGTCCGGATTGCCTGAGCGGCAACGCCCGTTGCCGCAACGACCGATTCGGGGGTGAACGGCGCAATCGCCACCGAGAACTCCTCAAGCCCGTTGAGGTATTCCGCAACGTGCGGACCGACGTCGACGAGGCCCTCTGCCACGAGGACATTGCACATCGCTGCGAGCAGCAGTGCATCAGAGCCCGGCCGAATCGCAATCCACTCATCGGCTTCCTCCGCCGTACGTGAGCGCCTGGGATCGACGACTACCACCTTTCCGCCACGCTCGCGGATGCGCTCGATTCTCCCCGGGAAGTCGGGAGCAGTGCACATGCTGCCATTCGATGCGTACGGGTTGGCACCAAGAATCAAGAGATGATCGGTGCGATCCAGGTCGGGAACCGGCACCGCAACCGGCGACCCGAAGACATGGCCGGCCGCGACGTGGCGCGGCATCTGATCGACCGTTGATGCGCTGTAGCGGTTGCGCGTCCCCAGGCCCGTCAGCAGAGTCCGCAGATACATCATCGACGACAACGAATGCGCTCCCGCGTTGCCGCCATAGACCACCAGGGACGACCGGCCGTGGCGCTCGATGACACCTCCGAGTCCGGCTTCAATCTCAGACCACGCTTCTTCCCACGTGACCTCAACATGCACCCCGTCGCGCTTGGCCATGGGGACACGCAGACGGTCCGGGTCCTCGTGCAGATGCTTGAGTGTCGACCCCTTGGGGCAGATGAAGCCCTTCGAGAACACGTCATTCATGTCGCCGCGGATGCGCTGGACCGCCTCGCCACCCACCCCGTCGGGCTTGAGGGTGATCTCTAGTCCGCACGTTGCCTCACATAGTGGGCACGTCCGGTACGCGGTTCGTGTCCCGACCTCAACCGCGATGCGGGTCGCAGTTTCGATTGCGGGATCGTTCTCAGTGACGGCCATCACCGATGCTCGCAGACACGTCGATCAACCGTCGAGTCTGCCAGTCTGCGAGGATCACGCCATGACCCGTCGCGTCTTCCCCGACTCTGCTGAGACGACCATCGAACAGGCCTACGACGCTCCACTCGGAGCACCATCGGGTCGGCCCTGGGTGGGGTTGTGCATGGTCAGCTCAATCGATGGATCAACCGTGGTCGACGGCCGAAGCACTGAGTTGTCGAGTGCGAACGACTTGGCTGTCTTACTGGGTCTTCGTCGGCTCGCCGACGTCATCATTGTCGGCGCCGGCACCGTTCGAGGCGAGGGGTACGGCCCACCCGACATTGCAGGCCAGCGCGTCGGTGTCGTGACTGCGAGTGGCCGCGTCGACACCTCGACGCCTCTGTTCACGTCGGGAGCCGGCTTCTTGATCACCACCGATGAAGCAGCAGTTCCCGACAATGTCGACAGCATCCGAGCCGGAACGGCCCACGTCGACCTGCAGGCGGCCGTCAGCCGCCTCCACGAAGTCCTCCCGACGCCACGCTTCGTGCAGGTGGAAGGCGGTGCGCTCCTCAACGGCGCGGCGCTGGATGCCGACCTGTTCGATGAAATCAATCTGACGACGTCACCGCTGTGTGTCGGTGGCGCAGGGCCCCGTCTCGCTACGGGTGCAACCGACCTGGCGCTGCGTTTCGAACTGGCGCAGATGGTGATCGACGACCAGTCATTCGTGTTCAGTCGCTGGAAGCGCCCCCACTGAAGTGGCTCGTCACACGGACGCTGGGTCAGCCTTTTGCATGAGTTCGAGCTCTCGGTGGAAGTCTGCTGCAGCATCGAAGTCCTTGTAGACGCTCGCGAACCGCAGGTACGCCACCTCGTCGACAGTGCGGAGTTCTTCCAACACGACAATTCCGATGTTTGCGCTCGTCACCTCAGAGCCTTGCAGGCGGAGCACATCTTCAACCGAACCCGCAATCTGCTCCAACACGACTGGAGCGACGTCACGACCCTTTGTGGCTGCAGAGAGGCCGCTGACGAGCTTCTGCCGCTCGAACGGCTGGATGCGACCGTCCGATTTGAGGACCGTGAGCGGGGCGTGGTCGACCCGCTCGAACGTCGTGAATCGATGCGCACAGCTCAGGCATTGCCGGCGGCGGCGAATAGCAGTGTTTTCCTCGGCGATACGCGAATCGACGACCTTTGTCTCGTCGTCACGGCAGACCGGGCACTTCATCTCATTCATTGTAGTTCCGCTGCACCTCTGATGCAGGGGCAAGAGGCCTCGCAAGCAGCGTGACGCTTGTCCGTCTCGTCACTCCCGGGTTCATATCCGGGGTGAACCAACTCGACACAGAATCAGGGAAGCCAGACGGCCTGACCGGCCTGAATCTCCACGCCGCCGTTCATCCGGATAAGCACATCGATGAAACGGTCGCGGTCTACATCGCCGCGGTACGTGTTGGCAATCGACCACAGCGTGTCTCCGGACTGGGCAACGTGGACCGACGGGGCGACGGCCTCGGCCGATGCAGCCGACGCTGCCGACGCTGGTGACCCAGCAAGCCCGGCCGACATCCCAACGAGGCCGAGCATGCCGACGATGAGCGTCATCGTTGCAAGACCACCGACAACCAGGCGACGCAGCGCATAGTTCGGCAGGGCCGGGCGCACCATCGCACGATTCTCGGCGTGTGCACTCAGCGAGGTGGCGGACACGACACGCGGCAGGCCTTGGTCTGGCACCTTGCGCGTTCCGGCAGCGGTGCCGTGAGATTTTGTTTGGCGATGCGGTGCTATCAAAAGTGAAGTACTCATGTCTCTCCCCAACGGATGACGTGCGATGTGTTCGGTTTCGAGCAAACAGGTGAACGCTTGTTCGATTCTTCCGTTGTGCAGTGAACCAGGACAGGTGTTCGATGTCAACCCGAACATGAGACTTTCTCGAACAATCGTTCCCGGTACAAATGTTTGACTCCCCGCCCGCATCACCGTACGCTGTTCGGTATGGCCCCCAAGATCAGTGCGCGCCAGCGCGACATCCTCGACTTCATCCAGCAGCAGATCAGCGACCGCGGATTCCCTCCATCGGTGCGCGAAATCGGCGATGCAGTGGGCCTCACGTCACCATCAACGGTGCACAGTCACCTCAACACGCTGCAGCGACACGGCTATCTGCGGCGCGACCCCAGCAAGCCGCGTGCCATCGAGGTCCGTTACGACTCCAACAGCGGCGTCATGATGGAGAAGCGGCCCGTGCGCCATGTGCCCTTGGTCGGCGACGTCGCAGCAGGGACCGATGTGCTTGCCGAGGAGAATGTCGAAGAGTTACTCCCCGTTCCGGCTGACTTTGCTGGTGAAGGCGAGCTCTTCATGCTGCGGGTTCGCGGCGAGTCAATGATCGACGCGGGCATCCTCGACGGCGACTATGTGGTCGCCACCCAGATCGACCATCCGCACAACGGCGACATTGTCGTCGCTGGTATTCCTGGCGGCGAGGCAACCGTCAAGAGCTACTCGCGGTCCGGCGCCGAGGTCACGCTGTCGCCGCACAACCCCACCATGGAGCCCATGGTGTTCGGCGCCGACCAGGTCGAGTTGTATGGCAAGGTCGTCACCGTGATGAGGCGCTACTGAGCAGCGTCGTTCGGCGGCGCCCACGGTGACCGCCGGGCATCATCCGAACGATCATTCGGCGGCACAGGCGGCGAGGCGGGTTGCGGAGGCCAGCTCGCTGGCGCCGGCGAACTGGGGGCAACGGGCGGCCCTCCGGGCGGATGGCTGGGTGGGCCCACTGCAGGTTGCCAAGCTTCGGGGCCAGGCGGTGCTGTGGGCATCCCTGGCGGAGCGGTGGGCCAGCCTTGCGGAGCGGTGGGCCACGGTGCAGCGACAGCACCGCCAGGGGCCGGTTTGGGAGAACGGCGCGAGGCGATCACCACTGCGCCAGCAATGACCAAGCCAGCGAGTGCTGCGAGCACCGCGCCAAGTTGCATCATGCCGACACCATCTGATGGATCTTTCCCGACGGCGACGACGAGCCGAACATCTGAATCGCCAGCGACGTCAACCCGAAGGATGTGATCACCGGGCGTTTCAACGCTGAACGTTCGAATCGATTCGCCGGCAAAACCGTCGACGTCGTACGTGGTCCCCGATGCATTCGCCAATACGACGTCATCGCCTGCGGGAGAGGTCATCTCGAGCGATACCGCAGGCAGGGACTCTCCGAGCACGCCGTACGTGCCGTCGACGGCACAGTCGCCGGCGATCGGCACGTCAAAATGACCAGCGGTCTCGATGTACATCGTGAACTCTCCGACGGCTTCGAAATCGAGCGTCGTGTCGCACCCACTCGGCGCCCGAGCCAGGTTGCGCACGCCATCGGACTGCCGTTGATCAGCCGCGTACCAGAGCCCGACTGCTGCCAGTAGCCCAACGATCAGTACCGCAAGACCGGTGCCGAACATCGCGCTCTGTTTGCTCGAGGTGGTCATGTTGCTCCGATGCGCAGGGTCAGTGTGGTCGGCGTGTCTGTCAGGTAGTTGATGCGAGTCGACGAGCGACGAGATCGATCCGTTCATCAGGTTGTACCACGGCCACCCGAACGAAGTTGGCCCCGTCGGCACCGTAGAACTCGCCGGGGCTCACCAGAGCGCCACCGTCAGTTGCCAGCCGTTCGGCGAAGTCCCATCCATCAGCGACAGGAATCCACAGGTAAAACGCGCCAGCGGGACCAGGAACGTCGATTCCTGCCCACTCAGACAGCACGTCAGCCATCAGTTCGAGGCGACGCCGATAGCGCTCGCGTTGTTCCTCAACATGAACATCGTCGCCGAAGGCGACCGTCGCTGCAGCCTGCACGGGTCCCGGAATCAACATGCCGCTGTGCTGACGCACGCTGCGCAGGAACTCGACAATCGTTGCATCGCCGGCATAGAAGCCGGCACGGGCACCGGCAAGGTTGGATCGCTTCGACAGCGAGTGCACCGCGACCACACCATCGAGACCGTGCTCGAGGATCGTCCGCGGCGCTCCCTCCCAGGTGAACTCGACGTAACACTCATCGGAGAACACCGGAACAGTGTGCTTTCGACCCCATGCCGCAGCTGCTTCGAGATCGTCAAGTTGACCAGTTGGGTTGCCCGGGCTGTTCACCCACAAGAGCAATGCCCGGTCGATGTCGGCAGCGTCCACAGCACCAAGATCAAGAGTCCCGTCCGGGCCGAATGGCACGCCAACCGACCTGCAGCCGCCCAGGGTGGCCCCCATCGCATACGACGGATACGCCACGGCCGGATAGAGCACCGTGTCACGATCCGGGTTCATCAGCCGCATGAAGCGTGGCAACGAGGCGACAAATTCCTTCGTCCCGACCGCGGCAGCAATTTGGTCGACGGGAACCTCGACACCAAGGCGTCGGGCCATCCAGTTGTGACAAGCTGTTCGGTACTCGAGCGTTCCGGCACTCGGCGGATATGACCGCTCGGCATCACTCGTTCCCAGGGCTTCGACGACTGCTGCGGGCGGCGCGTCGAACGGGGTACCGATCGAGAGGTCAACAAGCCCACCGTCGAACGCCGCGCACACCGGCTTGAGCCGATTGAGCCGGTCGTACGGATACGGCGGCGGATCAAACGGCCCGACGAGCGCCTCAGTGACGCTCATGCTTCCCCTTCAGCCGAACTGGCCGGAGACTGCGTACCTGAGACGAATTCCGACAGCCGGCCGGCCGAGGCATCGGAGAGCCTGGCCCGAATCAACCACGCCTCGCCGGTGTCCCCAGCGCCATCACCAATCGACACCACTTCACCTTCGCGATGCACTGACGCCAAGATGTCGCCTCGGTCATATGGAACGATGAGTTCGTAGACCACGGCGAGTGCCCGCAGCCTGTCGCTGAGCGTGCGGAGGAACGTCTCGACACCCTCGCCATTAACGGCGCTGATAGCGACCGAACCAGGATTGGCGTCCATCAATGCCTGAGCTGCGCCTGGTGCCAGATCGGACTTGTTGAAGACGAGCAGTTCCGGAACCTCGGCCGCCTTGATATCTCCGAGCACCTCACGAACTGCGTCGATCTGGGCCGCGGGATCCGGCGCGCTTGCGTCCACAACGTGGACGAGATAGTCGGCCATCGCCGCAACTTCCAACGTCCCCTTGAACGACTCAACCAATCCATGCGGCAGTCTGCTGATGAAGCCGACGGTGTCGCTCAGCAACACGGGCTCGCCGCCGGGCAGGGAGAGCCGGCGCGTGGTCGGGTCGAGCGTTGCGAATAACCGGTCCTCGACGAGCACACCCGATTGTGTGAGCTGATTGAGCAGGGTGGACTTGCCGGCGTTGGTGTACCCGACGATTGCCACGTTCGCGAGGCCGCTCTTGTTGCGCCCCTTGCGCTGGAGAGAGCGTGTCTCAGCCAGCCCGGCGAGATCTTTCTCAAGCTTGTGAATCCGGCGCTTGATCCGTCGACGCTCGACCTCGGTCTTGGTCTCGCCACCGCCGAATCGTGCGCCGACACCGCCACGCTGTTGTGCCTGTTTGTCAGTGATGCCCCGCCGCAACCGCGGCAGTCGGTATCGCAACAGCGCCAGCTCAACCTGGGCCTTACCTTCGAGCGTGTGTGCGTTCTGCCCGAAGATGTCGAGGATCACCGCTGTCCGGTCAATGGCGGTACGACCGAGCATCTTTTCGAGGTTGTACTGCTGGGCGGGGGCCAGGTTGTTGTCGAACACAACCGTGTCGGCATCGACGGCCAGACAGAGTTGCTTCAACTCCTCCGCCTTGCCCTTGCCAATGAACCACGTGTGGTCGGGAGCAGCACGCTTTTGAACCATCCGAGCGACTTCGTCGGCACCGGCGGTATCAACGAGCAGGGCGAGTTCGTCGAGGCTGGCCTCGGTCGACTCTTCGTCATCGCCGGGCAGCGTGACGCCGACGAGCACGATCTTCTCCCGGATCGTTCGGTCGATCAATGTGGCGGCGAGCGCCTCGTTGTAGGGCGTCGTCACGTGAGCGGCGCCTCGATGGTGGCGACGTGCGTGGCGGGCCCGGTCAGGGTCGCCCGGCTCGGGTGCTCAAGATCAAAGGACACGCTGGCGGTGCCGCCGTCCATGTGGACAAGAACTTCGGCGGCGTCGGCCTTGACGAGCCCCCATTGCTTCGACGCGTAGGCCGCGGCACACGCCCCGGTCCCGCAGGCCTGAGTGATACCGGCGCCACGTTCGTGGACGCGCATTGTGACGCCGTTCAACTCCGGGCCCGGCTCAACAATCTCCAGGTTGACCTGCGGCACCTTGCTGCCAAGATCGGCGAGGTCGACGACGGCGATCTCGTCGACACCGACAACGCTGTGTGGATTGCCCAGGCTCAGGTGTGCCACGGGACGGTCGGGGTGGCAGCCCAGAGCAGACCATCCGTCAGGTTCCGAGAGCGGCACCACGTCGCCCATTTCAACGCGAGCCGAGATCGTGTGCGGGTCGTCAGTCATCGACAATGTGACCATGCGGTCGCCAGCGTCGGTCGAGATGCGCTGGGGATCGAGATCGCCGCTACGCATTGCAAGGGCCTGCGCAAAACATCGGATGCCGTTGCCACTCATCTCGGCGCGGGATCCGTCAGCGTTGTACAGCACCATCTTGGCTGCGTACCCCTCCTTCGACTCGGCGATGAGGAGTCCGTCGGCGCCGATGCCCGTGCGACGATCGCAGAGCCGGCGGGCCAAGGCAGAAAGGTCTGTGGCGCCGGGTTGGAATGCGACGACAAAGTCGTTGCCCAGACCGTGGTGTTTGGTGAGCGTGAGTGAGGTCATTGCAGTTGCCTGAAGTGCTTGATCACGATCGGCGCCACTTCGGCAACCGGATCATCTTCGACATCGATCCAGCGTACGCGTGGATCGCGGCGGAACCATCGCTCCTGGCGCACGGCGAACTGTCGCGTCCTGGTCACGATCATTTCCACAGCAGCATCCTCGCTGATCTCACCGTCGAGATACATCAGGGTTTCCTTGTAGCCCAGCGCCTGGCCTGCCGTCTTCGAGAAACCAGCCGTGCGGAGCGAGCGCACTTCGTCGATCAACCCATCGGCGATCATCTGCCCGACGCGGGCCTCGATCCGATCCGCAATGACCGCTCGCGGCCAGCGCAACCCAATCTGGGCCACTCCGGAGTCGGGATAATGATCAACGCCTGGGCCAAATGAGCTGAACGGTCGACCACTACCCAGGGTGACCTCCAACGCGCGCACGACGCGTCGCCGATTCTCGGGTTCGATCTTGGCTGCAGCTGCCGCGTCGAGCCCCCCGAGTTGAGCGTAGAGATCAGCAAGGTCCCGCGATTCAAGCGACGCCCGGACGTCCGGCCACTCCCCCGGCAAGTCGAAGTCATCGATGACGACACGGTGATACAGGCCGGTCCCACCGACGAGTACGGCTCGCCCCTCTCGCGATGCGATGTCGTCGAGTGCGTGGCGATGGGCTTCCTTGAACTTCGCCACTGTGAAGTCGTCGGTCGGGTCGACCAGATCAATGCAGTGATGTCGCACTGCTGCACGCTCTGCAGCAGTCGGCTTCGCGGTGCCGATATCCATACCGCGATACACCTGCATCGAGTCGATCGAGACCAATTCGATTCCCGCCAACTCTGCGGCAACGGCCAAAGCCACTGACGACTTCCCCGATGCCGTCGATCCGACAAGCGCCACGCGAGGCGGCTGTTGGGAGTGGTTCAGAGCTGCTCGCCTTCGGCAATGCGCTGGTGGTGATGAATCACTTCGGCGACGATGAACCGGAGGAACTTTTCAGTGAAGGCCGGATCGAGTCCCGCGTCCTCGGCCATTGACCGCAGCCGGGCGATCTGAATCTCTTCGCGCACCGGGTCGGCAGGTGGCAGCGCGGCGGTCGCCTTGTACCGGCCAACGGCCTTGGTCACCTTGAATCGCTCGGCGAGCAGATGAACGAGCGCCGCATCGATGTTGTCGATACTCGACCGGAACTCGTCGAGTTGTGGATCGTGCACCGGGTCAGTCATCAGCACTCCAACCTACCGTCGAGCTGCAGCTGGGTCCGATCCAACGGGGACCGGCGACTCAGAGTGCGGAGACCGGGATGCGAAGTTTGTGACTCGGCTCGGCGATGAAGTCAACGAAGTCGCCGGTCAAGAAGTGTGGTGCGGCGCGAATGACCCTCACTGCGGCGTAGCTCCCCGTTCGCAGCGGGCGCGGTGGCGTGAAGTGCACCAATTTGTTCTGGCGAGTTCGCCCGCTGATGACACTCGGGTCACGTTTGCTGGGGCCCTCGACGAGCACCTCTTCCACGCGACCGACTCGCGCCTCATGCTTGAGAAGCGCCGAGCGTTCGACGACGATGCGGAGACGTTGGAAACGTTCGCTTGCCACGTCGGGAGCGACAAAGTCGGCCTCCATCCCTGCGCCCTCGGTCCCCGGGCGGGGCGAGAAGATGAAGGTGTATGCGTAGTCGTATTCTGCAGCCGCAGCCACTTCAAGGGTCTGCTCGAAATCATCATCGGTCTCGCCAGGAAAGCCAACAATGATGTCGGTCGACACTGCCAAGTCATCGATTGCGGCGCGTGCCTGGCCGAGCCGTTCGAGATAACGAGCGCCGGTGTAGCCGCGATGCATCAGCGCCAGAACTCGATCGCTGCCCGACTGCAGCGGGTAATGCAGGTGCTCACACACTTGTGGCGTCTCAGCCATGGCTGCAAACGTGTCGGGTCGCATGTCTTTCGGGTGCGGACTGGTGAACCGAACTCGACGAATGCCATCGACGGCACCGACATCTCGAAGCAACTGGGAAAAGAGCGGGCGGAGCTTGGCATCGGTCTCGCCGGACTGGCGCGCGGCCAACTGCAGGTCGCGCCCATAACTGTTGACGTTTTGGCCGAGGAGCGTCACCTCGGTGACACCGTCGGTCGCCAGTTGCTCGGCTTCGGCGATGATGTCGGCGTACGGTCGAGAGATCTCGGACCCGCGGACCGCTGGAACGATGCAGAAGGCGCAGTTATTGTCGCACCCAATTTGAATCGTGAGCCAGGCGTTGTAGGACGTCTCCCGACGGGCGGGCAGCGCCGACGGAAACATCGCATGGTCGTCGATGACGGCTTCGGCCAGGATCTCCGTGATCGGTACGTCCGAGGACTTCGACTCTTCGAGCAGTTCAGCCGCGCGATGCACGTTGTGGGTCCCCATCACGACGTCGACGTGAGCAGCTTTCTGCGCGACCAGTTCCTGGTCCTTCTGCGCGAGGCAACCCGACACGACGATCTGGCGCCCCTCTCTCTTACCCTTCCAGGTCTTGAGGTGGCCGAGATTCCCGTACAACTTGTTGTCGGCGTTCTCACGGATGCAACAGGTGTTGAGCACGACAACGTCGGCGTCGGACTCAGACTCGGCTCGCACCAGCCCGTCTGCCTCGAGCAGACCCGAGATGCGTTCTGAGTCGTGATCGTTCATCTGGCACCCCATGGTGCGCACGACGTAGCTGCGTGGCACGGACTGGGGCTGTTCGGACATGAGCGAAAGGCTATCGAGGCGCTGCCGCGTCGCCCGGCTGGTCACCACGGTCGGTGCGCCGGGCGCGGACGATATCGTTCGGGCCGTGATTGCCATCTTCCTCAACGAGAGCCAAAACCTCGTCAAGCTGCTCTACTTCGTCCACATCCTCAGCATCGTTGCTGCGTTCGGGCCACTGTTTCTGTACCCGCGGATGCAGCGTGCTGGCGAGACCAGTGCGATGGCGGCGCTGCACATGAAGCTGGTGTTCCCCGCGTTGATTCTGCTGTGGGTCGTCGGCATGGGCATGGCAGGCGTCAACAAGTTTGCCCTCGCCGAGATGTGGTGGATCACCATCACCATCGCACTGTGGGTCGTCGCTGTTGCGGTGAGCTGGTTCCTGATCAAGCCAGCTATCGGCGACACGTCGGAAGCAGCCACGAAGAAGCTGTCGGCCGGCATCGGCGTGACCCACCTGATTCTTGCGATCAGCCTGGCCCTCATGGTCTTCAAGCCGTTCGTCGACGGCACCTATGTCATCAACCCCTGACCCCTGACTGCCTGACCCTGACGGAGCGGCCCGGTCACTGGCCACCAAGGTCAAGCGACTAGAAACGAGGGATGGCCAACGAGGCGATCCCCGCAGGCGATCAGGCTTGGCTCGACCAAGTCGTCGAGCCGATCATCGATCCCGAGCGAGCGATCGTGGACCCGCACCACCATCTGTGGCCGATCGGCGGACCGTTGCTCTACGGTCCGACCGAGCTCGCGGCCGATACCGCGAGCGGCCATAACGTCGTTGCCACGCTGTTCATGGAGTGCAACGCTGCGTATCGCACCGAAGGCCCCGCCCACCTGCGAAGCGTCGGTGAGACCGAATTCGTCGCATCCAGCGCGGATTGGCTCGCCGCGGAGCACCCTGACGGGCCGCCCATTGCCGGCATCATCGGGCATGTCGACCTGGCCGATAGCGCACATCTCGACGACGCCCTCGATGCGCACGTCGAGGCGGCCGGCGGGCGCTTTCGCGGTATCCGCGATGCACTCGCCCGGGCCACCGAACCCCAGGCGATGATGATTGCCGGAATGAACCCGGCTGGGAAGTACGCGGACGAGTCGTTCAGGTCCGGCGTCAACCGACTCGGTGAGCGCGGACTCACCTACGACTCGTGGCACTACCACTACCAAAACCACGAGTTCCTCGAGCTTGCCCAAGCCATTCCGGGAACCACGATGGTCCTCGACCACTTCGGCACACCCTGTGGGGTCGGTCAGTATGAAGGCCAGCTCGACGGAATCTTCGAGACTTGGAAGGACGACATCAGCGCCATCGCAGCGTGCGAGAACGTCGTTGCCAAGATCGGTGGCCTGGCGATGCCCGACAACGGATTCGGCTGGCACACCGCTCCGGCGCCGCCAACTTCCGACGAATTCGTCGAACAGCAGGCCCGCTACTACCTGCACACAATCGACGCATTCGGACCTGAGCGTTGCATGTTCGAAAGCAACTTCCCGGTCGACAGATTCTCACTGTCGTATGCCGTGCTCTACAACGGTCTCAAGAAGATCGCTGCGGCCTTCAGCGATGCCGAGCAAGATGCGCTCTTCTCCGGCACCGCAGCTCGCGTTTACTCCGTCGCGATCTGAGCGCCGCCGGTGTTCGTCAAGCGTCTCAAGACACAATGGGACGGACAGTGGCATCGATGAGGACTGACGACTCAGTCGAGTGAGATCGGTTGATCGTCAGCTTCGGAGAACGCCCCGGCCTCCGCCGCAGCGTCGGCCTCGGCCTCGGCGACGTCTTCAACCACCGGTGCGTTCGGGTCTTCCTTCAGACCACTGGCGATGAGGACCTTGTCGCTGATCTCCATCATGACCTCGGGGTTCGTACGGAGATAGTCCTTGGCCTTTTCACGGCCCTGACCAAGCTGCTCGCCTTCGTAGGTGAACCAAGCGCCAGACTTCTTCACGATGCCCAAGTCGACGGACAAGTCGACCAAGGACCCCTCGCGGCTGATGCCCTTGCCATACATGATGTCGAACTCAGCCTGGCGGAACGGCGGTGACACCTTGTTCTTGACAACCTTGACTCGTGTTCGGTTACCGACAACTTCGGTGCCGTCTTTCAATGCTTCGATGCGGCGGATGTCGAGTCGGACCGACGAGTAGAACTTGAGCGCCCGACCACCGGGAGTCGTTTCTGGCGACCCGAACATGACCCCGATCTTTTCGCGAAGTTGGTTGATGAAGATGGCGATCGTCTTGGTCTTGCTCAGGTTGCCGGTGAGCTTGCGCAGCGCCTGGCTCATCAGGCGGGCCTGCAGACCCACGTGGGTGTCGCCCATCTCGCCTTCGATCTCGGCGCGAGGTGTGAGCGCCGCCACCGAGTCGATGACAATGACATCGATCGCACCCGAACGAGTGAGCATGTCGGCGATTTCGAGCGCCTGTTCACCTGTGTCAGGCTGCGAAATCAGCAGCTGGTCAACGTCGACGCCGATCGCCCGGGCGTAGATCGGATCCATGGCGTGCTCGGCATCGATGTAGGCACACACGCCACCGTTGCGCTGGGCCTCAGCGACGACATGCATGGCGAGTGTGGACTTGCCCGACGACTCGGGACCATAAATCTCGGTGATGCGCCCACGAGGCAGACCGCCGACACCGAGCGCGAGGTCAAGTGCCAGCGCACCGGTCGGCACGACTTCGATCGCCATGTTGGTGCGTTCGCCCATTTTCATGACCGCGCCGCTGCCGAACTGCTTGTCGATCTGCGCCAGCGCCATCTCCAGCGCCTTGTCTTGATCCTTCTGCTTGCTGTGTGCTGCCATGTCCGTCGTTCCTGTCTGTTCGTGCTCTGCGTGTGGGGCCGTGGCCCGAAGCGGTTGATGTGGGTGTTGGTGACCACCGTAAAGATTGGGTGTCACAGAGTTGATCGAGGCACCGTTGGTGGAGTGATGCGCAGCGCTTCGTTCGAATGACAGCAGTGTAGTCAACGAACGACTGTTCGGGCAAGGACCAATTGTTCGAACAGTGCTGAACGGATGCGTTGGTGACGGCTGGACAAGGGAACAACCCCGACTGCGTCAGCCGCTGTCGAACACACCCGCAGCGATGTGGTCGGCGGAGAAGTCGTCCGGCGAGACCTCACGCCACGTCAGATCGATGGCCTGCCACATCGTGTACGACACCGGGTACGTCAGGATCGGTAACAGCAGCGCCGACGGAAGGAACACTGCGAGCAGTGGCGCCACCGGTGTCTCGGGCCACGTGATTGTCAAGGTGATGCCCAGCGCGATGATTAACGGACCGAGCGTGATCATCGCAGCGATGGCAGCGGCGCCGAGTTCGAAACCGACATCGCCGCGCCTCCAGCGCAGGCCACAGGTCCGACAGTGCGGCTGCTTGGTGAACCATCCGGTAAAGAATGCTCCGCGTCCGCCACACCACGGGCAACGCCGCACGATGCCGCGCGACATCATGCGAACGAAGCCAGGTGACGTCACGACACCACGATACGACACCGCGCGATGTCAGCATCCGAGCCCTTCGGCACAACGACATCGCGGACGAAAGTGAGACGACTTAGAACCCACAGTCGCGAATCAGGCGCGGAATTTGTCAGACTCTCCGAATGCGTCGTTCACTCGCAGGGCTGCTCCTGCTTATCTCATGCGTGCTGTTCGCCGTCTCAATCAGCACGTGGTGGATGCAGCAGGTCGCCTTTTCGCCATCGACCGACGCCGGAGCCACGTACGCGATTTTGGGCGACGCTGACATCCGCGGCGAGGCTGCGACGCTGATTGCATCAGCCGACGCCGGCCTCATCGGCACATCGACGGCACAGCTCCGCGAGTTCGTCGAGCAGATCTCACGGCTCAACGATGGCGCTGCACTGATGGGCGGTTTTGTCGGAGATGCCCACGCCCGATTGATCGGCGACAGCACGGACCCCGTCATCATCAGTGCCGCCGAGCAGTACACAATCGTGCGCGACGAGCGGGCGGCGCTGGCCCCCGACCTCACGCTGCCTGTTCCCCAAGTCGGCGGCGTGTCGACCGTGAACACCGTCAGCTGGTGGCTGATGGTGTTGAGCGCCGCAGGTGGACTCCTCCTCCTGATCGCCGGCCTCGTTACCAGGCCCGAGCGTGGCGAATTCACGTTCGCAATCGCCGTGGGGTTGGGCGTGCTGTCCGTACTGCTGGTGGTGTTCGGCTATCTCATCCCGCTCGGGCCACTCACGTCATTCTCAGACAACACCTGGATCGGCATTTTCCCTCGGCTCGCGAACAGGTCGCGAAACACCACGCTGCTCCTCGCCGTGATATCAGCCGCGATTGCAGGCGCTGTCCTCCTGGGCACTTCAGGGCTCCGCCAGCGCCGCCAGCGCTCTACCCCACTCAGCGTGGGGCGTTACCGCGAACAACATTCCTGGTCACGCTGACCGGCACACTCGACAGATCGCCGGACAGGCGCAGGACCATCAATCCTGGAGTCCTCAGCCAGGATCACAAATCCCGGCCGTCCAAGGACGTGGCTCCGACGGTGACATGCGTCTACGACGGCGCTCACGCAACGCAGCAAGCCGGACTCGGTGAGTGCTTCCCCTGGGATTCGAACCCAGAACCAATTGATTAAGAGTCAACTGCTCTGCCATTGAGCTAGAGAAGCAAGCGGCCTGAGAGGGTACCAAGCGAAAGTTCGCCCGACACCCGCTCAGCGCCAGCGTTTGGGGTGGCCAAGGGGACTTGAACCCCCAACCGCCAGGATCACAACCTGGTGCTCTACCTATTGAGCTATGACCACCATGTAAGTCGCACAGTGTGCCACGCGCGACGCCGATCGACACCCTTGAATTGCACCGAAGTTCGCATCCACAGACGCAGCGGGCGTCCCGGTCAGCGGCGGCAGATCACACACGGCGCATTGTCGCGAGATCTGGTTGACGTCTAGCGGTCACGACCCCATCCGTCTCGCCCAGTCCTCCGCAGTGATCCCAAGCTGCACCATTCGCTCCTGCGCGAAGACGGGCACCTCGAAGGTACCCCCGGCCGCATATCGGGCAACCACATCAGAATCTTCTGCCCACACGTGACAGGTATTCAGGTTCATCTTCCACATGTCGGAACGCTTCATCGGCACACGTTCCGCCGCGCTCTCTGAACGCTGCGCATCAGATGCGCGCATCGACCACATGCACTGGATCGCCACCGGAGCCATCGCCTGGAGCAACGCCGTGGTGTGCGTGCATGCCCGAGGACCGCCAAACAGCTCACGGACTCGGTGCGTGAAGCCGCGAGCTATCGAAAGCCCGACCAACTTCTCGTAATGCGGTTCAATCCTCGTGCACTCGATGTTCGGGTGAATCTCCATGTGCACTCGCGCCGCCACGATCTCCATTGAGGGATACGCCACCTCGATGTCGACCTGCATGTGGTGAATCGTCAACGGATCAGGATCGACGTCGAGGTACAAGCCGGGCGGCTTCTGGTCGCGCACTCCGCCTCGGATCAGGACCCGATCGGATGCCACCCGGAACGCTCGGACGCGATACTCCCGATCATGCAACACCTCGAGCGGCCGTCCTTGGGCGTCCACCGGGTCATCGTCGAGAATGTCGTCGTGGGCAAAAAGCTCGGTGCTGCTCATTCACTCCGACGGTAACCGTCGATCTCCGAAGCGGTCCGGTCGGGTGCCCCCAAGAGATCGCGTCGCTGCCGTGCGGACCCCCTATCGTCAGGACGTGTCTTCTGACGCCACCACAATGCCGCCAAGCGGCGACGCAACACCTCGGTCAACGCCGGACCTCCGCATCGTGGCTCTCGTCGGAATCGCCGCAGGCGCGCTGGGTGGTCTCTTCGGAGTCGGTGGCGGGCTGATCATCGTTCCTGGACTCGTGCTCGTCGTCAAGCTCGAGCGTCGCCTTGCCAACGGCACCTCACTTGCGGCAACGCTGCCCATTGCCCTCGCCAGCCTGAGTACCTATCTCTACAACGGCAACGTCGACTGGGCTGTAGCCGGGTTCCTGGCATGCGGCACGATCGTCGGCGCGATCATCGGCACCAAACTGCTCACCATCCTGCCGAAGCGCACCATCACGATCGTCTTCATCGTCACTGTGCTCGCAACCGCGGCCCGATTGTTCACGACAGCCGACACAGCCGGCCGAGACAATGCCACCATCTACACCGGGCTCCTACTCGTTGTCATCGGGCTCGCAACCGGCACATTGTCCGGTCTGCTCGGCATCGGTGGCGGTGTCGTCATGGTCCCAGCCATGGTCGTCGGCCTCGACATGGTCCCAGTCATTGCGAAAGGCACCTCGGTTGCCGTGATCGTCCCCACCTCAATCATGGGCACCATTCGAAACCGCAAGACGGCCTACGTAGATCTGAAAGTCGCAACCGTCGCAGGGTTGAGCGGCGCCGTCACCGCCGTCATGGGCGGCATGGTCGCCGACAGCATCAGCACGTCACTGTCGAACATCATGTTTGCCTTCCTCCTGCTGTTCGTCGCCGGGACACAGTTCATCACGCTGCGGTCAGACCGACGTGCCGACCTCGCCGCTGCAGCAGTAGACGTCGACTGAAGGTGCGAACCCGATCAACCGCGATGAGCTGGCATGGCGCTGCTGGCTGCGCCAAGATGTCGCCGTGCTCGCCCTGGTCATCGTCGCCCACCCGTGCGGCGACAGCCTGACTCACGCGCTGGCAGCACGGGCTGAAGCCGGCTTGCGCACCGCCGGCTATGAGGTCGCACTCCTCGACCTGTACGCGCTCGGCTTTCGTGCCGCGATGAGCGAGGCGGAACGGACGTCGTACCACGAGGACCAGCCGATCCTCGACCCAATAGTCGCCGAACATGCCGACCTGATCAAGCGGGCCACCGTGGTCGCGTTCGTGTATCCCACCTGGTGGAGCGGCCTCCCAGCGATTCTGAAGGGCTGGCTCGAACGGGTCATCGTGCCGGGAGTGGGGTTCCGCTTTGACGAGCGGACCGGCAAGGTAAAACCCGGCCTCGGCCACGTTCGCCGACTCGTCGGGATCTCAACCTATGGGTCACCACGCTCGGCCGTCCGCCTCATCAACGACAACGGCCGCCGCACGATCGCCCGCGCGTTGAGATTGAGCTGCGGCGTGCGAACTCGAACCCAATGGCTCGGGCTCTACTCAGTCGACAACTCGACCAAATCAGAACGCCAGGACTTTGCGGCGTCGGTCGAACGAACAATGGCGTCACTCTGATGGCGATCCGTGTGCTACCCAGACGTCGATCCCACCGACCGACGCGAGCCCTCGTCGTCTATTGCCATCCGTCGCCGAATTCCTACGTTGCAGCCCTCCGCGACCGTGTGCTGGTCGGACTCGACGCTGCCGGTGCCGAAACTCGACTGATCGACCTCTACGCCGAGGGCTTCACTCCCGAGTTCAGTGCGTCTGAACGGGCTGCACACCTCGATAATGGCACTGACCCAGCAATCAGTGAGCACGCCGAATCTCTGCAGTGGTGCAACACGTTGATTCTCGTCTACCCCACGTGGTGGGCGGGCCAACCAGCGATGCTCAAGGGTTGGTTCGACCGAGTCTTCGTGAACGGCGTCGCGTGGGAACTCCCTGCCGGCGCCAACCGCCTGCGGCCCCATCTCGACAACCTCCGGCGCATCGTCGCTGTCACGACTCACGGATCTCCCAAATACATCAACGCGCTCGAAGGCGAGGGAGGCAAGCGCACGCTCACCCGGGCGCTCCGCCCGATGGGCCACCGCTGCTGCCGAACGTCGTGGCTGGCGATCTACAACATCGACCGAAGCAACGACGACGCTCGCGTGCGCTTCCTCGATCGAACTGAAAAGGCGATCACCGCGCTCGCGCGCTAACCGGCGGTTCAACTCCGAGCGATCGCCACGGCGACTTCGGCGGCGACGACGGCATTGTTCTCCGCGAGCGAAAGATTCGCTGGCACGCTGCGGCCCTCTGTCGCTGCGCCGATTCGACCGAGTACGTATGGCGTGACGGCTGCTCCCGTGATGCCTGATGCATCGCATTCAGCGAGCGCTGCCTCCAGCACGCCATCGAGTTCCGCAGCGTCGAGTTCATCGGCCTCCGGTATCGGTACGGTCAGCAGCAGACCCGAATCCGACCGTGTGAGCGACGTTGAAACGCGAGCGACTTCTTCGGCTGTCTCGACCCGATGTGGCACCGGAAGGCTGGAGGATCGCGTGTAGAACGCAGGGAACCAGTCGTGCTGCCACCCCAAGACCGGGACGCCTGCCGTCTCGAGGTACTCGAGCGTGCGCGGGAGATCGAGAAACGCTTTCGCTCCGGCCGACACTGCGACGATGCTGTGTCGAGCCAATGAATCAAGATCGGCGGACACATCGCCGGTCAGCTCCGCTCCGCGATGGACGCCGCCGAGCCCTCCGGTGGCAAAGACCCGAACCCCGCCAGCGGCGGCAATCGCGACCGACGCCGACACCGTCGTCGCTCCGAATTCCCAGGCTTGCGCGACCGCAACTGGGACATCGCGCTCGGCGGCTTTGCGCGCCGAGCCGAGAATCCGCTCGTGTTCATCAGCCTCCAGGCCGAGCCGCACTTCGCCATCGAGCACCGCTGTCACGGCGGGAACCGCTCCCCCACGCCGGATCGCGTCGAGACAGCGATCGAGCGCTTCAGAGTTCGCCGGCGACGGCAGGCCCAGGTTCGAGAAGATCGTCGATTCAAGCGCAACAACCGCATCGCCGCTGGCGAGAGCTGCAGCGACTTCGTGGGACAATTTCGGTGTGATCACATCGGCAGGCTACGCAGCCTGCGCGCTCATCAACCGATGGTTCCGACGTAGATGCCCTCTGGGTTGCCATCCGAGATGACGCCCGGCGCGTCCTCGATCGTGATCGCCAGCGCAACGACGGGTGTCTCGGTTGTGAACGTTTCAAGTTCGGGGTTTGGTCCGAAGATGCCCAGCGAGATCACGTCGGGCTCATCGGCCCCAGTATCGACGACGCCCCACAGTTGATATGTCTGGTCCGCTCCGAGTGCGGGCAACTCGCCTGCCCGGACGTAGCCGTGGCCGTCCTGGTCGATCACCGCAACGGCTTCGAACGATGAACCCTCGGCCACGAGCGTGGCCTTGGCAGAGTCACGATCTGCATCGGCTGCTTCATACGCCGCAACCAGCGGATCGGTTGGAGCGGTTGCTCGATCGGCTATCCCGATCGCAACCACAGCAATAATTGCTGCTGCCGCCGCTGACGCAATCCACGGAGCGACCGTGGCAAAGCGGCGTCGGCTCGGCGCATCCTCGATTGACATCACTCTGGCGAGTTCGGGCCCCGGCACTGGAGCCGGGGCATCAAGCTCTTGCTCAATGCGGCTCCACAATCCTTCAGGGGCATCCATCCCAGTAAATGCGAGCATCGTGGCGACTTCGCGATGCTCCCGGACCTCGGCCGCCGCCTTCGGGTTGATGGCGAGGTAGTCCTCGACACGATCCGCTTCCTCGGGTGAGACCGCATCGAGCGCATACGCACCGAGCAGTTCATCAAGGTCGTGGCTATCGGGCAGATCACTCATATTTTCACCCATCGTCATTCCGATCCAACCGTGACGCCGGCTTGCACCAGTTCCGCTCGGAGTCGCTTCAGTCCAACTCGAATTCGGCTCTTGACCGTGCCTTCTGCCTCACCCAGTTCGTCGGCGGCCTCTTTGTACGTTCGACCACCGAAGTAGGCGAGCTCGATCGCGTCTCTTTCACCTTCGGTGAGCACGTCCATCGCTTCGCGGACATGACCGGCGAGCGCCATGTCCCACACTTCCCGTCCAATGTCGTACCCGCCCTCAGCCTGCTCGCGCGACTCGCGCTCCTCGCGCTTGCGGCGGGCGACATCGGAGCGGATGACGTCAACCGCTCGGCCGTGCGTCTGCGCCAAGAGGTAGCTACGCAGCGTGCCGCGCTCGGCATCGAATCGATCCGGTGTGTTCCACAATCGCAAGAACACCTCCTGCACAACTTCTTCGGCGCGGGCATGATCGCTCAGCAGTCGCTTCGCCAACCCGTAGACGGCGCCGCCGTTGCGGCGGTATGCCTCGGCCAGTGCGGATTGCTGGTAACGACCGATCGACACAACAAGCGCTGCGTCGGAGGCCTCTGTGTATTCCGAATTCACAACAGGTCTACGGAGCCCGGACGAATCCGGATGACCAGTACTCGAAGAATCTTCCGGCGGGGGCATGGGCTACGTCGTCACGAGTGCGTGAACCTTGTGACCGTCTCGACGTGATGCGTCTGCGGGAACAGGTCGAGGACTTCGACGCGTTCTGGCTGGTAGCCCGCTGCAGCGAGCAGGGTCGTGTCGCGAGCCAGCGACACGGGGTCACAGCTGACGAGGATGATCGGCGCAGGAGACGCAGTGACAAGCGCGTTCACTCCAGGCTTGCCGAGCCCTGGCCGCGCAGGGTCTGCAACGACGAGGTCGATCTTGGCACCCTCGGGCGCAACCCAGTTTCCGACCTCGCCGCGCACCACGTTCACGTCGCGACCGGCGAGATTGTGCTCGGCGTCGAAACAGGACGACTTGGACGACTCGATCAAGGTCACTTTGGCCACGTCGGCCATCGCCGTTGCGGCGAACAGTCCCACGCCGCCATACGCATCGACCGCGTGACTGGCGGTTGCGAGTTCGGGCGCAGCCCGACGCACAGCATCAATCAGCAGTTCGGCTGCCTCGACGCCTGACTGAAAAAAAGAACCTGCCGAGACGCGTAACTCGCGGCCGTCGACATCCTCGGTGAGGAATGCGCGGTCACCGATGTGGACCTCTTCCGGGATACCGCTGACCAGTCCCGTTCCCGACTTCCCCTTAGGTTTGGTCCAACGCGCCGTGACGACACCGGTCGAAATCGACGTTCTGAGCGTCACTTCGACCCCGGGCGCAATGGTGAGCTGAGGCAGCAGATCGGAAAGCACCAGGTTGGCGACGTCACAGCTGTTGACGGGCAGAACGGTGTTGGTGCCCTCCTCGCGGAACCCGAGGCCCCCGTCAGGTCCACCGACGACTCGAATCGTCGTGCGATACCGGAACGGATTGACCGCGTCGCCCATGTCGACGAGGCCATCCACCAGTTCCGAGTCGAGGCGCCCGATGCGACGGAGGGACTCGCGGACGATCTCGGTCTTCGCTTCGAGTTGAGCGAGGGGTTCGACGTGCATCCAGCCGCATCCTCCGCACCCGGCTCGGCGGTGGTAGCACTGCGGCTCAATGCGGTCGGGGGACACTTCAAGAACTTCACCGACGACACCGCGGGCGAAGTCCTTCTTCTCCGACTCAATCGCGACCTCAACCTCTTCGCCGGGGAGAGCACCGCGCACAAACACGACGCGCCCATCGACGTCACGCGCCATGGCGTCACCGCCTGCGACGAGGCGATCTGGACGAACGGTCAAAGTCATGAGTTCAGCGTAGGACGATGTCCCTCGGAACCAGACCATGAAAGAATGTCGTGATGGCAGCATCGCGGAACGAACGCGTCGTTGAAACCAACGACACCGACTGGTACTGGGACCTTGACAAGCAGATTGCCGTGCGCGCTGATAACCGCGGTCCGGCCGACCACACGCTCGGGCCGTACGCCAGCAAGGCGGAAGCGGAGAGCTGGAAGACCAAGGTTGACCGCCGCAACGACGTCTGGGATTCCGACGACGACGAATGGAACGACGTCAACTCCAATTACGACTGACCAGTCGGTTTCGTCTCCGGCATCACGCGGAGACACACCAAGGTTGACGGCTGGGATTCCGGGCGACGACTGACGCCCCGCTAGTTTCGGCGCCGTGACCCGCCCGATTCAAATCGTCCCATCCGTCCTGCCCGCCGACTTCTCCAAGCTCGGCGAAGAAGTCGCTGCACTTGAAGCAGCCGGCGTCGACCTCATCCAGTGGGACGTTATGGACGGCCAGTTCGTCCCGAACCTCACCTTTGGTCCCGACGTCATCAAGTCAGCCCGCCAGCACTGCACCGTGCCGTTTGAGGCGCACATGATGGTGTACACACCCGATGTCATGGCCAAGGACTACATCGACGCCGGCTGCTCACGGCTGATCGTCCACGCTGAAGCCTGCACGCACCTGCATCGCACCCTCGGCAACATCAACGAGCTCGGTGGAAACGCAGCGGTGGCGCTGAACCCCGCCACGCCGGCATCGGCCATCGAGCATGTGCTCGATCTCGTCGACCTCGTCCTCGTCATGACCGTCAACCCAGGATTCGGTGGCCAGGCGTACATCTCGACGATGGAGCCAAAGATCGCCGAGGTCCGCAAGATGCTCGATGACTCTGGGCGCGGCGACGAAATCGAGCTCGAAGTCGATGGCGGTATCGGCCCCAACACCATTGCTGGAGCCGCTGCTGCAGGGGCCAATGTCCTCATCGCCGGCAGCGCGCTGTACCGCGATCCCGAGGGTCTCGAACACGCCGTGAGCGACCTCCGCGCCCGCGCCCACGCCGCCATCGCCTGACCATCGACAACGACAACCGCCAAATCCGCCTTCCGAAAAATGGTGGCTGACAAGCGCTGAGCGACGCTTCTCCTGCACATTTCGGTTGTCGCGCCTCACTGTGTCGAAATATGTGGATCAGCGTCGCTGGGCGGGCACAAGCCGACATTTTTCGGGATGGTGAGACCGGGTCAGGGCTCGCGGGTGAGGCGGAACATGCCCCACATGTGGGGGCCAATCTCTCCCAGCGTGGCGTCGGGATCAACGTCCCACTCGCTGCGCACCTCAAATCCGTGGTGACGGTAGTACGCAACGAGCTCCGGCCGCTCGGTCTCGAGATAGCACGGGATGCCCTCGGAATCGGCCCGCTCGAACACGACTTCCATCAGGTGTGCACCCAGCCCCTGTCGCTGCCAGTCCGGATGCGTGGCGAGCAGCTGGAGATACCAGTGCGGTTCGACGGGCTTGTGCGCCGCCATCGCAGGACCAATCAACTCAAAGCGGGCGAGCATCTCGGGCGTCGGTGGCGGTCCGACCTCGATCTGTTCCGGCGCAGGAGCGCCCAGTTCGACGGGCGGGAACCAGACAGCGAGCGCGGCAGCATCGTCGGTGCACCACGGTTGCTGGTGTGCAAGCCAGTTCGTCATGGCTCCCGCGAAGACGGCTCCCTTCGGCTGGAAGTACACCTCATCGTCCGGGTAGAGCCACCGCATCACCGGATCGTCGTGAAAGGCCTGCATCGCCGTGGTGCACAGATTGACAAAGTCGGCATCGGTCGCCCGCCGGATGTTCATGTCATCAACGTAGAGGACGTGCTACAACCGACACGTGGATCACGCGGGCGATGACACACCGATCGTCGAGCAGGTCCAGGCCCGCGCCGCGCTCGCTGGCAACCCGTCCGATGGATACGCCGGCGCGGTCTTCGCAGTTCCCGTGGACGCGTATCACGCAACCGTGACGCTGCGGAGAGCTCGGCACTTCTTGATCAGCGACGAGATCTCGGGCAATCAGACATTCGCACGCCTCGACGGACTTCTTGCAGCAGGATTACATCTGCACGCCGACGATCCGCATGCCCTCATTCACGCCACGGTCGCCCACTTCCTCCAGACGACGAATGCCAAACTCCAACCGTGCGCGATTCAAGTTTCCTCGAGCATTCCCGTGTCGGTCGGCTTGGCCGGATCCAGCGCGATCGTGATCGGAGTCTTGCGCGCGCTACACAGATCGACCGACCACCCGTTGCCCGACTCCCTGGCGCTCGCATCAATGGCGCTGGACGTCGAAACGCAGTGGCTGGGGATCACAGCGGGAATGCAGGATCGTCTGGTTCAAGTGCACGGACAACCGGTCTTGATGCGCTTCGATGCTCCCCGCAACGCTGGTGTCGAATCGGCCGCCGGCGAGAACCGCGCCAGCGCAGCAGTGCTTGAACCTGGCACCGGCTTTCGTTTCCTCGTCGCTCATCGTCACGGATGGTCGGAGCCGAGCCAAGTGGTGCACGGCAACCTTCGGCGACGTTTCGACGCCGGCGATCAGGTCGTGCGTTCCGCGATGAGGCAGCTGCTCACACATGCGATCGCGGCCGGGAACGCATTCACTGCGGGTGACGCCGAGTTGCTCGGCCAGTCGATGAATGCGACGCACGACCTTCGGGCCAGCATGATCGACCTCGTCCCCGACCACCTGGAGATGGTCGAGGCCGCGCGATCTGCTGGAGCGTCCGCCAACTACACCGGCTCGGGCGGAGCGATCGTTGTGCTCAGCTCAAGCGGCGAGGTCGACTCGGCCGCGCGTCAATCATTGAAGAGGCTCGGCTGCGAGGTCGTATCGGTTCGCGGTGCCGCAAACCCAACACTGCCCACCTGGTCGCCAGCAGTCCCTTCGTCGGACTGAGTAAAGCCGCCGGCCGTGAGGCCGGCAGCGAGTGCGTCGCGCACGCGCTGCTTCGCTGCGGTCAAGTCGACGACCGACCGCTCGATCGCACCGTGCGCCTTACAGAACACGAAGCGACATTCGACCACGTCCATGCCCGTGCTTTCTTCAAGCGCCACGGCGTAGGTCGCTCCCTGGAGTTCGTAGGCAGCGAGCTTGGCGTCGATCTCCTTTGGTGACAATGCGCTATCGGTCTTCCAATCGATAATGACGAGGCCGTCGGGGGTTTGCACCAGCAAGTCGATATACCCCTCGATCATCAGGTCCCCAAGTGGGGCTGCCACGTAGAGCTCGCGGAACGATTCATGTCGCCGGGCCAAATCAAATGCTGCTGAATCCAAGGCTGAACGGACGAGTGCGGTCACGGTGTCGGTGGCGTCAGGAATGGCGTGAAGTTCGCACTGCCGAGCAATCAGCGGATCAAGGTCCGCTGGATTGTCGAAGTCGATGTACTCAAGCGTGGCGTGGACCGCGCTGCCGATTGCTGAGCCGGCTCGGCCCTTCTTCCGGACAATGGTCGTGGTGGAGTCAGACTCGGCGGGCAATTGATCAGTGTCTGTGTCGGTCACCGAGCTATCGACTGCCCGGGCGATCGCTGTGGCGGAGTATGCAGCCGGCTTGTCGTGCGGTGCGAGCAGTGCCCGCCGCTCGGCAATCCAGTTCTCGCGCTCGGCCATCGCTCCATCGACCGGTCTGATCAGCGGTTGCACTGCATGCGACTGCGACTGCACGACGGCATGCTGAGGTTCGCTGTGCGTCAACTCTGCGTCGAAGACGTCCTCGGCAGGATCGAATCGGCGGCTCAAGTCCGGATGCTCGGTGGCGAACATCGCGAGGCGGCCCGCATAGGTCTCGTCAGGCTGCTTGGAGACTTTGTGATGCCCGGACACGATGAGATGGTCGCGAGCGCGCGTTGCTGCGACGTAGAGCAGGCGCAGCTTTTCGTGAGTGTCCATCTCTTCTTCGATATCGGCTCGTGTAGTGTGTTCGGATGTGGCAACACCAGCACGGAGCTTGACCTCAGGCTGACCGGTCTCGCTCCACAGCACGCTGACACCGTTTGGCTTACCGCGCGCCTTGGTGGTCATTCCCGACAGGATCGTGATGGGAAATTCCAGACCCTTTGAGCCGTGAACGGTGAGGATTTGGAGTGAATCGTCGTCCGTCTCAGGCAACATCGGCTCGTGGACTCTCGACCCCTCAGCGCTCTGCAGTTCAGCCCAGTCGAGGAACGAACGCAACCCACCTCCGTTTGACTCTTCGAAGGCCCGTGCCTGGTCGATGATGAACCGCAGCCGTCGCCACACCTCGGCCGGGCGTTGAGTGCCGTAACCCAGCAGGAAGCCGCGGCGTTCTCGGACGACTCGCTCGAGCAGCGTCGCCGGACTGAGCCACCAACGCTGCTCCCAGAGCGAGCGCATGTGGGCCAGGGCCGCAACGACCGAGTGGTCATCGCTGAGGCCGTCGGGTGTGACGCTGCGGAGACTCCACCGCTTGTTTGCCTGGTGATACACAAACAGGTCGACATCGGAGCAGCCGTACAGCGGCGAACGGAGCGCTGCGACAAGGCTCAACGTGTCACCCGGGTCATCGACTGCACGCATCACTGCCAAGAGGTCGCGGACTTCCTGCGTGTCGTACACCAGCGTGCCGGTCGCAAGCCGATATGGGATTTCATGTTCGGCGAGCGCGTCGCGCAGGAACGGCAGCGACGTCCGGGTGGGAATTAAGATGGTGATGTCGCTGAGTCGGGCCGGCCTCCACTGCTTGGTCCGTTCGTCTTCGACCGGCCACCGTTCGGGCCCGGCGACGATCTCGTTGATGATGGCTGCCACGTCAGCAGCTTCGGCGAGGCGCAACGGGCCGGCCTTGACGTCAGGATCGGGATGTTCGCCACCGAGCACCAGTGGTCGATGATCGGCGCCCGATATCATCTCGCGACCAGCGTGCAGAGGTTCATAGCGAGGTTGGGCTGCGGCGACTTCTTCCGGCATCGCTGCGCTGAACAGACCATTGACCCAGGCGATAATCGGCGGCACCGTCCGGAAGTTGGTATCAAGTCGCACCGCGCCAGCGTCGGTGGCGCTGAATGTGTCACGCGCTTCGAGGAACAGCTTGATGTCGGCACGACGGAACCGATAGATCGACTGCTTCGGGTCACCGACAAAGAAGAGCCGTCCGCCTTCGACGACGTGATCTTGCCAACGGCCGGGGGGCTCGTCCGTCGGAGTTGCGGCGATGAGCGAAGCCAACTCAACCTGAATCGGGTCGGTGTCTTGAAATTCGTCCAGGAGGACGTGCCGGTAGCGGTCGTGGAGCGCTTGTCTCACTTCTGACTTGTCGCGCAACACCTGCCGCGCGAGCACGAGTAAGTCATGAAACTCGAGCCCACCGTTCTGCTTTCGTTCCGACGCCGCATTGACCACCTCGGTTGCAGTGAGCCGCATCAGTTGATCGAGAACCCCCGTGCTGACTGCATCGAGCACAGCGCTCACAGCGTCGCTGACGTCGTCGATCCGATCCTTGACGTCACTGGGGTCGACAGACCATTTTCCTTTTGCGCCCCCAGCGCTCCGGCCCCACACAATGCGCCGACTCTTCTGCTTCGGATCAGTTCGTCCCGCTCGATGGAGCACCTGAAAACGGCGAACCTTGCGGTGCGGGTCGGTGATGGCGCCAGCCTTGCGCATCTCGGGAATGATCCGCTGCAGGTACCCGTACAGCTTGTCGCTCGGGTCGATGCAGGAGTCGGCCGCTGCGGAAAGAGCGTCGACCGTCCGATCGAACGAGCTGAAGTCAATCGGCGGCAGCTCGCCGGTTGCGGCCGTATCGACGAGATCAGCAAGGCGATCCCAGTTCTGCGCAAAGTGGCCGGCAACGTCCTTGAATGATGCCTGTCCGCGATACCGGGGCGTGAGCGGCACCTCGATGATCGCCGCTCGGTACATCAGTTCATCGAATTGAGGTTCGGTGTTCAGGATGTCGACGAAGTGATCCCACCGCCGTTCGTGCTCAAGCTGCGAGGCCACTTCATCGAGCACGCTGACTCGAGGCGGGAGGCCTGCGAGTACGGAGAACTCCGTAAGAATGCGGCTGGCGAATCCATGCACTGTGGAAATTGCGGCGAGGTCTGCGTCGCTGATCGCCTGCTCGGCTCGCTGGCGATGTGTGGGGTCGTCAGTGAGCGTTTGCTTTTCGAATTCGACGCGGATGCGGGACTGCAATTCACTTGCGGCCGCCTCGGTGAAGGTGATCGCTGCGATTGCCGACAGCGGAACATCGCGGTGAAGAACGGTATTGACAATGCGGGTGACCAACTGCGTGGTCTTGCCGGTTCCCGCCCCGGCCTCAACGAAGAGTGTCTGCTCGAGCCCGTCCCGGCTGACGAGGTCGCGGGCGTTCTGGTCACTCAGCACCCCCACCATCAGCACTCACCGACTTGCTCAACTGGCTCAACTGCGGGCGGGCTCAACGCCACGCGCACCGCGAGTTCGGGGGCATCGGCCTTGGCGATTTCGTGGTCACCGCGGTCACGCACGCACACGCTGTCGAAGTCGCAGTAGCCGCAGTTGTCGTTGGTCTGACGCCACGTGTCCCACTCCCCCGGTTGCGCAGCGAACACGCCGGCGCCAATGCCACTCGTGATGGCCGTGAGGACGTCGTGGAAGCGTGCCCGCAGTTCGGGTGTCCAGGTGTAACCGACGCGCTGATCGTCACCCGCCCGCTCGACGCGCCAATAGTGGGCCGCAGCGTCAGGTCGTCCTGTCTCTTGGATTGCGCCTTCGGCGTACATCCCGAGTTGAAGTGTGCTGCCCGCCATGAACGGGTCATCTTTCAGCTGCTTGTATTTGTCCGCCTTGCCCGACTTGTAGTCACTGACGAGCACACGCCCATCCGCGGTGAGATCAACCCGGTCGACCATGCCCCGAAGGGTGATCGAGTCACCGTTCGGCAACGTGACGGGAACGACGTGGCCCGACTTCACCCCGAGGTCGAGTTCGACACGATGCGGCGTGGCAAGGTGGGTCCGCCGGAACTCGTTGTCGGCAGCCAGGAAGGCATCGAGCAGATCATGCAGATCGTCTTGCTGCACGCGCCAATTGACACGTCGGCCGGTGCGCCCGGCTTGTTCGTATTTGCCACACTCGGCGTCAGCGATCCTGTGGAGGCGGGCGCGAGCCGCCTCGGACCACTGCTCATCGGGACCGGGCGGATTGTCGAGTTCCCCACGGACGAATTCTTCGAGCATGACATGGATCAGCGAGCCTCGGTCGAGCGCTGAGAGCTCGTCGGTGCGCTCGGGGTCATCGCGGTCCGCAATCTCGAGGACATAACTGAGGAAATACTTGAACCCGCAGGTCGACCAGGACTCAAGCCGCGAGGGCGACAACGCTCGATCGCCAACTCCCGGCAGCGGGAACACCTCCGCATCGACCCGTGCTCCGAGGTTGCCGTCGAACTCGGTGAAGTCGCTGCTGGCCCGTGCCAGCTGAACGCGCAAACCATTGCCCACCAGCGCGGCCAACTCATGCTCGGCGGCCTGCTGAGCGTGGTCGACCGCATTGCCAAGCACGGCGAGGTCACGGACCTCGATGCTCGCAGCGGGCCCCGCCGAGCGAATACCGGACGCGAACGAGCCAACGTGCGTGACCACCTCAGCGCCAAGTTCGTGGAAATCGGTGGCATGCACCTTCGTCCCAGCGAGCTGCGATGCGGTGTCGAGCAGCCACCGGGACGGCAGCGTGTGCCGGCTCGATCGCAGGTCGCCGCGTGGAAACGTGATGGTCCGCCGCCCAGCCGGCGCAGATTCCAGCACAGCAAGAAAGGCCCGGTGCTGATGGTGGATCCGCGCGACCTTCATCTCCAGCTGATTGAGCGACGCTTGCCGCACGGCCTCGGGAAGAATTGCGTCGTCTCGACGAGGTATTGGCAGCAACCCTTCGGTCGCACCCAGCACGAAGACTGCGTCGAGGTCGTGTCCAACTGCAGTGCCGATCGGGCCGTACACCACACCGTGGCCGAATCGACCGTGTCGCCCCCGCGCCACGTCGAGTTCGGTTCGAAGCGCACGTTGGAAGACAGCATGTGTGGGCGATGGCTCGATGCCGTCGAGTGCGGCCAATCGCGTGAGCGACTCCTCGACGCGGCCGAATGCCTCCTGATCGTGCTCGGGCCAGTTGGAGTGCGTTCCCTCGGTGCCGAGCAGCGAATGCAAGAGCTGGGTCGCCGCCGCGCACTTCTGCGGCCACGTCGTAGCCCTTTCAACCATCAGGACCTGTCGGTGCAGGTCCTCGACGAAGGCCATGAGCTTCTGGCCATCAATGATTTCGTCGCGGAGCTTGCGCAATTGGTAAGCAACCGAATCGCTGGTGTCACTTGTCTCCAGCAGTTCGATGCGCTTGCTGACCCCTTGCGCGGCGTAGTCGATCTTGCGGCGCCAGTCAGCGAGATCGATCACGACACCAGCCTTCCGCGACAACTCGTCCCAGTCAGCTGGGCGGACCTGATCGCCGCCGAAGCGCAGCGGCCCCCCGCTGACCACAGCCATGACCCGATCGCGCCGCCATCGAGCGTCCGGAAGCGCGAGCGCGCTGAGCAGCGTCCGCCCGGCGACCGAATCGGCGAGACGGCGAGGATCGGGCCCGTTGACCGGGATCTCGGCGGCAGCAAACTGCTGCTCGATGATCCGCACATACGGATCAGGGGTCGGGAAAAAGACCCCGATTCGGTCGAGTCGAACCCCAGCCTCAACCAAACCGATGATGCGCTGGCAGACCTCCCGGACTTCCTCAGGTGCGTCGGTGACCGACACAATTTCGTCGCCAGTCGGCGGAACGCTGGCTACCGGACCCACGACGTCAACGCCGGCATCGCCCATTGATGCCAGCACAGGTTTGTCGGCGATGTCTTGGCCAGTGAGTCCGACGATGACCGACGACGACGCGGCCCCCCGCAGCACCTCACCGACACACCGACCGATTGCCGACGTCACCGGTGCTGGCAGGTACCAGATGACATGCCCGAATGGCCGTAACCGCTCACCCAGGTCGGGACGATCGGCAGCCGCCGTGGCCAGATCGTGTTCAGTGTGGAAGCCACCGAGCTTGGCAGCAATCCGTCGGTAAAACTTCACGGAGAGCACTGCCGCGGTGGAGCCCTCATCCTCAATTGACTCGAGCCCAGCCTCGTCAACGTTCGACAGCTCGGCAAACAAGCTGGCCAATGCCGCCTCGGTTGCTTGGTGATCGGCGACGGGTCGGTAAATGTCGGGGTCGTCTGCGAGTACCTGGCGCACTGCTGCACCCAACACAGGGTTGGTGATGGGTGCGGTGTCGAGCAGCAGGTCGGCTGCCACGAGTTCGGCCAGCCGAAACGGTGTGACGAACGAGACGTTGGCAATGCCGGACTTCGAACCGACGTCCAGCACTCCGGACCCCAGCAGTCGACGAGCCGACAGCCCCACGAAATTGCTCGGCACGATCACTGTGACCGGTGCAAGCGGACCCAGATCCTTTGCCCGGGCGACCGCCGCGGCCAACGCCTCAGATGCGGCCCGTCCGTAGGCCGTGGCCTCCACCGATTCGATCACAGGTTCGAACGTACACACCCGCGCTCACAGAATTCGTCTGCGCCCGCCAAAGTCAAGTCAACGTCAACCTCAAAGTCACACAACAGATCAGATCGCAACCCGGTCCGCCGTCACGAGGCAGCTTCACCATCGCGGTGCTCGCGCACGCGAATCGACGCGTGGTCTGGCGCTGGAGTCACTGCGGCGCGGCCGAGTTCGAAGACGCCCTTCAGGAAATAGCGCCAAGCTTGACGGAGTAACACCAACCCGATCAACACAGCAAATGCGATGGCCGTTGGCACGCCGAGCGTGGCGAACAGCGTCCGTTTGTTGTCGAGGAGCGGGCTGAGGACACCCGAATCGACACTGGTGCCGTCAGGGTGCACGGTGCGCACAGGGTCGTCGATCACCGGACACTCGACATCGGTGTCTTCCAAGCCGATCACGTCGTTGCCGCCAAACAGGGGCTCGTCCGGCCGGATCGTCGAGAAGAGCGCGCCGAAGTCGGGATCGAAACGTGCACCGACGAGGTAGTTCTCGTCGAGATCGACGAACTTGGCATCGTCGAGGTACAGCACATCGACCAGCCCATCGATCGAATACCCGCTGATGGAACCCGCACGAAGCTGCACGATCTCGTAGCGCACCTTCTCAAAGTCCTTCGCAACAGCCGTACCAATGAACGCCACATCAGCAGGGTCAGGCACGGCGCACCCCACCGGAACGTCGAGCAGCCCCGGTTGTGTGGTCACCCCGTCATTCGACGGCTCGGGGACCGGCGCGGCGCCGACCGAAGGAGCCAGCGCGAACAGCCCAACTCCGGCAGCTGCCAGGCAACACCGCACGAGCCGATCAATCACGATGCCCACCCTACGAACTCGCAGTGCCAGCATCGAGTCACCAAGAGAAGTTGGCCCGTACTCGAAGTTGACCCTGACGCATTGAGGAGTTCACCCGACACACGGCTCGGGCGATGCGGCCCGCGACCGCTCAGTGGTCGTTGGAGACGAGCGTCGAGGTGCGCTCGTGGAGATCGGCGGCGTGGCGGTTCATGCCAATCAGATGCGCATCGATACCGCGCTCAGCAAATTTTGCGACCACCGCATTGAGCGCAACGACGGCTGAGGTGTCCCAAATACGGGCCTCGCTGCAATCGATCTCAACTCGATTCACCTTGACGGCGTCGTAGTCGAAGGAATGCACGAGGTCGTTGGTCGACGCGAAGAACAGCTGCCCGCTCACCGCATAGAGCCGCTCGTGGTTGTCGGGGTCGAGGACGCTCGTCACCGACACGACGTGGCTCACCTTGCGGACGAAGAAGATTGCCGACAGAAGCACACCGACCGCAACGCCGTAGGCCAGGTTGTGCGTGACGACGACAACAATCACGGTGCCCGCCATCACAGCAGTCTCACTCTTCGGCATCGACTGCGTGGTCGTCGGCATGATGCTTTTCCAGTTGAAGGTGCTGATCGCGACCATGATCATGACTGCCACGAGCGCAGCCATCGGGATCTGGGCCACAAGGTCGCCGAGCGCCATGATGAGGACGAGCAGGAAGACACCCGACGCGAGCGTCGACAATCGGGTCCGGCCTCCCGAACGGTGGTTGATCATCGACTGGCCGATCATGGCGCATCCGGCCATGCCGCCGAAGAAGCCGGTGAAGACGTTGGCGATGCCCTGACCGCGTGACTCCTGGTTCTTATCGGAGTTGGTGTCGGTCATGTCGTCGAGCAGCTGCGCCGTGAGCAGTGACTCGAGAAGGCCGACGAACGTCAACGTGAGCGAGAACGGGAAGATAATGCTCAGCGTCTCCCACGTGTACGGGATATCGGGCAGCGCGAACCCGGGCAGCGCGTTGGGTAGTTCACCCATGTCACCGACGGTTGGGAGCGACCAGTCGAAGTAGATCGCACCAGCGGCAAGCACGCTGATTGCAACGAGCGGAGACGGCACCATCTTGGTCAGACGCGGCAGGCCATAGATGATCGCAAGACCGGCAGCGATGAACGCAAGGTTCAGCGGCAGTTCGTCTTTGTCGCCATCTTCGAGAATGATGTGCGGGATCTGCGCCAGGAAGATCAGGATCGCCAGCGCGTTGACGAAGCCGAGCATCACCGTACGCGGAATGAACCGCATCAGGTTGCCGACTCGGAGGTAGCCGAACAGCACCTGAAGTGCGCCAGCCAGCACCGTCGCTGCGAAGAGATACTCGACGCCGTAGTCCTCGACCAGCGGAACGATCACCAGCGCCATCGCACCGGTCGCCGCCGAGATCATTCCTGCTCGTCCGCCGACCATCGAGATGATGATGGCGATCGAGAACGATGCGTACAGGCCAACCTTGGGGTCGACGCCAGCGATGATCGAGAACGAGATCGCTTCAGGAATGAGTGCAAGGGCCACAACCAGACCCGACAGCAGATCAGCTTTCGGGTTGGACAGCCACGCTTCTTGGAAGCGGGCCCGCAGCGCAGGGCGCGCAGGCAAATCGAGAGTTTCAGTCGTCAACGGGGGGCTCCTGGAGAATCGGGGGATTGATTGCCCGCTTGTCTCCTCGGGCCACGAACTATCGGAGGATAGGGAATCATCGGTTGTGAATCTGTGATCCTCATTGGTGTATTGGTCACACCCCAGGAATTTCTGACCAGACCTCCGAGCGAAGGCATACTGGCCACCGTGGGATTCGACCCGAACCGCAAGTACAACGCCAAGCCATTCGACTACGCCCTCGTGGGTATCTGCCTGGTGATCGCCGCAGCACTGGTCGTCTGGGCGTTCGTCGGCTGACGACGGAGGTCCACCAGGTCGGTGTCATCGATGCCGCTCATTTGATCGCGCCGACCGACGCATCACTCCGTTGACAGAGCTGATCCCGTCGCCCATCAGAAAGCGTCCGGCAAGTGGTCGAGGTTGTTACCGGTGATTGCGATTACGTCGAACCGCACCCTCACGTGGCCCAGACCGTGTTCTCGCAGCCACTTGACGCCGAGTTGGCGGATTCGCCGCTGCTTCTCGATGCCGACTGCAGCTGCAGCAGGACCGTAAAGATCCGTGCGCCGAGCTTTCACCTCACTGAACACGTAGGTGTCGCCATCACGCACCACCAAGTCGAGTTCGCCGGTCTTGGATCGCCAGTTGCGGTCGATAATGCGACAGCCGTGGCGCTCGTAGTACGCAGCGGCGAGGTTCTCACCCCATTGGCCACGTGACCGATTTCGTTGGTCGGTGGGTGGTTTCGAAGTGCCCATGGGCGTGGTTCTCCAGCAGTGTGGTGTGTGCTGGGGCAATGAGCCCGAGGGGACCACCGCCTCGACGGCGGTGCATCCGATTGGTAGCCAGCGTCAAGCTGGCCAGCGCATCAGAAGGTGCGCTTCTCGCGAATCTTGGCAGCCTTGCCCTTGCGGTCCCGGAGGTAGTACAGCTTGGCGCGGCGCACGTCGCCGCGCTTGACGACTTCGACCTTCTGCACAGTCGGGGCGTGCATGGGGAAGGTGCGCTCCACTCCGACGCCGTAGCTGAGCTTGCGGACCGTGTAGGTCTCCTGCAGCCCACCGCCCTGGATGCCAATGACATCGCCCTGGAACACCTGGATGCGCTCTTTGCCGCCCTCGACGACGCGCACGTGCACCTTCAGTTCATCGCCCGCTTGAAACTCGGGGATGTCCGTACGGAGCGAATCGTTGTCGATGAGGTCGGTGGCTTTCATGGCGATACCTGCGTGGTCGAGAAGGTGGTATCGGCGCGGACTCGCGCCGATGAGGCTTGACAATGATACGGGGCGAATCAGGAATATGGGACAGGTGGAAACTCTTCGAGGAGCTTCTGGTCCGCAACGTCGAGTTCGGCGGGCCCGAGCTCGGGCCGTTCGCGCAGCGTCCGGTGCAGCCGCTGCGCCCTTCGCCAACGCTCAACCCGGCCATGATCACCGCTTCGGAGCACATCGGGAACCGCCCAGCCACGGAACTCGGCGGGTCGTGTAAACTGTGGCTCCTCGAGCAAGCCGGACTCGCCAAAACTCTCCGTGACAGCGCTGACTGCATTGCCCATCGCCCCATCAAGAAGTCGGGCGACCGCCTCAATAATCAGGCACGCGCCAACCTCTCCCCCACTCAACACCACGTCGCCGATACTCACCTCGCCGTCGCACAGATGCTGACGCACACGATGGTCGACACCCTCGTACCGTCCGCACAGCAGACTGAAACCGCCCGATGTCTCCGCTGTAGCCGCAAGCTCATGGGCCATGGCCTGATCGAATCGCCGCCCACCCGGGCTGAGGAGCAAGAGCGGGCGCGGCGGGGCAGCGGCTTCGACTGCATCGAAGATCGGCTCGGCTTTCATCACCATGCCAGCACCGCCACCGAACGGGCTGTCGTCGACCGTGCCATGGACGTCTGATGTTTGTTCCCGAATGTCGTGGGCCCGGAGGTCAAGCAGTCCGCGCTGTTGTGCTTTGCCGAGCAGACTCTCTGCACAGAAGTTCTCGACGAGCTGGGGGAACAGCGAGAAGACATCGATCCGCAAACTCATCACGTCCACCCCGTCTTCTTCGTTTGCGCACCCAGCGCATGTCGCCAGCGACATCTGCTGGGTGCGCAAACGTGGAGCATGTTCAGTCGTCCAGTAGCTCGAAGAGGCCGTCGGGGACCTCGACGGTCACCACGCCATCAACCTGCGCGACGACAAATGTCGTGGGTACGAGATGGCCAGTGTCGAGTTCGAGAATGTCAGCCGCCGGGTTGGTCAGCACCTTCGTGCATGTCCCCCGCTCGGTGCCGTCAGCTTCGACGACCTTGGAGCCAATCAATTCGTGGAACCACAGCGCGTCGATGTCATCGATCGGTGCAGCGTGCAGCGCAACGTTGGTCCACGCCTCGGCAGCCGTGCGATCTGCGATCTGATCGAACTTGACGACCCAACGACCGTTCGGCAGCAGCTTGCTCGACTCAACCGTGACCGCGCCCTGTGCCGAACTCAGGGCCGAGCCGACAGCCAGACGCTCAGTACGATCCGTGACGAGTTGCACGAACACATCGCCACGCAGACCGTGGGCGCGCCGAATATGACCGACTTCAAGGAAGCCTTCAGGGATGGGAGTGGAACGGGCCATGGTGGCCTCCGGCCTGCTCAGTCGAGGAATTCGATGTCGATTTCGACATCGTCTTTGCTGGCAGCAGCACGCGTGACAGTGCGAATGCTGGCAGCGGTGCGTCCACGGCGGCCGATGACGCGACCAAGGTCGCCGTCGCCGACGCGCACGTTGAGTGCGGGGCGGTTACCTGACTCGTCGACCTCGACGGTGACGGCGTCGGGATCGTCGACGATCGAGCGGACGATGTGTTCGAGAACTGCGACGGCCGTGGGAGCGAGCTCGTCGCTCACTTGGCGGCCTTCTCAGCTTCAAACTGTTCGGTGGCGCCGGAGACCTTGAGAAGCTTGGCGACGCGCTCGGTCGGCTGTGCGCCTTCCTTCAGCCAGGCAACAGCCTTGTCGTTGTCGAGCGTGAGCCCAGACGGATCCTGCCGAGGGTCGTAATGACCCAGGATTTCAATGAACCGACCGTCGCGGGGCGAACGGGAATCAGCCGCGACAATGCGGTACTGCGGTTGCTTCTTCTTGCCAATACGCGTGAGGCGTAGCTTGACTGCCATCGTTGATCGTCACTCCAGAGTTGCGTGTTCGAGAAATTGAGAACGTCGAAAGACTAACGGCAGGTCGCCGCTATCCCTCTCAATGAATTATCGGGGCAGGCCAGGGATGCCCGGCATACCGGGGGTGCCCGGAAGACCAGGGATGTCCATCCCGCCTTGCTCGATGTCAAAGCCGGCGGGCAGGCCCTTTGGCAACTTGGCTCCGCCCCTGCCCTTCTTGCCCTTCTTGCCAGGTTTCCCAGCCATGCCCATCTTCTTCATCATCTTCTGCATCTCACCGAACTGCTTCACCAGCCGATTGACGTCAGCCACTGTGGTGCCCGAGCCGGTAGCGATGCGGGCACGCCGTGTGCCTTGAATGATGTTGGGGAACGTGCGCTCCTCGGGGGTCATCGACGTGATGATCGCCTCGATGGGCTTCAGGTCGTCGTCTTCGATCTTGGCGTCCTTCAACTCCTTGGGCATGCCCGGCATCATCCCCATGAGCCCCCCGAGTGGTCCCATCTTCTTGAGTGCCTGCATCTGCTCAAGGAAGTCATCCAGCGTGAACTGACCCTCCAGCAGCTTCGCGGCTGCAGCCTCGGCTTGTTCCTCCGTGAACGCCTTCTCGGCCTGCTCGATGAGGGTGAGCATGTCGCCCATGCCCAGGATCCGCGAGGCCATGCGGTCAGGATGGAATTGCTCAAATTCCTCGAGCTTCTCGCCAGTGGAGGCGAAGGCAATCGGTCGCCCGATGACTTCCTTCACCGACAGAGCCGCGCCGCCCCGGGCGTCACCGTCCATCTTCGACATGATCACGCCGTCGATCTGCAACGTGTTGTGGAATGCCTCGGCCGTTTGCACGGCGTCCTGGCCCGTCATCGCGTCGACGACGAGGAAGGTGTAGTCCGGGTCGACGGCGCCCGAAATCAAGCGGACCTGCTCCATCATCTCGGCGTCGATCGACAGACGACCGGCAGTGTCGACGATGACGACGTCACGACCGAGGCGCTTTGCCTCTTCGAGACCAGCGGCGGCGGTGAGGATTGGATCCTCCGGATCGGAGAAGACCGGCACGTCGATCTGGCGCCCAAGCGTGCGCAGCTGCTCGACAGCCGCTGGACGCTGCAGGTCGGCGCCGATCATCAGCGGGTTGCGGCCCTGCGCCTTGAACCACTTGCCGAGCTTGGCTGACGCCGTGGTCTTACCTGAGCCCTGCAGGCCAGCCATCAGCACGACCGTCGGCGGTTTCGCGGCATAGGTGATGGCAAGCGTTTCGCCGCCAAGGGCACGCGTCAACTCGTCGTTGACCGCCTTGACGACCTGCTGACCGGGGTCGAGTGCCTTCGACCGCGTGGCGCCGATCGCATGCTCACGAATCCGGTTGCACACCGAACGCACAACGGCGACATTGACATCTGCTTCAAGCAGTGCCGTGCGGATCTCTTTCATCATCTCGTCGACATCGGCCTGGGTGAGGCGGCCCTTGCCGCGAACCTTGGTGATGATGCCTTCGAGACGGTTAGACAGATTGTCGAACATTGCCATCAAGGTTACCGGGCTGATCCCACCTGGCCCGGGGCGACTCGAACTGTGCGCGGATCAGCGCTCGAGAAGCGCTGAGACGAATTCGTCAGGGTCGAAGTCGACGAGATCGCCGATCGTTTCTCCGATACCGACCAGCTTGACCGGAATACCGAGTTCGGTCTCGATGGCGAACACGATGCCACCCTTGGCGGACCCATCGAGCTTGGTCAGGACCACGCCGGTGACATCGGTGACATCGCCGAATTCGCGGGCTTGCGTCAAACCGTTCTGGCCGGTGGTCGCGTCGATCACCAAGAGCGTTTCGGTGACCTTGCCTGCGCCCTTCTCCGCAACACGACGCACCTTGGCAAGCTCGTCCATCAGGTTGCTCTTCGTGTGCAAACGACCAGCGGTGTCGGCCATCACGAGCTCGATATTCTTCGACGCTGCCTTTTCGACGCCGTCGAAGATGACCGAGCTCGGGTCCGCGCCGTCTGCACCACGCACGATCTCGACGTCGCTGCGCTCCGCCCAAGTGGTCAGCTGCTCGGCTGCTGCAGCGCGGAATGTGTCGCCGGCAGCGAGCAGTACCGTACGGCCGGCATCGACCTGCTGCTTGGCGAGCTTGCCAATCGTGGTCGTCTTGCCGACCCCGTTGACGCCAACGAACATCCACACGTTGGTGGCGCCCTCGTCAAACGTCTCGAAATTCAACGACCGCTCAGACCCTGCGAGCCGTGACTTCATCTCGACGTCGAGTGCGTCGAGCAGCGCCGCAGGTTCAGTGATTTCCTTGTCCCTGACGCGGGTGCGGAGCCCGCCGAGCAGTTCGTCCGCGATGTTGACGCCGATATCGGCACGCAGCAACGCTTCTTCCAACTCGTCGAACGACTCATCGGTGATCGCCGATCGGCTGAGCACGCCGGAGATGGCGCCTGCGAACGTTGAGCGCGCCTTGGCCAGCCGTTCGCGCAGCGTGCCTGCCGGTGGTTCCTCGGCGACGGGTTCCTCGGCGACGGCTGGTTCCTCGACGAGCGTGTCACCCGTTGATAACTCGTCGGCTGGCCGGGGCGGTGCAGCCGGCTGCGCAGCGGTGCGTTGCGAAGGCGCTTGCACGCCCTCACGGCGCCGATTGAGGACGACGACGCCAACACCAAAGGCGATGACCAGCACCGCCAGGATCAGAAAGATGATCTCGATACCCATGCGGGGAATGACGTTATCGGGGGGCGGTGAGCGCCGTGGATGTCCGCCTGACACACTCGATCGAGCGAAAGACCGAGCCAAAGATCCAGCCGAGGATCGAGGGAAGGATCAGCGCGGCATGGGCGGCACCGTCGATTACGTGTCCGGCGAGGCCATCCAGCGGACGCGATACGGGCCAAGGTTGCCGAGGTCACGGTCTCGTTCCTGGAGTTTCCCGGGCCGCATGACGTGACGACGGCGCTCGGTCTCGATCAGACAGCCAGCGGTGGCTGAGGCGCGATCTCCGCACAGCCCACGAAGTGCCAATTCGAGTTCGGGACGCCGCTCGGCAAGTCGACCACGAAACTCTTCGTCTCCGCGGCCCATCGCACTCGACCGGCCCTATTGGACAAGCTGTCCGGCCTCGGACTTCTCAGTGACCACCTTCGAGGAACCCCCCGGCTGCATCGAGATCCCGAGGAGCACATCACCGGCTTCCATCGTCCGTTTCTGGTGCGAGACCACGATGAGTTGCGCATCCTTGCGGAACTCTTGGATGAGTCCGAGAAAGCGGTGCAGATTGACATCGTCGAGGGCTGCTTCGACTTCATCCATCACATAGAACGGCGATGGCCGCGAGCGGAAGACCGCGAACAGATACGCCAGCGCCGTCAACGATCGTTCCCCGCCCGACAGCAGCGACAGCTTTTTGACGTTCTTGCCACTCGGCTTCGCTTCGACTTCAATGCCCGTGTTGAGCATGTCGTCGGGCAGCGTGAGCTTGAGGTTGCCCTTGCCACCGGGGAACAGCAGTGCGAACAGCTCGGTGAAGTTCCGGGCAACGTCGTGGAACGCTGTCGCGAACACATGCTGGATCTCAGCATCGACCGCTGCAATGACCCGAGCGAGTTCGCGACGTGTGGTTCGTACATCCTCGAGTTGTTCTTCGAGGAACGTGTGTCGGGCCTGCAGCTCGTTGAACTCTTCGAGGGCCAAGGGATTGATCGGGCCGAGCAGACGCAGCTCACGTTCGAGCTCACGAACACGCCCCGCTGGAGTCGCTCCGTCAGGAACCTCCGGCATCTCGGCGGCCTCAGCGACTGCTGGCTCGATGTCGAGTTCACGGCGGAGCGTCTCGATCGCTGTCTCAAGGCGCAACTTCGCCTCGGCTTCTTCGAGTTCCGCCTTGCGAGCCCGCTCGCGGGTGACGTCGAGCGTCTGCTCCTTCTCGGCGCGGTCACGACGCAACGTGTCGAGCTCGGTCGTGAGTCCACGCACCTCGTCGCTCTGCTTGCGGCGTTTCTCGGCCAGCTCGGCGTAATGACTTTCGACGACGTGACGATGCTGCTCGACGAGTGCGGCGAGACGATCGATCACATCGATCTGGCGCTCGATGACGAGCCGCTGACTCTCCGCAGCGACGCGCGCTTCCTTGTCTGCTTCAAGACGACGCTCGGTCTCGACAAGACGACGTTCGTTGAGCTGTTGACGTTCCTGCAGACCGGCAAGCCGGACCTCGATGTCACGGCGACGCGACGACAGCAGGGCCGAGCGAGCTTCGAGTTCGGCTCGGAGTTCACCACGCGCTCGCGCTGCCTCCGACTCGGCTTGCTCGTCGCTCTCGAGCGCAGGAAGGAGCGCTTCGATTTCGGTGATCCGCTGCTGCTCACCTTTGATGTTGACTTCTGCCTCGGCGATGTTCCGGTCGAGTGTTTCGAGTTCAGCCTGAATCTCACGCTGCTCACCCTGAGTTCGTGACAAGCCTTCTGAAGCGGCGCTGAACCGTGCGTCGTTGGCGTCAAGTCGCTTGGCGAGCTCGACCTCAGTGTTCTTGGCAGCACGCAGCGTTTGCTCAATCTCAGCAACAGCGCCGCGAGCACTGTCAAGTTCGGCACTTGCGGTCTTCGATCGCTCGCTCGCCTCTTCAAGTGCGGCGGCCGTGGCTCCCCCGCCGGCTGTGCCGATTCGCCAGCCGCTGAGTCCGAATCGGTCGCCCGAGCCAGTGACGACCACAGCTTCAGGATGTTGCATTGCAGCATCGAGTGCCTCGGAGAGTTCGTCGATCCGCACCGCTGAACCGAGCAGACCGTCAAGCAGGGCCTCAACCTCAGGACGTTGGCTGCGCGTGTGAGGACGCACAGGGTCACCCAGGGCCGGGGCGTCGAACCCTTTGGGGCGAGCGCCGAGCGCGATGACCGCGCCGCTCGTGTCGCTGCTCCTGAGTGCGTCTAACGCTCGACGACCTGCGGCCGGGTCGTCAACCACCACGGCAGTGAGCGACTCGCCGAGTGCAGCCTCGACGACCGGCTCCCAGCCTTCGTCGATTTCGATCAGGTCGAGCAGCGTTCCGAGCACACCGTCAACGCCCTGGAGACGTTCGGCGCCCGCCCGGGCGCGGGCCGCGTCAAGCGCCATCTGGAGCGCTTCGACGCGTGCCGCCCAGCGTGAGGCTTCCTCGGCAGCATCGTTGCGCAACGACTGACGGGCTTCGAACGTGGCCTGCGCTTCCATCGCGGCCTGCTCGGCGGCCTCGACCTCGTCGACGAGCGGCGCTTCAATCGCCCCGGCTTCATCACAGTCGGTGCGGAATCGAGCAGCCTCTTCTTGTGCGAGCTGTGAGCGATTTGTCAGTGATTCCTTGCGACCGACCATCCGGTTGAGTTCACCCGCGGTGCGCTCAACCGCAGACGTGATCGACCGCAGCTCGCCACGAACCTCAGCCGCCGCGCTGGCTGCTTTCGTGGTGGTCTGGTCTTCGCGCACGGCTTCGAGAATGTTCTCGCGTTCGCTGCGGAAGGACGACTCGTCGAAACTCAGCTGGCCCGTTTCGGGTTCGAGTTCCGCAAGTTCGGCCGCTGCGTTCTCAATTTCCTCACGGAACCGGGCCGCGTCCGCCTCGAGGTTCGCAACGACACCGGCGTCGAGGAGTTGGCCCTTGTCGCGTTCGAGTGAACGGCGACGCTCGACGAGCACCGCCGCAAGTCCCCGCGCGCGCTCTCGGAGCTGCTCGACGTGACGCAGGCGATCGCTGATGTCGCTCGCCCCGCGTGCCGAGAGTTGTGCCTCAATCGACATCACTGCCGTGTCGAGTACTGCGAGGGCCGACTTCAGTTCCGCTTCACCCGTGGAAGTCTCGAGCTTGGTCGAGGCCAAGGCTTCGAGCTTCACGCGCAGGCTGGCGATCTCGCGACCGGAGACAAAGGTCTTCAAAGCCGTCAGCTCTTCGATGAGCGAACCATGACGCTCAGCAGCCTTTGCCTGTCGTTCGAGCGGACGAAGCTGGCGGCGGACTTCTCGCAGCAGGTCCTGCACGCGCAGCAGGTTGGCCTCGGTTGCGTCGAGGCGACGCTCAGCCTTTTCCTTGCGCTTACGGAACTTCAGCACCCCGGCAGCTTCTTCGATGATCGCCCGGCGGTCTTCTGGGCGAGCGTTGAGCACCGCATCGATCTGGCCCTGGCTCACGATGACGTGCTGCTGCCGACCGACTCCAGCATCGCTGAGGAGTTCCTGGACGTCGAGCAGGCGACAACCGACGCCATTGATCATGTACTCGGACTCACCGGTGCGGAACAAGATGCGCGTGACGGTGATCTCGCTGAACTCTAAACCGAGCGTGCCGTCGGCGTTGTCGATGGTGATGCTGACCTCGGCGCGCCCGAGCGCAGGACGCTTTGCGGTCCCGGCAAAGATGACATCGTCCATCTTCTGTGAGCGCACGGCTTTCGGGGCTTGCGCTCCGAGCACCCAGGCAATTGCGTCGACAACGTTCGATTTGCCCGACCCATTGGGTCCAACCACCACGGTCACACCCGGTTCGAGCACCATCGGCGTGCTGTCGGCGAACGACTTGAAACCCTTGAGGGTCAGATTCTTCAGGTACACAGCGGACACGAAGCTACTTGCTCAGCCGCCCGCTCCCCCAACATCAGACGACCAGTTGCTAAGAAGCTGGTGATCAGTGTTGGCAAACGGGACAGTAATGCGTGGAACGACCGCCGGAGATCGTGCGTCGAATCCATCCGCGACCGCACGTGCTGCAACGTTGACCGGTGCGCCCGTAGACACGATGTTCGTTCTGAAAGCTGCCGCTCTCGCCATCCACATCGACGTATTGCGCGTCACCCAACGTCGATCCACCGACCTTGATCGAATCGTTCAAGATGTCGCGGATCGCGTCATGCAGCCGCCACGTCGCTGCCGCATCAATCGTGTTGGCCGCGCGGTCGGGGCGCAGGCGCGCCCGGTGGAGGATCTCGTCTGCGTAGATGTTGCCGATGCCAGCGACCTTGGTCTGGTCGAGCAAGAACGGTTTGAGCGTCTGGCTCGTGGCTCGGACAAGCTGACGAAGGTGAGCGCGTGGGAAGTCCTCCGCGATTGGGTCGACTCCGAGGCGGGCAATGGGCGGCAACTCAACAACTGCATTGGCGGGGTCGAAGACCACGACCTCGCCAAACGTGCGTGGATCGACGAACCACATTTCCGTGTCGTTGTCGAGTGACAGCACAACATGGGTATGCAGCGGTCGATCAGCGCCCCGGTCAGCAATCAGAACCTGTCCACTCATCCGCAAATGGATCATCATGACGTCGCCAGAATCGAGCGGCATGAGCAGATATTTGCCCCGCCGGTCTGCCCGCAGAATCGTTGTGTTCGTCAGCCCGTCGATCAACGCCTCTCTCGACGTGCGCCGAACAACCCGCTCGCGGCCCACCTCGACGTGTTCGACGGTCCTCCCGACCAGATGCTGGTCGAGTCCTCGACGGACGGTCTCGACTTCGGGGAGTTCGGGCATCGGCAGTGCTTCAGGACAACGCTGCAGCCGCTACCGACGCGGCGGATTGCTCGGCGGCCTTTTTCGAACGCCCGGCACCCTCGCCGAGCACATCACCATCGAGCGACACGATCGCCTGGAACGACTTCGCGTGGTCTGGGCCAGTTGACGTCACCGTGTACACCGGAGCGCCGCGTCCCGCCCGGGCGGCAAGCTCCTGCAGCTGGGTCTTGTGGTCGAGTTGGTCGAGACGACCGACGGAGGTCAACATTCTCGGCGCGACCCATCGCTGCACCATGGCGTACGCCGGCTCAGTGCCACCGTCGAGATACACCGCGCCCAGGACCGCCTCAAACGCATCGGACAGAATCGACGATTTCCCTGCACCGCCTGCCGACGCTTCGCCCTTGCCGAGCAGCAGATGCGGGCCGATGCCGATCGTCTCAGCGACTTCGGCGAGAGCGCTGGCGTTGACCACACTCTTGCGGAGGTCAGTGAGGAGTCCCTCTGCAAGTGCATCGAACTGGTGAAATGCGATGTCAGCAATCACCCACCCGAGCACGGCGTCGCCAAGAAATTCGAGTCGTTCGTTGCTGCGTTCGCCCGGCGTCTCGGCACACCAAGATCGATGGGCCATCGCCTGTCGCAGTAGCCGCAGATCGTCGAACTCGTAACCAATCGTGGCCGCCAACGTCGCCAGATCAGGCGAGGCGTCGTCAGGCACGTGAGGCGCCTCAGTCGTTGGCATGTTCGTGGACGTAGTCCACGGCGTCGCGCACGGTCTTCAGGTCTTCGAGGTCCTCGTCTTCGATACGGAATCCGTCCACACGGTCACTGAGCGCTTCTTCGAGCGCCTCGACGAGTTCGATCAGCGCGAGCGAGTCGGCTTCAAGGTCATCGGCGAAGGATTGGCCTTCGCTGATTGTGTCGGGTTCGATCTCGAGAATGTCAGACAGTGCGTCACGGACGATTTTGAGAACTTCGTCACGCTTGATTTCGGCGGCCATGACGGCGAGCCTAACTCAGCGGGTCAACGGTTCAATCTGCCGGTGCGGCGGCGGCGATGGCTTCACGGATCTCGGTCACCATGTCGTGTTCGACGAGATCACGCGCCACGTTGATGCCGTTTTCGATCGCCCGGGCACTCGAGGATCCGTGAGCGATGATGCACACACCATCGACCCCGAGGAGCACGGCTCCGCCGTACGTGTCCGGATTCAGGGTCTCGTAAAGCGGAAGCAAAGCCGGCATCAGCGCATCGGCATGCTCTTTGTAATCCGGCTGAGCAAAGGCTTCGAGAAGCGCACCGATCACCGCTTGCATGCCGCCTTCGAGCGTCTTGAGGACGACGTTGCCCGTGAAACCGTCGGTGACGCACACGTCGACATCGTCGCTCATGACGTCGCGGCCTTCGACGTTGCCGATGAAATTCAAGCCGGGCGCCGCAGCAAGCAGCGGATGCGCTGCCTTGCGCAGCGTGTCGCCTTTGCCTGGTTCTTCCCCAATCGACAGCAAGCCGACGCGGGGATTCTCAATACCGAATCGGCGGCGGGCGTACACCGCTCCCATGAGAGCGAACTGCACAAGCCATTCCGGCTGAACTTCGGCGTTGGCGCCGGCATCGAGCAGCACGGTCGGGGTCGTACCCGGAACCGGGATCGGCGTTGCGATCGCCGGACGCTTGACTCCTGAGATGCGACCCATGCGGAGCAGCGCGGCCGCCATGGTGGCGCCGGTGTTGCCCGCTGAGATCATGGCACTTGCTTTGCCATCACGGACGGCCTCTGCGGCGCGCACCAGAGTGGAGTCCTTTTTTCGACGGACGCCCTGGGCAGGATCGTCGAGCATACCGATGACCTCGGATGCGTGGATCAGCCCCAGAGTTGAACCACCGGACGTGAGTCCTTCCAGCCCCTCAGGGCCGACAAGAACAACCGGTGTGCCAGCGAGGGCAGCGGCGTGCGCACCATCAAGATTGGGTTGCGGCGCGAGATCGCCGCCCATGGCGTCGACTGCGACGGGAAGCATGGGTGAAAATGAACTCAGACGTCGACGACGACTCGGTCCTTGTACCACCCGCAGCTGCCACACACCGTGTGCGGCGTCTTGGCGTTGCCGCAGCGGGGGCAAATGCTCCGCGGCGGAGTCTGCAGCTTCCAGGCGCTGGCACGACGGCTGCGAGTCTTCGACTTCGATGTCTTCTTCTTGGGAACGGCCATCGTTCGCTCTTTCGTTACTGCATCGACCACTCTGGTCGACGGAAAATCGTCTTCCGCTGTGCAGTTCTGCCCGCACAGCGACATTCAACGTTATCGCCGCCTGACGGAGATCAATGCTCGACGCGCGAATCGCTCATCGCCGGTTGATCAGACGGTGAAACGGGCAGTCGCTCAGGAATCGTCGAGCACCAGGCCGTCGAGCGCCGACCACCGGTGATCTGTCACCGTCGTGTCGCACTCGCACGATGTTGTGTTCAAGTCGATCCCGCAGGCGGGGCACAGGCCAGCACAGTCCTCGGCGCAGACCTGTTCGGCATCGAGTTCGATCAATGCGAGCTCGCGGACCATGGCCGTGAGGTCGAGTTGTCCGTTCTCGATGGGGTACGCGTCTTCGTCGGTCAGTTCGATCTGGTACAGCTCGTCAACGCCGACGACGGCAACGCCGGCGACGTCCTTCAAACAGCGCCTGCACGCCGAACTCCATGGCGCTCGGACCGAGCCCTTGACGACGATGCCATCGTTCATCGATGCGAGCACGAGCGCAACACCGATGTCACCGTCGAGTCGCTCGTGCACGACCCCCAACGGCTCAGCCGGAATGGCCGCGTCCACTGGGCGCTCCGTTCCGGGCTGCCGCAGCAGCTCAATTGCGTTGACCCGCAGAGGCCGCAACTCATTCACCATGCAAATGATGGTATCGGTGCCAAGAGACGAGGTCGCCAGCGACCGGCGGACGCCGAGATCGGTCAAGCCGGCCTTGGCGAGCCCAATTAGATGTCTTGGTCGAAGAAGGCCGAGGACTCTTCGATTGACGGGAGCTGACCTGTGTTCGAGGTCGGATCCTGTTCGGCCCCACCAATCGACAGCCGTTGACGTCCAGCGTTCACGGTCTTCTGCAGCTTGTCGAGCAGGATTTCGAAACTTCCCAGGCGCTGGTCGAGGAAGTCCTCGGTCTCGTGCTTGAGGCGACGCGAGTCTGCGTCTGCAGTCTCCATCACCGTACGAGCCCGCTGCTCGGCTGCACGCACGACTTCAGTCCGCTGCACCATCCGCTCGGCACGCACACGTGCTGCCTCCAGCAGCTCATCAGCCTCACGGCGCGTCTTGGCGACGAAGTCTTGACGTTCCTTCATCATCCAACGCGCCTGGCGAAGTTCGTCGGGCAATCGATGCAGCGACTCCTCGAGCAGTTCGATGATCTCGTCGCGGTCGATGCGTGGAGACGACGACAGCGGCATGGTCGGCGCGGTCGAGACAATGTCGATGGCGCGGCGCAGCAGCGTCTCGGCATCGCCGACGTAGCCAACCTGGGCGTCCTGATCGGGGTACTCGTCGTCGATGTCGTCGTAGTCGTCGTGTTGGTCGTCGTAGCTCATGTCAGTGGTGGTCATTTCTCGTCATCGGCGAAGACGGTGCGGAGTGCGTCGGCGACGTTCGCCGGCACCAGATGCCCGATGTCTTCACCGTACTTGGCGATCTCCCGCACAAAGCGGCTGCTGATGTAACCGAGTCCGGGGGCGCACGGCAGATAGACGGTGCGGATACCGGTGACCGCGTAGTTGTTGTGGGCCATTTGCTGCTCGATTTCGAAGTCTTCGCTGTTGCGCAGACCCTTCACGATGAAGTCGACGTCGGTGCGCTGGGCTGCTTGGACGGCGAGGCCGGTCTGCGCGATCACCGTGACTCCGTCGAGGTGAGCCAGCGCGTCTTGGGCCAGCTCAATCCGTTGGTCCACCGCGAACAGTCCTGACGTCTTGGAGTGGTTGTACATCACCGCGACGACGACCTCGCCGAACAGTTCGCTGGCGTGCGCGATGACGTCGACATGACCGAGATGCAGTGGGTCGAATGAACCGGGATACATCACTCGCTGGGCTTTCGCTCCGGAAGTGTTCACCTTCGAGACACTACTGCGGAGGGTTCGGGTCGGAACGTTCAAGGAACGTCACGACGGTGCGGCCGTACTTCTTCTGCCGAGTGATCGCCCACTCTGCCGGACACGTGATCGGGCGGCCCGACTCGCCGACGAACAGGTCGGCTCGGACCAATCCGAGCAGCCGATCCCATGCATCGAAGTCGTAAGGCGGGTCTGCGAAGACGATGTCGCAATCGAGTGACGAGGCCACGGCCATGACGTCCGAGGAAATCACTTTCGAGCGGTCGTTGAGGTCGAGCGCCTCAAGGTTGTCCTCAAGCGCGTACCGAGCATTTCGATCTCGTTCGACAAACACGCAGCGCTCCGCGCCGCGGGACAGGGCTTCGATACCCACCGCGCCGCTGCCCGCGAAGAGATCCACGACGAGCGCGCCGTCCAGGATTCCGGAACTGCCAAGCGAATTGAAGATCGCTTCGCGCACCCGGTCGGTCGTCGGTCGCGTCTCCGTCCCCTCCGGCGCCACGATCTTGCGTCCGCCCAGTTCTCCCGCCACCACTCGCATCTCGCACACGATACGACTGCCCCGGCTCCACAGCTCCGCCGCCCAACATTTCCTGCTCGCTCCCTGCCCGACGAGATCTGTGTCAAACCGGGGATCTCGCGACCTCGCCACCTCGCCCTCTCGCCCTCCCCCTCTCCCTCTCCCTCTCCCTCT
>ERZ891134.100-NODE-100-length-72779-cov-23.459174_pt1 | contig 72779 bp, 100 predicted proteins | sample MGYA00520888_ERZ891134 | MGnify/ENA primary metagenome ERZ891134 (study PRJEB32303, sample SAMEA104408692) | aquatic metagenome | biome: Brackish water; feature: Coastal; material: water | place: Baltic Sea | collected 2014-10-23 | depth 10 m ... | reverse complement strand
AACAAAAGAAGATTTGCCAGCAAGTGGACTCACTGCTGGTGATCAGGCTTATGTGTCTGGCAATAGAAGACTTTATGTTTCAAACGGTTCTGGTTGGTATAATGTAGCACTTGTTAATGCTACACCTACATTGACAATTAGTCCTAGCGGAGCAATTGAATTATCTTCAGAAGGCACGAACACAGTAATTACACTCACTGGCACTGACTCTGATAATGCTGTTGATGGATTAACATTTAGCGTTGAGTCAGACGGAAGTTTTGCAGGTCTAGGAACACTAAGTCAAGATTCATCAGTCTTTACTATTACTCCACTAAGTGAAGATAGCGCAACAACAACTTCATCAACCCTCACGTTTAAAGCATCTGACGGTATTAATTTTGGATCTGGGACATCCGCAATATCATTAACCTTCAGCGCCGTTAATTCAAATTATACAATTTTATTATTACAGGCAGATGCTGCAGATGCAGATAATCAGGTTGATGCTTCGACTAATGCACATACGATTACTGAAGTCGGTAATGTAACATCAACTGCGCTTTCACCATATCATCCGGGTGGTTATAGTTCATATTTTGACGGTACTGGAGATTATTTAACAACACCAACTAGTTCTGCTTTTACTTATGGTACTGGTGACTTTACAATAGAGGCATGGGTTTATTTAACTGCTACGCCAACAAACGGTAATCCAGCATACCGATATATTTTAGCACAAGGTCAAAACACTACAGTTGGTTGCGGTCTTTACATACAAGCAAATAATTTTAGGTTCTATACTGGCGGCGCAATGGTTTTAGATGGCACTGCTTCCGGAACACAATATGCGTTAAATCAATGGCAACATGTTGCGGTTACTAGATCAGGCACTACTATGAAATTATTTGTAGACGGTGTAGAGGCTGCAAGTGGCACAAGCTCAAATAATATTACAACCGGAACAAGTCATGGTCTTACAGTCGGTAGATGGCACGAAATAGGTGATAACGGTTATTGGCTAGGTTATATTAGAGACGTAAGAGTAGTAAAAGGAACTGCAGTATATACTTCAGCATTTACGCCTCCAACTGCACCATTAACTGCAATTGCAAATACTTCATTACTTGCTTGTCATGCACCATATATTGCAGATGGATCAACCAACGGTCATGCGATTACTGTTGCTGGTAATACATCAACAAAAAGATTTGGCCCATATGATTATCTTGGTTATGCAAAAGCAAATTACCGTGGTTCTGTATACTTTGATGGTTCTAATGATCATCTTACTGTAGCAGCCAGCTCTGATTTTGATTTTGGAACTGGCGAATTTACAGTTGAATGGTGGCAATATTGGGACGGGGCGCATACTGGTTATGGTTCAGTTTATGATAATAATTATGCTACGAATCCTAATTTAATCTTACAAACAAACAATAACGTAGCACAATATAACGTTTTTATGAACGGCACTGCTGCAGCATTTTTAGAATCATCGGCTGCGACTGTTAATACTTGGAACCATTACGCATTAGTTAGAAACGGTACTACTGTTACTTTGTATAGAAATGGTACCTCAACAGGCAGTAGGACTTATGCTGGCGCTGTCGGAAATAGTAGTGCCATCGTAGCTATTTGTAGTGGATCATCCACTCATAATTATCCTATTAAAGGTTATTTTTCTGACTTTAGAGTTGTAAAAGGTACAGCAGTTTATACATCAGCATTTACACCACCAACTGCCCCACTAACTGCAATTACAAATACTGAATTACTTACCTGTACAAATAAGAATGATATTTGGGATGCCGGATCTGGTAAAGTATTAACAAAAGCTGGTAATACAACTGCAAGTAATACACAAAGAAAATTTGCAACATCTTCTGCTATGTACTTTGATGGAACTGGGGATTATTTATCTACAGGTTATAATGATTTACTAGCTTTGGGAACTGGAGATTTTACTGTAGAATGCTGGGTAAATAAGTCAGATACAAACCATAGAGGAATATGGCAAATAGGATCAGCTTCGGCTGGTATAGACGCGAATTTTGCGACAACACTAGGATTTATTTGGAGAAATGGTCCATCTGAATGGCAAATTTATGCAGGTGGCACTAACGTTGATGGGTCTTCTTCTTTTGCATTGTCTACAAATACTTGGTATCATGCTGCTGTAGTTAGAAGCAGTGGTACTACAAAATTATATATTGACGGCACAGAAGAAATTTCTACATCAGACACACAAAATTATACAGGTACATACATGGCTATTGGTGGTGCCTATACTACTTCTTATTTACATAATGGTTATATTCAAGACGTCAGAGTTACAAAAGGACTTGCAAGATACACATCTAACTTTACACCACCAACCACAGAATTTAGCGGATAAATAGTAGCATGGCACGTAAGACATTTACATCCAGAAATAGAGCGTTCGCTGCGCTAGTTCGCGGTCGCGACAATATTATTGTCACTAATACGATTGACTCTGCTGGAGCTGTAGAGGATATTGTAGATTCGGCATATATTGCAGCAAGAACGACTGCAGGTACAGATTCTGCTAGTGTAATTAGTCTTATTACTAATAATAGTACAACTGTTAATTCTATTGATTCATTTGGTGCTTTAGCACTTCTTGATAGTGTTGCCGAAGCAGACTTAGCTTATAATAATATTACTCATGATGTGTATTTTGCAACATCATTAAATCCGGCATTTACAGTATCGCACTCACTAGTATTTTCTGGAGATGAGCGTATAGTATCTAGCGGTGCAAGAGTTTCGCCGTTTCAAACAATTACTGTCACTAAGACTGCAAGAACCGGTAATCTAAGAATTTACGGAAATATTCATAGTGTAGCCACTCTAAATGCAACATTTCCAAATTCAACTGCTGGATGGTTTGCTTCTTATCAACCAAACGTTTCAATACGAGTTCCTGGTGAAAGTTCTAATAGAACTATTAACGCATTAATAGTTGCTCAAACAACTGCAACATTTGTAGATAATAGTGACACAACTTTTACAGCACCATTTCAAATTAAAGGTATTTTAGCAATATCTGGTACTGATATATCAAATCCTACTAATATTGCAAATACATTCTATGATTGGACTTCAACTCTTTCAGATACTAATTATTCATTTAATCATAGTAATAGTGTTTATGGTTTATTTCCTATAAATGCTTCTTCAGTTGATTATCCTATTTGGACAAGAATAGATCAAGATTCTGACTTTGTGGCATCAATTATTGATAGTTCATATATCAATGCAAGGGTAGATCCATTTGATTCATCTCATGTATTAAACCTTGTAGACTCTGCATATATTCAGCTAAGAGATAGATTTCAAGATTCATCTGGTATTATTGCAATTGTTGACAGCGCGTACGTACAAGCTCGTCAAACATCAAGCGGCGGCGGTGGAGGAGTAGACTCTGCTGCTACTATCACACTAATCAATTCTGTTATTGATAGCGTTGGCCCATCAAGAGCATTTACATATACCTATACAGCTACTGCAGGTCAAACATCATTCTCTGGCGCTGACAATAATAGTAATACACTTGCTTATTCGACTGGTAATATCATTACATTCTTAAATGGTATTCTACTAGTTGATTCTGATGATTATGCTGCAACTACAGGTAATTCAATCGTATTGAATTCGGCTGCAAGTTTAAATGATATATTAAATGTCGTTAAATTTAGAGCAACTGGATCTGGCGGTAATTTATCACACGAACAATACAAATATACAGTTTCATCTCCTACGACTACATTTAGTGGAAATGATGATAACGGTAATAGTTTGTCATATGAAACAGGTGAATTACAAGTATTCTTAAATGGTATCTTACTTATTGATTCACAAGACTATGCTGCTTCAAATGGAACATCTGTTGTACTTACTGCTGCGACTGATTCGAATGATGTTTTAGCCATTAGCAAATACATTGGTGGTGGATCAGGCGGTGGTTCTGGTGATGCATTTAGAGCTACACATTTTGTTTATACTACTGCATCTCCGACAACGACTATAACCGGTTCTGATGATAACAGTGCAACGCTATCATATATTGAAAATCAAATACAGGTATTTCAAAATGGTATCTTGCTAATTGACTCAGCTGATTATACTGCAACAAACGGAACATCTATTGTATTAGGAACTGCAACAGATTCTGGTGACACTGTTGTAATTACAGCATTTAGAGGTGTAATTTCTGGAGGTCTTGATTCCGCAGATGTACTTGCAATTGCTGGTGGAGGAGGAGGCGGTACAGACTCTGCTACAGTCATTGCACTCAGCGGTGAGTTGAAAGGTGGCATGTTCAGAATCAATCCGCAATCTCTCAGTATAAATACCACTATAGATAGTGCTGAGAATGCGCATGTTGCTGGACCAATATCATTTGATAGCGGTGTAGTGCTAACAATCAACGGTAACTTGGTGATAAGCTAATGAGTAGAAATGCAGATATCGCTAAAATACTTGGTAGATCAGAAGCAGCAAATGCTTCTAATGCATCCCTTATTAGTAATTCTGAAAGAGATATTATTTTTATTGATGGTAATAATGCAGCAGATAAAACATACGATGGTGTTTATTGGACTGATGGTTCTGATACTACAGGAGATGGTTTTAATTATGGAAATCTTACTTGGGATGCAAGTACAGGAAAAGTAACTGTTCCAGCCGATGGTGTATATGAAGTAATTTGGTCTGCATATCATACGTCATCTGGAAGTGAAAATGGACACCCACAAAGATGGCAATTGCACGTTAATCAATCACTCTTTACAAATACCATAAGTAACACATATTTACAAGCTTCTGAAACACAATTTTTTTCAACTACTGTATATTGTGATCTTAATGCAAATGATGAAATACAAATATATGGTGCTGGCGGTACTGGCTGGAGACCTAGAACATATGGTGATTCTGGACACACATACTTACAGGTTAGGAGAATTAGATAATGCCAGTAAGTAGAAACAGAGATATCGCAACGATACTTGGTAGATCAGAAGCAGCAAATGCTTCGAATACTGCATTAGGCACTGGATCTGCCGGTGGCGCAGGAGGAGGTTCTCTTACTGTGCATGATTCTATTGGTGCTCTTCCTTTATCTACTGCTACAGAAGGAAATATGGCATTTGTAAACTCAAATAGTCGTATGTATGTCTATAATGGTAATGGATGGTATTCAGCAACAATAGTTAATACTAATCCAACTTGGTCAAGTGAACCGAATGTATCCTATACAATTCCTGATTCTGCCACTCCACTTGTTGTAACATACTCAGCTTCTGATCCAGAAGGAGTTCCTATTCGATATTTAGGTACAGCAACTGATTCAGCAGACCCTCTTATGCAAAGTATTGTAGTTGATTCGGAAGGTGGAACTGTTACATTTACACCAAATTCTGCACAAACTGTGTGGGATAATGTTGCCGCTGGAAATCACAATGACTCTGCTGGCGGAGTGTTTACATATACATTCAAGGCTACAGACGGAATCAATATTTTATCTAAAGAAGCGGTAATCAACTATATCGGGTTAACACCCGGTATTGTAAAACCTACACTACACGGTACTGCATGGGCAAATGCAACCATTACGATGGATGATGCGTACAGTGATGGTGGAACCTTTTCTACAAATTATGACGCTGCAACATATACATGGAATATGACCACGCATTCAAAACTATTTGATGGTATGCGAGTAACTCCTACAACAATGGCATTGCCGGAAGGTGAATTCTTAGCAATATTCTATTTCTTTGGTCTCAGCGGAAACTCAAATCACAGAGGTACGGCTACATTTAGAGTCTATGATGCAAGCAATAATATAGTCGAATCTTTATCATTAAATAGTAGAGCTGGTGATAATGCAAGTGGTCCTGGATATAGTGGTACTAATACGGGAACTAAAACAACAGACGGATCAAGCAGTTGGGGTGGATATAGTACCGTATATTATGCATATAGGTATAGCCCCGCTGCTGGATCAAAAGTGTGGATGAAATCTAATGGTGCTTCTCCTGGTACTGGAGCAAATACTTGGATTCATGTTGCGTCTAATTCTAGTGCGACGCAACCTGCTTATTTTGGTGGATCTGTAAATAATAGGCAATCTTCATCTGGAACTGTTTCTATTAGATTGATAGATGCGTCTCCTGAACTTTACAATTTAACTTTCTAAGAAGACAGTAATGGCAAGCGAACTTAGAGTAACAACACTATCGAATGCAACTGGTGATGGTCCAGCAGCACTGACTCAGCAGGCTGCGACGAAGGCTTTGGCGCAATATTTAGGTCAAACAAATATATTACAATCTGGATCATTAAATCACTCATCTATAACAGATAATGGCACTGGTCTTTTTAATCATAATTTTACTAATAATTTTTCAAATAATGATTATATAGTAATAGGTGCAAGTCAAAGACTGGACTTTACAACAACAATACACAATTATGGCTTGCAAGATGATGCAACAGAAAGAACAACAAGTGTCGCGCAAATGGATTCTCACTATGTAAATGCTACAATCGCTAGAACAAATTTTGATTTTGATGTAAATGATTTTACTGCATACGGAGACCTCGCATGAGTGCAACAATAACAGGTGCTGGTGGTAAAATTAACATACCAAACAATTCTGTGCCATATGCAAATTTTGGATCATTAATGTCTGAAGCAGATAACTTTACAATAGCAAATACTGCTTCAAGTGGTATTACTATTCCAATTTATAGACAGTTTTCAACTCCTAATAAAATGACAATTGACACTACCAATAATTATTGGACTCACGATGAAACTGGAATTTATATATTACATATGATGTATAGACAATTGGCGGGTGGAGATATTTGGACAATGTATGGAGTAGCAAAGAACGGAACGACAGATATTGTTGGCGTCACTGCTAGAATGGGTTCAGAAAACTCTCACTCCGAATCTTTTCACTTGCTTTATAAAGTAGACGATACGACAGCAAATTATAGAATACAAGGTTGGGTGCACAGTGGATCAAGAACAGTTAGCGGTACTCCAACAGGGTATCCTAGTGGTTGGACATATTCTTGGTCTGACGGTGCAGTGGGAACAACTCATGGTAAATCATTAGACTTGATGGTCTATAAAATTTCAGGATTGTAAGATGACCGGAAAAATCACAGTAGGAACAATACAAGATACCGACGGAAATACGGTCGCCTCTACTTATGTGACGAATGGTAGTGCAAAGCATTGGATTCACCTAGTCGGAACTGGAACGATTACAACTCTAGATAGCTTCAATAGTTCTAGCATCAGCGATTTAGGAACGGGACGATATCAAACTAATTTTTCTAATAACACGAATAATGTTAACTATGCTGTAGCTGCCGCTGACCAATATCAAACATCAGGATTTTATAGCTCAACAACTTCAAGTCATAATATTTTTATTAACACATCAGATCCGCGCAGCGCAGTTGATTCGATTGTTGCAACAATGTTGCAAGGAGACCTCGCATGAGTAGAAATAGAGATAATGCAAATCTAAGATCTACTCTTGATATTGCGCCCGAAGTATTTACAATTAACGTAGATGCTCCAGGAGCAGGAAGTCATACTCCATGGAAATGGAGTTGGGATGCAGGAACTGTGGCATATGCTCGAGTAGGTATTACAAATCTAACTCAGGATAATGTGCCAATCTATAAAGCAGGTAGCTATACGGTAAATAATTTTGCTGCACATGATATACACGATGATATGACACAGACACATAAAATCTATTTGAAATGGATTGAAGGTGCAGGAACTCAGAATAATATATCATGGATGACATCAACATTAAATGTTACAGGTCAAACACACCCAAATATTAATGGTGGTCAAGCAACAGAAATACAAAGATTAACACTAAGTGTTCCAGAAAATATAGTAATTCCAACCCTTACAAATCCTACAGTTGGTTACACAGTTACAAACAATGGATCAGGTGCATATAATTTTACAAATTCGAGAGACGGAGATAATCCTGATATAGGACCAGTGCGTCGTGGTGGTACATATACATTTACTGTAAATGCTGCTGGCCATCCATTTTACTTGACTACAGACAGCGCAAGTTTGTATTCATCAGGTAACTATGTTGGAGAATACACAACAGGCGTAACAGGTTCTAGAACAGTGAGCGGTGATTTAGTGTGGACTGTAGATAGCAGTGCACCAGATACACTGTATTATGCATGTGGTAACCATTCATCAATGTTTGGAAATATTACTGTAAAAGATTTGGCTGTTGATAGTAATGGATCTGGATTAACACAGGTTTATTTTCAACACGATCAAGAAGGACATAAAACTGCAGCTGAAATAAGAGAAGTACCTACAATTCCTAGTAATGTATGTTTAGTTTTTAATGCCACGACAGGTATTTTTGAGCCACAAGATCTTGGCACATATATGGATAACACCACTCAGTTTAGAGAAAAGATTGTAAGTCTAATTGATAATGATGGCTCAAACTATGTTGATTCTGCAGAGTTAGCCACATCAATTAAAGACGATATTATATTTAACATTACACTATATCAACAAGATGATCTAAGTGTTACAACTGGTACCGCAAGGTGGTATGCACCTTTTGATCTTACTATAACTTCTATAACTCCTATATTAGGAACTGCAGCAGATGCCACTGTAACTACGCTCGTAAAGAAAAATGCATCAACAGTTTCAACGATTACATTTGCCGCTGCTGCAACAACTGGTACTCCATCTGCAAGTACATTTAGTATGAGTGAAGGTGATTATATGACACTCGATGTAACAGCAATCGGAACTACGGCTAAAGGTAAAGATATGACTACTCAGTTTAAGTATAAACGAGTATAAATAGGGTAAAAGGGATTATGAATTTATATGATGAAAAAAGAAAATGTATTTGTCACTAGTCTAATCTATGGCAATCTAGAGTGTGAATATAATAAAGATGAAATTGTAAAATTTATTCATGGAGAAGAGAGTAATAATTCAGGAAGAAATGTTTCAAATAGAATGGGTTGGCAGTCACTTGGATTTACACAAGAGACATTTCCAAAAATGTTTAAGCCGATTATTGACGAAATTGATAAACATGTTTTAGATTATTATAGATTTATTGGAATAGAAAACTTTCCAGAAGTGGCACAATTTTGGATAAATGTGAATAGGAGACATTCTTATAATATTGAACATACACATCCAGGATCAATTGTTTCTGGAACATTCTATTTAAAGGTTCCAAAAGATAGCGGTGCTATCGTTTTTTGTAGGAATGATGGTTGTGAAAATAGTTGGGAAGGTTATTCTGGAAAACGGAAATCAGTAGAATCTTGGTCACAATATTCTTGGACACCAGAAGAAAATCAATTAATATTATTTCCGCCATGGTTGAAACATAGAGTAGATCCTAATATTACAGAAGATAAAGATGATTCTAGGATTTCAATAGCATTTAATTATACTTAAGAAAAGAATATAAATAAGTTAAAGGATTCACAATGGCTACACAATTTAGTATTACATATGATTCAGCATTGACAGAGACTTTCTCTGCTGATTTGGATGGAAATAATTTGACAGTCAGCAGAGAAGAAACAGTATCTTCTGGCATGTATGATAGTACAGAAACTGTATGGACTCCTATCGTGGTACAACCATGGAAACCAAACGGCGATGGATCTCGCGGTGATTGGGAAAATGAAGCAGAAGCTGTTACTTGGTATAAGGAAAATCACTAATGACAAAATTTAAAGGTACAACCAGATCAAGTTGCGTTGTTTTTGAAACTGGCAGTCCAAACCATGATAACATTTATATTGATGGCGATGCATACGATATTAATACTTTAGCTCATAAGTTCGATAGTCCGCCATTGTGGAGCACTGCAAGCACACAGGTTGGTGAATTTGAAGCAGCTGCTAATAGTGGAGAATCACTTTATAATTCAGGCGCGCAAACAAATACTATTACTAGTTCTCAGCCATACAACTCACTAGCATTATCTAAGTATACAGCATATGCCCAACAACGCGCAAATACAGGTAACTCCGCTACAAATGCTATGGTTCCTCATAATTTTATTGATATGGATCCTAACGGTCAACACGGAAGTGTTTTTAGATTTACTAATGACGATGGTGATGAAAGAATCATTTGGAATAAAAGTTCATTTCCATTTAACTGGTACTACATAAGTTCTTGGCATAACACAGGTTCTACAGAAATATCAGACAAACGTCCAGATTATTTTGCTGGATCTGGTGGTTTAACTGGCAACAGTCAGTATGCTGATCATCCAATTCGTCCTGTAGCAGTTGACGCTTCTGGAGAATGGATTGCATATATTGGGTCATATGGTAGTTGGGCAGAAGCACAAATGGATAGACCTATGTGGTCTCCTGGTCGTTGTGATATGGACAATCATGGCAACTTTACACTCTCTACAAATAGATCTGATGACTATCATATCCAACACGTTGGTAAATCTGGAACGACTGATGATCCAATCTTGTTCTATAATTACAGACATCACGATTATGCGATGGTTATTAAAAGATACGATGTGAGCGCAAATACACTTACAACTTTACATACTTTTAATACTGCGCCAACAGCTGCAGGAACAAGTTATGGTGGTATAAGAGGAAATACTACTATCGGTGATCTACCTAAATATGCATCACAAACATTTAGCGACTTTACATCTGGTGCTGATGCGGCAGATATTGGATTTTATGTTCCTTATTTTGATACGAATTATGATTATCATCCATATTATATGCAGTGGGATGTATCAACAGATACTTTCACTCGTAATACAGATATAACAATTAGTGGAGATAAAAGTTCTGTACACTTTTCATCTATTACTGGTGCTGGTGGAGATAATACTGGACACAGAGTCGTAATCTATAATGATACACATGTATCCGGTGGAACACGTTATCTTTCTCTGTATGCATTTTCTGGTGAACAAACTGCTCATGATGCAACCGATGCTGCACGAACAATCGTAACATATAGTTGTGGAGCAAGTGATCCTAAAACTCTTACACATCATACTACAACTGTGGTTCCTCATACTCCGTTGAATATATGCTATTTAAAAGATGATAAATCTGTAATGGCTATTATGACTAAAGGTGCTTTGTATTTCTACACTTGGGATAATACAAACGGTTGGGAATTAACTCAAACTGTAGCTGGTAGATTTCATGCTATTGGTAGAGATAAAACAGATAGAATTTGGGCAGTCGAGCAAGCTACGACTGGATGGTACGTAAATGCACATGTGCTATCGTTGGATGTTCCTGTTAAAGTTACAATTACACCTGCTTCGAGTTCATATAATTATACAGGATCAACAATCAATAGTAACGTCACAGTAAGTGCTTTCAATATCTCAAATGAGCGAGTAGCAAAGGATATTAAATTAACTATTGACGGTTCAAGTATGCAGTTTGATTCAGATGGCAGTGGCAATGCTAATTCTGATTCAGCAACAGTAACTACTATTACTAGTGGCGATGTAACTAAACCTATTAAGATCGTAAGTTCAGGTCTATCAGAAATAATTGCAAATATAGAACTGTAAGGGGATGTTATGTCGAGTGCGACTATTCGAGTTTATGACGGTTCTCCTAAGGGACTACTTCCTGCAGGAAGAACGATAGTTCGTAACGAAAGCAGTAATCAAAAACTAGCTCCTGCAGACACTGTTAATCTTGAAGTCTCTCGAAATGATTTTGATATACAAAATAATGGTGTTACGTCTATACCAGCTGCTACGGCTCAAAATATAATTCAACCCAATATCTCTGGTATGATTGCATCATATGATGCAACTACATTTGCGAATAATGTTTGGTCTGATAATACTGGTTCATATGACACAGATGCATCTCGAGGTACAGTATCAATATCTGCTACTCAGTTAAATGGGTATGATATTCTTGAAGGTGCACCAACTGACGGTATGAGATTTCCAACTGGTATTGTAACTGGTTCATACACATTATTTCATTTAACAAGATATAATGGTACAGAATTAAGAATATTTCAGGGTGTAACTAATAACTGGTTATCGGGATTTTGGAGCGGTAGAGCAGGTGTTGCTCATCATGATAGTTGGCTTGGTGCTTATAATGACATTCATGGGACAGATTGGGTTCTTTCAACGGATCAAAACTATCTTTACAGAAGTAATGGTGTTCAACGAGGAACTGGTAGTTCTGGATCGGCTCCACAGATAGGGTTAAATTATGGGAGTTTTACAGGAGAATATTCAGATTGGCAGTGTGCTGAAGTAATTGTCTTTAATAGACATTTAAATGCCACTGAGTATGGGCAAGTCGAGCAATATCTTTCCTATAAGTATGGGATTGCATTGAATGGCACAGTTGCAACTTCTTGGCCATTTTCTGGGTCATTCGGCTCTGGTCTGCAAGGACTAAGAAATACTGGTACTCGTACTTTATTGTCTTCATATTCTGGTGCACCTCAAACAATAAATTATCTATCTAATAGAACTGTAGTACCTGTTTCAAAAAATCCAAGACAAGAGGTAATCCTCCCAAATAGAGTTCGCGCTAGAATTAATCCAACTGGTAACGTTAATACAAGACTATTTGATACTTCTGCCGTCGGAAGTGGTGGCGGTGGAGGCGGCGGTGGATCCGATTCCGCAGTAGCATCAACAATTAAACAGATTTGGTACTAAGATATGTCACTTAATAAAGAACTTGCGGATATAATAAATTTGTCTGGCGATATAAAGTCAGATGCATTTAATGCTTTAGTCGATGAAACAATAGAACCAGAAACATTAAATGCTGCTGTAGATGTTGATTCTGCTGGCCATCATCCTGATTGGAAATGGTCTTGGAATCCTACTACTTTACCATATGCTAGAGAAAAGATTACAATGTTGGCTCAGAATGAAGTGCCAATTTATAAAAGTGGTACATATTCTCTTATTAATTTTACAGCCTTTCGAATGCGGGATTCGGCAACTCAAACACATAAAATGTATTTAAAATGGATTGATGAACCTGGATTAAATAATCTTGTAGATTGGGTTACATATGATAGTGGAAATTTCACATTCGAAGGAGTAACCGGAGATTCATCAACGCGTGCACAAAGATTGAGTTGGTCTGTTCCATCATCTTATACTATACCGCCATTAAACACAAGCACTACTAATTATAATTTAGGAGCTGTTTCTGGAGCGTATGTACATACAGGTACTCAAGTAGGCCAAAACGCGGCAATTCAATTACGTAGAGGAAATACTTATAATTTTGTTTTGGATGCTACTACAGTTGGCCATCCATTTTATTTATCAACCGATGATGGTTCAGGATTTATTACTAATACCTATGTTAGTGAATATTTGCATGGTGTTACAAACTCCCGTGGAACAAATGGCACCGTAACCTTTGTAGTTCCAGATTCTGCGCCTAGCACAATGACTTATCAATGCGGTGTACACTCTGCAATGCGCGGTAATATTACTATTAAAGATTTAAAAACAGATAGCAATGGATCAGGTCAAGATACAATATATTTTCAGCATAGTCAAGAAGGCCATGCTACTGCTGCACCAGTTAAGGCTGTACCAACTATTGTTGGGCAAATGTGTCTTACATTCGATGCCGCTAAGGGAAAATATGTTCCACAAGACATGCGCGACTATATGGAAAAAACAACTTCTTTTACTCAAAAGATCAGAGAAGAAATTAAATCACAAGCTATAGACTCTGATAAAACATTAGGATTACTAAGAACAAAAAATATTCTTGATAATTCAAACGTGTTTATTGCCTCTTCAGGTCTTGATTCTGCTAAGGTTACTAGTTTAGTAGAAACTTCAGTTGTAGACTCAGATTATATTTCTCGTAAATTAGGTTTTGCAAATGCTGCAGCAGAAAAAACTCAAAGAGAAAATAACACTACATTTGTTCAAGATGGTACACTCACTGTAAATACTGGTACTGCGCGATGGTATTCACCTCGTGCTGTGACTATTACTAAGATTAGAAAACATGTTGTAACTGCACCGGTAGGAGCAACACTAAATATGGCGTTAAAGAAAAATGGATCATCGATACAGACTTTTAGTATTGCTGCTGGTGGTTCAACCAACGTCACAGATAATTTAAACCTATCGGTCGCCGAAGGTGACTATTTAACAGTTGATATTACACAAATTGGTTCCACTACAGCGGGTTCTGATTTAAATATTGTCATATCTTATAAATAAGGAGAAATAACAATGTCATGGGATTCAGATGCTAAACAATCTGCACTAGACCTATTTAAACTTGTAGATTCCGTCGGGGCTCCGATGACAGCATCGGATGTTAATTGGGACTCTGCTCATTGGTATCGTATTGTCGGAGTATCAGATGATGATTTACCAAACTTAATTACTAATCATTCGATTGGTACAGAAGAACTAGGCCATCAATCTGGTGGAGTAACTAATATATTTGTTTTAGGTGGTCATGACCATGATTCATCAAATAGCGATCTAGAGGAGCTACACTAATGGCATATTTAAAACTAGTTATGAATCACACCCAATGGGGTGGCACAACTAATATGAACAATGATGCTCATAGACGATATCCAATGGATGAAATTCAAGGATTTCTAGATGGTACTCATACTACAACAGCGCATATGAATAGCACGTATATCAATACTTCTGCTTCAGTAATTATTAATGACACCGCTAATAGGCCGTCAGCAAATATTTATAGAGATATTACTGGAAATAATACTTCTGCTGCTTCATATAATAATCAATACATCAGATTTAAAAAATATCACTATGGCAATCAAGAAGCTGGTAGCACAGATGCAAATTTTGGCGCGTTTAACTATATTACAATCAGATGGATGGACACTTATGGTTTGATATGTCGTACTCTTGATAAAGCGGTATCACAAGCATTTCCATACAGTACAGGTGACGGCGCCGGCACTTGGACTGGTGACACAAGTGCAAGTCAGTGGAGATTTCCAATGAATCCTGGCCAATGTTATGCAATTCATGTTCTTATGACAGATAAATTGTTTGGTATGTGGGTTGAACACTCTAATGCAGTAACTGGCTATTTTTATTCACATATATTATCAGATCTTGAATTTAGTCCAGATCTAATGAGACATCTATGGAATGATAATAATTTTTATTGTCCTCAATATACAATAAACACCGCAGATACAAGACTAAGAAATGATGCAGATGCAACTGCATCACAGGTGAGCAGTACTTCACATTCAAAACGTTTAAGCATTGGTATGAAACATAGACCTGGGGCAGATGGAATTAAAAATACAACTGCACAGTTAGGTGGGCATTATCATTGGGGTTATACAGCAACTCAATCAAATTACAATAACTATCCTTCTATGTTCCCGCCTCCGTGGTATGATATGCCAACACAAATTCCTGTAGCAAATGGTGATACTGGTTATATAATGCAACCTTTAACATCTTGGCCTTACATTGGTTATGTGAATAGACAAAATAACCACTATGATTATCATGGCATGCCAAGAATGATGAATATATGGAGAACAAACGACGAAGGTTTTGGTTATGGCGAAAGAGTACAAAAAGACGGTAAGTACTATCGCTCTTTTAGACTTCATAGATGTGGTGGTGGTTATGGCGACGTAACAAACACGTTATATAGAAATGCATGCTATTTGTTCCCAGAGGGAAGAGGCGACTAATAATTGGCAGATGTTCTTCTAAATAGACCCGCTGATTCTTCTGGACATGATATTTTATTAAATACTTCTCGTGAGTTATTAATAGTATCAGATTCAGCGGGCATGCCTATAATTGCAGGGTTCGAAGATTCTAATCTATTAATGTTGCCAGTAGCCAGTGGCGGAGTACCTCAAGCAGACCTTGATTCGGCTAATAGTTTAATTACTACACTAAGAGCTTCATTAGATTCTGCAGAATCAGCGGCGGGTAGTGGTGGCGGTAACACACAAAGGTGGATAGCATAAAAGTAAAATTTGTAATATATAAAACATATAAATAGTCAAAAGATTTTTATATCGGAGACTATTTTATGGCTGTACCTAATTCTAGAACAACGCTTATAGATTACTGTAAGCGTAAACTCGGGGATCCAGTATTAGAGATTAACGTCGATGATTTTCAAATTGAAGATCGAGTTGATGAAGCTATCCAATATTGGCAAGAGTATCATTATGATGCAACAGTCCGAACATTTGTAAAACACGAAATCACTTCAACAAATGTTACAGACGAATTTATTACATTACCTTCTAATGTTTTATTTGTAAATAAAATGTTTCCAATATCATCTGCCTTTGGTAGCTCGGTAAATTTCTTTGACATCAAATATCAAATGATGTTAAACGACATTGCTGATCTGCAAAACTTTGCTGGTGATTTAGCATATTACGAACAAATGCAGCAATATTTGTCTATGTTAGATATGAAATTAAATGGCATACCTCAGATCCAATGGCAACGGCATGGAAGTAAGTTAATGATTCATGGTGATTTTGCTGATGGAGATTTAAAAGTTGGCGAATATATTATATTAGATGTCTATGCCACAGTAGATACTGCAAATAACACATCAGTTTGGAATGACTGGTGGTTAAAAGAATATGCTACTCAACTCATTAAACAACAATGGGGAATGAACTTAATTAAGTTTGAAGGAGTACAACTTCCAGGCGGAGTAACGTTTAACGGAAGACAATTATATGATGATGCAACCGCAGAAATTGAAAGACTCAAAGAAAGAATACACGAGGATTTTTCTTTTGGCGCGCCGTTGATGGTAGGTTAATATGGGACGTAATTTTTATTTCTCTGAAAAAGTCAGAAGTGAAATGGACATGTATGAGGACCTCGTTATCGAGGCTCTTCAGATATATGGCCAAAACGTATATTATATTCCCAGAGATTTAGTAAATTACGATACTATATTTGGTGCTGATGCAGAATCATCATTTAATTCATCTCACAAAATTGAAATGTATATTGAAAATGTAGAAGGATTTGATGGTGAAGGTGATTTATTTACACGCTTTGGTGTAGAAATCAGAGATGAAGCCACATTTGTTGTATCGCGTAGAAGATGGTTAAATCAAGTAAAAAGACATGATAGCGATATTACAAGTGTTAGACCTGCAGAAGGTGACCTAATATACTTATCTTTAACAAATAAAATATTTGAAATTATGCACGTAGAGCACGAGCAGCCTTTTTATCAGATTGAAAATATACCAGTTTTTAAAATGCGTTGTCAGCTATTCGAATACAGTGGTGAAGACTTTGATCTTATTACTACTGACCTCGATGCAGTTGAAAGAAAATATGCATATACACACGAATTAGTTCTTAAATCACCACGCAAAGCCGTGGCTACAGCGAGTATTACATAATGGCAAGACTTACGAGCATATCACTAATCAATAGTGGTCGTTATTACTCAACTAAACCAACAGTTGTTGTAGATCCACCAGTATTTGATAGCAGTAGATTTACACTAGCTATGATTGATAGCCAAGAATATAAATTTGGCTGTGGAGCTTTAAATTTAGATTCTAACGATACGGTAACAATAGGCACTCTCGATAGTAATTATCAAGGTAGTTCTCCATTATTTCGTCATAACATGATGTCAATGTGGATTAACTTAGATTCAGTTATTCCTAGTACTATTGTTTGGGGTCAAAACTATCGTATTTTCATTGATAGCGGTGGTCACTTAGGCTTAAGTTGGGTAGCAGATAGTCCAGGATCTGTAGTTGGCGTTATGTCCACATTGTGGGATTCTTCTAATTCAATTACTCAAAATAATTGGCATTTTATTAAAATTGAAGTGTCGCAAGATCAATTAAGATTTGGGGTTGATTCAGCGCATACACCTAGTGGTAATTTTAATAATGCGGGTCATACTATGTACTTAGGATATGGTAACTTCTGGGATTCAGGAGCTACGATAAATCTAGGACATGATTCTGATAATGCATCTCCATTAGGCACTATATTCCCACATAGTGTGACTCAAAATCCAGTATCTTCATATAAAGGTATTAATGGAACAATTGATAATTTTAATTTTACGAGTAGTATAACAGATAGTCAGCATTTTATGGATGTTTGGACTAATTGGGTACCTGAATCTGCTGATGATTATTATAGAAATACTACACCAGTCTTTGAAGAAAATTGGGATTATAGAACAGCAAAAATAAATGCTCAGTTAGATTCTACAAATAATGTTATTAGAGCTATAACTATTATAGACTCTGGATGTGGATATGATTCTGCGCCAACAATTACTTTCGTTGGCGGAAATAATATTATTGATAGCGCATATGCTATTGGCGATAACATATCACAAACTTTGGCTAATACCACTATGCGCGGTGAGGTTGCTCGTTATAAATTAGATTCTGCTGCTGACTCAAATAGGTATCTCTACTTAATTCATTCAGGCGCAGATGATGGTAAGTTCCACAATTTTATAGCAGATACTGCAGTAATAAATACATCTAATAATAGTGTAAGTGGATTATTCGTAAAATCATCTAATGAAATTAACAATCTATCGAATAATGAACAGAATGAAGATTTTACTACTACATCTGATGATTTCTTAGATTTCTCAGAAAATAATCCATTTGGTGATGCGGAGAATAATTAATGTTTGGTTCACATTTCTATCACGAAAAAACTCGTAAGGCAGTTGCTATATTTGGTAGATTGTTCAATAACATTTATGTCATCCGCAAAAATTCGGCTGGTGCTGTGATTACGCAAATGAAATTGCCTTTAGCTTACGCTCCTAAAAGTCGTTATATTGATCGTCTTAGAGAAAATCCTAATCTTTCTACAGATGAAGACGTTGCAATTAAACTACCTCGTGCATCATTTGAAATTAGTGGAATTCAATATGATACTACTCGACAATTGACAAAGCTTAGTAATTTTTCTCAGCCTGGTAGCCAAATTAATAAACGCACGAAGATGTATTCTCCTGTGCCGTATAATATTAATTTTATACTTAACATATATGCGAAAACACATGATGATGCATTACAAGTTGTAGAACAAATTTTACCAACATTTAATCCACAATATACTGTAACAGTAAAACCATTTCCTGATAAGTATTCTAATTTTGTAGAAGATATTCCTATTATTATACAGGGTGTAGATTTTACTGATGATTATGATGGATCCCTACAAAATCGTAGAACAATAATATATACATTGACGTTTGAGATGAAATTACAATATTACGGACCGCTAGACGCTGAAAGCGCAGTAATCACTGAATCACAAATTGATTTGTTTACTGATCTTGAGTCAATCGTTGATTCAGCGAGTCGAATAGAAAGAATATCTTCTACGCCAATACCTATCGGAGTAAGTGCTGATAGTGACTTTGGCTTTAATACTATTATTTCATAGGAGAAATAAATGACTATTACATTACGCGGCACTAAAGGAAGTGAGTTAACTCATACAGAACTTGATGCTAATTTTACTGATTTAGCCGGACAAATAACTAATGTCGAAAATTTGTATCTATCGACAATCGCTGCTAGTAATACATATTTGACATTAACTAGTGCAAGTAGTACCTATCTAAGACAGTCTACTGCTAGTACCACTTATATTAGTTTAGCAACTTTAAAATCAGAAGTTGCAGCTAGTGCTGACTTTGCTGATTTCCAAACAAGAATTGCAGCCTTATAATAGGTAAATATAATGAGTGATAATCCCGATAATTTAAAAAATGATTACGAATATTCTCGTCAAACATACTACGAACTTGTAGAGAAAGGCAAAGATGCCTTAGAATCTATGATTGAAGTAGCAAGAGAAAGCGAGCATCCAAGAGCGTATGAAGTTTTAGCTGGATTAATTAAGAATACATCTGACGTTAATGATAAATTAATGGATTTGAATAAAAAACAAAAAGACTTGTTGCAAAAAGCAGAAGAAGAAGCAAAACAACCACAAATTGGTCAACAGACTAATAATGTGTTTCTTGGTTCTACTGCTGATATACAACGTCTTCTACAGAATGGAGATGATATAGTTGATGTCACACCAGAACGAAACGTATCTCGGAAATCCTAATGTAAAAAGAGACGGTGTACAACAAGCTTGGACTCCGGAGCTTTTACGTGAATACAAAAAATGTATGGATAACCCTATCTATTTTGCAGAAAAATATGTTAAAGTCATATCACTTGATTCTGGACTTGTTCCATTCAAACTTTACCCGTATCAAAGAGAAATGTTTAGGCATTTTAACGATACTCGTTTCTCTATCGTCTTGGCTTGTAGACAATCTGGGAAATCTATATCAGCATGTGCTTATCTATTGTGGTACGCTCTTTTTCATACTGAAAAAACAATTGCAATTTTGGCCAACAAAGGAGCAACTGCTAGAGAAATGTTATCAAGAATTACTCTTATGCTTGAAAACATTCCATTCTTTCTTCAGCCTGGCTCCAAAGCACTCAATAAGGGTTCTTTGGAATTCAGTAATAATTCCCGTATTATCGCTGCTGCTACTTCCGGTAGCTCTATTCGTGGCATGTCAGTTAATCTTCTTTATCTTGACGAGTTTGCTTTTGTTGAACGTGCTGCCGAATTTTATACTTCGACATACCCAGTTATTTCAGCCGGTAAAGAGACTAAAGTTATCATTACATCAACAGCTAATGGCATTGGTAACCAATTTCATAAGGTTTGGGAAGGAGCTGTCCAAGGAGTAAATGAGTTTAAGAATTTCCGCGTTGATTGGCATGATGTACCTGGGCGTGACGACGATTGGAAAGCCCAAACTGTAGCAAATACTAGTCAATTACAGTTTGATCAAGAATTTGGGAATACATTTTTTGGCACCGGTGATACGTTAATCAATGCAGAAACATTGATGGGTTTACGGGCTAAAGCACCAATAAGAACGTTAGAAGGTGGTCTCTTAAAAATATATCAAGAAACTAAAGAAAAACACGCTTATATAATGACAGTAGATGTGTCGAAGGGAAGAGGTCAGGATTATTCTACTTTTAATTTAATCGATATTAGCGTAACTCCGTTTGCACAGGTTGCTGTATATCGCAACAACACTATCTCTCCATTACTCTTCCCAAACATTATATATAAATACGCGAAATCCTACAATAATGCGTACGTTGTTGTCGAATCTAATGATCAAGGTTCATTAGTTTGTAACGGTCTATGGCATGATTTAGAATATGAAAATGTACATGTAGAATCTGCAATTAAAGCAAATGCACTTGGTATTGAAATCACACGAAAAAGTAAAAGACTTGGTTGTTCAGCAATTAAAGATATTATTGAAACTAGAAAATTAGATATTGTCGATGAACAGACTATATTAGAAATATCAACATTTGAGGCAAGAGGACAATCATACGAAGCATCAGACGGAAATCACGATGATTTAATGATGAATTTAGTTATGTTCGGTTATTTTAGCACAGGTAGTTATTTTTTGGATATGACTAATATCAATATGAAACAAATGATGTTTGAACAAAGAATGAGAGAAATTGACGAAGATATAGTTCCATTTGGATTTATAGATGATGGATCAGATTATATGAATCAACTAGATCAAAACGAACGTAATACTGAATGGGCGATCGAATACGATCCAAATTTATAATATTATAAATAACACTGTAAATTGACTGTTCGTATTATGATTCATATAATTTTAACAAGGAAGATAAAAAAATGGCACTAGGTTCACCGTCTGAATCACCAGCGGTTGTCGTCAAAGAGATAGATCTGACTGGTGGCGTTCCAAACGTTCAGTCAACTACTGGCGCAATTGTAGGTAATTTTCGGTGGGGTCCAGTCGGAGAAAGAGTAAGAGTTTCTAACGAAGCTGAGCTAGTAAGTAACTTTGCTGCACCCGACTCTGACAACACCATCGATTGGCATTCCGCTGCTTATTTCCTACGTTATTCAAGCAATATGCTTGTAGTACGTGAGGCAACTAGCGCAGCTAAGAATGCTTATTCTAGCACATTACAAGGAGCAGTTAAACCAGTTACGTTTAGCGGTGCTCCAACTGTAAATAATAAAACCGCATTCGATGCCCAAATTAACAGTTTGGATTCGGACACTCACACATTTGTATCACGATATCCTGGAGAATTAGGAAATAGCATTTCTGTTAATATTCTTCCAGCCGTTGATTCTGCAGGTCGCTTTAATAATTGGACATACGCAGCAAACTTTGACGGTGCACCAGGAACATCACCTTTTGCAACTGATGTGAATGCAACTAACGACGAATTACACATCGTAGTTATTGACCAAGAAGGTACATTGACTGGAACAAGAGGACAGGTTCTTGAAACTTATCCGTTTGTATCAGTAGCTAAAAATGCTACAAATCCTGATGGTACAACTAACTTCGCTAAAAACGTCGTTAACACAAGATCAGAATACATCTACTTCGTAGATTTTGATTCTGACATGAAACAAACTGCAGGCACAGCTGCCGGCGCGAATGCTGTATCAGGTTCAAATTTCTTAGTTGACAGCGCTGCTCGAAATTCAATTACATATAATTTCGACTCAGGTGTAAATTCAGGAATTTTAGGAACAACAGAATTCTTAAATGGTCATGATCTTTTCGAAGATAAAGATATTGTTGAGGTTGATTTCTTGATTTCACCAAGCATGAATGCAAGAACAGATCAAACAACAATTGTTAATGATCTAATTACTACTGCTCAATCGACTCGTAAAGATTGTGTAGTATGTGCTTCACCTGCTCGTACAGATGTTGTTAATCTTACGAATGCAGCAACAATCACAACAAATATCACTACAACTGCCGCAAGCTTTACAAATTCATCATACCTAGTTATGGATGGTAATTTCTTAAAAGTTTACGATAAGTTCAATGATCAATACATCAATATTCCAGCTGCTTCAAGTACTGCTGGTATTATGGCTGCTACTGATCTTAATCGTGCACCTTGGTTCTCACCAGCTGGTTCACGCCGCGGTCAGTATCTTGGAATTACTGCATTGAATTACAGTCCAACAAAAGCACAGCGTGATACGTTGTACAAAGCGAGTGTAAATCCAATTGCAAATATTCCTGGTCAAGGTTCATTGCTCTTTGGTGATAAGACAAAGCTTGGACGTCCATCAGCATTCGATCGTATTAATGTACGTCGCTTGTTCTTGGTACTTGAAAGAGCAATTGGCAGAGCAGCCGAACAAGCACTATTCGAATTCAACGATGAATTTACTAGGGCAGAATTTGTTAACATCGTCGAGCCAGTACTAAGAGAAGTACGTGGTCGTCGAGGTATTACAGACTTTAGAGTTGTCTGTGATGAAACAAATAATACCCCAGAAATCGTTGACCGCAATGAATTCATCGCGAACATCTTCATCAAGCCAGCACGCTCGATCAACTTCATCACACTTAATTTTGTGGCTGTTAGATCTGGTGTTGACTTCGAAGAAGTTGTTGGCACGGTTTAGGGAGGTAACGTACAATGGCAATTCTCGGCGTAGATGACTTTAAGTCAAAACTGAGAGGCGGCGGTGCTCGTCCTAACCTCTTTAAGGCTACTATTAATTTTCCTGGTTACGCAAACGGTGATGCAGAATTAACATCATTCTTGTGTGAAACTGCTCAGTTACCAGGATCTACTATGGGACAAATCATTGTGCCATTTCGTGGTAGACAATTAAAAATGGCTGGTGATCGTACATTCGATGCATGGACAGTAACAATCATTAATGATACTGACTTTGCAATTCGTGATGCGATGGAACGTTGGATGAACGGTATGAATGCACATAGTGCCAATACTGGACTTTCTTCGCCAATCGCATACGAAGCTGATCTCAAAGTTGATCAATTAGATCGCGATGGTGCAGTCATTAAGACTTACACCTTCAGAGGTTCATTCCCTCAAGATCTATCACCAATCGACCTTGCTTATAGTTCAAATGATGAAATCGAAAGATTCCAAGTAACATTTGCTTATCAGTACTTCGAGTCGAACACAACAAGCTAGATAAATAAGGAGAGGCAGTTTTGCTGCCTCTCTTACTATTTTTTATAAGGAAGTGAAATGGCTGAACAGGCAGGAAATAGCGAAGGTATCAAACTCTTTGGGTTTGAAATTAAGCGCTCAAAAAAGAAAGAAGCACAAAAGCTTCCTTCTGTAGTACCTCCGCGTGATGACGAAGGTGGCAGTTATGCAACTGCTGCAGGATCACACTATGGTCAATATTTGAATTTAGATGGTGATGATTCAAAAGATAATTACCAACTAATAATGAAATATCGTGGTAATGCTATGCATCCAGAAGTTGATGCTGCTATTGAAGATATTACTAATGAAGCAATTACTGGCTCTCAAATGGAGCAGACAGTTGATATTAACCTAGATGATGTTAAAGCTACTGATAGAATCAAAAAGGTTATTAAAGAAGAATTCGACAATATTTATACTATGCTTAATTTCAAAGAATTAGGACATGATATTTTTAGAAGATGGTATGTTGACGGCAGAATTTACCATCATCTAGTTGTGAATGAAGATAATCCTAAAGATGGCATACAAGAAATACGCCCTATTGACTCAGCAAAAATGCGCAAGGTCAAGAAAGTAAAAACTAAAAAAGATCCTATTACTGGAGCTAAAATAGTTGAAGATACCGAGGAATTTTTTATATATCAAGAAAAACCAGGTTCTTCTACTTCTGGTATTAAAATGACTAATGATTCAGTAAGTTACGTAACATCTGGACTTTTGACTGAAGATCGTAAAAAGGTTGTTTCGTATTTACACAAAGCTTTAAAGCCTATAAATCAATTAAGAATGATGGAAGATTCTTTGGTGATTTATCGCCTTGCTCGTGCACCAGAAAGACGTATCTTCTACATCGATGTTGGTAATATGCCACGCGGCAAATCAGAAGAATACATGAAAAGTATTATGACTAAATATCGTAATAAACTCGTGTATGATGCAAAGACTGGTGAGATTCGCGATGATCGTAAACATATGTCAATGCTTGAAGATTTTTGGTTGCCTCGCCGTGAAGGTGGTAAAGGAACAGAAATTTCTACATTGCCTGGCGGAGAAAACCTCGGTCAAATTGATGACATTATTTATTTTCAGAAAAAAGTATATCGTTCATTAAATGTTCCTATTAATAGACTAGAGCAAGAAGCTCAATTTAGTTTAGGTAGATCAACAGAAGTTAATCGCGATGAATTAAAATTCCAAAAGTTTATTGATAGATCAAGAGCTAGGTTTGCCCATCTTTTTTATGGTATCCTGAAAAAACAATTAATTATGAAAGGTATTATTACTGAAGAAGATTGGGAAGAATGGAAAAGTGATATTACTGTAGATTATATTAGAGATAATCATTTTACAGAATTAAGAGATGCTGAAATACTTAGAGAAAGATTACAAACTTTAGATCTTATGCAAAATTATGTTGGAGAATACTACTCTAAAGAGTGGATTCAAAAGAATGTATTGCATTTAAGTGATGAAGATATCGAAAACATGAAAAAAGAAATTGATGGAGAAGTTGAAGAAGCTCCACCAGAAGAAGAGCCAGCAGAACCTGCTAGCCAAAAATTTGAATTAAAACCCGTAAAAGGAGATGACAGTGAGTGAAGTAGAAACGCAAATGCCAGAAATGCCTAATGTGCAAGATCTAATTCAGAATGCATATGATCAAGATTATAATAAAGCTAATAAAGTTTTTGGCGATATGATGACAGTTAAATTAGATGATTTGCTTAATCAAGAAAAGATTAAATTGGCTGATCAAATATTCAATGGAGCATCGGATGTGGAAGATAATGAAGACAACGTGGGGGATGAAGATGGTTCTGAGCAGTTCGAACTTGACCTTGAAGCAGAAGGCGAGCATGAGCCGGCTGATGCGGGAGATGCGGAACCAGACGAAGTCGAAGAGGATGAAGATGATCTAACTGAAGAAGAAATCGACGATATGCTCGACAATATGTCTGATGAAGAAGTAGAAGAATTGATGAATGAACTTGGTTATGAAGAGTAATAAAAGTATAAATAAGCAGTAGAATGAAGAATTTTAAAGAAATGCGAAAAAAGGGCATGCCACCCGGTGAACATGTCTTTGACACAAAAATAAATCGTGTGCATCTAATGGTGCATAAAGAAAAAGGTAAGTTTGTTACATATGTAGATAAGGAAAAGTTAGATACTTATCCTAATCTTGCTATGGCAAAAAAAGCTGGACAAGAATTTATAAAAGCGTTAAGGAAATAACATGTTTTTTAAACCATTAAATGCAAGAGTTACAGCTAATGGCGTTGGCGCGGCAACCGATGTTGATAACGCTCAGGTAGTATATGTTGCATGTACATCCAATTCGCTTGTAACATTATCAAATGGCGGCACATTTCAAATGCCAACAGATACAACAATGATTTTACATAAAGCTAAAACTGAAACAGTATATGCAAATACTGCTAGTGTTTTCTTTACTAAAATAACTTATCCAAGAGGATAAAAAATGAAACTGATTGCTGAATATAACGAAGATCATCTAGAGGTCTTAACTGAAGCTAAAGCCGATGGTGGAAAAAAATATTCTATCGAAGGTGTATTCATGCAAGCAGAAACAAAGAATCGTAACGGTCGAATATATCCAAAGCCAATTATGGAAAACGCAGTTAACAAATATGTAACTGAGCAAGTTTCCAAAGGCCGAGCTGTAGGTGAACTAAATCATCCTGAAGGACCGACCGTTAATCTTGACAAAGTTTCTCACAAGATCGAATCACTGACATGGTCAGGTAACGATGTTGTGGGTAAGGCTACTATTTTGGAAACACCAATGGGCCAAATCGTTCGCGGTTTACTTGATGGCGGTATCAACTTAGGAGTCTCGACTCGTGGTATGGGAAGCTTGGAACGAGGTAATAACGCAATGATCGTTAAAGACGATTTTCTACTCAATGCAGTAGATATTGTTCAAGATCCATCTGCACCTAGCGCTTTTGTTAATGGAGTTATGGAAGGTGTTGAATGGGTATGGAACAACGGTATTATCGAAGCACAAGCTATTGAAAGAATGGAGACCGAAATTAAAAAAGCTCCTCGTGCTAATCTCTATGAGACACAGGTTCGTGAGTTTAAGAATTTCCTCTCGTTGCTCAAAACTAAATAAAAAAGGAGTCAATTATGACTGAAGATCAAACTACAGATCAAGAGATTGAACTCCATGATGACGAGAACGAAATCGTGGAAGCACAAACTCATGATCCTAAAAATGCTGAAGCTCAGTCTGTAGCATCTGTTGATAAAGCAGGTGAAGCTACAGGTTCTGCGCCAAAGCGTAAAGGTGACAACACAAAACAAGATCCAATGCCAAAGACAAAAGCCGCACTAATGGCTGGCATGATGGGTAAGTTGCAAGCAATGACTAAACAACAACTGCAAGCAGCTTACACTGAAGGATTTAACATTGATGAAGTAGAAGGTGAAGCAATTGCTGAAACTTCTGATTTAGAAATCAATGTTGATTTTTCAGATGATCTTAATGCACTCGTTGCAGAAGAGGCAACTCTTTCAGATGAGTTCAAGGGTAAGGCAGAGACAATCTTTGAAGCAGCTATCAAATCAAAATTGGCTGAAGAAGTTGATCGTCTTGAAGAGAAGTACAACGAAGAGCTGGCTGAAGAAGTTGCTACTACTAAAGCAGAACTCGTTGAAAAGGTCGACAGCTACTTAAACTACGTAGTTGAGAATTGGATGGAAGAAAATAAACTTGCTGTCCAAACAGGTTTGCGTACAGAAATTGCTGAGAACTTTATGTCAAGTCTTAAAGACTTGTTCACAGAGTCTTACATCGAAGTACCTGAATCTAAAGTTGATCTCGTTGATGAATTGGCAGAAAATGTTGAAGAACTTGAAAAAGCTCTTAACGAAACAACTGCTAAGTCAATCGAAATGCAGGGTGAATTAGAAGAATTGAAGCGCGACGCAATTGTCCGTGAACATGCTTCTGGCCTCGCAGAAACACAAGTTGAAAAACTTAAGAAACTAGCCGAAGACATTGATTTCGATGATGCCGAAACTTTCTCAAAGAAAGTAGAGACTATCAAAGAATCATACTTCACTAAAAAAGTAACTGATACAGCTGATATTGTAGAAGATGACGATGGCTCCGATCCAATCGGTGTTGCTTCATCAACAATGGAACAGTATCTCAGTGCAATCAAGAAAACGCAAAAATAATTTGGGAGTCCAAAATGCAATCCTATGATACTCTAATCGAAAAATGGGCACCGGTACTGAACGAAGAATCAGCTGGTACTATTAAAGATTCACACAGAAGAGCTGTTACTGCAGCAATTCTGGAAAACCAAGAAATCGCCCTTCGTGAGCAAGGTCTCATGGAAGGTCCTACTAACTCTGCCGCAGCTGGTACTGTAGCATCTGGCGGTGCAGCCGATAACTGGAATCCAGTTTTGATTGCGCTCGTTCGTCGCGCAATGCCTAATCTTATGGCATATGACATCTGTGGCGTTCAGCCAATGTCAGGTCCAACTGGCCTTATCTTCGCGATGAAGTCACGTTACAAGACAACTAAAGCTGGCGTTGTAAACGGTGGTGAAGCACTCTTCGACGAAGCCGCTGTTGGTTTCTCTGGCGATTCTGCTACTACAGCAAACGGTGCAGATCCATCAGGTCTTGCTGGTTTGACTGATGCTAACACTGACTCAAGCATTGACAACGAGCGTACTGGACCATATGCTGGTGATGCCTACACAACAACAGAAGCTGAAGCACTTGGCGAAGCCGGTGGTGAAGCATTTGCTGAAATGGGTTTCACAATCGATAAGGCAACTGTTACTGCCAAGTCACGTGCACTCAAAGCAGAATACAGCTTGGAATTGGCACAAGACCTTAAAGCAATTCATGGTCTTGACGCTGAAACTGAGTTGGCTAACATTCTGTCAACTGAGATCATGGCTGAAATCAACCGCGAAGTTATCCGTACAATTAACTCACAGGCAAAAACCGGTGCAGCTACAGGTAACACAGCAATCAACGGTATCTTTGACATCCAAAGCGATGCCGATGGTCGTTGGTCAGTTGAGAAGTTCAAAGGTCTGATTCTTCAGATGGAGCGTGAAGCTAACACAATTGCAAAAGAAACTCGTAGAGGAAAAGGTAACTTTGCTATCTGTTCATCTGACGTAGCTTCTGCACTTGCAGCTTCAGGTATGCTTGACTACGCACCTGCAATGCAGACAAACCTCAACGTTGATGACACTGGCAACACATTTGCTGGTACACTTAACGGTCGCATGAGAATCTACGTAGATCCATATGCATCTGGTGATTACATCAACATTGGTTACAAAGGTACAAACCCATATGACGCTGGTCTCTTCTACTGCCCATACGTTCCACTCACAATGGTACGTGCGGTTGGTGAGGACACATTCCAGCCGAAGATTGGCTTTAAGACTCGCTACGGCATGGTCTCAAACCCATTCGTTGGTACGTCACCTGCTGATGGTCTTGCAACAGCTAAGACTAACCAGTATTACAGAATCTTCCGTGTCGACAACATCCTCGGCGCATAGATCGTAACAACACTAATAAAACTTGGGCAGCTTCGGCTGCCCATTTTTCTTTCTAACTTGTATAAATAGAGATATGGCTGATTTAACCGAAAATTTTAATTACTTACAACCTACCAGTTTTAAGTTAACAATCGATAGGCGGAACTATCCAAACCTAGAGTTTTTCTGTCAAAATATTACACATCCTGGTATGATTATGTCTTCTGTTGAAGTTCCTTATCAGAAGGTGTCAGGCGTACCATTTCCTGGTGATAAACTAACCTTTAATGAATTATCATGTAATATTATATTAGATGAAAATTTAAAAGGTTATTCAGAAATGTTTGACTGGATGCGAAGGTTGCTTGACAACAACTTGAATGGTGTGCCTTCCCGTACGCAGAGGCGGGGGAATGCTATGGTAAATCCGCCGACATACGCCGATATCACTCTTTCTATTTTATCAAGTCATAATAATCTTACTAAACAAGTGAGATATATAGATTGTGTACCTACCTCGTTGGGTGATATTGTATTTGAATCGACCGCATCTGGTACAGAATTTATAGTTTTTAGTTCATCATTTAGATTTAATTATTTCGAATTAGTATAAAACTATGTACTTTTAGATGTGTTTGTAGTATAATATACATAGTACTACAATAAGGATATATTATGTTTGATCTTAAAAAAATACATGAAATGTGGGCTACAGATAGCCAAATTGACAATATGAAATTAGACGAAGCTTCTCGACTAACTCCTATGCTTCATTCAAAGTATTTGTCCCTTCTTTCTACAACTAAGCTACAATTAAAAAAATCAGAACACCAACAAAAAATATTGTTGCGTGATAAATGGCTTTGGTATAATGGCAAAATGTCAAAGGAAAAGATGGATGCATTAGGTTGGACATATGATCCAACTGATGGACTTAAGATCTTAAAAGGTGAAATGGATTATTATTATAATTCTGATTTAGACATACAAAAATCAGAAGAAAAAATCCAGTATTACAAGACACTTATAGAAGTTTTAACCGAGATTATAGATAATCTTAAATGGCGACATCAAACAATACGTAATATTATTTCATGGAAACAATTCGAGTCTGGAAGTTAAATCATTCCAATCTTTTTATAGATTGTGATAGCGGCGTAGGCCAAGAACTAAATGAGTTTTTCTCATTTTTTGTTCCTGGTTATAAGTTCATGCCTGCCTTTCGTAATAGAATGTGGGATGGTAAGATACGTTTATATAGTAGATCTACTAACGAATTACCTGCAGGTTTATTCTATCATTTAGCAGAATTTTGCAAGAAACGCGGATATATATTAGATCCACAATCTTCTGCATATGGTGATCCAAATGAACGAATACGTGTCAATCCATCCGATCTTAGGTTATTTGTTGATAGCATTAATCTTCCTTTCGATATTCGGCCCTATCAGTTTGACTGCGTTGGCGAAGCCATTACCAGAAAAAGAGCAATCCTCCTCAGTCCAACAGGATCAGGAAAATCTTTAATAATCTATACACTATTACGATGGTACCTCGAATCTTACGATAAAAAAATACTTATCATCGTTCCTACAACTTCTTTGGTTGAGCAAATGTATTCTGATTTTGCCCAATACGGATATAATGTAGAAACAAATGTACATCGAATATACTCAGGAAAAGATAAAACTACAGATAAAAGAATTGTAGTTAGTACATGGCAATCAGTACATAGATTACAAGCCCAATGGTTTCAACAATTCGGGTGTGTATTTGGTGATGAATGCCATGGATTTAAATCAAAATCATTAATGACTATAATGAATAAATGTAGTGAAGCAGAATTTAGATTTGGAACAACAGGAACATTAGATGGAGCTCAAACCCATGAACTCGTACTCCAAGGTTTATTCGGTAAAATATACCGCGTTACCACAACAAAAGCCTTACAAGATGACGATACTCTCGCCAAGCTCTCGATTAAACGACTCGTACTTGACTACTCAGAGAAAGTACGTAAGGAGTTTGGTCCGAGAACATATCAGGATGAGATCGACTACATTGTAACCCATGAAAAACGAAATAATTTTATTAAAAATCTAGCTATAGATATGAAAGGAAATACTCTTGTACTATACAATTATGTAGAAAAACATGGCAAACCATTGTTTAATTCTATACGTGATAAAGCTGACGCATCGAGAAAGGTATTTTTTGTATCAGGAGATACACAGACATCTGATAGAGAAGCGATTCGCGGTATAGTTGAGAATCAAAAAAATGCTATTGTAGTAGCATCATTAGGTACGTTTAGTACAGGCATAAATATAAAAGAATTGCATAACATTATATTTGCTTCTCCATCAAAGTCGCAAATACGAGTACTACAGTCAATTGGACGAGGTTTAAGAAAAAGCAGTGATGGTATTATAACGCAATTATATGATATTACTGACGATTTAAGCTGGCAATCTCGTCAAAATTTTTGTTTATTACATTCATATGAAAGGCTAAAAATGTACAAGAAAGAAGAGTTCGATTATAAAACTTATAAGGTTCAGCTATGATTAACATTAAACAGCTAAAACTTGCTAATGATGAAGAAATTATTTGTGAAGTAGTAACTGAACCATCAGAGGAAGAACCAGATCTTGTCATACGCAAAGTATTAAAATTGATGTGTGTTGACGACTATGAACGTAATGTTAGATATTATTCATTTAAACCATGGATGTCATTTACTCAAGATGTCTCGGATTTGCAGACTTTAAATTCTCTGCATATTATTGGTCAGATGAATCCGTCTACAGATCTTGTAGTACATTATGCTAAAGCAATCTTAGAAGTAGAAAATTCTAATGAATCAAAAAGAACATTGAATTTAGACGAGGTACTTTCTGAGGTAGATATCGATGAGATGTCTGCAGATGAAATGGATTCTTATCTTAAATATAAGTTTGCTGAAAAAGAAAATAATAACGATGTCGAATACATTGATGAATATTCTGATGATTCTAATAGTTCAAAAGTAATTCAATTCAAGCCGAAAGGTACAATGCATTAATCGCGATGATTTTTGGTAGGGTCTATCTCTTCCCTCCAAAGCATGCTTTATTATACCATATAAATAAGCCTTTGTACATGCTAAAAACGCATAAGATAGAAATAAAATAACTGTTTACATTTGAGACCCACTGTGGTATAATAACCTATATTATGAAGGAGAATAATAATGGCACGTTCAAAAAGAGCTAGCATCCATTATGTAAATAACGCAGATTTTTCACAAGCAGTAGTTGACTATGTTACTATTGTTCAAGAAGCAAAACAAAATTCACAAAGACTTCCAATCGTACCTGATTATATTGCTCAGTGTTTCTTACGAATCGCTGAAGGTTTGTCTCACAAATCTAACTTTATTCGCTACACATATCGCGAAGAAATGGTCATGGATGCAGTAGAAAATTGTTTAAAAGCTATCGAGAATTATAATATTGAAGCAGCCACTCGTACTGGAAAACCTAACGCATTTGCATATTTTACGCAAATTACTTGGTATGCATTTCTTCGCAGAATTGCAAAAGAGAAAAAACAACAAGACATTAAAATTAAATATCTTACAAAATCTGGCATTGAAAACTTTGTTGACAATGAGATGGGTGACGAAATGACTCAACAGGTTGTTGGCGCATTTGTTGATACTCTTCGCGATCGAATTGAAAAAGTACGATATGTTGATACAGAAGTAAAAGAACTTGTAAAAGAAGAAAAGAAAAAGCGCAGAGCACGTTCAGTTGATTCTGATCTATCGGATTTCTTAAAATGAGCTCAAAAATTTATACTATTCAAGTTCGGGAAGAAAATGACGATCTAGTTATTGATTTTCCTGAAGAGATTATGGAAACTACTAGGTGGAAAGACGGTGATGATCTAGAATGGATTATCCATGACACCTATGTTATATTGAGAAAAGCAACAAATGAAAATAGCAGTATTAAATGACACACATTGCGGCATACGTAACTCTTCCGAAATCTTTCTCGAAAATGCAGGGAAGTTTTACTCAGAAGTCTTTTTTCCTTACTGTCAAGAAAATGGCATCGAACAAATCTTACACTTGGGCGACTATTATGACCACAGGAAATTTGTAAACTTTAAAGCACTCAACCATAATCGTAAAGTATTTCTCGATCCTCTACGAAAATACGGTATGAAAATGGATATTATTCCAGGAAATCATGATACGTATTTCAAGAATACTAATGATCTAAACTCATTGAAAGAATGTCTTGGTCATTATATGAATGAAATCCATATTGTGATGGAACCCACAGTTATGGAATATGGTTCATTAAAGATTGCTTTGTTGCCTTGGATTAATGCAGAAAACTATCAATCGTCAATGAAATTTGTGGCAGAATGTAAAGCTGATTGGTTAGGTGGTCATTTAGAACTTCAAGGTTTTGAAGTAATGCGTGGATTAAAAAATGAACATGGTCAAGATGCATCACCATTTAAAAGATTTGAGCAAGTGCTGACTGGTCATTATCATATCCAATCTAAACAAGACAATATTTGGTATCTTGGTTCTCAACTAGAATTTTTTTGGAATGATGCGCACGAAGCAAAACACTTTGCAGTAATTGATACTGAAACACGTGAGATTACTCAAATTAAAAATCCGCACACTTTATTCGAAAAAATAGTGTACAATGATAACGAAACAGAGTATAATAACTATGATGTTTCGCACTTAGATAATAAATTTGTAAAGATAGTTGTGGTGAATAAGGCAGATCAATTTACATTTGATCGTTTTGTTGATCGCATTCAAAATAGAGATATTTACGAATTGAAAATCGCTGAAAACTTTAGCGAATTTATAGGTGAGAATGTTGATGATGACAATATGAGTTTTGACGATACACAAGAGATTGTTGATACATATATTGATGCTGTTGAAACAGAGCTTGATAAGAATAAAATTAAAAATCAAGTTCGCGAATTGATGATTGAAGCGCAAGCACTTGAGGTTGCATGATTAATTTTAATAAACTTCGTTATAAAAATTTCCTGTCTTCTGGAAATACATTTACTGAAATCAACTTAAATGAACATAAAACTACATTAGTAGTAGGAGGTAATGGTGCTGGTAAATCAACTATGCTCGATGCATTATCATTTAGTCTTTTTGGTAAGCCACACAGAAATATTAATAAACCTCAATTGGTTAATTCAATTAATGGTAAAGGATGTTTGGTTGAGGTTGAGTTTTCTATTGGTCAAGGACAGTTTAAAGTAGTACGTGGCATCAAACCTCAAATATTTGAGATCTGGAAAAATGGTACGATGATCAATCAATCATCTCATTCGAAAGAATACCAAAAAATTTTAGAATCAAATATTCTTAAACTAAATCACAAATCATTCCATCAAGTCGTTGTGCTTGGCTCTTCTTCGTTTATTCCATTTATGCAGCTATCTGCATGGGTACGCAGAGAAGTAATCGAGGATTTGCTTGACATTAATGTATTCTCAAAAATGAATGTTCTTTTGAGAGAAAAATCAAATAGCTTAAAACAACGACTATCAGACATTGAACACACACAAGAAATAAACAAAACAAAAATCGACACACAAAACAAATACATTCGTGATATTACAGCTCTTACAAATGAAAGTAGGAACCAATATGAATCTAAGATACATGCATCGCAGAGGTTCATCGATGAATTACAGGCTAAGAATAGTGAGCTTAGCGTCGGACTCGATGAATCAATATCTGAAGCCGAAACAGGGTTGCGATCTTTACAGGATAGGAAGCAGAACTTATTACTCAGAAGTCAAGATAGGCAGACACGTCTCGGCGACATCGGGAAACGGATCGCCTTTTTCGAAGAGAATGAGGCGTGTCCCGTATGCGACCAAGCCATTTCAGACGGCCATAAACATGAGATTTTACGGACAGAAAATGAATCTCAGAATATCGGGAAGGCAGCGCTTAAGGCCATTGGAGAAGAAGGCATCCAGGTGGAAGAAGCGATTGGCGTGCAAAATGAGTTACTTTCTACGCTTCGAACTCGGTTATCGGAACTCACTTCCAACTCGCAAGAGATTTCAAAACTCCAAAAAGATATCGTAGAATACCAGAACTTTCTAGACAAAGAAGTGAGTGTTGATTTAAATAAAGCTAAATTTGAGCTAACTCAATATCAAGAATCAAAATCACACTTGCTTGAAGAAAAATTAAAATTATCTGAGCAGTTTAATTATAATATAGTAATTAATGAAATGCTAAAAGATACAGGCATCAAGACAAAAATTATTAAACAATATTTGCCTGTTATGAATCAACTGATTAATAAGTATCTTCAAGTTTTAGATTTCTTTGTGCATTTTAATCTTGATGAATCATTCCACGAAACTATTCGTTCTCGTCATCGTGATGAATTTACATATGCATCTTTTTCTGAAGGAGAAAAACAAAGAATTGATTTGGCTCTTCTATTTACATGGCGGCAAATTGCTAAGATGAAAAATTCTGTAGCTACAAATCTTCTTATTCTTGATGAAACATTTGATTCAAGTTTAGACCACGAAGGTATCGAAAATCTATTAAAGATTTTACATACACTTGACAATGACACAAACGTTTTTGTTATATCACATAAGGGTGAAGTACTTGATGGAAAATTCAATACTAAAATTGAGTTTAAGAAAGAAAAGAATTTTAGTAAAATGGTCGCTTAACTATGTACAAACCTATGTACATGTGGTATAATAACTACTATATTAATGAATGAGGTATATGATGGAACTATCTAATAACACACTAAATATTCTGAGAAATTTTTCAGGTATTAATCAAAACCTTCTAATCAAAGAAGGTAACACAATTAAAACAATTTCAGAGGCAAAGAATGTTCTCGCTACAGCAATTGTAGAAGAACAATTCCCACAACCATTTGGCATCTATGATTTGAATGAATTTATTGGTGTTCTTGGTTTGGTTGATAGTCCTCGACTTCAGTTTGAAGATGAGTCGGTTACTGTTGGTGATTCGACTGGTCGTTCAAAGGTTAGGTACTTCTTCTCTCCCGAAGAGACTCTAACAACACCACAGAAAGACATTAACATGCCTGAGGCAGAAGTCAAGTTTAATCTTGATTCTGACACCCTTAATAAAGTAAAGAAAGCAGCTTCTACGCTAGGCCATAGTGAAGTATCTGTTTCTGTAAAAGATGGCTCTCTATGTCTTTCTGTGGTTGAATCACAAAACTCAACATCAAATGCATTTTCAATTGATATTGATGGCGAGTTTTCTACACCGAACTTTAGCTTCGTTATTAACATTAATAATCTCAAGATTATTCCTGGAGATTATACGGTTGAACTAAGCTCAAAGTTTATTTCGCGGTTCATTCACAAAGAGTTGAACGTTCAATATTGGATCGCACTCGAAAAAACATCTACCTTCGGAGGTTAATTATAAGATGGCAAATAAAGAACAAGTAGATCAACTTATGGATCTAGGTAATAAAGTCGCACGTAGTACTATTGCAGTAGTTGATGCAATTACACAACGTGGAGGTTTTAAAGGTGAAGAGTTGTCTACTATTGGTACTCTTCGAGATCAAGCAGTTCAAATGGTACAAGCTGTAGAAACAATGCAAGCTGATGCAGAATTTGAAGATGATGATGAAGAAGAGGAAGCAGCATAAACATTTACATTTGGCTTAATTTGTGGTATAATTATTTTTTGTTATGGAGCTTTTGTAAATGTCTAATGACTTCCTTTGGGTCGAGAAATATCGTCCCTCTAAAATAGAAGATTGTATTCTTCCTACTAATCTAAAGAATACCTTTCTCAAGATTGTAGAATCTGGTGAATTGCCTAATATGCTTTTTACTGGTTCTGCAGGTCTTGGTAAAACAACTGTTGCTCGTGCACTATGCAATGAACTTGATCTCGATCATATCCTCATTAATGGTTCAGAAGAAGGTAATATTGATACTCTTCGTACGAAGATTAAACAATTCGCGAGCACTGTTTCATTGCAGGGTGGCTACAAAGTAGTCATCCTCGATGAGGCAGATTACCTTAATCCTCAATCGACACAGCCAGCTCTTCGTGGATTTATCGAAGAATTTTCCAATAACTGTCGATTTATTCTAACATGTAACTTTAAGAATCGAATCATTGAGCCATTGCATTCTCGCTGTGGTGTATATGAATTCAATACATCTAAAAAAGATATGGTTCAACTGTGTGGTCAATTTATGGATCGCGCGGCCAATATTCTTTATAAAGAAGAAGTGTCATTTGATAGTAAAGTTCTTGCTGAACTAATTATGAAATATACTCCTGATTGGCGCCGAGTTCTTAATGAATTGCAAAGATGCGGAATTGCTAATGGTTCTATTGATAGTACTGTTTTGGCAAACGTCTCTGATGCAAACTACGATGCACTTTTTCTTCACTTAAAAAATAAAGATTTTAAGAAGATGAGATCTTGGGTAGTAAATAATATAGATACAGATGCTGCAGCAATATTTAGAGCAATTTATGATAGAATGGCTGATAAGGTATCAGCTCAATCAATACCACAACTAGTATTAATTCTTGCAGACTATCAATATAAGAATGCATTTGTGGCTGATCACGAGCTCAATATAGTTGCATGTTTAACAGAGGTAATGGCTAATGTACAATTCGATTAAACTAAATCTTTATACTCAAGATGATTGTCCTTATTGTTTTGTTATGAAACAGAAATTGACAGAATGGGGATATGATTTTAATGAGATTAATATTAGCTATAATCTCGATAAGAAAAAATTCTTAAAAGAAGAAGGTCATCGAACTGTACCTCAGGTATATTGGAATAAAATACACCTGAATAAAGTAAACACCGAAGACTTTACTAAAGAAGTTTTAGAAGCCGAAATCGACTATGAAAAGTATCAAGGTGGAGTAGAGAACTTTGCTTAAATGGTTACTTGACGGTGACGATAATTTGCAATATGACTCAGTAACTCGTAAAAGAGATCTTACTACACTATTATTTACATTCATATTTAGCTTTGCGCTTTCTTTTGTATGTGATTTTACTGGTGTTTTACTCGGCGGTTTAATCGTGTATATAGGTTTTAATTGGCTACAACGGCATGAGAGTAATATAAAATGAATCCATTTGAATATCTAAAAGCAATTAATGATACCAAAAAAGATATTATGGTTGATGATATTGCAGAAAAAGGATATAATGCATATATGGTTAATCGAGGCTTATCATACTTTAATGATACAGTTGTCATTGCCAACGAGATGAATAGGTATCATCATATCGATAATCGTTTACAATTTGATTTTTATATAAATATAGTACGTAAACGGAAAAGGTTTTCTAAATGGTTAAAACCTGAAACCGTCAGTGACGTGGAAGTAGTTAAGGAATATTATGGCTATAGTAATGATAAATCCCGCCAAGCCTTATCCCTTCTCACATCAGATCAGATTAATGAATTGAGAAAAAAGGTTTACAAAGGTGGAAGAAAATAAATTAGTTGAGTGGACACCTGCCTCAATGCTTGAGGTAACTCTAAACGAACCAGATGATTTTCTGAAGGTTAGAGAAACACTCACACGTATTGGTGTCGCATCCCGTAAAGATCAAAAACTATATCAATCATGTCATATCTTGCATAAGCAAGGTAGATATTTTATTGTGCATTTTAAAGAGTTATTTCTATTAGATGGTAAGAAATCTAATTTAGAAGAAAATGATATTGCACGTCGCAATACTATTGCTACATTGATGAGTGACTGGGGTTTAATTACAATTGATTCAGGTACAAAAACAGAACCGATTGCACCCATGAGACAAATCAAAATTATTCCGTATAGAGAAAAAAACTCGTGGGAGTTATGTCCAAAATATAATATTGGAAATAAGTAATATATATATAATTATGTACGCCGATAATCGGGTACAATCAACTGTCCATAAACGGAGGTTAACATGACAGGAACTTATGCACTGCCGCGTCAGGCATTCATTGGGTTTGATCGGATTTTTGATCAACTCGAAAACATCCACAGTCAAGCTAAGGATACGTATCCACCGCATAACGTGGTACGTGAAGACGAGTTTCAATATATCGTCGAATTAGCTGTTGCTGGGTTTACCGAAAAAGATGTTACAATTGAAGTGAAAGATCATATCTTGACTGTAACTGCTCAACGCGAGCAGCGTAGAGAACAAGAAAAATATCTTCATAAAGGTATCTCTGCTCGGAAGTTCAAAAAGTCGTTTCGTCTCTCAGAATACACTGAGGTACGTGGAGCTGAAATGAAGGATGGCATACTTGCGATTGGTCTCGAAGTAGTCCTTCCTGAAGAGAAGCGTCCCCAAATGATCACAATTAATAGTCATAAGGGGAAAACTAATGACAGCAATAGTACTCAAAAACTTTTCGGTAGCCCGTGAAGTATTTGTAAATAAAATTTTCGTGTTTTTCGTCAATCTTTTTGCTTCAATCGGTAACTCGATTCAAGTTTCAAGACAAATCGAAGCTAATAGGCAAATTGCCAAACATTTGTTGCCAGAATATCCTGAGCATACATACGAATCTTTGGTAGCAGAACTTAATCATAAAACAATTCAGAAGGAAATGTAATGATTAAGTTGTTCAAAACGCTGATGAAAAAAATGTCACAAGATCCAGTAGAAAGGTATCTCGCTGAATCAGAAGATCTAGTAGACTTAGAAAACCGTATGAAAGCATTACGGCATAAGGGTATTTGGATCTAATGTGGCCATACACTGAAGAAGAAAATGAAAAATTAAACTAAAAAAATAAGGAGAATAGCATGCAAAGTTCACCACGTTACTGTAAAAACTGCGGTCATAGGTGTCATTGCTATTCTCCTGACTGTGAAGAATGTCACAACGATGTATGTATTACATGCGATTGTGATAAACCTAATATAAAAGATATTCCAGACTCATTTGTAGGAGAAAATTAATGAGTGATTTTCATCCAGATCCAGACAAACGTCCATGGGTTTATGATTGTAGTGGAAATAAAGTAGTTCGCTTATCTACAGGCGAGCCTGATTACACACAAATATATAAAGAAAATTATGAAAAAAGCAAACGTGGTACTGCAGCAATTGATAGCGAATTGCCTTATTACGTAGACTTGCCATAGGAGAGAATAATGAATATTGATGAACTAAGAGAACAGCTAAAAATTGATGAGGGAGTTAAATATGAAATCTATCTCGATCATCTCGACCTTCCTACTTTTGGCATTGGTCATTTGGTTAGGGACGACGATCCGGAATGGGGCGAACCCGTCGGAACAGAAATCTCTGAAGACCGTGTCAACGAGTGTTTCGACAGAGACGTTGAAATCGTACTGTCTGACTGTGAAACCCTCTATCCAGATTATTACGACTTGCCAGAAGAAGTCCAACAGATTATAGCTAATATGATGTTCAATATGGGCAGACCGCGTCTTTCTAAATTTAAAGGAATGAAACGTGGTGTAGACGCTAGAGATTGGAATGCTGCTGCAGATGAAATGGTTGACAGCGCGTGGTATCGTCAAGTCACAAATCGTGCAGATCGTCTAGTAGAAAGAATGCGAGCTGTAGCTGATTAAACTGTGTACATCCTTATGATTCTGTGGTATAATACTACTATGATTTGGAGGTTGTATGTCAGCATTTTATACATCAGTAGTTCGATATGGCAATTCAATGTTGTATCGAGGCTATGACGGTCTTGGTAAAAGAGTTTATAAAAAAGATGTCTTTAAGCCTCGGTTTTTTGTGCCGTCAAAAACCGAGTCTCAATGGCGTGGCTTAGATGGCGCTGTAATTGGTCCAGTAGAATTTGATTCTATGCGCGAGTCAAAACAGTGGCTTGAACAATATCGTGATGTTCAAGGTTTAAAAATCTATGGTCACGCAAACTATATTCATCAATATATTACACAGCGGTATCCAGGTGATATTCAATGGGATCGTGACAAAATTAATGTAAGTACTATCGATATTGAAACTGCATATGAAGATGGTTTTCCTGAACCTGATATTGCAGATCAAGAAGTACTAGCTATTACAATCAAAAATAATATTGACGGTGTATATCGAGTATGGGCTATGGGTGATTATGACACCGAAAAAGCCCTTATTAAACCTGTGCGCTATACCAAATGTGATAACGAGATAGATCTTCTTCTTAAATTTCTCGATTATTGGTCTATGCCTTCTGCATATCCAGATGTTATTACTGGTTGGAATGTCAAGTTTTTTGATATTCCGTATCTAGTCAATCGTATTAATCGAGTGCTTGGACTAGAATCTGTAAAGAAGTTTTCTCCATGGGGTATGGTCGATCACCGTAAAGTCAATAAACGTGGTCAAGAAGCAACAACATACAATCTTGCTGGTATTCAAACACTTGATTATCTCGATCTATTCCAAAAATTTGGTTACACATATGGCGCACAAGAATCATATAAGCTTGATCATATTGCAAAGGTAGTACTCGGAGAAAAGAAACTTTCTTACGAAGAATCTGGTTCTCTTAAAAATCTTTATAAAGATGATTTCCAAAAATACATCGATTATAACATGAAAGATGTTGAGTTGGTTGATCGGCTCGAAGATAAGATGGGTTTGATTACACTTGCTATGACTGTAGCTTATAAAGGTGGTGTAAATTATACTGACACATTCGGTACTACTGCAATATGGGAATCAATTATATATCGTAAACTTAACTGGCAACGTACTGCTCCGCTTGTGTATGCAGACGAAATGTTGAAAGAAAGATTCGAAGGTGGTTATGTTAAATCACCTCAAGTTGGTATGCATGATTGGGTTGTATCATTTGATTTGAATTCTCTATATCCAAATATTATTGTGCAATGGAATATGTCACCCGAAACTCTAAATAAAGATGCATCATACAATAAACCAAACGGTGTAGACTATTATATGAATGCTAATCAAAAGCACGATGACACATTTACTGTGGCAGCAAATGGTTCAACATACAGTAAAAAGACTGACGGCATTATTCCTAACATTATTGTTGATTACTATGACGAACGTAAGTCTATTAAAAAGATGATGCTTGCTGCAGAGAATCAGTATCAAAAAGCCAAATCGATTGAACTCGAAAAAGAAATTAGTCGTCTTACTAATTCACAAATGGCCATTAAGATTCTTATGAATTCTTTGTATGGTGCTATTGGTAACCAATACTTCAAATATTTTGATCTACGTATTGCCGAAGGCATTACACTTACTGGTCAGTTAGCTATTCAATGGGCTGAACGTGCAGTAAACGAAGAGATGAATAAAATCCTTAAATCAAAATCAGATTATGTTATTGCAATGGATACCGATTCATTGTATATTAATTTTGGCCCACTCATAGAAAAACTAAATCCAACAGATCCAGTTGCATTCCTTGACAAAATCTGTAAAGAACACTTTGAGCCTTGTATCTCGAAAGCATATGATAAACTATATGCTAATATGAATTGCCACAAGCCGCGTATGGAAATGGGTAGAGAAGCAATTGCTGATCGTGGTATATGGACTGCAAAGAAACGCTATATTCTGAATGTGCACAATAACGAAGGTGTTCAATATGAAACGCCTAAGCTTAAAATTATGGGCATTGAGGCTATTAAGTCCTCTACTCCTGAAGTATGCCGTGATAAATTTAAAGAGATATTTAATGTGATTATTTCTGGCACTGAATCAGATACACAAGCATATATCCAAAGATTTAAATCTGAGTTCAAACAGTTACCACCAGAACAAGTGGCATTTCCTCGAGGTGTAACTAATATTACGGATTGGCGCAATAGACAAACCGTTTATAAGAAAGGTTCACCAATTCATGTGCGTGGATCACTCATATATAATAAAGCACTAAAAGAATCTGGTATGATGAATAAGTATGAAGCTATTCAAAATGGTTCTCGTATCAAATTTGTGTATATGAAAAGGCCTAACACTATCAAAGAAAATGTAATTGCATTTCCAGATGTGTTGCCAAAAGAATTCGGCTTGCATAAACATATCGATTATGACAAGCAGTTTGAAAAAACATTTATCGAACCACTAAAACTTATTCTTGATTCAATTGGTTGGACAGTTGAGCCACAAAATACACTTGAAGATTTTTTCGTTTAATGGTTTACAATCGCTACAATATGTGGTATAATAATAGAAATAATGGAGTAAAGTAATGCAGCAATGGCATAATGATATTAATGATATGCACTCTAAATATGGTGTACATGATTGGATTAAAGAAGAACTTAACCGTGAAGATAAAGATTGGTCTCGGCTAAATAAGTTTCTTCAATTTAGAATTAATTTCTTGAAAGAAGAATTGACCGAAACCGAAGATGCATTTAATAATAAAGATGCAGCAGAAGTTGTTGATGGTCTTATTGATTTGTGCGTTATTGCAATCGGTACACTCGATGCATTTAATGTTGACGCCCAAAAAGCATGGGAAGAAGTACACGCTGCTAATATGATGAAAGAACGTGGTATTAAAGAATCTCGGCCAAATCCTCTCGGATTGCCAGATTTAATTAAGCCACAAGATTGGGTTGGACCAAATCATGATGAAAACACCGGGAATATCAGCGACGCTCTTTAATAGCGTCTTCGATAACAAAACAAGCAAGCGCGTTGATGTAGCTAACTTCAACGCGTTTGAACGTGTTCTATATACTTTATCAGAGAAATCTAAATCTTCTAAAAAAGAAGCTGACCTTATTTCACCTGCTATATATAATACTGGTACTACTCGTGCAAATAAAAATGTTGTCGAGTGGGGTGCATGGTGTGCAGTTGATGTTGATGATCTGCAATTTGAGGGTAATTTAGAAGATGCAATTAGTAAGTACATTCGTAACTGGCGTGTCGTGTGTTATTCTACTGCTAGCAGTACTATCTCTTTTCCAAAGTTCCGTCTTGTATTCCCACTTGAAAGAGCGCTATCGAATGGCGAAATTTCTAGTTTCAACTTCGCGTTACAGAAGGCCATCGGAGGAATTGGAGATGAACAAACAAAAGATCTTGCTAGAATGTATTACATTCCTGCTAAGTATGATGGTGCTAACAATTTTATCTTCTCTTTCGATGGTGATTTTATTAATCCAGACGCACTAATGAAGGAATTTCCTTATGAACAAAAAACTAGTTCCTCTAACTTCTTTGATAGACTCCCAGAAGAATTGCAGCAACAAATCATTGAACATAGAAAAGGAAAACTCGATAACACTAATGTGGTGTGGTCGTCCTATCGCGATTGTCCCTTCTTCCCACGTAATATGGAAGCAGAATACAGAACAATAACAAATACTGGTTGGTATCATAAAATGTATCAAATTATGGTAGCAATCGCTAGTAAAGCTATAAGAAATAATTATCCGATTACAGCGAATGAAATTACTAAACTATGTCAAGAGCTTGATTCAGAAACTGGAAATTGGTATAAAAATCGGCCTATAGATAAAGAAGCAGACCGAGCGTTAGAATATGTGTACAAAAATATGTAAATGTGGTATAATAGGTGTATTATGAAAGAATCAGTTAAAGTCCTACAAGAGTGTGCCGAACTTCAAGTGAAGAAAGGCAATGACTATCAAAACCCGCATTCGCGGATCAAGCAAGTTGATTATTACCCACAAGGTGTTGCAACGCTGCTTGACATTGTACATGCTAAGATGCTTCGCATGCGATCAGTTATCGAAGCTATGCAATCAGATCCAAACTATAATCCTAATTTTGAATCACTCGAAGATTCAGCAAAAGATATGATCAATTATTGTTCTTTTATTGTTGAATATTCTCGTGGTAAGATGCAAGGTCAAGATCCTAATAATGATTTTCTAAATCGACCTAAAACTAAAGTACAATATACTGAACCTACAAAAGATGAAGTATATCCAGCAAGAGAAGATGTACCTGCTGAACTATGGGGTAAAAACATTAAGGAAGTGATGTCTAGTGATGAATGTTAAAGATATTAGAAATCATTTCATTGATGAATTAAAGAATGAAAGATTTACTACAGATAAGACAGGTCAGAAGACTATTGAATTGATCGGTGCTTCATTCATTGCAGATGAAGAATCTATCTTTGGTAAACCAAATAAGGAATATATTGATGCAGAAATCGATTGGTATTTGTCTGGATCCACAAACATTAACGATATTTATGGAGATGAAAGAGATCCCCCAAAAGCTTGGCAAATGTCTGCAAATAAATATGGAGAAATCAATTCAAACTATGGATACCTCGTATTTGACGATAAGTGGTTTCGGCAATATGATAACGTCGTTAATGAACTAACTTTAAATAAAGATTCACGTAGAGCGTGCATGGTTTATAACCGTCCATCAATTTGGGTTGAATTCGCTGAGAATGATAAGAATGATTTTATTTGCACAAATGCAGTAACATATTATATTCGTGATAATAAGCTGCATTCTGTTGTGCAGATGAGGTCTAATGATGTAGTATATGGATATAAAAACGATTATGCATGGCAAAGTTATATGGTGCATGCAATTTCAAATCAACTAGAAATTGATCAAGGTACTATTACTTGGCAAGTTCAAAACCTTCACGTTTATGAAAGGCACTTTGATCTTGTCAAATAAGTGGGATATCAGATATCTTGAGCTAGCAGAACGCGTCGCATCGTGGTCTAAAGATCCGTCACGCCAAATTGGTGCTGTTGCGGTAGGATCTAAGGGACAAGTTCTCGCTCAAGGTTTTAATGGATTTCCTCGTGGAATTATTGATACTGCGGATCGCTATGCTAATCGCGAGATCAAATACAAATATGTTGTTCATGCAGAAATGAACGTCATATATAATGCTACATATAACGGAGTTTCTTTAGATGGTTCTACGTTATATGTTTCTGGTTTGCCAGTTTGCTCTGACTGTGCAAAGGGTATAATTCAAGTCGGCATTTCAAGAGTTGTAATGAAAGAAGAAAATATCCCACAACATTGGGCAGAATCGTGGGGAATGACAGCTGGAATGTTTGATGAAGCAAATATTAATTGGGAGTTTATAAATGTCACAAGTTCAAGAACGTCATGAAGATTACATGAAACGCCGTTTGCGTGAAGAAGATATTGGTGTCAACACAGAATACACCAATATGAGACTTACAAAAGAAATTGAAGAACTTAAAAATAGAATTAAAACACTTGAAACTGATATGGCATATACGGCATATGCTACCAGCCCAGAAGAACAACGGATATATGATTTAAAAAAATGAGTTTAGAAACTACTGAATATTATGATGAATTTATTCGTTACTTTAATATGGCACAAGAACAACAAGTAAAGTGCAATGTTTCAGAAGAAGCTCCATATGGGATGATACCCCATATGGAGTCTGAAATGAATGATGACTTAATGCATTGGATTGAATTGTACGATGTTGTTGAACGTAAGTACGCTGGCTTCTCACAGATTATGAATGATTGTTGGTCTGGTTGGACCGAAGATCACCCATACTGGAAGAAGATGGCAGCTGGTTTACATTGCGATCAGCGTAAAGTAGTAGCAGAAAACTGGACCGGGAAGCATAAAGATTTTGATTTGCCAGAATGGCTATATCTTTTTATCTTGCATCGTGTGTGTGGTTCTGCTATTAACTATGCGACTAAACCATCTGGTTATCATAATACATTATTATTTACACTTCATAAAGCTAAAACTATTGAAGATATGGTTTGGCATATGAAGAGGCATAAGACTCCATTTTATACTTCGGTTGGTTACCAGTTTCCTAAATTTCCTAAACCACCACAGGGTTCAGATTATAAAAGAAGCGGAGATTATTATTTAGCAGAATTTGCTCCTCGTCTTGCAAGAGAGATGGCAGAGTGGTTACAAACTTCAAATGAAAGAAAAGATCTTCGAGAAATCGGAGAATATATGGGTAAATGGAATGAAAGAAACGGACTTAATCGTTACACTTTTCAATATGCTGCCGTGGTTGCTGATATTGCAGATTGGTATCCTCAGTATGTTAACAAGGAATCACATTTTTATTATGGTACTAACGCTGTTGAGTGCATTTCTTATCTTGCTAAACCAACCATAAAAATGAAAAAAGAAGTATTCCTCGATAAAGTTATGGATAAAATTTATGAAGATACGAAGTCGTTTCCATATAATGCAGAAGATGTATGTTGTGACTTTATTCGTTGGGTTGAAAACTATATGAGACCAGGTGCTCACTATTCTCATGTTAATATGGATACTGTTTTTTCATCGAGCAAAATTAAAGATCATCCATTTGGTCGGCAGAAAGCTATGTTAGAACTAGGGTTGGTTGATACATTCAATAATCGTAAACACCATCCATCAGATGATACTGTCTTAAAAGAAGTTAATATGTCAATAGAGGAATATAAAGCTAAATGCGCCACGCTACACTAGAAGCATTCATTGAACAAGACAATAATTCTATTACATATGAAAATACAGTAGAGCCTATATTAAAAAAAGGCAAAGTCACCAATCATTTATTAGAAAAGTGGCCACTCGAAGAAAGAATACAGAAATTCTTCGAGTTTTGCCGTGCGTATGATGTAAGAGAAGAACCTTTACTTAAATCTAATCCACAGCAATTCTCTCATCGATTACATTGGGATGAGATGCCATATGTAGAAGAAATGAAGAATGAAAAGGATGTAGAAAAACTTTTACATCATACTATCGTTTGGTCATTTAGTAATGAACATTGGTTGACATTTAGAGCATTGAGAGATCATGGTATTGAAGCTATGAAAAATAGATTTGTTACAGAACGGCATGCTCGATCTGACTTATTTCAAATTTATTATCCTAAAGGTACTAAGGTAAAAGAATGGTTATGTGAAACACCACAACGAATTGCTAAAGATTGTTATCCGCTTTTGCAATCAAATCGTCCATTAAAAATGATGGAGCTAGCATCTAAACTCGAGAAACATACGAAAGAAAAATATGGATTTAGAAATGTTATGTACCCTTATAAGAACTTGTCTCGTCACATCGCCATGGCAAGACCAGATCTCGTTGATCCAGAATCGTGGGTTACACCAGGAACATTATCGTTCTATGGACTATGGCAAATATTTGGAGGAAAAAACCTCTTTGGTAAAACAAAATTCGAATTAGATGAAAATGGCAATTACGAACCTGTAAATGATCAAGCAAAATGGCTTGTAGAACAATTTAATACTTTAGCTGCGCATAAAGATAATCCTATGGAACGCCAATATAATATTAATATCGAAGATAAAGCTTGTATGTGGTGTAAGCATTTATTCATTAAACACGGTGTTAAATCTACAACAAAGAAAATTCCGTATGAATGGATTTATCCACGAAGTTTTTCTCTAAAAAAGAGTTTACATTCCTAGTAAAATTTGGTATAATAGACCCATGTCACATGATAAACACGTAATAGATAATGTAAATAAAGACGTAGAAGTCTTAAGGCTTGATGGAGTTCAAACTCGCGAAGAAGCAAAAGAATATTATCTTAAATTAGCTGAAGGTTGGGAAGATCCTAATCCACAGCCAGTTGTAAAGGAATATGATGGTGTACGAGTTGTTCGAGACGATCTCATCACAGGTAGTAAAGTACGAGGAGGAGATTTACTTATTTCTCGTATTAATCAATCTCGTCTCGTTTATGTTCAGCCTCGCACTGGTTTGGCTGGAGTCTCGCTCTTGGATGTGGCAAAGAGACACAATAAAAGCGTTAGGCTATTCATGCCTTCATCGAAAAGAATTAGTCATCATCAAGCTTGTTGCATCGAGCGCGGTGCTGAGTATGATTTCTATCGTGTGGCTGCTATGCCTAACCTCAATAGGATAGCAAATAAATGGGCACAAGACAACGACGATGCGTTTTTTATCCCGTTAGGTTTAAAGCACGAACTCGTTACGGCAGGTATCGTAAAGGTAGCATCAGCAATTCCAGCACCAAAAGAAGTATGGACCGTAGTATCTACAGGAGTACTACATCGCGCCTTGCAGATCGCTTGGCCAAAAGCTGAGTTTCATGCTGTTGCAGTTGCTCGTAATATGAAAGAAGGCGAAGTTGGTCATAGCAATATTATCTCTGCGCCTGAACCTTTTACTAAAGAAATTAAAGAAGGATTGCCACCCTTCCCAAGCATAAACACATATGATGGAAAAGCATGGCGATATATCCCTAAAAATTCTGGTAGGGACATCTTATTTTGGAATGTAGGTACTGAACCAGTACTAAACGATGATACTATATACGATAGAGTTGATTCATATAGAAAGTGGACGAAAGATGAAAAAAATATTACTCACGGGTCTGGGACCAATCTCGAACAAAATTCATTCGCATAAGGCAGCACAAGCTATTATCTATGCTGATCAGCTTAAGCAAGCTGGTATGGATGTAACAATTAATTTAGTCAGTAATAAAATTACTGATTATAGTCCATTCGAAGAAATCTATTTTTATCATGGATCAGATTGGAGTGGAAATCTAAATCTGTTTGGTGGTATTGAAGCATACGCTAATACAGAATTTGTTTCTGCTTTATCTCATTTCAATGGCAAAATTAAATCAATTATAGTAGATTTTCCTGATTATGCCTCTATGTTCCTTGATCGTTTAGCCAAAAAAGATATGGTATGGAATACTGTACATTGGGAAAATCTACGTAAGCTACAAATAGAAGCTGAAACAATTGATCCTAATATGATTAAGAGATATCGTAAGATTGCGTTTGGTGATAGTCATGCTATCTGCATGTACCGGCCCGGGTGGGAGAATGTATCAGTACCTTTCTCGACTTTACATGGTTCTATTAATAAAGGATTTGAGACATTTGTACCAGAAAATGGTGAACCAATGAGAGAAGATAGATATGATGAAATCGAAACATATTTTGGTAATATCGATATTCGCCATCATCTATGTAGGTTTGACAATCCTATCGAAGAGGCACATAAACTAGCTGATAGATATGGTGAAGAAGTAGAACGTATCCGTAAATTATTTAAAGCAAACGTCACTACATGGGAACCGTTGCCAATTGAAGATGAAGCTCGTAAAATTCCAAAAACAGGATGGTATAAAGGCACTCCATTTTTTGGTAGTTGGCAACAGCGAGATGAAGTTCGTAATGCATTTACCGAAAGACTAAAGTCACATACACAAGTTTATAGTTGGGTAGAACCATTATATAATCCTATTGGTCAATTGGGTTATGAAGCTATGGAAAAACCACAATCAGTGCATTTATCTCGAGCATCATATCCACATTGGCAAGGAAAAAATTGGACCGAAGAAGCAGAATATCCAATTGAACAAGGAGCCACGCTTGAAGCATTCTTTGGATAATATATGTGTATTACCGTGGGTGCATGTTAATCTAAATCCAAATGGTGAAGTTGTACCGTGTTGTATAGCTACTGATAATTATGTAATTGGTGATTTAAATACTCAATCGATCGAGGATATATGGAATAGTCCTCGTATGGTCAACTTACGCCAAAAGTTTTTAGACGGCAAAAAACCTAAGATTTGTACAAGGTGCTTTTCAAAAGAAGAAACCGGTGTAAGTAGTCATCGTCAACATAGTAATGAAAAATTTGCTAAAGAACTAGCAGAAATTAAATCACCTATTGCAGATTTAAATTTATTACATTGGGATTTCAGATTTAGTAATCTATGTAATTTTAAATGCCGAAGTTGTGGGCCAGAATTTAGTTCATCATGGATACCAGATTCAGAAAAACTTGGTAGACCTTACGATGATAAGGTTCTTAAGAATAAAGAATCAAATATCTATAATTTAATTGATAAGAATATTAATAAAGTAAAAAGAATATATTTTGCTGGTGGTGAACCGCTTTTAATGGATGAGCATTGGTATATATTGAGTGAGCTTGATAGATTAGGTAGATACGATGTTGTTTTAGAATACAACACAAACATGTCTACTTTAAAAAGAGGAAATAAGCACGTTTTTGATTATTGGAAAAAATTTGATGTTCGCTTATGGCCTAGTATTGATGAAATCCATGAAAGAGCCGAAATCATACGCTCTGGTACTCAATGGAATAAAGTTGAAGAAAACCTAAAAGAAGTAATAGCTACTGGTATTAAGCCTTCACCTTCGATAACAGTTAGTGTTATGAACGTGCACCGCTTAAGAAATATCATAGATCATCTAATTGATATTGGAATATGTGCCGATAGGATAGGATTTAATATGCTGCATTCTCCTGATCACTATAATATTAGTGTTATGAATGATGCTGCTAAGAAAAAAGTTTTATCTGATATTATGAATATGATTTTAGATTATAGAATTCAATACAATTTTAATATGAAAGAAAAATTACAACAAATTATTGCACAATTAAAGACTCCTCAAGATTATTATGGTTCTATGAAATTAGAAATTATCTCACACAAAATCGATATCATTCGAAAAGAAAATTTGTTTAATTCAATCCCAGAGTTAAAAACTAATGTACAAATAGAGGAGGATGTGGTATAATATGTCTTACAATAAAAAATTCGATCTTACACCTAGTGAATTAGATTTAATTGAAGTTGCTTTAATAGCATACAGCACAAAGAGCGTAAAGTCTAAGAAAGAAATTCAAAAATTACTAGCAAAATTCCATCATCAGAAAAAATGGTATAGACCAAAAGATGGGATATATATCAGTGGATAGCAGGAGAAATATATGAGTATTATGGATAAACTTAAAAAGAACAGTAAAATCAAAGAGTCGGATGTACTCTCTGATTCTAAGTTCTTTAATGAAAAAGATATGGTAGCAACAGATGTTCCTATGATGAATGTTGCCTTATCTGGCTCTATCGATGGAGGATTGGCGCCAGGTTTAACTGTACTTGCTGGTCCATCAAAACATTTTAAAACTTCTTTTGCTCTTATTATGGCAGCAGCATATATGAAAAAATATCCTGATGCAGTAATGTTGTTTTATGATTCAGAATTTGGTTCACCACAATCGTATTTTGAACAATTTAAAATCGACACAACTCGTGTATTACACACTCCAATTGCCAATGTTGAAGAACTTAAATTTGATTTGATTGGTCAACTTGAAGGTGTAGAGCGCGGTGATAAAGTTATTGTTGTTATTGATTCTGTTGGTAACTTAGCATCGAAGAAAGAATTAGAAGATGCTATCAATGAGAAATCAGTAGCAGATATGTCGCGGGCTAAATCTCTTAAAGGCTTATTCCGTATGACAACTCCATATCTGAATATGAAAGATATTCCTTTAATTGCGGTTAATCATACGTATATGGAAATTGGTCTATTTCCTAAAGCTGTGGTTTCTGGTGGTACTGGAATCTATTATTCTGCAGATAATATTTGGATCTTAGGCCGTCAACAAGATAAAGTTGGTACAGAAATCAAAGGTTATCACTTTGTCATTAATGTAGAGAAGTCAAGATATGTTAAAGAAAAATCTAAAATTCCTATTTCTGTTAGTTGGGATGGTGGCGTTCAGTCCTATAGTGGTCTTTTGGACGTTGCTATGTCTGGTAATTACGTTGCTAAGCCCTCTAATGGTTGGTATTGTAGGGTCGATCGTAGTACTGGAGAGTTGGTGGACCCAAAAGTTCGAGAAAAAGATACACTCACAGAGGAATTCTGGACCCCGATATTAGAAGAAACTGATTTTAAATCTTATGTTCAAGAAAAATTTATGATCGGTGGCAAGGAAGATAATGAGCTTGATTTACAGGAAGCATAAAGAAAACGAAACATACCAACTTATTCCTGGTCCAGATTTTGCTCAAAACTGGCATATTCGAATTTTAACTGGTATGTTTGTAGAAACTGTTATTGAGATCGGAACAATTTCTTTTAATGAAACTAGTGAAAATGCATTAACTTTTAATTTTGAAATTGTAGAAACTCCTGATAATTCTTTAACCGTAGATAATATTGACTTACAAATTATAGTTGGAGAAATTTTAGAAGAAGTTATTACAGCATCTATTGAAAATGATGATGGTACTATTCAAATGAAAGAGAAAGAAACTTAATGAAAATTTTAATTTGTGGATTACCTGGTAGCGGTAAGACTACACTCGCTGAACCATTAGCAGAATTGCTTGGTGCAGTATGGATTAATGCTGACCAAGTTAGAAAAAAATATGATGACTGGGATTTTACGCCAGAAGGTCGTATCCGTCAAGCGCAACGTATGAGACATCTTTCAGACGGAGCTGTTATGGCCGGTAAAGTTGCTGTAACTGACTTTGTAGCACCTACAGAAAAAGCTCGTGCAGAATTTGACGCTGATTATACTGTATGGATGGATACGATTGAAGAAGGACGTTTTGAAGATACAAACAAAATGTTCGAAAAACCAACTGATGTAGACTATCATGTTGCAAATTGGTTTGATGATACTCATGCTCAACTACTACCAATTATTAAAAATTATATGGAAAGGAATAAGTAATGGAATTATTACTTTTGCTTGCAGCTGGAGCTGCAGCTCATCAATATCTAAAAGAACCTGATATTGTAATCCCACCGTCAGAGCATAAAGTGATGGTACAAAATGAACAGGTATGGATTCCTGATGATAACTCTCTAGCTATGATTGATTGGACAAAGGCAGGTAATTTTGTTCAGACCTCTCATCAGCATAATGTTGTATGGGTGATGATCAGTGAGTAAATTTGACCCATTAAATCCAACAGTTCAAATGTTAGGTCGCTGGCAGCCTTGGCATGATGGCCATTCAGAATTATTTAAGCGCTGCCATGCTATGACTGGTCAAGTAGCAGTTATGATTCGCCAAGTACCAGAAAAACGTGAAGCAAATTCTCGAGTTCCTGGCCAAGATGATAATCCATTTGATATTGAAACAGTCAAAGAAAATATTATTGCTGGTCTTGCGCAAGAAGGGTTTACAATTGATGAAGACTATGTTATAATGGTAGTTCCAAATTTAGTTGACATTAGTTATGGTCGTGGTGTTGGCTACACATTTACAGAGCACGATCTTGGTAAAGCGATTCACGACATCTCTGCTACCAAGATTCGAGAACAAATGAGAGACGAAGGTAAACTTGCAGACAAATCTTGAACAGACAATCCTACGTAATCTTTTAACAGACGAGCAATACATGCGTAAAGTATTGCCTTTTATTAAACCAGATTATTTTGAAGGTGTCTATCGTATATTATTTAAAGAAGCTGGTAAGTTTGTTGGTAAATACAATAAATTACCAACAGCTGAATCTTTTAAAATTGAATTAGATCAGACTGATCGATTAACTGGTGAACAATATACCATGGCAGTTGATATTCTGCCTAATTTATTTTCACAAGAAAAAATCGATGATCAATGGTTACTTGATACTACAGAAAAATGGTGTCAAGATCGTGCAATCTATAATGCAGTAATGGAATCAATTACAATTATAGATGGTAAGCATGAATCATTAACGAAAGGTGCTTTACCTGATTTGCTTAGTAAAGCTCTTGGTGTTGCATTTGATACTAACGTTGGCCACGATTATGTAGAGAATGCAGAACAACGATTTGATTTTTACCATAAAGAAGAAGATAGGATTCCATTTGATCTTGAATATTTCAACAAAATTACAAAAGGTGGTGTACCGAGTAAGACACTTAACATTGCTCTCGCAGGTACTGGCGTTGGCAAGTCTTTATTCATGTGTCATGTTGCTAGTGGTGCTCTTGTAGAAGGTCGCAATGTTCTATACATTACAATGGAAATGGCTGAAGAACGTATCGCTGAACGTATTGATGCTAATCTATTGAATACACCTATTGATCAATTGCCTAATTTATCGAAAGATATGTTTACAACAAAAGTTCAAGATCTTGCTCGTAAGACTACAGGCAAATTGATTGTAAAAGAATATCCTACTGGTTCTGCACACTCTGGTCATTTTCGTGCATTATTGAATGAACTTAAACTAAAAAAAGAATTTGTTCCTAATATTATTTTTATTGATTATCTTAATATCTGTGCGTCATCTCGTATGAAGGCTATGGGAGGATCTATCAATTCATATACTTACATTAAGGCAATTGCTGAAGAGTTACGCGGTCTTGCAGTCGAGTTCGACGTACCGATCTTCTCTGCAACGCAAACGACTCGTAGTGGTTATGGTAACTCAGATGTTGGGCTTGAAGATACGTCTGAGTCTTTTGGATTACCCGCTACAGCAGATCTAATGTTTGCTCTTATCTCAACCGAAGAGCTAGAGAAACAAGGTCAAATGATGGTTAAGCAATTAAAGAATCGTTATAATGATCCTACAGCATATAAAAGATTTGTGATTGGTGTAGATAGATCAAAGATGCGGCTATTTGATGTTGATGAAAATGAACAAACATTGACTGATGACACTCCTGTTTTTGACAAGACAACAGCTCATGAGAATATGTCAAAGTTTAAGGATTTTAAACTCTAATGAAAGGTATTCAGTTTAGTGGAGGAATGGATTCGACCATTATGGCATATGAACTATTTGCCACAACTGAAGATAGTTATATTATTTACACACTTGAAAATGGATATTGGCCTCCTCTATGGTCTCCATATAATGTAAATTTTATTATTAATAAATGGTTTAATCAATATAAAGATAGAATTATCAAACATGTTCCTGTAGTTTCGTTTGCAAGTTTAAAAGATTTAGGTGAAGCCGAATATAGATTATGGGCTAAATTTATACATGAGCATAAATTAACAGATTTATTTTGTGGTACTACAAAGGTATATTCTGAATGTATAGATCATAGTTTAAATTATCCTTCCGGTAGATGGAAATTTGATCAAATACAATTTGGAAATTGTACTATTCATCAACCGTATTATAATTTATATAGACATGATATTGTTAATAAGTACTTAGAATATGACATATTAGAAATGATATTTGATACTCAATCTTGTTCTAAAATTACAGATGGTGCACCGTGTAATAAAATAAGTTGCGAGCAATGTAGCGACAGATATGAAGGATTAAAACGAGCATTTACTAATACAAAATACGAATATATAATAGAGCAAGACATAAATCGCAAATTGGAAGATGTAGAATGGACAAAATGTTAGGTACCACTGGAAGAGAAAAGTTTCCAGACTATGAACAATCAAGACGTAGTGTTGTTGATCGTTTAATCAAAGAAAATAATCTAGAATTTGGTGCCGAACTTGGCGTTCAATCAGGATATTTATTTTTTCATCTTTTAGATACACATCCTAATCTAATTCTTTTTGGCGTTGATTCATGGATTGGTACTAATCAAGAAGCATATGCTAAAATGAAAAAAGAAGTAAATGAAAAAGTAGTTGATTATAAAAATGGTATGATTATGAACATGACTACAAATGAAGCTGCAGCAAAAACACCAGATGAATCTCTTGATTTTGTTTTTATTGATGCTGATCATTCATATCCTGCATGTAAAATTGATATGGAAAAATGGATGTCAAAAGTAAAAGTTGGTGGATATATCATTGGCCACGACTGTGAAGTATCATCAGTAAAAAGAGCTATTGAAGAAGTATTTGGAAAAAATTATCAGAAGGATGTTGATCAAGTATGGTACGTACAGAAAAAAATGTCACAATAGAAATAAGCACATATCGGGGTGATAAAGAATATAGTCATCGTAAAGCATGTGTAATGAAAAATTCTAATGGATATTACGTTGATATGTGGGATCACGATCAACTTATTGAATCACGAACACTATATAAACATAGTGAAATATATGCAGAAAATGCTGCAGAAAATTATGTATTAGGAATTATGGATTAATGACAGCAAGACTTATTAGTTATTCAAAACCACCGGAGGATTTATATGTCGGTAACGATATCCAAGAACTCATTGCGTATACAGCCCGTGTCTCGAATCCCTCGAACCAAGATAACACCGAAACCTCAGAAAAATTATTACGATATCTCATTAGAGAAAAACACTGGTCGCCATTTGAAATGGTTAGCGCTTGCATAGAAGTCACAACTACTCGTGATATTGCAAGACAACTATTGCGACATAGATCATTCTCTTTTCAAGAGTTTAGTCAAAGATATGCAGATCCAACTCAAGATCTACAATTCAAATTTAAAGATGCCAGATTGCAAGATACTAAAAATCGTCAAAATAGTCTTGAATTGGCTGATATGATGGATAGTGATCAAAGAGTTAATTTAGAACTAGACTGGTACAAAAAACAAGCGGAGGTAGTTAATGAAGCAAAAAAATCCTACGAATGGGCCATCGAAAATGGCATTGCTAAAGAACAAGCTCGCGCGGTTCTTCCGGAAGGTATTATGGAATCGAGGCTCTACGTCAATGGGACCATTAGGTCCTGGATCCATTATGTCGGATTACGTACTGGGCACGGAACGCAAAAAGAACACATCAAACTCGCAGAAGAATGCGCGCAAGCGCTAGAACCTATCTTTCCAATGATTAAAGAATTTTGTAATTAATAAAAAAAAATTCATTTAAACGCGTTTTTACTATGTACAATCCTCTTTTTTTATGGTATAATGGATCTATAAAATGAAGAAAGCTGAGGAGCTACACAATGAAATTTACAGTACATCAAATTCGTAAAGATCGTAAAGCTGAAAAAGAAGCAATTGATGCAAGATTTTTTGGTAAAGTTGCTAGTCTATTCTTTCTAACAGCATACGAAGAAGTATGTGTGATTGAAGCAGAAACTCTTGACGAAGTATTTGAGATTGGTAACATTGGTCCTGAGGATAAGATCGAGCGTCTTAATCGCATGCATTCTATCTCAGTCGGTGATGTTATTAGTAACGAATATCACGAGTGCTTTACAGTTGAAAGCTTTGGGTTTGGTAAAGTAGGTCAAGCATAATGAAGACTTATTTTTTAGGAGCATGTGCGATTGCATTTCTCGGTGGTTTAATCACTGGGAAATCTGCATTTGGTGCCACAGCAGAAGCCGGAGTATTACATTCTGCGCAATCTGAACAACAGTGTTTAGCAGACAACATTTATTGGGAAGCTCGTAATCAAACAGGAAAAGGAATGATCGGTGTCGCCTTTGTCACTCGTAATCGTGTTAACGATAGTCGTTTTCCTCACTCATATTGTGAGGTTATTAAACAAGGACCTGAAAGACCATCTTGGAAAGATAAAAACAATATGGTCCCATTGCGCCATCGCTGTCAATTTAGTTGGTATTGTGACGGTAAGTCTGACAATATTCCTCTTGCTGATAATGACATCTATGAGTTTGCTCGTTCCATCGCTTTTAAAATCTATAATGGACATCTTACAGACTTCACCAATGGCGCTACTCATTATCATGCCGACTACGTAAGACCAGAATGGGCATCGACAAAAACACAAACAATAAAAATTGATCAACATATATTTTATAGATGGGAAAAATAATGAGACCAATACAAATCGTATATTATGGAATGATACTTGGATTATTCTTTGCAATAATTGATTATTACTTTATTGGAGTATATTATAATGGATAATAGTATTAATTTTAAATTCAATGAAGATGAATATATTGACGAAATTGCTGACTATATTATGTCAACATACAATGCTCATTATTCTAAGAAGAAATTTCAGGCATCAGAATTTATCTATGACGCTGGTCATGGTACTGGTTTTAATATGGGCAATGTAATGAAATATGCTCAGAGATATGGCAATAAAGGTACAGATGAAGATGCACGAAAAGATTTAATGAAAGTTATTCACTATGCTATTTTACAATTGCATGTGCACGATTCTACCAAGGAGCAGTGAGCTGCCCCTTCACTACACTTTTGCATCTCCATTCAATAGGTTTATAACCTTGCATATGGCGATGCACGTCCTCAGACATTTCTAATGCTCTCACCTGACATTGCTCATATGATTTATATGGGCCACGTTGATCTTCGAGGACTTTACAATAATTTGGATCCCATACATGGCATGCCATTACTAGCGCAATGAACATAAAGCATATCTTTCTTTAACACTTGCTGTTTTTCTTTCAAGTGGCGTTTCTTTATATGGTATGTCAAAGTTTTCAATCATCTCATAAGCATACGCGCCATAAAATATTAGCGTTATAAGATAAAAGATAACTATCCAAAATAAGTATATCAAATTGGTGGCCTTCCAGGATCTGCAGATGCTGCAGAATATAAAACCCATATAAATGCGCCAAGTGCACCTAAAGAACAAACCCCAATAATCAAAACCATTTTTACAGTTTCAAGAAATTCTGCTTGTTCTTTTTGTTTTTGTCTTCTAGCTGCTAATGCAGCTTCTTTTGCTTCTTGAATGCGTTTAGCCCGTTCATCTACAATAGATTGCCATGTATCTGGACCAAAGCGCATGTTAATCATATTTTTCATCTCTTGCATTTTTTCGGCTGCAAGTTTGGCGTCGATAATTTCTTGTGCTACATTTTTAATTCCAAATTGGTCGCCAATACCCATCTTAGATTTTTTTGATCTTTCAGCCTGTACTTCATCGTGTCCACGAAATAGTCCATCAACAGCACCAGCTATCTCACCAATGTCTTTTGCTGTATCAATATTAGATTTAATAAAATCTACACTAGCTTTTAGTAGGGATATTCCCGCAAGGGTTTCCGCAATCATCTCGATTTATCCTTTAGTAAAAAGTTACTGGATAAATGTATGTCACATTAAAATAAAGTATGTCGCTCCGTATGTATTTATATGTACAACGTCTTAAATTTATGTTATAATAATATATAAATAAAAATGATTCAGTGAAACTGGTTGGATGTAGGCTGGACGTGGGGGCAGTACCCACCGCCTCCACCATAAGGAGTCTTATAATGGATGAAGTATTATTGTGGCAGTTTAGACAAAAATGTGTAGAATATATTTGCATCAATAACTATTCAATATATCACGCGAGACTCATTATGATGGGGGCGAAATAGGATCGACAGATACATGAAGGCAGTGGAGAATCACAAAAGTAAATGCAAACGATAACTTTGCTCCTGAGATGCGCCTAGCGGCATAGTCTCTGGGCTGGCAACTTGCCTCGAAACAGAAAAGTTGCAACTTAAAAAGGTGATGTTATGGAAACAATTTGGCATATATTACTCACAGTCTGTCTAAGCGGTAACTGTATAGAACAAGACGTACAGTGGTTTGATAATGAAGATAAATGTCTGACCATGCTTAAAGAATATGTTGATATTCCGCCTGATGGTGGTTGGGATACAGTAACATATGTTTGTAAACCAAAAGGAAGTATGGGTGCCTAATGGCAGAAGAAAAAAAATCTGGTGTTGTAGTAAAACAAGACCACAATGAATTCGAGTTAATGTTAAGATTTTTGGGTAATGAACTTATTGCAATCAAATTGGCAGCAACAAATTTCAACGGTAAGTTGATTATGTGGAGTATTATCCTCATGATCTTTACGTTTATGATAATGGAGGTATTCGGTCTTAGCGCCATGTTAGGATTCGGCGATAGCATGTAATGAGTAAATTCGGTAGACAATTATTAGCAGGATGGATTTTTTCTATTGGCGTTATAGTGTTTTGCAACGTTGCTTTTGCTGCACCAGTATGGGCAGAGAAACCAATTCAATGTGCTTCTCCAGCAGAAGTTTTTGATAGACTCGATGGCGATGGTTTATTGCCATTATTTTCTTCTATGGGAAATGCTAGAGTAGAAAATGACATCTACACTAAAATGTATGCTATGTTGTATAACGCCGATAATGGCAAATGGGCATTTATAGAATTTTTTGATAATGAAACTACGTGTATTATAGTAGTTGGCGAAGGTGTAGATTTTAATGTAAATAAATAAAAGTGAAAAAAAATTCATTTTAATGTGATTTTAGCATGTACAAACGCTCCATTCTATGGTATAATATATCTATAAAATGAAAGAAGGAGCTAAGTATGACTAAACCAATCTCAAATGCAGCTTATAAGCGTATGATCAATACTCTTACACCTGACAGACAGCGTGATAGTGTTGAGCGCATGCTTCGTGTCCTTCCAGTTTGGTTGATGGAAGAAGTAGCACGCCCAATGCCAAACGAAAAAGTCATCAAACGCCTTGAGTCTCGCCTTAAGCAGGCTCGGTTGATGATGTCTTCTATCATTGCAAATGGGAGAGTTGTATAATGGCTAAGTATGAATGGATTGCTGGAGTTTTATTTGTTATCGTTGTTGCAGCATTACCAATTTTGATGGTGCTATAATGAAAAATCCAATTGCAAAATATCTCATGTGTGCATATGCTTATTATGTTGAAGATGATCCATTAATCTCTGATGCAGAGTTTGATGAGTTGGCTAAATTTATCCATAAAAATTGGGACGCTATTGATCATCCACATAAGCATCTAATCATACCAAACGATCTTTTAGCAGGTACTTATCTTGGCGAATATCCGTCAATGATACCTGGCGCTGTAAAGAGTTACAGAAAAATAAATTCACTTTAAATGAAAATAAGCATGTACAACTGTGAATTTGTATGGTATAATATATAAGTAAAATTGAAATGGAGAATATATAATGGCACATATGGTAGAAACAATGGCGTACGCAGGTCAAGTTCCATGGCATGGTCTTGGTGTTCCAGTATCAAACGATCTGACACCAGCACAAATGATGGAAAAAGCTGGACTTAATTGGAATGTACGCGAAGTTGAATCATATATTGAATTCGATGGTCGTAAGATGCCAACTGGGCAAAAGTCTTTAGTGCGCAACACTGACGGTCGTATTCTAACAAACGTTGGTGAAAATTGGAATCCAGTTCAGAACGAAACTGCATTTGAATTTTTCCATGAGTATGTTATGGCAGGTGATATGGAAATGCACACTGCTGGATCATTAAAAGATGGTCAAATGGTATGGGCTTTGGCAAAAGTCAAAGATTCGTTTGAAATTTTGGGTGGAGATCGTGTTGATTCATATCTTCTCTTCTCAAATCCACATCAATATGGAAAAGCAATTGATGTGCGCTTTACACCTATTCGCGTAGTGTGTAATAATACTCTTTCACTATCACTCGATTCAAAAACAGATAATGCTGTTCGTCTTGGACATCGCACTGAGTTTGATCCATCAACTGTGAAAGAAGCTCTTGGTATTGCATCTGAAAAGATGTCATCATATAACGAGATGGCTCAATATCTTTCAACTAAAAGATTTACACAAGATTCTTATATTGAATATTTGAATCAAGTATTTCCACGTACAGCTGATAAGCGTGTACAAGGAAAAGGTCTTTCTGTTGATACACTTTCACGCAATGCTAAATTATCATACGAAGCTCTTGACACACAGCCAGGTGCGGAATATGGTGAAGGATCTTGGTGGCAAGCATTTAATTCTGTCACTTACATTACTGATCACGTACAAGGTCGTAACGAAGACAATCGACTTTATTCATCTTGGTTCGGTGGAAATCAACTTCGTAAGAAGGATGCATTGAAATCGGCTCTTGAATTTGCAGACGCAGCCTAGGAGGGCTATATATTATGAATACAAATAAAACAATTCGTGACTGGGTTATTAACAATCCTAATAGAAGGTTTTCAGCTAAAGAAGTTCAACAAGAACTTGGCATTTATCAAGGTACTCAAGTAAGTAATGAGCTCGGTGCATGTACTGGTAAACGAGCAAGTTATATGAAACGAGCTGGTTTAAAACTTGAAGTCGTTGATAAGGGTGCATCTGGAGCATACATTTATTGTGCTACTCCAATTGCGGGTAAAAAGATTGCTGTTCCAATGACTGGTACTATTGCAACAGTACAAATTAATTTAAGTGATCCAAATATCCTTACGAGCGCTTTGGCCACTGAAATTGCTCGGAGACTTAATGTATCGAGTTAAAGGTTACTTTAAGCATCATATTGTTGTCAGGTATTTTCTTGACCAATATGATGCTATTGAATTTAAAGACGTAGTTGATGCTCACTATCCGCTACGAGTTACATATGAAAAAGGAGTTTATCCAGTGAGGACATTTATTGTTAATGGTTGGAATGCTGTGATGGATGATAGACGAAATCCACTCAGCAATATTCCTCATTTAGGTACAAGACATATGGTCATGCAAGTTCTAGCATGGATGTGGTGTATTGTATTCGCATTTATAGTTGGCAGCTGGACAGCATTTGGTGTAAGCGCAGTACTTCATATTGTGTTACTCGCTGCAATTGTAATTACTGTAGGAACATTTGAAACAGCTCGTAGATCTCCGCAATATTTTGGGGGACTAGGACGAGGTAATGGTGGAGAACACGAATGAGTGTAATGAGATCTGTACATAGAGATGCTAAGGCTATTAGCATGGGAAAAGATAAAATTGATTCTGAAATTGAATTTTGGGAAAATAGTAAACGTAAAGTTCGTGCAGTAAAACAAAGACTTGAACGACTTTACACTGCCCGAAATCAAATTGATGAAAATCCAGAATATATTGATACCTTGATGGATGATTTAAAAGGAATCCAAAATGAAAGCACATAAATTAGATATGATTGCAGCATGGGCTAAAGATGCCGGTATTAGCGGTTATGATCATTTAGATCCAAAAAATGTTGAAAGACAACGCCAATATGGTATCAAAAAATGGAATGAACAAAACAGAGATAGAAATGATCAAACCGATAATTCTGGACGACGTTCTACCTAAAGAAATTTACAAAGAAGTAAGTAAAGTTATGATCTCCGAGGAAAGCCCAAACTTTCCTTGGTGGTGGCACCATGGTAACACATCAAAGATTGAATCATTTGATGATAAAATGCGCGATAACCTTATGTTGTGTCATCAGTTCTATATACAAGGTGACGAACCATCACCATTTTTTGGTTTAGTTGGTCAAGTTATTCCTGAAACAGAAAAGAAACTCGAGAAAAAAACTATTGATTTATTTCGTGTTAAAGGAAATTTGACTCTGCCTTCTACGCTACCAGCAGACACATACAATGTTCCACATAAAGATCAAGAAGAAGGATGGATCTCTATACTTTATTATGTGAATGATGCTGACGGTGATACCATTTTCTTTGACGACAATAAAGAAATATTTGCTACAGTAACACCAAAAGCAAATAGAGCAGCGATATTCGATTCAAACATTATGCATTGCACAATGAATAATCAAACTGTTGATAGAAGAATGGTAATAAATTATGTTTTGAGGTGGTGGTAAAACTTAATAAAACTTTAATATTACCATAACGTCTTTAGTAATAAGTATAGATGAAGACTGTTGAGAGTCTTCCTATTAACTTCAAAAAGGGAATCCTTAAATGAAAAAAATCATTCTCGCAGCTGCTCTCGCGGTTGTGGCCTCAAACGCACAAGCACGAGATCAAATCTCTATCGTAGGTTCATCTACGGTATATCCATTTGCAACTACTGTTGCTGAAAAATTTGGTCAATTAAACGCAAACAAAACGCCTGTTATCGAATCTACTGGTTCTGGTGGAGGTATGAAAATATTTTGTAAAGGTGTTGGTGTAAACACACCTGACGTTACAAATTCAAGTCGCGCAATTAAACCAAAAGAAGCAAAAATGTGTGCTGACGCTGGTGTTACTCCAATTGAAAGACTAATTGGTTATGATGGTATTACAATTAGTAGTAGTAAAGCAGGAACACAATATAGCCTGACTAAGAAAGAAATCTTCCTTGCTGTCGCAGCTCAAATTCCAGACGGTAATGGTGGATGGAAGACAAACGATCATGCAAAATGGTCTGACATTAATCCAGATCTTCCAAACAAAAAAATTGACATTATGATTCCTCCAACAACATCTGGTACTCGTGATGCTTTTATAGAATTGATTATGCATGAAGTTTGTAAGAAAATGGGTCTTCCTAAAAAAGGCGCAGATGGTTACAAACAAATGTGTACTGCAGTTCGTACAGATAACCAGCATGTAGTTCAAATGGGTGAGAACGATAATCTTATTATTGAAAAACTTCTTAAAGACGAAGACCGTTTAGGTGTTTTTGGATTTAGTTTTCTAGATCAAAATAGAGACAGAGTTCATGCAGCAACTATTGACGGTGTTCTTCCTGAGTTTGAAACAATTGCTGACGGTTCATATGGTGTAAGTCGTCCATTGTATTACTACATAAAGAAAGAGCATATTGGTATTATTCCAGGTATCGAAGAGTTTGATGCAATGTTCTTAAAATTAAGTGATCCCGATGGTCCACTGGTAGAACAAGGCCTAATTCCTTTATCAAAATAAAAAGCCTACACCCCAGTAGAAAAAGCAGACCTCGGTCTGCTTTTTTTAGGTTTACTTTTATTATAAATAGTGGTATGATATATCTACAATGGAGGGTAGAAGATTGATACGGTTTACAACATTTTTAAACGAGGCAAAAATGGCTACTTATGTGAAAATGACTCCTGCGCAATGGTCAAAACCCAATTCGCAGACAAATGAACCACGATTAGATATATTAAGAAAGATTATTAAGAATGGTGATAAGATCCCATTAAACACTGGCGCTGAGGTGATGATTAATAATACTAATGATAATTTAGCTGCAGTTGATAATTTAGAAAAAACATTAAAGCCAGTAAAATTAGTTAGTAATAGAGGAGAAATATCCTCATCACAAATTGGTAAATCAGCTGCATTTGGTGGAGCACAAAGCGGAGCTGGTGGTGGAACGAAGAATACCGCATTAGCAGAAGGTCTACAAGCGATTTGGATTCATGCTATGCTAGGAAAAAGAATACAACCATTTGAATCTTATTCACAATCAGATTTAAAAACTGCGTATGGTAAAGCAGAAGTAAATATGTTGTCGTTAGATGAGATGCTAGGTATGGATGCATCTTGGCATTGGTCAGCTTATTGGTCTGCAAAACTTCTTATGAATAAAGGATACCTAAAAACTGGTATGACAATTCATAGAGGTGATGATGTAATGAAGGCAATTTATAAATTAAAAGATAATGCCTTTAAAAATTCAGGTATAGTAAAATTAGGTGATGATAAATGGAATCCTGGAGATATTTGGGCTATAGGAGCGAGAGTAAATATTTCAAGTGAATTATCAGATGAAAGTATTCAAAAACTAAATTCAGATCTTGTTGCAGCATTTGACGATAGAAAAATAGTAGGCATATCTCTTAAAAAGATTGTTTCAGAAACTGGTGCCAAACTAAAAGAAGAAAATCGTACAGAAGAAGTTGATGATCATAAATTTACTCGAGCGTCTCTGATGGCATCATTTGCTAAGAAAGGCGAATCATTCTTTCGAAGTAAAATGGGTCTAGTTATTTTTGATACGACAAGTAAAATGGATGTTAGAGCTTCAGCAGCATTTGCATCTCCTAATATGGAGATTACGTTGAAAACTGCAAGAGGTGGTAGAGCCAACTGGGCACAGGTAACTCAATCAGCAAAAAAGAGAATGAATTATACTATGCCATCGAATGCTGAGCTTACACGTATGGCTAAAGATTTAAAAAATAGAGGTGCTAAGTCATCATATGCAAATAATTTTTATCTAATGGCTAAAACCGTACATCCGACTCTTCGTGATAAGAATCAGTTTTTATCAGATATGTCAACTCAAACGGCTATTCAATTGCATAGTAAATTAGCAGCTACACATGTTTGTTCGATGTTAGAAAAAAATAAAAACAATGGCAAAGCGAGTGCCTTTGTTTCTGACTTAGTTAACTTTGCTGGATCTAAAACAGCAGAATCTTCGATCTACGTAAAGGTGTATGAATAATGGAATTTGCTGAATTTATTAAAGAACAAAAAAATACTCATATGACCCATATTGAAGATAAAGTCTTGTATGGTGGAGTAAAAGGTACGCGAGATGCTATATTGGCACTGCGTTCATTAAGAGACATGTTAGGAGGTCAGCATGATGGCAATGTATCTCTCAAGTGGGATGGTGCTCCTGCTGTGTTTGCTGGGATTGATCCTAGCGATGGAAGATTCTTCGTGGCGAAGAAAGGGATCTTTAACAAATCTCCCGAAATATACAAGAACGATGCTGATATTGATGCTGCTACTAGCGGCGATCTCAATACAAAACTTAAGTTGGCTTTACAATATTTACCAGAACTAGGAATAAAAGGAATTATTCAAGGTGATTTTCTCTTTAGTCCAGGCGACGTTAAAAAGACTCGAATCAAAGGGGATCAGTATATCACCTTTCACCCTAATACAATCGTATACGCTATACCTGCAGGCACGGAAATGGCCAACGATGTACAATCGAAAAAGATCGGAGTTGTCTGGCACACGACGTATACGGGCTCGTCATTTGAATCTTTAAAAGCATCATACGGAGTTGATGTATCTAAATTAAGAAATTCAAAAAATGTTTGGTCTCAAGATGCAATGCTCAGAGACATGACTAAATATACATTAACCAAAAAAGATACGGAGGAAGTCAATGCACATCTTAGTAATGCAGGCAAAATCTTTAATCAAATTAGTGGTTCAACGCTTAGGACTCTCGAAAATAACCGCGACCTTGCACAACTCATTGAAACTTTTAATAACAGCTATGTTAGACGCGGTGAAGTGGTTACAAACACAGCTATGCATGTCAATAAACTGGTTACGTGGATTACTGCAAGGTATAAGAAAGAAATAGATAAGCGTTCATCTGATAAGGGCAAAGCAGCTCAACAGAAGAAATTAGATGAAATCCTTTCCTTTTTTTCTACAAAAAACAAAGTTTCTTTGAAAAAAATGTTTGATTTGCAGAAATCTATCGTTCTGGCGAAATTAAAACTTATAAATATACTTAATAAGTTAGGTAGTATTGATACTTTCTTGAAAACAAAAAACGGTTATAAAACAACCGGTCAAGAAGGTTATGTTGCTATTGATACACTTGGTGGTGATGCAGTGAAAATTGTTGATCGTATGGAATTCTCATACGCCAACTTTTCACCGGATATATTAAAGGGATGGGATAAACCAGGAAGGTAAAAGAATGGGAAAACCATTACGTTTCAGAGATATGATTACATCTAAGCCAACTGACGGTGAGGATGATACAACCAACGAAGCTTTAAATATGTCTCAACGCCTAGCGCGTAAGCGACTTATGAGAAAGCTAGCCCCAAAAATTAAAATTGGTCGTGAGCGAGCAAAGCGCCGCATGCCTGATATGGCACGATTTAAAAGACGTTCTCAAAAAGCTGCACGTAATTTCTTCTTGAAGAAACTCTCAAAAGGAGTATCTAAAGGAGAATTACCTATGCAGAAAAGAATGGAACTTGAAAAAAGATTAGAAAAACCTGCAATGAAAAAACGCATTGAAATGCTTTCAAAAAGGTTATTAAAAGATGTCCGTAAAAAAGAAATGGACAGAAGGAAGCAAAAATAGTATGGAATTTTCGTTTAAGAAATTCTTAGTTGAAGAAGAGAAGACAGTTTATTTTACATTTGGTAGAATGAATCCTCCAACTATTGGTCATGAAAAACTTTTAACCACTCTTTCTAGTAAGGCAGGAAAAAACCCATATCGTATTTTTTTATCGCCATCACAAGATAAAGAAAAAAATCCAATAGATTATAAAACTAAAGTAAAGTTTGCTCGTAAAGCATTTCCTAAGCATGCGCGTTCAATTGTTTTATCTCCTACCGCTCGCAACATTATGGAAGTTGCAAGTAAGATTTATGATGAAGGATTTAAGAATGTTGTAATGGTAGTTGGGTCTGATAGAATTAGAGAATTTGAAACCCGCTTAAACGCAGTGAATGGTAAAAAAGGTCGTCATGGTTTCTTCAACTTCCAAAAGATTTCAGTTATCAGTGCAGGTGATAGAGATCCAGATGCTGAAGGCACACAAGGAATGTCTGCATCAAAGATGCGGGCTGCTGTTACAAACAAAGATTTTACTACATTTTCTCAAGGTTTACCTAAAAGTGTTTCTAATCAAGATGCAAAAACTATTTACAATACAGTTCGTAAAGGTATGGGACTGAAAGAACAAACAGAATTTAAGAATCATATTCAATTAAATCCTATTTCTGATATTAGAGAATCATATATTAATGGTGATTTATTTACTGCAGGTGATACAGTTGTTATAAAAGAAACATCTGAAATTGGAAAAATTATTCAGTGTGGTAGTAACTACGTTATTGTTGAAACTAAAAATGGCCAATATCGGAAATGGTTAGAATCAATAGAACTTATTGAAAAAGAAGGCAATCAAAAAGTTGCTCAAGATAAAGATGTTTCAAGTGTAGCTGGTACTCAACCAAAACCATATTATAAAGGTTTAAATAAGAAGACGAAGAAGAGTAGAGCTTCACATTTTAAATCATATGCTAATAAATCTGATGCAGAGAAAAAAGAAGCACCATATAAGAAAGCTCCTGGTGATGCTGCAGCAAAAACTAAGCCAAGCAAATGGACTAAAAAATTTAAAGATATGTATGGCGAAGATGTTGACATGGCTAAAAAGAAAATCGACCGTGAAAAACAAATTGATAAGATTAAACACGATCGTATGTTAGATAGAGCAAGAATTAGAGATACACTTAAAAAAAATAAGGAAACAAAATGATTGGTTTTAACGAATATGCTAAACTATACGAGGCCAGTGGGTTAGTCGATAAAGCTAAAAAATCTGGCGTTTCTGTAGGTACTTTGCAAAAAGTTTATAATCGTGGTGTTGCAGCTTGGAAATCAGGCCATCGCCCAGGTACTAATCCGCAACAATGGGGTCATGCCCGTGTCAATGCATTTATTGTTAAAAAGAAAAAAGGTGGTCTTAACCACGATAAGGATCTAGCGTAATGAAAACATTCGATGAAATTAGAGGAAACAGTCTTACTGAGGCAGCTGCCACAGCAGGCGATCATGAAGATGCTGCTCATGCCCATCAAATGGCAGCCAATAGTGTAAGACAAGATTTAAGAGCTAAAAAAGCTCATATGAGTGCAGCTTCTCATCATATAGATGCAATCAAGCATTTAAATAAAGGCGACAAAGCATCTGCTGCAATGTCACACCGCGCTGCTAAATCTCAATCTAAAATTGCTAGACGCTATGGCAATGCAACCTCTCATTTAGCTCATGCCGATACTCATTCTATTACTCATTCTATTGGTGAAGGTTATGCATCAGCCGCTCAGCGTAAAGCGATTTGGGCAAATAAAGCTGATGGCGGTAAAGGCCATCCAGACAATAAGAAAGAAGCAAAGTCTGCAGATGTAAAACCTGAAAAATATACAGATGCAAATGGCAAAACAAAAATGAGAATGGTTCCAGTTCAAAGAGAAGACTCTGATGCAGTAAAAGCATTCCTCGCTAAAGGCGGTAAAATTAAAAAACTACCACCAGCAAAAGCTCAAGGTTATCATGGTAAAGATGATCCAGGCGCAGATGTTCATGGTTTGATTAGTAAGCCTGATACCAAAGATATGGGTACTCGTAAGAAGGTCAAATCAATGGAAGCTACTCAGGTTGATGAGATCTCTAAAGATACTAAAAAAAGTTACATCAAAAAAGCAGTTGGTGATATCGATAATCGCTCCTTTGCACAAGGATTAAGAGATAAAAATCCAACCTATACAAGTGCTGATAGCAAAAACAATAGGAAGATTGCAAATCGTCGCAAAGGTATTGATAGAGCGTTAGAAGCTAACGAAACAGATCCGCCGTTTGATAACGCAAAGAAAATATCTACAACTCCAACTAAAGATCAGTTTGGTAATGTGATTAAGAATCGTGCTAGAAGTCTAGCAAGAGCTGCGGCTAAAAAGGCTGGTGGTGATATGGGTGATAAGCAGAAAAAAGAATCTGTGAATGAACTCGATCAAAAAACTATGAATAGCTATCACGCTAAAGCTCAAAGAAGCAAAGACAGAGCCACCAATTCTGCAGTTGCAACTATTTTGAGAAAGGGTGATCATTCGAAAGATCTTCAGACCCGCAATAAACGTGAAAAAGGTATGGCACTTGCCAAGACAAGAACACTTAAAAGCATCCGTGGAGATAAGTAATGAAATCGTTTAAGTCTTTTTACGAAGCTATGACATTTAAAGTAGAGGTTGAAGGTTTACCTGCAATGTATGTAGATGGTAATTCACCCGGTGAAGTCAAAAATCATCTTCGTAAATTGGTTAAACAACCATCATTAATTAAATCTGTAAAAAGACAAACGAAACATGATGTAAAAAAGATGTATCGTGATAAAGCCCAAGGCAAATCTGTTGAAGAAGGTTCTGGAGATGTTGATTATGGTTCTGATGAATCAATTAAAATTATGAAAAAGAAAACACCTGGTGAAGCTAAAGAAGGTAATGGTCTATGGGCTAACATGTGGGCCAAGCGTCGGCGCGGTGAGCGTATGCGTAAAAAGGGTGAGAAAGGTGCACCAACTCCAGCAGCTATTAAGAGTGCACAAAAGGAAGATGTAAATGAGAAACTTACTATAGGTAAGATTCGTAGAGCAGCGTATAAAACCGGTAAAGCTTTAGGTGATGTACAAGCAGTAAAAAAGAATAAGGTTGCTCGCCGTGTTAAGAATCGTATTGTTGGAAAACTCGCAGCAAAAGCATTAAGTGGATTGTTTAAGTAATGGAAAAGTTTAAAACGTTTTTAGAAAAAAAATACGGCGATTCAAAAGGGCATTTTATTCCAACATCGAAAGGTGCTGGTATGACACAAAAAGGTGTCGACGCTGTAAATAGAAAAACTGGTGGTAACTTAAAAACTGCAGTTACTGGTAAAGTAAAACGTGGATCTAAAGATGCAAAGAGACGTAAATCATTTTGTGCAAGGTCACGCAGTTGGACTGGTGAGCGCGGTAAAGCAGCACGTAGAAGATGGAATTGTTAAATAAATGGCAAAGATAAATGACAGCACAGAAGTAGCATTACCGCTACGCAATATGATTA
>ERZ891134.99-NODE-99-length-72946-cov-24.071435_pt1 | contig 72946 bp, 68 predicted proteins | sample MGYA00520888_ERZ891134 | MGnify/ENA primary metagenome ERZ891134 (study PRJEB32303, sample SAMEA104408692) | aquatic metagenome | biome: Brackish water; feature: Coastal; material: water | place: Baltic Sea | collected 2014-10-23 | depth 10 m ... | reverse complement strand
TTAAAACGACACTGGAGGTTGAGAACTCTGGGGTGTTGGATCCTGATCGTTCGCCTCCTCTTTAATCGTGAGCTGGGAACGCACCTTGTTGCCTGGTGCTGAGAACGTCAATGTCCCCTCGTCTCCCACAGATCCACTCAGCGTTTGGGCTTCGGTGATTTGGTTGTTGCTCTCACGTTCCACACGAACCCCTCCTGACGCCAACACTTCGTCCGTTTGCCAATTCCAGCGGCATTGGCGAGCTTCCAAGCGTTCGCCTGGTTGTTGGATGCGACAGCCTTCGGGGATGACAACGGAGGATTGATCAAGTTCAGCTCGGAACCGTTCACCGTTGATCTGGGTTTGATTGATCAAACCTTCAAAGGGGTCGTTGCTGCTCAGGGTTTGTTTTCGGAAATTCCAGCTGGTGTCTTTGGCGCGTAGAAGGCCTTTATTTTTTGGCATGGTCACAATCACAGGAGATTTCACCGTGATCACACCTCTCTGAGTGTTGCCGATCAATTCCCGCCCTTCAAGTTGTTCGAGAACAACGCCCTCTTGATCACGGCGTTGCCCCAGAACTGGTCCATCAGCCTTGAGGGCGCCATTATCTAGGTTCCAAAATGCCTTGCCTGTGCGGACCGCCGTATCCGGTTTGACAGTGAGCGCGAGCTTGTCTTGCCAGCGATTCAGTTGAACAGGACCGCTGAGTGTGAGCTCATTGGTGTCTTGCTGCAGGATGGCAACGGTTGCTGTAATTCGCGATCGTTCATCAAAAGCCCTTGGCTGTTGTTCCATCACAAGGCGAGAAAGTTGTGGCTGCCAACGCAATCTTTCGCCCTTAATTAATATTTTTTGGCCATTAACTTGCTGAAGCTGAACATCGCCTTCGAGCATGATTTGTTGTCCGTCGTTGATGACGATTGCGAAATCAGCTCTGATTTTGAAAGATGGTTTGTTTTTGCTGTAGAGAACTCCTACGGGTCGTTTCGCCCTTACTAATCTGCGAGAGAGTTCATAGCGAGCTTCAGGGCTCGAGAGTTTCCAGTCGACATCTCCACTCGATTTTTTCTGTTCAAGCTCTAGCTTGCGAAAGACAAATGGCGGCGGTGCCACTGCTTGTGAACGGTTCCCTGTTGAGGAGGCGCAGCCCTGTACAAGCGCACTGAGTATTACTGGAGAGATCCAGATGGTGCATTTCAGCAAGCTGCCGAAGTGAAAGCGCTGAGCGAAGGTCACAGCGCTTCTTCGAGTTCCAGTCGTTGCATGACCGGCTGAGGCTGGGGGAGGGGATGGCCTGATTCGAGGCCTCCCCATACCAGTTGTCCAGACCAGTTGTCTACATCTGAGGATTGGTTGAGCTGGGCCAAAATCCGCTCGCTTAAATCGGGAACGAGGGGTTGCAGGAGCCAACCCACCAGTCGAGCGCTTTCAAGGACTCCATAGAGATCCAAAGCAACTTCGGCGTCTTGACCACCCTTCTTCATTTTGCTCCAAGGCGCTTGGTCGTTGAGGTATCCGTTCGCTTGAATGGCAAGCTGAAGAATGGCCTCAGCTGCTTTCTGAAAGGCCATGGAGGGCATGGACTCGCGGACAGTTGCGATGGCTGTTTCGGCTGCTTGACGTAACGCATGGTGATCGCTGTCTTTGGACTCAACGATGGGTGTGGACTCGTTGAACCATTTGCGAGACATCGAAGAGGTTCGATTTAGTAAATTGCCGATGGTGTTGGCGAGGTCATTGTTGACGAGATCAACAAAACGCTGTTGTTGGAAATCACCATCATCTCCAAATTGAATATCGCGCAAGAGATACCAGCGCACGGCATCGGTGCCGCAACGATCCAAGAGCACGTCTGGATCAAGAACATTGCCAATCGACTTGCCCATTTTTTGCCCCTCTCTGGTTAAAAAGCCATGTCCGAATACTTTTTTGGGTAGAGGTAAACCTGCTGACATCAACATTGCTGGCCAATACACAGCATGGAAACGCAGGATGTCTTTGCCAATCACATGTTGATCTGCAGGCCAGCCAACAGCGTTTAGGCGTTCAAGGTCAATACTCCCACCGTCATCTAATAGAGCTGTGAGGTAGCCAAGTAAGGCATCAAACCAAACATAAAAGGTGTGGCCTTGATGTCCTGGTACAGGTAATCCCCAGTCCACATTGACCCTTGAAATGGAAAAGTCGCGCAATCCTCCCGCTACGAAATTCTGAATTTCTTTGCGCCGACTTGCTGGTGCAATGAAATCAGACTGGTTGAGAAGAGCTTCAATTTTGTCCTGGAAGTGCGATAAACAAAAGAACAGGTTCTCCTCATCTCTCCATTCCAATGGTTTCTGGTGGATGGAACAGGTTGGGTTGATTGCTTCGGCAGGATCATCTTTGAACTCCTCGCAGCCGACGCAATACCAACCGGTTTGACGGCCGCTACGGATATCTCCAGCCTGTTCACAGCGTTGGAAAAACTGTTGGACGAGAGGTAAATGGCGAGCCGATGTCGTGCGGACAAATCGATCGTGGCTGATGTCCCATTCTTTCCAGGCTTTTTCGTAGCTGGCTGTGACCCGATTGCAGTGATCGATAGGACTGATTCCTTGATCAGCGGCTGTGCGTTGAATCTTTTGACCATGTTCATCCACGCCAGTCACAAAGACCACTTCATGGCCTTCAAGTCTTTGAAAGCGAGCCAGTGCGTCACAGGCAACGGTGGTGTAAGTGCTACCTAGATGTGGTTTGTCGTTGACGTAGTAAAGAGGGGTTGTAAGGGTATAAATCATGGTCGTCCCGGGGTGATCCCCTTCCGGCCTTGGATCCTAACGACCTCCCTTCGTTTCGTCATGCCACTTCTCAACGTTGCGTCTGTCGATGAGGCCAGGTCAACTTGGCTGGCAGCGTTGCACCAGTTGGCCCTTGTTGATGGAGACTTCGATCCTGAGGAACAGCGGCTGCTGGCCGAGCAGCTCAATGAAGACTGTCCACTTCAAGGTTTTGATTGGAACCACTGCCGTGCTCCCGATTGTTCTGACATCAACCGTCTGTTCTCTTCAGACCCCAATCGTGCGGAGCAATTCCTGAGGTCAGCGGTCGTGGTTGCTTTAGCGGATGGTCATCTCAGCCAATCTGAACTTGATTTACTCCAAACCTGGGCCTCAGCGCTTGGCCTCAACAGTGAACTGATTAACAGCTTGGTTCCCTGCTCTTCACGGGAGCCCCAGCCTTGGAAACCCTTGGATCCCCTGAAGCAATGGCTCGATGATTTGGATCCTCGTGACGAGAGGATTTCGTCCTTCATCGTTCAGCTGATTCCCTCTCAGTGCCCTTTTGAGCGAGACATTATTTTGTTTGGCCGCAAGCTGGTTCATGTCCCAGCGATGTGCAAAATCAATCCCTTGTACGAGCAGCTAGTAGCGCTGCGTTTTCGTTGTCTTGGCCACCTTTCCATGGATGAACAACTGCGGATCAGCTGTCGCGAATCGGCTCAGGTATGACCACGCAAACTTGCCATAGCCCAGTGGTGGTCTGGGGTGGTGGCACGGGCGGTGTTGCCGCCGCCCTTCAGGCTGCTCGATCCGGTGCCAAGACACTTCTGCTCACCCCAGGTCGTTGGCTCGGAGGAATGGTCAGTACAGCGGGAGTGTGTTGTCCTGATGGCAATGAACTCGCCCCTTGGCAGACCGGCTTGTGGGGTGCCTTCCTCAGGGCTCTTTATCAAACCGAGCCAGAAGGCCTCGATCAGAACTGGGTGAGTTGTTTTGGTTATCGGCCAACGACAGCTGAACGGATTCTTCAAAATTGGGTGCAGGCACTCCCGAATCTTGAGTGGTGGGCTAATTGTCAGCTGCTGGATGTGGAACGTTCAGGATCAGCGGTGCAAGCAGTGCTGATCGAACGCGCTGGAGGTGTCCATCGCATTGGTTGCGACGTGGTGATCGATGGCAGTGATCGCGGAGAGTTACTGCCCTTGGTTCAGGCACCCTTTCGTTTGGGTTGGGAGGCTCAGGAGCTGTGGGGGGAACCGAGCGCGCCTCAAGCGCATCGTCTTAAAACGGAAGCCTTTTTTCGAGAGCAGCCAGTGCAGTCACCCACCTGGGTGGTGATGGGTCAGTTGCACAGCGATCACCCTTTCGCTGATCCTGCTTCAGAGCGGGAACTCGATGCTCCCCCGGTGTTGTCGGAGCCGTTTGAACAGGCCTGCGCAGCCTTTGGTGTGAATCGCACCATCAGTTACGGGCGCTTGCCTGGGGGATTGGTGATGCTGAACTGGCCCTTGCATGGCAACGACTGGCATCGAGGATTAGATCGAGCTTTCGACCCCAATCCCAAGGTCCAGCAGGAGCTGATGGCTGAAATGCAAGCCCACAGCCTGCATTTTGCCGATGAACTTCAGCGGTGTAGTGCCGGTGGGTTAACGCGGGGCGAGGCGTTCCCCCACGAGTCTGGAAGTCCTGCTCCCTGGTTGGCGGCCATGCCCTATTGGCGTGAGGGGCGCCGGATGGTTGGTCTCAAGACGGTGATCGAACAGGAGCTCCTGCCTCAGACGACCGGGCAATCGATCGCTGCGCTTCCATTCAATGACGCTGGTGCGTTGGACTCGATTGCTGTTGGCAATTACGCCAACGACCATCACTATCCCGGTCCTGATTGGCCGCTTGCCCCCAAAAGCTGTCGCTGGGGTGGCCGTTGGTCCGGGACTCCCTTTTGCATTCCCTATCCAGCACTAGTCAGTGCTGACCTGGAGAACTTGTTGAGCGCTGACAAGGCCTTCAGTACTAGCCATATGGCTAACGGGGCCACAAGGCTTCAACCGCTTATTTTCAATGTGGGGCAGGCTGCTGGAGCAGCCGCGGCCTTGTCGATTCGGCTCCAGCGTCCACTCGCTGCTCTGCCCGTTCGCCTTCTTCAAGAGCTCCTGATCGAGGAGCCCACAGCTCCCTCTGGAATCGTTCCGCTTTGGGACACTCCTTGGCATCATCCGGATTGGCAACACAGACAGCGCGCATGCCTAGATAACCCTGAGCTTCTCGGCGGCGATGGGGCTTGGCTCGGTTCTGATGCGCACTCTGGGATGGCACCTCCTCCCCAGCCTCAACAGGATGTTTGGTCAGGAACGCTGCTGCCTGATGGCCAAGGTGGATACGAATTGGAACTTGTGAGCGGCCGGCGTTGGCCCTTGATCACCCTCGAGCCTGACTTGAGCAGTTGGCTGGCGCATCAGGAACGCCCGAAGGCCGTTGAGTTGCTCGCGGTGGCCAACCCCTGGGGGCCCTGGTTACGGGGCATCAGCCTGCAGGGCTCCAGGGGGATTTAGTGAGCAGAAGCCACCAGCCTGAGTTGATCACGAGCCGAGTCAACATGCTGCACATTGACGAGCAGGCCCTCACCTGGTTCTGAATCTCTTGGACATTCAGCCGCCACATCCATGGCTAGATCGTCAATGCGCACCAGTCCAAGCTGATCCTGAGGACGCAACCAGCGCAAGAACTGAGCAGCCCACTGCTCTTTGTGATGGAGTTCAAACCACACCTGTTGCCAGTGGCGTTGGTCTTCCCTCGAAATACCAATGCCTTCACGCACCGCTGCATCAAAGTCGCTGATGAGCAGTTGCATGGCATCGCGATCCAGGGCTTCCTCGCCATTGAGTTGGGCTTGGAATTGCCGCTGCACAACAAGATCGCCATAGCGGCGAATGGGTGATGTGGCTTGGGCGTAGGAGGCGAGTCCCAAACTGAAGTGGGCCGCAGGTTGCGTTCCCATCAATCCGCGACTGAGACAGCGCTTGATAGCAGCGAATCGAACGGCTCCATCTGGCAGTGCCTCCAATTCGGAGCTGGGGGGGAGGTCAGCGGGGAGCTGGCTGCGGAATGGCAAAGCCAGGTCCTGCACTTCCGCAATTCGGGCTACCACCGCACCAGCCAAAATCATCGCTTCAGCCACCATCTGCCTGGATCTCCCAGGTTCACTGACCTCAAGAGAGGGCTGACCATCTCGACAACGAATCCTGCCTTCTGGCAGATCCATGAGAAGGGCCCCATTGCGAACTCGGCAGTCCCGCCTGCGGCTGAGAAGCGCATCCAATTCTGCTAAATCGGTGTCTTCTGGTGGCGCTAATTCGATCAACTCATCGGCGTCTTCATAGCTGAGTCGATAGGTGGGTTGCACCCAGCTGCGTTGGATTCCGTGATCTCCGAGCTCACCGTCGCTGGTGAGTTCAGCCCAAATGCTCCAGGCAGCCGTTCGCGTGCGTGCTCGCAAACTGAAAGGCCCCGTCGACAAGCAATCTGGAAACATCGGCAGATTGCCTTTCGCTAAGTAGAGGCTGCTTCCGCGCCGCCTGGCTTCGAGGTCGAGAGCTGAGTCTTGATCGATCAGTCGCCCCGGGTCTGCGATGTGAATCCAGAGTCGTTGCGTGCCATCCTCGCGACGCTCCAGCGCGATCCCGTCATCAATATCTCGCGTGTCTTCATCGTCGATCGTGACGCAGCGTTGATCGCAAAGATCGATGCGCTTGGAGTCACCGGGGCGTTCGCTTGTATTGAGCTCCACCAAGCGCTCAGCCTCCTCAAGCAGAGCCGGGCTGAATCCTGATGACCAGGTTGTGCCAGCCATCGATGCGAGTTGATGGGGGTCCCAAAGGCCGAGGTCCACCAAGAGAAGGCGAAGATCTGCCCGGTCTTGATCAAGACGCAGACCCACCAGGCTTTGCTGAACGACCCGGTCAAGTTGGGCGAATTCGAGGGACCCTGAAACCACGTCCATGAGTTGTTCCAACCTGTTGCTAAGCGCTGGTGGAAGGCTTTGCAGATCAAGTTGTTGTCGAGCGCTGAGTAGCTTTTTCCAACGCTGCTCTATCTGCTGTTCAAGAGCTTTGAGCCGCTGTTGTCGGCGTAGCGGTTTGAGTTCGCCAGCCGAGCGAGCCTTGATCTGATCCTGTTTGTAACGGAACCAAAGTTGGGGCCCCATCAAGGCCAACCAACACAGGGCTAATTGGCTCGGGTTGGTCCCTCCACAGACGAGATCACTAAAAAAGTCGATCTCGACCGTCTCGTCTGATTCCAGGAGCAAGAGCCATGCTGCGCCCCAACTGCGACGATCGAGACGGGAAAGATCAAGCTGCTCGGCCTTGAGATGCCATGGAGAAGCCCCCAGTCCATCGGGGAGCTCAGCTCCAGATGGCAGGGGGCAAATGAGATCTAATTGCCGCTGGGGTAATACAACGGATTTGCGATCAAATCCAAGCTTCAAGCGCGCTTTGCTGCCTTGAAGAGATTCGACGACAGCCAGTTGATTCCCCTTCGACTCTTGAACGCCGACAAGATCTCCTGGTTGGAGAGCGGACGAAGCCAGTGGATCAGCCTTCTGGGTTAACGAAGGGAAGCAACGCCACAATGCGTGCACGCTTTACAGCATTGGTCAGGTCGCGCTGCTGCTTGGCAGTCAACCCAGTCAAACGACGAGGAAGGATTTTTCCGCGTTCGGTGATGAATTTCTTGAGCAGATCCACATCTTTGTAATCAATGGGATCTCCAGGTTTGATCGGAGAAAGACGCTTCTTAAAGAAGGAACTAGACATAACTCAGGAAAGCTGTTGAACGATGGACACCTGCAAAATCACTTGATTTCCTTGTGGAGAGTCATTTTGTTGAGCTGGGGACAGAATTTCATGATCTCCAGCCGCTCAGTGGTGTTCCGTCTGTTCTTCTCCGTCGTGTATCTAGACACGCCGGGAGAACGCTTTTCGGAGGCGGAGGCGGACCGGCATTCAGTGCACTCGAGAGTGATCACGATCCGGACGCCCTTGTTTTTAGCCATAAAGGACGTTGCGCCGCAGAAGCGAAGCGTAGTAACAAACAACGACTTTACATCTTCAGCTGACAGCACAAACAGTTTTGATGATTGCGCGGAGCTTCGTAGGATCGATATCCGATTGAAACGTTGACGTGCGGGTCTCCCTTTCCTGGTTGCAGGATCTCGTCCAGGTAAATGAAGCCGCTGATCAACTCGGCGAACGCCTATCCATGGCTGGATTTGAGGTGGAGGAGATCGATGATTTGAGTCGATTCGCCCAAGGTGTTGTGGTGGGCCATGTGTTGGAGCGCGATAAACATCCCAATGCCGACAAACTCAGTGTCTGTGTTGTGGACATAGGGGCGGAGGAGACGGTTCAGATCGTTTGTGGTGCCAGCAATGTGCGGGCAGGCATTCATGTTCCTGTCGCCACCATTGGTGCTGTTCTTCCTGCGGTCAATCTCACGATTAAGGCTGGTGAGCTGCGTGGAGTGGCGAGCCAGGGAATGATTTGTTCGCTCGCAGAGCTCGGGCAACCCACCGACGTTGACGGCATTGCTGTCTTGGACGATCTGCTTGAAAGCCTTCCGGCACCTGGTACGGCAGTGGCGTCTTGCCTTGGGTTGGATGACACTGTTCTGGAATTGGCGATCACCGCGAATCGGCCAGATGGTCTGTCGATGACAGGTATTGCAAGGGAAGTGGCGGCACTGACAGGTGCCGCCCTGCAGTTGCCCAAGCCGGTGGCGCCACAGGCGACAGCTGATTTGAACCCCTCAGCCGACCATGCTGCTGCCATGAAAGAGGGGGGTGTGTACGCCTTGACCGAAGTGAGTGGTCTCGATGGTGGGAAAGATGCTCCTGCCTGGCTCCAACAGAGACTTCTCCGGGCTGGTGTAAAACCCGTTAACGCGATTGTGGACATCACCAATTTGGTGATGTTGGAACAAGGTCAACCTCTCCATGCCTTTGACCTTGATGCCTTGGAACGGTTGTGTGGCCCCGATCTCAAGCCAGCTGATTTTGGACTTAGGCAAGGACTGGCGAAGGAACCCTTTACGGGATTAGATGGCCGCACCATCACGGTTGACGAGCGTGTTCAGTTGGTCACCTGTCGTGATCGACCGGTTGCGATTGCGGGGGTGATCGGCAGTGCTGAGAGCGGAGTAACGGCCACGACCACCAAAATCTGGTTGGAATCAGCCCTGTTCACTCCCGCCTCGATTCGCAGCAGCAGTCGTGCAACAGGGTTGCGCACGGATGCCAGTTCTCGTTACGAAAAGGGGTTACCGCGTCAGATCACCTTGCCTGCAGCGGGTCGTGCACTCGAACTGATGGAACAGCTCCTAGGCGGAGTGGCAGGCCGCAGTTGGCAGTGCTGTGCCGAGGAAGGCCCGGAACCCGTGGTGACCCTTCGCCGTCATGCTCTTCATCAACTTCTTGGTCCTTTGGCTTCTGAAGAAGAAGAGGGATCCGATGTGAGTGATCAACAGGTAGAGGATTGTCTTTCCGCACTCGGCTGCCACCTCAGCTCTACTGAGGATGGCTGGACGGTGGTTGTGCCTCCCTCCCGTCGGATGGATCTTCTTCGCGAGGTGGATCTGATCGAGGAGGTGGCGCGTCTTGTGGGATTCGACTGTTTTGGTGCTCACTTGCCTGACCCCCTGGCTCCCGGTGGTCTTACGGACATGCAGCAGGCGGAGCGTCGGTTGCGTCGCCGCCTTTGCAGTGCAGGGCTTCAAGAGATCACCTGCTTATCGCTTACGGGTGCTGATGCGGATGATCCCAATCGCATTCCAATCAGTAACCCACTGTTGGCGGAAACCAGCCATCTCAGAACCACGCTCTGGCAGGAGCATCTTCAGATTTGCCAACGCAATCTTCAGGCTTCTCAACCCGGTTGTTGGCTGTTCGAAATTGGTCATGTTTTCCATCCCCAGGACAGAGAGATTGTGCAGACAGCACGTCTCGGCGGCGTGATTTGCGGAGAACGGCGTGTTTCACGCTGGGCGACCAGCGGCAAGGCACTCGCTCCGGATTACTTCATGGCTCGCGGAGCACTCGCCACTGTTTTGAACTCCTTGGGTCTTGAAACCCAAGACCGGCCCCTAGCGGATGACCCCCGTCTTCATCCCGGGCGGGCTGCAGCGGTGGTGGTGGAAGGCCGAACCCTTGGTTGCTTTGGTCAGCTCCATCCGGTTTTGTGTGCTCAGTACGAGCTCCCCGACGCCACCTACCTGTTTGATCTTGATCTCCCCCGTCTCCTGGAAGCGGTGACGCGTCGCAATCGCTGGGTGCCTTCCTTCAAAGCGTTCTCGACACTGCCTGCGATGGAGAGGGATCTTGCGATGCTTGTGCCGAAGACATTGCCAGCTGCAGACTTAATGCAAGCCATTCGTAAAGCTGGCAAGCCACTTCTAGAAAGTGTGGAGTTGATCGATCGATTTGAAGGAGGTCAACTTCCTGATGATCAATGCAGCCAAGCCTTTCGACTTCGCTATCGCGGTAAAGACAGCACGCTTACGGATGAGCAACTTCAGCCCGTGCAAGACAAAGTTCGGCAAGCCTTGGTTAAACAATTCAAGGTTGAACTGCGCAGTTGATGCGCTTCATCAGCACCAGACATTCCAGATGGGTTGTCTGGGGAAAAAAGTCCACGGGTTGAATGCGATCAATGGCATAGGGACCGTCTTCTGAGACCAGTCTCTTGAGGTCCCTCGCCAAGGTTGCTGAGTCACAACTCAAGTAGGCCAAGCTCTTGGGCGGGCAATTCAGAATGGCGTCAAGTACATCTGGCGCCAATCCTTTTCGCGGTGGGTCCACCACAAGAGCATCGTGATCCGGAAGGTAATCACTTAGCAGCAAGGCCACATCACCCGCTTCAAAGCTGGCATCGGTGATTCCATTCAAGGCCGCGTTTTGTTGTGCCTGTTGAACAGAAGCGGGATTGATTTCAAGACCAACCACGCTGATGCCTGTTGCAGCGATCGGCAAGCTGATGGTTCCGATGCCGCAATAGGCATCAATTAAGCGTTTGCAGTCCCCACGCTTCAAAAGCCAATCCCGCAACACAATCACGATCTGCTCCGCCCGCGCCGTGTTGATTTGGAAAAAGGTGGTTGTTTTAAGCAGAAGTTGAAGATCGCAGAAGCGTTCGCTGATGCAATCTCGACCCGCGAGGGTGTGGGTGATCGCACCGAGCACGGTGTTGCTCCGGCGCGGCTGCAGGTTCAAGGTCACACCGGCTACTGCAGGCCAACGGCTCATCCACTCCACGGCCAGGTCTTTCACACCGTTGAGTTCGCTGGTTGCACTGACCAGCGTGATCAGCAGTTCCCCGGTTCGCACACCCACGCGCAAACCAAGGTGGCGCAACCCCAGTTCGCCATGCAGGTCAGCATCAGCCGGCCACCCGCTGGCTTCAAGGTCCTGTTTCAGGGGTTTGATGAGGGCATCGATGCGTGGGTCTAAAACAGGACAACGATTGAGGTTCACGATGCGATGGCTTCCGCGTCGGTAGTAACCCAAACGCAGCTGATCGTTTTGTCGAAGCAGAGGAATGAGGGCTCGATTGCGGTAGCCCAAGTGTTCAAGATCGTGATGGATCGGGGCAGGCGACTGGATGTCGATCCCACCGATTCGTTTCAGGGTCTGTTCAAGTCGCGTGCGCTTCCATTCCGACTGAATGCTCTCCTCGAGGTGTTGCAGAGAACAACCCCCACAGTCTTTGGCAAGGATGCACGGAGGTTTTCTCGCGCCTGGAGCGGCAACGAGTGTTTTGAGATGGCGCGCAAACCATTGCGACTTCTTGCGTTGCAGCAATTGCACCTGGGCCTCTTCACCTGGAAGCAACTGGGGAACAATCACCACCCAGCCTTGCCAGCGCGCGAGTCCGAGGCCCTGATGGTTGAGATCGCTCCCCAGAACGGTGATGATTTGACCAGCTACTGGTGGGTCGCTCAAGGACTGGGCCATTGCAAAGGCGTAACACCAATCGCTGCAACTTCATGCGAAGCGATCGATAGCTCTAGACTCATTCAAGCTTGCCAGCTGACATGAGCGTTGTTCGGGATCTGATTCTCAAAGCAGATGACGATCTGCGTTACCCCAGCAGCGGTGAACTGCGATCAATGGTTGATTTTCTCAGCCAGGGTTCGATTCGTTTATCTGTTGTTCGAAGTCTCACAGAGAACGAGAAGAAAATCGTTGATGAATCCGCCAAACAGCTGTTCTCACGAAAACCTGAATACGTTGCTCCAGGAGGCAACGCCTTCGGTCAGAAGCAACGCGCCCAGTGCCTGCGTGATTACAGCTGGTATTTGCGCCTTGTGACCTACGGAGTTCTTGCAGGAAGTACGGAGCTCATCCAACAGATTGGTCTTGTTGGCGCCCGTGAGATGTACAACAGTCTTGGAGTCCCGATGCCTGGGATGGTGGAAGCCATGCGCTGCATGAGAGAGGCTTCCCTGACACTGCTTTCCGAAGATCAGCAAGCCCTCGCAGCTCCATACTTTGATTACCTCATTCAAGGAATGCAAACGTCGACTTAAACGGTCTTGCTTTTCTTCGAGAGCCGCCCGTAGGGGCGGCTTTTTTAATGCCAAAGAGATTCAAAACTGCTTGCAGTAGTCTCACTTGAGACGCTTTATGAGTCCAGTTAAGGGTCTTGGATGAGCCGCATGAGACTCAACTTTGGTTGCTGACAGCGGGCTTGCCTCGCATTGTTGAGGCGGGTTTCTCGTTGCGGATTGCAGCTGTGCTTTGTTTCAGAGCGAAGGGGCTCGTTTGGGGTGATCCCCGAAATTATTGTCTCGTATGTCGTGAATGAGACTTGTACTGAGTCTTGACACAAGACTCGATTGCGATTGTTGTTTCCTTCGTTTGGTGCGGCAAAAGCCTGCAGCGCTGTTGTCTTGCTGCGCAAGGTGGCTTGAGTCATAGGCCTGGCCAGGTCGTCCAATGGTCTTGCGTCACTGTGTCTACAGCAGGTACGCAAGCTTCAAAAATGGGGCTACCACTTGTGTCTTTATTGGCCAAGAATCGCTTGGACATCCGATTGATGGGCTTGGACAGGGTGTAGGCGATCGATTCGTTGCTTCTCGAAGCGCTTTTGATGCTTGGGTCTGGATGATCGATTGATTTTTGTTGGCTCTATGAATGAGGAAACTGGCAAGGCTTGCATTTAAAACAATCGAAAAGTGAGTTCATAACAACAAATCAATCTTCTATCTGGCTTGGGACTTGCTCTGAGACCAGTTATAAGACTCAGCTGAGATTTGTGACCCTTTGTCGTCTTGCATGCGTCTTATTGTGAGTCCTACTCTGATGCATGCTTGAGATTACTGAGACTCTTTGTCTCTATAAAGCTCCCGCAGCATCTGATAAGCCTCATTCAGTCGTCTCATTCCATCCGTAGATCCCCCGGCGTCTGGATGGGCTTCGATCGCTTTTTTCTTGTAAGCGTCTCGGATGGTACGCAGAGTGAGGGAGGCTCCAGCTTGCGTTGGAAGATCTAGCAATCGCAGCGCACCATGCAAGGTCATGGTGGATTCCAAGGTTTCAAAGGACGTCACACGCCGACTTCGTTTGAAGCGGTTCACAAAGCGACGAATCAACGTTGGGATGCGATCTTCCACGTTGCCTGCGGCAAATGGATCTTCGAGAACTGCAGCAGCGACAATCACATGTTCAAATTTTGGAGACTGGACGGACCAATCAGTGCAGACATCCTGCATTGATTGGTTGACCTGGCTCCAGGTGAAGGTGCGCCCCTCGCTTCCGTCCAATTGGGGCCAAATATCTCGGGCCATCCACAACATCACAGCTTCAAGAACCGTTGCCCCTGGCGCTGATCCATACAGGCTGGTCCAGTGATCGATGGCTTTATTGCAGCAAGCGGTTAAGTGATCAAAGCTCACCACTGGTACAAAGGGACTGTCACGTCCTTCTTCTGGTGTTTGAGGCTGTTGAAGGCTGGTTCGGATGGCCTGCGTGCGGCTTCGCACAAATCCAGGTAAGTCAATGCCTCGTTTTTTTGTGTTGATCTCCCTCGGCTGACTGGTGTCGGGGGTGAGCACTGATGTTGTGTCTTGCTCCTTCGGGTCTTGACTACGGCGAACCAAGACGATGGCCCGGTCCTCGTTGTAGGAGGGTTCCGTTGGTCGCTGGTCTCGCTTTAATTCGATGGCATCAGGCGAGGTCGCGACTGATACGTCGTCCGTTGGCTCCTTGTTGGCTCCAGTGCTGAGAAGATCAGCGACACCTGCCTCGAGGTCTGTCTCAAAATCCGTCTCATCAGTCCAGATTTCTTCCAGCAATCGCGTTAAGCAATCTCCTCTGGACCTGATGCACCACTCTCTCTTCAGCTCGTCGATGCGATCAACGAGATGATCAGGAAGTTCAAGTGTGATCCGACGCCCCATTCAGCCTGCCGCGATGATCCGAGTAAAACGATGCGCGCAGCCTATCGACCTTGCAGTCGGCGCAGCCAATCTTGCTGAGCCTTGATGGCATCGCGATAGCGCTGCTCCAATGAATCGTTAACGCGCTGAGGCATGATCATCGCTGCTGGCAACTGATTGGCACCACTTGATGGCGCGGCAATCGTTGAAGGCTGAATTCTTGGGGCTGGTTTCGGAGTGGTCCGAGGTGTGGCTACAGGTCGAGGAGATCTGATGATGGGGTTTGGCTTGTTGTCTTTCGCCTTAGGGGGATTTGGCTGCGCATTGATCGCCGGTGGAGGCGTTGGCGGAACAACCTTGCGTTTTTTCGCTGCTGCTTCAGCTTTTCTTGCTGCTTCCAGTAACTCTTCACGCCGACGAAGCACTGCGAGCTGGGTCACTGGAACCACGCTTAACAAGTGTCCTGGCGTGGCATCAGCTGGATAAACAACGCTGATTGTGACGGGATTGACAGCGTTTGCCTGAACATTGATTTGGCCGAGGGGCAGGCTCTGCCCAGATTTCATCCCAACATGAACTTCTCGATAGCCTTCCTGACTTTTGATTCCGATCGATCCCCGAAAAGCTGTGAAAGGTTTTCGACCGGATGCCACTGGATGGCTTAAAACCAACTCGTGAGCCCCAATGCCAGAGAGATTCAGCTCAACATCAAAGCGCACTCCGTAGGTGCCAACATTATTAAGAGCGGAATCAATCATCCGTGTTGATAATTGATTGACCTGAATATCTCTCGTTCCAAAGTGATGCTTGCGAGTGCTTGTTAAAGGAATGTGTAATGCACTTTGTGAGAGGTCATGATTGATCGAGGCTTTGTATTCGTCACCAAGGGCCACACCAGCCACTCTTGAAAATACTTTTCCGGTACGAATCTCATTGAGACGGTTCAAATAAATGCGCCCCGGTGCCAGTCTATTGCTATCAAGAACAGCAATAAGCTCTTGCTCTTGGTTTGTTTCCTCTGCTGCTACCACAGCAAGTTGGAATGGCCCGTCACTACGACCTCTCAATAGACCGTTCATAATTCCTCTCGCAGGAAGAACTGAACTCACAATCACTTTGCGACTTCGAGCTGGGATCGTTATTTGCCGTGGGAGCTTGCGATCAAGTTCGCCTCTCAACATTTGCACTGCTGTGGCGTCACCTGGGCCCGTATTCCATGGACGACGGCCAAGGGGCTTTACGCCCATCAAACGATTGGACTGATAGGGCGCCTCAAAACTGTTTTTAACAGAGCCTCTTTTGAATTTGAGGGTCACAGGTTTGCTACCTGGGTTGATAGCAATTGCTGCGACTGTTAGCAATCCTCTGGATCGACGACCACCTAATTTACTGCTGTCTTGAGGATAGTATTTATGGTGCATATGCAACCCGAATTCGCCATTAAAAGTGAATTCAGCATTCCTTAATGGCTGGTTGTTTTCAGCGGCGACAGCTGAACCTGGAGCTGTATTGACGAGGATCCCAGGCCCTTTGACAATTTCGGGTTGGTTCGAATGAAGGACTGGAACGTTATTAAAGGTGCCATTGAGAGCACGAGCTCTCTGCCCAGCCATCAAGGGCACGTAAGCATGCGCCTTCTCCACGACACCTAAATCACATGTCGCAATTGCGACGCTGACTAGGACCAGTTTTGATAATCGGTGCGACACGCGAGACTGGTTTTGTTCCATGCGGCTGGATTCTTCCGCAAGTTCCAAACCTAATCGTCTGGTTCAGAAGCGCCAAGTGTGTGTTGGCAGTCTCGATTTCTGGAACAATTCGCCAGGATTACGGAAGATCGTGTGTTTACGCATGTTGCCTCCATTTTTCTGCCAGCCCTCATGTGAGTCCTCCAGTCATTGGCGGAGTCATCACCAACAACGCAAGTTGGAGATGCTCCGTTTCTGGCGCGATGGGCTTGAGCGTCAACTTGCTGCTGTCAACGCGGCGATGACCACACTTGAGGGCCAAATTCAACGCGACCACAGCGACGAATCCTGATCTACCAACTCCTGCCGCAATTGGGCTAGGGCCCGTTTCAGCCTCCGCTGCATTGTCATTGCGCTGACACCCTGCTTTGTCCCAGCAACACGGAGGCTGGCACCTTCGATCACGACCTCAATCAGCGCCTTTTGCTCCGTTGGCGCTAATTGGTGAATGGCTTTCCAGATTCGGCGGGCGCTTTCCTGCATCAGCATCGGCTCCCATCCAGGTTGGTCTGCTGCCACCCTGCTTTCGTCTAGGGGCTCCCACGATTGACGACGGCGATAGGCATGGACCTGAAGTTCCATCTCCGCTGACATCGAAGCTTGTTGCGGTTCTGAAGAGGTGTTTTTAATTGTGTTTTGGGCTTGTTCTTGGAGCCGTCTAGGGAGTCGCACCAGTCCCACGCTGTCTCTGAGGTAATGAAGAATGGCTCCTCTGATGTGAGGCCTTGCAAACACCTCAAATGGTTTGTCTTGACCTTGCTCATAGCCTTCTGCCGCTCGCAATAACCCAAGCCTGCCCACCTGCTTGAGATCATCTCGATCCAGACCTGATCGTCTTGCGTAATGCCCTGCAATCGGATCGACCAGGTTCAGATGATGCTTGATCCGTGCATTTCTGATCGTGTGGTTTTCGTTCATGGTTGTTATCGAAGAAGGGGGTCGGTATCGGACGGTTGTCCTTCTTCAGACAGACAGCTAGGGGGATGACTCCACAACCGTGTTTCCACGGATTTCGAGAACGACTTCACGCAATAAGGCCTCTGGGCCATGAACTTTGAGCCAGTTCCGATCTGCGCTTGCGGTGGCCAATAGGTATCCAGCAAATCCAAGGGCATTGATGCTGAATCCGGCAGCACCTTCTCGACGACGCCTCACCATCGCCATCCATTGCGGTGTCAGCAAAAGGTTGTAGAAAGATTTTGGGCGTTGATCTTGAGAGGGATGTCCGTTGCCTAGTTGTTTAGAAAGTGATAGATAGCAGTCATAAAGGTGTTGTGCTTGTTCATCTTGGTTCTTGCTTGGATTGAATCGCGAGACAACGGAGCAGCTGTTCAACAAGGAATCGTTCGTTGTTTCGATTCTTCTCTGTGAAGCCAATTGTTTTTGAAACCAGAGGTCTCTTGGACAACTAATCTCGTCTTTGTTGCGTGGCAACAGTTGAAGATGTCGATGGGGTTGACTCGCGCCTGCAATAGGTCCGCTGTTGAAAAACCACAGGCCAGATGTGTCTTGATCAACGTGAACTAACGCGGTCCAGTCAGCCAATGTGAGCCAACTATCCTGGGCGGCCCAATCGGAAGTAATCAGAAGCATGTGTCCACGTTGGACCGGATATTTATTCAAAATGACTGCATGACCTGGATCTAAACGTGCCACCTCAAGTTGTGGGTCCCACGGTTGAAATGGATTGGGTTTAGGTCCCTCTCTCTTTAAATGTTTAGGCAAGCGACTTTCGAGAGTTCGCAACTCGAAATTGGATTCTGGATTACCAACAAGACGTTCTAATGAGGTACTAAGAGGAACGAGCGCTCCAGACTTCAGTGCCCTCTCGCTTTGCTCGAGCGCTCGCTTCCAGTAGGTCTCAGTTCCCATTTGTTTTGAGCCTCGCTAGGGAGGCACCCACGTAATAACGACTCAGGATTTCATTGAACTTGAGCCCCTTCATGGCCAGGTTTTGTGCGCCGTGTTGACTCATGCTTGCGCCCAAATGGCTGTGCGCCTCAGCAGCGATTTCACTGGTCGATGCGTACAGCGATTCCACTAATCCTCCTTGAAAACTCAGCACCAAACCCTGGGTCGCTTTTGTTGCGGCTGCCGTGGGTGCGCTTTGACTATTGAGGCCTCCATAGGCTTGCCAACGTGTTGTATCACCAAGATTGAAATCGGAATCTGCAGGACGCACAAGGTGCACGAGGGCATAGGACCGTGCAGCAACAGCTTGTGCCTTTAATGCTTCAGGATTCCAGTGACTCGGCATCTCCGCTCCAACCACAGAGGCTACGTAACGCTCCAAAGAAAGTTGATTAATCGCAATCCAACCATCACCTCTGTTGAGGAAATAAACTGTCCCCGGATAGGAGCGCTCATTCACGACTACGGCCCCATTTTGACCTGAATGGCAGGTCACTAGGTTCGAATGACGATCAGCAAAAAGTTTTTTAAGAGTTCGTTTCTGCACGACTTCACCGTTGCTGAATCGGCACTCGGCTTGCCCTGATAAATCCACGGCACGCGGTGGCGATTGACTCAACAAAGCAACGCGCACAATCGGGTTGCCAGGAGCGCCTAGTGGCCTTGCACTAGGAGTGGGCTGCGCTACTGATTTAGTTGGCGGCCGATGGAGCTCACGTCCATCAGCTGGGGAGTGAACCGTTGCTTGATCTTTTTCGGAGCTCTCAAGCAGCGTTTCAAGGGTATTTTTTTGGGTTCGCTGTTGTTCGAGCGTCCCAAGCGCTTGGACACTCCAGGAGACGACACCGATCATTCCCGCGGTGGCGGTCATGCCCAGCAACAGTGGGGTGAGCTGTCTCACTGTCCCTCGGACAACGCTTTTGATCATGCCTGAAATCAACAGAGTTGCTTGGAATGGCCGTGCATTGGTCGTTGGGCGTGGTGGTCTTGGTACAGCACTTGCCAAGGAGTTGCAACGCCGTCAGCCGGCTCTGGAGGTCATGCTTTGCGGCCGAACCTTGGGTTCAGCCGATGACGAATGTGGAAATTGGCAGGTGGATCTCGAGTCGTCCCAGAGCCTTGCGGTGTTGTCTCAGAGGCTCCTAGAGGATCCACAGCCCCTGCGTTTGGTGATCAATGCCACTGGGCGACTGCATGGAGGCTCCCTCACCCCTGAGAAGCGTCTGCAGCAGGTTTGTGCCGATCATTTGATGGAATCCTTTGCGATCAATGCCGCGGGCCCTCTGCTCTTGGCTAAAGCGATTGAGCCAGCTCTGAACCGTGATCTCCCTTTTCACTTTGCGAGTCTCAGCGCGCGAGTCGGGAGCATCGGCGACAACAGAACAGGGGGCTGGTACGCCTATCGGGGAGCCAAAGCGGCTCAGAACATGTATTTGCGTTCGTTGAGTGTGGAGTGGGCGCGGCGTTTTCCTCTCGCCACAGTCACGATGCTGCATCCAGGCACCACAGATACAGCACTTTCCAAGCCGTTCCAAAATTTTGTTCCGCCGGATCGTCTGTTCAGTCCTCAAAAAGCGGCCGCCCTGTTGCTTGATGTTTTGCTCGAGCAGACAGCAGGCGATAGCGGCCGTTTCCTGGCTTGGGATGGTCAGGAGATTCCTTGGTGAGCGTGCGTTTTGAGGACGTCTAGGGGGATCACCTGCAGCGCTGTGTGTTCGGTTGCTTCGAGTCGAACCGGTGGAGCCATTCCGTCGTCATAGGCCTGCTTCCAGCGTGGGGCACAGACACACCAGTGATCGCCTGGTTTGAGACCAGGGAAGCCAAAGTCGGGCATGGGAGTGCTCAGGTCATTGCCCTGGGCCTTGCTGTAATTCAGAAAGCGTTCAGACATCACGCAACAGACGCTGTGTTGCCCCACGTCGCTGGGATCTGTGCGGCAGTGTCCATCTCGAAACCAACCTGTCATCGGCTCACAACTACAGCCTTCAAGCGCACCACCTAAAACATTCAGATTCCCCTGCCCAACTGGCTTTTGCTCTTGTTGTTGTGACGGCATTCGCTTGCATTTGCTGCCAGGAGTCTGCCGAACGACTGGCACATTCCGAGACGAGATGGTTGACGGATCACGGGGGTTAGGCGTTAAAGGTCGTTCAGTTATGCCTCCTCGATGGATTGGGAGTTCACTGAAGACGCGGCGTTTATCGCCCTCTGCGATGCGTTCCGCGAAAGTGGCGAGTCATCGGCTATTGAGTTCCTTGCCAATGGTGAGGGAGCCTTCCACTTTCAGGATCTTGCGCAGAACGCTGCGGGAGAAGGATTTGATTTGAGCGAGTCCAGCGCGCTGGATGATTTTCAGCAGGACGTGATCGACACGATGGAAAAGCTCTGCCAGGAGTGATCCTGCAGAGCTCACATTGAATCGGTTGTCAGCTGAAGTAAAAGCTGATTTCCTTGTCCTTCAGGCCTTCCCAGCCAGCCTCGATTAATCGGGTGTTCAGGACGTCTTGGCTGAAATGTTTGGCACCGGTGCGAACGATCCGGTTTCTCATCGACTTACGCACTCCACTGCGCTTTCGTTGTGCCTCTTGATCCATGACCTCGCGGTAGAGCGTGAGCATCGCTTCTGGAAGAGGGCTGCCATCGATATCCAATCCAGCCTTAATCGCATTGTCGATGGCGTCGGGGCCGCTGAAGTCCATGGGAGCAAGTGCAGTGCCTCAGAAGTCTGAGGCAACACATTGCTGTGTGGCTTTAAGCGCTGAAGTAGCGAGCGTTGCTGTGCAAAGCAACCAGGGCTGTTGTGCTCTGTTCTGGATGCAGTTGATCGCTTTCATCCATGGTCAAACCAATGCGATCAGCCTGTAGCCATTCCAGTTGTTGACGGGAATCCGCCACGTTGGGACAGGCTGGATAGCCAAAGGAATACCGGCTACCCCTATAGCGCTGGGCAAAAATGTCCCTGAGAGGCATCCCGTCGGGATCGGAGAAGCCGCATTCACGCCGAATCCGGGCGTGGGTCCACTCAGCAAGCGCTTCTGCCATCTGAACGGCTAATCCGTGAAAAAACAGATAGTCGCTGTAGGCATCCTTGCGAAAGAGTTCTTGGCTGAAGCGACTGGCTTCTTCACCCATGGTGACCGCTTGCATCGGCAGTACATCGCAGGGTTGCCCCTCTTTGAGGTCTTGGAAGAAATCGGCGATGCAGTAGCGATTCCCACTGCGTTGACGGGGGACGTCAAAACGACCCAGCTCTGCACCACCCTCCGGGTTAAACACCACCACCGCGTTGCCATCGCGACCGCAAGGGAAATAGCCGTAAGCCACTGCTGGATGGAGGAGTTGGTCGTCTTTGGCCCGCGCCAGCCATTTTTGGAGGATTGGCTCGGCCTTATCCGCGAGATCCTGTTCGTACTCTTCACGGCTTTGGTTTTTGGCTTTGCGCATCTGCCACTGACCAGCGAACAGTGCCTGACGGTCGAGGAACGCAATCACCTCGTCGAGCGGAATCTGATCGTGTCCCTGAAGAACGGAGGCACCAAGGAAGGGAGTGATGACGGCTTTCTCCTCAGGAACGGCATCCGATCGGTGGTAACTGACGGGAAGCTTGAGATCAGGTGTCTCAGTTGGCTCAGAGGAGCTCTCAGGCGCTGCGTCGGCTGACTCTGAGGGTTCTGCGTCCCCACCAATCGAGAGACCATCGGGGGTGCCATCGAGAAAGCCAGCGCGATCATCCCAGCGATCCTTTGCTTTTGCAGTCACTAACGCGTCCATAAAGCGCAGATCTGTGAAAGCGTCTTTGCCGTAAATCACTTTGCCGTCGTACACATCGTTGCAGTCTTTATTCACGAACCTGGGTGTAAGTGCAGCGCCACCAAGGACGACCGGTACGTTGATACCTGCTTCATTAAAAGATTGCAAATTATTTTTCATGAAGGCTGTGGATTTCACTAGAAGTCCACTCATGGCGATGCAATCAGCCTGATGCTCTTCCTGGGCAGTGATGATTGCATTCACATCTTGCTTGATTCCAAGGTTAATAACTTCATAGCCATTATTGGTCAAAATAATGTCTACGAGGTTTTTGCCAATATCATGAACATCACCTTTAACTGTTGCGATTAAAAACTTGGCTTTTGCAGATCGCTCCCCTTCTTCTTTCTCCATAAAGGGTTCTAAAAATGCCACTGCAGATTTCATGGTTTCGGCAGACTGAAGGACGAAAGGAAGTTGCATTTGCCCGGACCCAAACAGTTCTCCAACCACCTTCATTCCGTCAAGCAAATAGGTGTTGACGATTTCTAATGGCGGATAATTTTCTAAGCCCTCTTTGAGAGCGTCCTCCAATCCAATGCGCTCACCATCAATGATGTGTTGTTTCAGCCGCTCTTCGACAGGTAGGTCGCTCAGGGATGGTCCCGATTCACGGGCGGCTTTGGCACTTACACCCTCGAATAACGTTGTTAGAACTGTAAGCGGGTCATAAGTGCAAACATCTCCTTCGAATCCACGACGATCATTGATTAAATCTCGACAAACTTTCTGATGCTCTTCGCTGATTTTCATCAGGGGAAGAATCTTGGCTGGTGACACAATCGCCGCATCCATTCCAGCTTCACAGCAATCATGCAAAAAGACTGAATTCAGCGTAATTCTGGCGGCAGGAGATAAGCCGAAGCTCACATTCGATACGCCAAGGACAACATGAACTTGGGGGAGATCCGTGCGAATCCTGCGAATGGCTTCGATTGTTTCAGCCCCGTTGCGTCGATCTTCTTCGATACCAGTGGAGATCGGTAATGCGAGCGCGTCGTAAAAGATTTCCCGGGCTGGAATTCCATACTCCACAGCATCTCGATAGGCCCTTTTCGCAATCGCAACTTTTTGGTCTGCAGTCCGGGCCATACCGTCTTCGTCGATCGTGCCAATCACCACTCCAGCTCCATAGCGTTTGGCTAGCTCCAACACCTTGAAGAACCGTTCATCACCGTCTTCGTAGTTCGTTGAATTGAGAATGCACTTTCCTCCAGCAACTTTGAGTCCGGCTTCCATCTTTTGCCATTCGGTGGAATCCAGCATCAAAGGAAGATTCACATTGGTGACGACTCGATTCACCAGCTCGCGCATATCTCGCTCACCATCACGACCGACATAATCAACGTTGATATCAAGCACATGAGCATTTTCTTTGACCTGGCCTCTGGCAACGGCGACCAATCCGTCCCAATCCTCTTCATTCAGTAATTCACGTACTTTCTTAGATCCACTGGCATTGAGTCGTTCACCAATGATTAAGAAAGAATTGTCTTGTAGGTAAGGAGTTGCGCCATAAATCGATGAGGCCGCTGCTTCATAACTGAGAGCTTTTCTTTCATGGTGGTGGGTGCGCACTTTTCTTGGTGCGGCATTTAGCTCTGATGAAATTTCAGAAAGAGCTCCAATATGAGCAGGTGTTGTTCCGCAACATCCACCAATCACTTGAACCCCAAGATCTTCCACAAAGTGCATTAATTGCATTTTCAGCTCCACCGGTGTCAGCCGGTAATGCGCCACGCCTCCAACATTTTCTGGTAAGCCTGCGTTGGGGATGCAGCTCACCACAAATGGAGCATTATCTGTCAGATAACGCATGTGCTCTTTCATTTGTTCAGGACCTGTTGCGCAGTTCAGCCCAAGAACATCAATCGGAAAGGGTTCAAGAATGGAAACAACAGCTGCGATGTCGGAACCCACCAGCATGGTGCCTGTGGTTTCCATCGTTACGGACACCATCAATGGGCGGCGTTCACCGCTGGTTTCAAAGGCTTGCTCAATCCCTTGAAGAGCAGCCTTGATCTGCAGAACGTCCTGACAGGTCTCAATGATGAGTAGATCCACATCGCCGGCAATCAGTCCTTCTGCTTGCTCCTGATAGGAATCGCGAAGGAGATCAAAACTGATGTGTCCCAGCGTGGGTAACTTTGTGGTGGGTCCCATCGACCCAGCCACGAATCGTGGTTTTTCGTCGGTGCTGTATTCCATGGCCACTTCCTTGGCCAACTCGGCAGCACGCTTGTTGAGCTCGAAGGTTTTGTCTTCTAAGCCGTACTCGGCCAGCACGACAGAGGCGGCACCAAAGGTATCGGTTTCGATGACATCACAACCGGCGTCAAGAAACTGTCGATGCACGCTTTGAACGGCATCGGGTCGTGTGACGACAAGGTTTTCATTGCAACCCTCTAAGGCTTCCCCGCCGAAATCATCGGCGGATAGGTCGAGCTGTTGCAGGGAGGTGCCAGTTGCTCCGTCAAACACCAAGACAGGTCTTGATGGATCATGCAGCCGCTTTAAAAAACGTGAGGCGATCAGGGTGGGGGTCTCTGTGACGGCCTGCATCGCTCAGTTGCTTCTCTCGAGCCATTCTATGAACTGCTCTTGATCCGAAGGCCGATCCTTAGTCTTCGAGTTCGATCCTGGTGACCCAATGGCTGAATTCAGGATCTCGTCCTTGCGTAATCGACACGAGCCGTTGTCTTAAGGCATCCATTACCGGTCGATGGGTCGGTAAGACCGTGGATTCGAGTTGCCGAATCGGCGTGATTTTCGCTGCAGTTCCCGTGAGGAAGACTTCATCGGCGATACAGAGTTCGGTTTTGTCGACGGGGCGTTCGATCACCTGAAATCCCATGTGCTTTGCCAGCTCAATCACGCTGGAGCGGGTGATTCCCTCAAGAATGTCTTGATCAACTCCAGGGGTGATCAGGACTCCGTCGCGCACCAAAAATAGATTCATGCCACTGGCTTCGCTCACTTTTCCCCGCGTGTTCATGAGCAGGGCTTCGTCGAACCCGCTCGTGACTGCTTCCGTTTTGGCTAGTGAGCTTGTGATGTAAGCACCACTGATTTTTCCGCGCAGGGGAAGTGAGCGATCTTCCTGCCGGGTCCAACTACTAATGCGGCAACTCACGCCATCGGGAGAGAGGTAATCGCCGAGCTCTAAGCCGTAAATCAGAAAATCAGTCTCGATGTTGTGCAGACGTGGTGCGATGCCTAAATCACTGGTGTAAACAAATGGCCTCAGGTAGATGGGCGTTGTGGGCTTATTAGCCCTCAGCACCGCAACGAGAGCCTCCATCACGGTTTCTTCCGTGAGATCAGCGAGCAGGAGCTTGGCGCTCTGGGAGAGACGCCGGGCATGGCGGTCCGGGCGAAACAACAGCATGCCGCCAGGTTTTTCCGGATCTGGAATCGCGCGCATGCCTCCGAAAGCACCGGTGCCGTAATGAAGGGCATGCGTGGCGATCGAAACTTTGGCCTGGTCAAACGGGATGCAGCGGCCTTCAAACCAGGCGTAGGGAAGGAACTGATGCATCGCTCATTGATCGATGCTCAAATTTTCTCACTCACCTCGCTCGGTGGGTGTGATGTGATCAGACCAGAATGGAGACATGCATCGACTGAGCAGTCTTCCTGGCGCCGAAAGCAACGAGGTTTTCACCGTTGTTGAGCAACCGCCTGCCCCCATTCTTTTCCTGACTAGCGCTGCGACCGATATCAGTACGCTCTCCGCTTGTCTTCGGCAGCCAGAGCTGGGGCAGTGGAAGGAGCAATTGCGGGCTTTGCCGCTCGATTGCCTGCGACATCCGGCTCAAATTGACCACTATCTGGCCACAACGGGGCGAACCGCCCGGGTGCTTGTGGTGCGCTTGCTAGGTGGGCGGGGTCACTGGAGTTATGGGCTTGAACAGTGCAGGCGTTGGCAGTCGACTGCCCCACAACGCACCTTGATCGTCTTGGCGGGGACCGCTGATCAAAACGACGAACTCCATCCGATTGGATCGGTGTCTCCCACCCTTTCTCAACAGTTGGCTCTGTTGTTGCGCGAAGGCGGGATGCCCAACATGACCAAGGTTTTGAAGGCGATTCATCCCTTCATCACCAGTTGCACGGAACCTGAGGCCTTGAAGGACGCGCCCGATCTTCAGCCGGAACGGATGGCTGATCCAGCCCCATTTGATTGGCGTGATGAATCAGGTGCGAAGGTCGGAGTCCTGTTGTATCGGGCCCATGCCCGCGCCGCTGACACGGATTGGTGTGATCAACTTTTAACGGCGTTGCGAAGTCGTGGACTAGCACCGCGTGCCCTCTGGGTGAGCAGCTTGAGAGATCCCGTGGTTCAGGAGGGGGTGCAACGAGCATTTCAAGCGCAGGATGTTCAGCTGGTGGTCAGCACCACGGCATTTGCATCGGTGCAGTTTCAAGAGGCGGGACTGGGCACTCCGCTGTGGGATGGCCTTGATCTGCCTGTGTTGCAACTGCTTTGCTCGGGACGATCCAAACAAGCTTGGGACGCGACCACCCAGGGGCTCGATCCCATCGATCTCTCCCTTCAAGTGGTGCTTCCTGAGTTGGATGGACGCATCACCACGAGAATCGGTGCATTCCGTGAAGTCCAGGATGCGGAATCCAGTTTGTCGACCGCTGTCAAAAGTTTGGTTCCCGACGCTGCTGGGCTGAATTGGCTTGCGGACCATGCCCGTTGTTGGGTTGATCTTCGTCAAACGGACGCAGCAGAGAAGCGCGTGGCATTGGTGCTTGCGAATTACCCCGTTCGCAATGGACGTTTGGCCAATGGGGTTGGTCTGGATACTCCCGCTAGCACCATCAATATTTTGAACTGGCTTTCTGAAGCCGGTGTTGCACTTGGCAGCGAGTCGCGTCCCGATGCGTCTCAAGCGTTGATGGCCCAACTGTTGTCTGGACGCAGCAACGATCCGGAGAGTTCTCACCTTCAGCCCCTTGCCTATCTTCCCCTCAACCACTACTTGCGCTGGTGGCGACAGCTCACGCCTGAAGCTCGAGCTCTGATTGAGCGCCGCTGGGGCTCACCGGAACAGGCCGTGGATCTGGAGGAGAAGGGATTTGCTGTGCATGGTCTTCTGCTGGGTCATGTGGCTGTGTTGATTCAGCCCAGCCGTGGCTACGACCCCGATCAGATCAGTGATCTTCATTCTCCTGATCTCCCTCCTCCACATCGTTATTTGGCCCAATATCTCTGGCTGCAGGAGGTGCATGGCACCCAGCTGATGGTCCATGTGGGCAAACATGGCAGCGCCGAATGGCTACCAGGCAAGTCGGTTGGACTGAGTGAGGCCTGTGGGCCAGGACTGGCGCTTGCTCCGATCCCTCACATTTATCCCTTCATCGTGAATGATCCTGGAGAGGGTTCCCAGGCCAAGCGTCGGGGCCATGCCGTGATTCTCGATCACCTCACTCCGCCCTTGGGTCGGGCTGGATTGCACGGATCTTTGCTGTCTTTGGAAGCCTTGCTTGATGAGTATGTCGAGGCTCGTCAGGTTGCTGCCGAACGCTGCGATCTGCTCGAGCAGCAAATCAAGCAGCTACTTCAACGTCTGGATTGGCCTTCCCTCCCCAATGCATCAAACGAAGCACCAAACGATGCATCAAGTTCTCCTGATCAAGACAACGAGTCTTGGGCCCGCTGTCTTGATCAGGTGGAAACGTATCTGTGTGAATTGAAGGAGGCGCAAATCAGAACAGGCCTGCATCGTCTTGGCAGCCAACCTGAACCGTTGATGCAGAGAGAACTTCTTCTGGCCATTGCTCGATCGCCCTCCGGTGGCTGTCAAGGCATCACTCAGGCGATGGCCAAGGTGATTGGACTGGAATGCGACCCTTGGTCGGATGAAGACGGTGCTCGTCTTAGCGAGCACGACTGCAGAACCCTCGAGCAGTTGGGTTGTGATCAGCCCAGACGTGTATCGGCAGCTGTGAGTTGGCTCGATGATCAAGCGCTCCGCTTGCTGGAGCAGATCACAGACGAGCCCTCTGAATCTCTGTGTCCTTTGCTGCAGCAGTGGCTTCAAGACAACAAAGAGCCTGCTCTGCTGCGCTTGCGCGACGAGCTGGTGCCGCGATTGTTGGCCTGTGCTTCCAGTGAAAAGACGGCTTTTCTTGCTGCTTTGGCTGGACGACGGATCGCTAGTGGACCCTCCGGAGCCCCAACGCGTGGTCGTCCAGATGTGTTGCCAACGGGTCGCAATTTTTATTCCGTTGACCTGCGCGGTCTTCCCACCGAAGCGGCCTGGGATTTAGGACGGCGTAGCGCTGAGCAACTGTTGGATCTCTACCGACTCGAGGAAGGAGAAGATCTGAGGCACCTTGCGTTGTCGGTGTGGGGAACAGCCACGATGCGCAATGGCGGTGAAGACATCGCCCAGATGTTCGCGTTGCTGGGGGTGCGTCCTCTCTGGGATGGCCCAACTCGGCGCATGGTGGACCTTGAAGTGATTCCTTTAAGCCTGCTGGCTCGACCCCGGGTTGATGTCACCTTGCGGATGTCAGGACTGTTCCGCGATGCCTTCCCCCAGCTTGTGGGCTGGGTGAATCGCGCTGTGCAACTCGTCTCATCACTCGACGAAACAGACGGTGAAAACCCGCTTGCGGCGATCACCCGTGAGCAAGGGCCTCAATCGAGGATTTTTGGTTCAGCACCGGGAGCGTATGGCGCTGGATTGCAAGCCTTGATCGATTCGGGACAATGGGACAACCAGGACGAACTTGGAGAGGCTTTTTTAGCCTGGAGTTCGTGGAGTTATGACAGTGATGTGCGAGCCCAGGCCAATCGAGAAGGGTTAGAGGCTGCTCTGCGTCACGTGCAGGTTGTGCTCCATAACCAGGACAACAGGGAACACGATCTACTCGATTCAGATGACTACTACCAGTTTCATGGGGGGATGACGGCTGCGGTGCGTCGTTCCGGTGGAACCTCAGTGCAGCCCTGGTTTGCAGATCACTCTCGCCAAGAACGGCTTCGCATTCATTCCCTCAGCCGTGAAATCGACAAGGTGGTGAGAAGCCGTTTGTTAAACCCACGCTGGATCCAGGGAATGCAACAGCATGGCTACAAGGGAGCCTTCGAAATGGGAGCCAGCCTCGACTATTTATTTGCCTACGACGCTTCCACGAATGCCGTTCCTGATTGGTGCTACGGGGCCATCTGTGATCAGTGGCTGTTGGAAGCTGGCACACAAGACTTTTTGACCCGGTCCAATCCCTGGGTTCTCAGGGATATGGCCGAACGTTTACTTGAAGCTGCCAACCGAGGATTGTGGTCTCAACCATCCCCTGATCAGCTTGACCAGATCAGGGGATTGGTTCTTCAAGCTGAGGAGACTGTCGAGAAAGGAGGCCTTAGTTGTTGAGGTCGCGAACCATGGCCTTGAACGGATCAATCGATCCCGGTTTTGCAGAGGGATCCCGCGATTCCGGCGTGTTCTTGGGCTGAATTTCGGGCTCAGACTTCAATTCTTCCTTGCGACCCATAGGGGCAGCATCAGGCGCCATTGGCGTATTGACGCCAGCTGTGCGTAACGCATTCCCCTTCAGTTTTTGATCCAGTTGGGCCTGGGTCATCGTTTCGGCGAATGTCTTTTTGACCGGCTTAGGAATGCCGCTGGAGAGCAAAGACGGAATCGCGGGTTCCTCATTGGGCTTCTCATCACCCAATCCTTGGGTGCGCTTTCCAACGGTGACGTCCATTGCGTCGACCTTGGTCACCAACTCTTTGTTGCCAGGGTTGTCGGCGGTTCCGGGGAAGGTGCGACGAATGGTCTTGGCCTCTCGCATGTAATCCACGTTTCCGTAGGACGACGACGCGTCGGAGTCGAGATAGAAGGCTTCGGCTTTCGGCTTGGCACGGTCCTTCGGAAGGTCCTGTTGACCGTCGTCCTTGGAGCTTGAATTCAGCAGCCGATCAAAGAGGCCCATTCCTGTGATCCAGATCGATACATGAATTTAGCGGCCTTTTAGGTCCATACCGTGGGTATCGGTGCCGCAGCTACGCAAAAGGCCAAGGTTCTTCAACTGTTTGTCGATCGATTCACAGATCAATGGGGTAGGGGCCCAGCGTTGTTGCATGTCGTAGTCGTACCAAGCTTCACCACCGTCAAAACCCAGCTCTGCCGCCGCTTCAATCAAGGCGGAGAACCCCAATCTGTAGCGACCTGGATGAGCAAGGATTGCAAGCCCTCCGGCGCTATGGATGGCTTTGCGGACCTCACCGGCCCTTAGTGGAGCACCGACTGCAGCATCGCCGCTTGAATAGGGCAAAAGGGCAGGATGTCCTGGCGTAAAGCCAAGAGCCAAAACGTGGACCAAGCATCCGCGCAGGATGCAACTGATTTCCATCCCACTCCATAGCGTTGGCGTGGTTTCACCCCGATCGCGGGCGCGTTCCAGCCAAGCAACCATCGGAACGTAGGCAGCGGTCGAATGGTGATCGGTGACCGCAAGGTGACTCAGCTTCCGCTCAGTGGCTTGTTCAATCAGAGCAATCGGTTCCAGACTGCCGTCACTGCAGACGGTATGGCAGTGAAAATTCAGTAAGCCTGGACAGCTCTCAGGACCAACCGTGTCAAGGACAGCCCGCAACGGGTGATCGTCATGCATCTGGGACCGACTCCTGCGCAAGAGCTGCTTCACGAAGACGACGCCAGCGGGCATAAAACTGAATGGTTCCTGCCATGAACACCACCAGTCCGACGGTTAACCAGGTTGCCGCCCCAGTTGGGAACTGGGTCTTGAACACCACCAGCATCACCACGAGAACGAGCAACAGGGTGGGAAGTTCATTGAGGGCACGGAGTTGCCGTCCGCTCCATTGGCAGCTCCCAGCCTGAAGTTGGCCCATGAGTCGATAGCAGAACACGTGATACGCCACTAACAAGCCCACAAACCCGAGCTTTGCGTGCATCCAACCTTGCTGAAGCCAGGACGGCTGGGCAATCAACAGCCCTGCAGCCATCGTGACGGTAAGGATCAGTCCAGGTGTGGTGATGATGTTGGCGAGTCGCCGTTCCATCACGGCGTACTGCGCTTTGAAGGCTTCGCGTACAGGCGATTCCTCCTCCTCTGCTTCCACGTGATAAATGAACAGCCTGACGAGATAAAACAGACCGGCAAACCAGACCACCACCCCAACGATGTGAAGGGTCTTGAACCACAGGTAAGCCTCAGGTGGAAGCGTCAGTGTCATGACCCCATCAATCTCGCTTCGACAATAGAAAGCCGTTAGCTGAGCGAGTTAAGAAACTGTTGTGCGTTCATGTAATGCGTGTCTAAGACCTCTGGAGACATGCGATCAAGATTCCGAGCCATCATCGCCAGCCGTGGTTGCGAACGAAAAAAGTCTCCATGACGATGAATGAAACTCCAGAACAAGCCATCCCAAATGCCACACCACTCTCCAGGTTTGTAGTCAGACATTTTGCGCACATAATTCGATCCTGATAAATATGGCTTACTCGTAAAGATTCCACCGTCAGCAAACTGACTCATTCCATAAACATTCGGGACCATTACCCAATCGTAGGCATCCACAAAAAGTTCCATGAACCAGGTGTAGATTCGGGTGGGGTGGAAGCCACAAAGAAGCATCATATTTCCAAGTAACATTAATCGCTCAATGTGATGACAATAACCAGTATTGAGAGCACGTTTAATAGCATCATCAATGGGCGGAATTCCTGTCGTTCCTTGGTAAAAAGCATCTGGGATGGGACGATCCTCAAACTTCCAAAAATTGCTGTTTCGCATCGTTACTCCGTGACGCAAATACATGGCGGCCATGAATTCACGCCAACCAATGATTTGTCTCAGAAAACCCTCCAAAGAATTCATGGGGATCTCACTCGCGTTTGCTGCTTCGAGCGTTCGGTTTAAAACCTGTTGGGGAGTGAGAAGTCCCAGATTCAGCATGGGTGTTAAAACGCTATGCCACATCACACGGTGCTGGGAGCTGATCGCATCCTCGTAGGTGCCAAAACCAGCCAGTCTGTGTTCAAGAAAAGTGTCCAACCATTGTTGTGCTGACAAGTGATCAACGGGCAAATCAAGTGATGGTTCGTCAGGAACACTGATGCCCTTGGGAAGTTTTTTACGGTTGTCTGCGTCAAAACTCCAACGACCACCCACAGGAGCCCCCTGATCATCGATCAAAACTCCCAGGCGTTTGCGCTGCATTTGGTAGAAATTGGCCATCATTGGCTTACGCCGGCCATTGAAATAGTCATCCATCACTTCAGTTGGTGTGAGCAACATCGGAGTGGGCAAAATTTCTACGACGCAACTTCGCTGTTGCAGGGTCTTTCTGACTCTCTTGGTTAAAAGATCGTCGACGGGATCAGCGAGGTAAAACGTTTGATATCCAGAGTCGATCAGTTGATTCAGCAGATCTGACGTCTGTTGCTGTTTGTTTGGCGTCAGGGTAAGAACGCTATGGCCTTTGGATTCAAGGCGCTTCTGATACGCCAGCATCGATTGTTGATGCAATTCGAGCTTGCGTGGATGGATGGTGAGTGGCCACTGAGGGTCACCTCCAAGGATCAAGCCGTCAGCAATCAGGGCAATGCTTCTGTTGGCACGAATGCCGGGATGGTGTTCAAACAGCTGATGGGGGAAAACAAGGGTGATGTCCATAGCGTCTTAACCGGCTTCTCCCGCCAGTCGACAGGCACGCTTTCCAAGAGCTGTTGCTGGGATTCGATCCACCAGTCCGCCTCGTGGGCTGAGCTGTTGGTTGCGGCAATCCATCACCACCCGTTCGCGATGCCCTTGTTGATCTTCCAGGCGCATGCGCAATTGCCAGTGATTTTTGGCGCTGCGGGTGATCTCATCGGCGCACACCACACCTGTACATAGACCAGGTGCAGCGAGAGCCCGATCAGGACTGATCAGCGTGATGGCGACCCCGATCAAAACAGTGAAGATCAGATTTGTGGCTTGAAAGCACCTTTTCATGCCGTGTCCTCGCCTGCCATCACCACGTTGTTGTCATCCAAGTCTTGAGGATGAAAATAGGCGCGGATCTGTTTGGCCAGCGAGAGTCCCACCCCGGGGGCTTGATGGAGCTGATCCACGCTTGCGAGCTGAATGGCATCAATCGATTGAAAGTGGGCCAGAAGATCTCGCACGCGTTTTGGGCCTAGTCCAGGAATATCGGAGAGGCGTGAGCGTTTCATCCGCTGGCCCCGTTGCTGTCGATGGAAGGTCACCGCAAAGCGATGCGCCTCGTCACGCAAACGTCGCAACAAGGCCACCCCGAGTTGATCGGGCTCGCTTTCAAGGGGTTGCTTGGCTTCTGGGAGGAAAACCTCTTCTCGTTGTTTGGCCAAGGAACACACCACAAGATCCTCATGCAAATCCAACTCGCGCAAAGCTTCCATCACGGCTGATAGTTGACCTTTACCTCCGTCAATCATCACGACATCGGGCCAGTCATGCAGTCCGTCCATGTTCAGACTGCTGCTGGATTGACGCCTGATTTGAACCAGGTCAGCACCCTCCGCTTTCACGCGGGCCCATTTGCGAAAGCGCCTGCGCATAATTTCTGCCATGGCCATGAAGTCATCGCTATGACCGGCCTGAATGCTGCTGCTTTGGATCTTGTAACGGCGGTAATGCTGCTTAGCAGGAAGCCCGTCTATAAAAACCACCTGGGAGGCAACAGCATCACTGCCTTGAATATGACTGATGTCATAACCCTCGATTCGCCTTGGAGGTGTGGCTAATTCAAGAAGTTGAGCGAGATCTTCATTCGCTAAAGCTTGTTGTTCTTGGCTTTGGCGAGCACGGCCTAGTTCAAATTCAGCATTACGCATGACCAAATCAATGAGATCAGCTTTTTGGCGCCGTTGGGGATGCAACACCTGAACTTTGCGCTCTCTTTGCTCGCTGAGCCATTCGGCAATCAAAGGCTGTTGAGGAAGCGGATGTTGCACTAAGACTTCTGGAGGAATTTCAACAGCATCAACCTGGCTGTAGTGCTCTTCAATCACCCGCTGAAGAATTAATCCTGCCTGCAGGTCTGTTGCGTCTGCTGCAAAGCCAAGCCTTCCCACGAGTTTTCCAGCTCGCATCTGGAACAACTGAATCGCGGCAAAGTGCTCATCTTGAGCAACAGCAAGAACATCTCTGCTCACGGATGCATCCGGCAAGCTCATTTTTTGATCTGCCGTTAATTGATCAATGCCTTGAAGTTGATCGCGTATCCCAGCAGCAGATTCAAAATCAAGTCTCTCGGCGTAGCGCTCCATCTGCTGGTTGAGGAGTTGCCTGAGCTCATCGCTCCGCCCTTGAAACACCATCGCAACTTTGCGTAAAATCTGGTGATAATCCTCCGAACTAACCTTTTCCTGACAAACACCTGGACAACGTCCAATGGAATAATTGAGGCAGGTACGGTTTGGATAGAGAGGTCGTGGACGTTGGCGTAGAGGAAACACACGTTTCACAAGAAAGAGGGTTCTTCGTAGTAATCCCACATCTACATAGGGTCCGTAAAAACGATCCAGTGGACTTCGAAATCTTCGACGTCGAGTGATGAAAATTCGGGGGTAGGGTTCGCTCCAGGTAATGCAGAGATAGGGATATTTTTTATCATCTTTAAGCAACACATTGAAATGCGGTTGCTGGTTTTTGATGAGATTCGATTCCAGAGCGAGCGCTTCTGCCTCGCTGTCAGTCACGATGAATTCGATTTCGCAGATCTGACGCACCATCAAGCGAATGCGTGGGCTCAGGTCATGGCTGCTGCGAAAGTAACTTCGAACCCTGCTGCGCAAGGTTTTTGATTTTCCGACGTACAGCAAGCGATCGTCGGCATCGCGCATGAGATAACAGCCCGGCTCAGGGGGAATCTCTTTCAGGCGCTGTTCCAGGCGCTCCGGTTGCTCAAGCAAAGGACGCTGCATGTGTTGAATCTAGAGACCCTGCGCTGCATAGGATCCGATCAGTCCTTCATGGCTGATGCGCGCTCTCTACCCGGGCAGTTTTGATCCTCTCACTCTTGGACATCTCGATTTAATCGAACGTGGATGTTCTCTATTCGGAGAAGTGGTTGTCGCCGTTCTCCAGAACCCAGGGAAGTCCCCCGCTTTCAGCCTTGAGCAGCGGCTGGAGCAAATCACCCAGGCCACCTCTCATCTGCAGGGGGTCACGGTGACCAGCTTTAACGGCCTGACGGTGACCTGTGCTCGCGACCATCAGGCCCAATTGATTTTGCGCGGCTTACGAGCGATGAGTGATTTCGAATACGAGCTCCAGATCGCTCATACGAACCGATCTTTGGATTCTGAATTTGAAACCATTTTCCTCAGTACCGCTGCCCACTACAGCTTTCTGAGCAGTTCAGTTGTGAAGGAGGTAGCTCGATTTGGCGGTCGTGTTGAACACATGGTCCCTCCGGTGGTGGCGGAGGACCTCAAGAGGTTCTTTAATTCGGCTTTATAAGTCAGTTGCGATGAGCGAGATCCAGTTCTCCGTGCTCGACCAGCTCGACCAGCTCGAGGAAATTGTTCTCGAAGGTAGCCGCATTCCTTTTAGTGGTGGAAGGCTGGTAAATGAGCAGGATGCCGTCGAGATCATGGATGGCGTTCGAGCATCGCTGCCTGGGCAGGTTGCTCAGGCTGATCAGTTGCTGCAAAAGAAGGATGAGTTCATCACCTCAGCCCGCAGTCAGGCCGACGAAATTGTTCAAAAAGCTCAGATTCAGCGCGAACAGCTTGTAAGTGCTGCTGCGGTTCGGCAGGAAGCGGAGCGCCAAGTGAATGAGATGAGAGATCAAGTTCGCCAGCAGTGCGAACAGCTCCTCCAGAGCTCTCGCCAGCAGGCCGCTCAAATGGAGCACGACATGCAGTCCAAGCAGGTTCAGCTGGAGCAGCAATTTGCTGCGCGTCGGCAACAGTTAGAGCAAGAGGCCTTGCAACGCCGTCAACAGCTCGATCAGGAAGCGCTCGAACTGAAGCGCCAATTGGCCGAGCACCATGAACGCAGCCGACAGCAGTCAGCTCAGGAGCTCGAGCAGATTCGTAGTGAAGGGGTCAAGCTTCAGAAAGAAGCCCAATCAGAAGCTGAGCGTATTCATCACGATGCACTCCAGTTTCGCCAGCAGACCCAACAGCAGTGTGAGTCGTTGATTCAGCGCACACGTCACGATGCCGCATCTGTTCAGGACGGTGCCAACCGCTATGCCGAGCAAACGCTTGGTGAGCTTGAGCAAAGACTCAAAGAGATGGCCCAGGTGGTTTTGGCCGGTCGCCAGGAGCTTGTCAAAATTCAGATGATTCGCCCCGACAGTTCTGCACCTGAGACAGAGACCTCTGAAGCGAAAAACCGTCAGGGGAAAGCAGTGACGATGAACAAAGCACGTCGTGCCGCGTCCCGTCTCAGATCGATGAAGGGCACGGGCTGAGGTTGTAAACGATCCTCAAAATCTGGCCGATCGTTGCATTCGGTCGGCTAGCACCATTCGAGATCATGCTCACATACCTAGGGCCATCGCTGGTTTGGAGGATTCCAGAAATCGAGCGCACCCCACTGATGGTTCCTGTTTTCCCCCAAAACTTGCCTTGGATCGGTGAGCCGATGAAGTAATTGCGCAGCGTTCCGCGCTGTCCAGCAATCGCCATCGAAGCTTGGTAGTAGGCGGCGTAAGGATGTTGATCCATCCGCATCAGCAACGCTGCGATGGTCTGACTCGACACACGGTTGTTGCGCGAGAGACCACTGCCGTCTGCAACCCTGAGCCCCCTCACGGGGATTCCTTGTTGTTGCATCCAACGATGTGCGGACGCCGATGCAGCGCGGACATCCCATTGGTCAGCTGCTTGTCTCAGCAACACTTCTGCCGTGAAGTTGTGACTTTCGGTGTTGGCAAGGCTGAGCAGAGCATGCATCGGAGCAGAAGTCTCCTCATGCAGCACGATCTGATCATCGCTTTGTTGAGTCTGTTGAGTGTTGGTGATGGGTCGAGCTTGTTGCACTTGGACGGATCCGCCGCGACGCTTCACTTCTTTTTTGAACAGCGTCTCTAACCGCCTGTAGGGATCGCTCACGGCACCTCCCAACGCATTACTGGTTAGGGCCAGCCGAGTAATTGGGGCTCCATAGGCATAGGCGCGATCTGCAGGGTGCCAATCGTTTGGCCACCAATTTTGACGAGGTTCCTCTCGCACCATCAAGTTCACGGGCCCGGCAGAGGCTCCCCGCGCTCCTCCCTGGCCCATAGCGGCCATGGCAAAACGCTGTAAACCGGCAATTCCTAGATCAGGATCACCTTGACCCTTGAGCTCAAGAGTTCCATCAGCACGTTGCACTAACTGTGTTCGCAAGCGGAAATCTGGACCTAATTGGTCGAGAGCGAAGGCCGTGCTGATGAGTTTTTGGTTGGAGGCTGGAATGCGTGCCATCGCGCCATTCACATCACCCAACAGATCACCATTGCTGTTGACCACTGACACGCTCCAAGCCCTGGCAACGGGAGCGATCAAGCGATTCAAAGCTTGCTGTAGGGGTTCACATGAACGACCCCGTTGTTGAAGATCAGGAAGAGGTTGGTCGGAGGGCGGCGCTGGAGGGGTTAGTAAAGAAGGCTCGGCACGACCAGGCATCGATGCTGTAGTTGTCGCCGCCAGCGTTAGGAGAAGGAGGGCTGCTTTCATTGCACCTTGACGCCGCTAACGGTCCCATTCAGGCGGTAAAGAGCACCTTCAAGTTCCACGGGTGTGCCGACTTTCAACTTGGTACCGGCGAGAACCACGCCAGATTTTGAAACTGTTGCATCGCCTTCCAACACAAAGCGAGCATTCAGATCGTTAACGCTTGCCCGGTTGGGATCGGGTGCTGTCACGACGGATCCATCAGGTTGTACCTGTACCAGCACTCGGTTGATGTCGTCCACGCGAATCAACTTGACGCTTCCGGCGGGCTGATTCCGAATAATGATGCTCGTCCTTCCAGAGGCAAGGGCGTCCTGGACCAAGGCTTCAGGGTCTGCAGCACTCACACGACGGACGTCAACCATCACCTGCACGGATTTCACTGACCCGTTTGCTTTGGCTAACGCATTGGAGAGCTTGGGACTCCAAAGAACACCACCAAGGGCCCCTAGGGCAATCAGGCCAGCAGTGGCATCAAGAGCTGAGAACCCTCGTAATCGGTTTCCTAAAGCCATACCCATTCCGATCACTTGGCCACAGTAAAAGCGTTAACTGGGAACATCAACCACGTAGATCCTCGATAAAGCGATCGACAGCACCTAATTGACGCCCAAGACTGTCACGATCGCCGTTCAGTGCCATCCCAATCGCTTCAGCGTCTGGTTTTGAAGGCATGGTGCCCAGGAACCGATAGCCATCAGGATCCGCCTTAAACAGATGCCACATCTCCTTTTCGGTTTGCAGGAGTGCTCCTTCAGCCAGTGGCTCTAAGTGGAAGGCAGACCGCCAGATGGAGAGAAACCCTTTGCGCCTTCCCCTGGCGACACTGCCAATGCCCACACCAGCATCTTCAAGCTTTCCATTGAGGAGAACCACCGCTCCTTGCCAGCTGTTGCAGATCTGCTCGACCATCTCGTAATCGCTTGGTTGCGGTCCAATGGCCAACAGCATTCGGCCTGTGATCTCTGGGTCGCTGGAGAGCATCAGATCCTTCAAGGCAAAGCAGTGAGCAGCCAATTCCGGGCTTTCTCGCTGCGCTAAGGCCGTTGATCCTGCATCAGGCCAGCCCAACACCACGTCATGCCCTGCAGTCTCCAAGGCCGTGGCCAAGCGCAAAGCCGGTTTTAGCAGCCTTAGTCCTTCAAAGCGCCAGGTCACGGTCCAACGCCGTTGCTGACGATCGCTCAGAGCTTGCTTGAGAGAGGCGAGGGTCATCGCCTCGGCCTGTACAAGATCGGCAGGAAGGGTGACGGACAAACTCAACTCGTTGGAGTGCTGCGCGGAGAGTACCTAGACGTCAGGCGCGATCGTGATTCATACGATCAATCGCGTTTTGAATTCGATCGTTGATCGCTGGCAATGTTGAGGGGTCACTCCAGTAACCAAGACTGAGCCGAAGTCCTGATCGACGCCATAAGGGATCCACCTCCATTGCTGCAAGTACGGGGCTGTCACTATCGCGGCCGGAGGAACAAGCACTTCCACTGCTCGCCGCGATTCCTTCACGATCCAGGGCTCGTACCAAGGCGCGACCCGACATGGGCTGACCGTGACGATCGGAGACCAGCACTGAGAGATGGTGCGGTAAACGCTCCCTGGGATGTCCACTGAGACGGATTGCATCGTTTTGGCAAAGCAGGGCAAGCAAGGCATCGCGCAACCGAGCGATCCCAGATCCTGATGATTCGACCTGATTCGCCTGACAAGAAGCGATGTCACGGAATGCTGCCGCCATGCCTTGCGCTAAGACGGGGCATTCAGTACCGGCGCGAAGCCCATTCTCCTGTTGGCCACCGGCAAATAAGGGCTGGATCCGTTCAGCGATGTCTTGTCTTAGGAGCAACAAGCCGATGCCTCTTGGACCTCCGCACTTGTGTGCTGAGGCCGTGAGCAGGTCAACTGGAAGTTCTCCCCAATTAGGGCAACCCTGGCTCAAGACTTGGGTGGCATCGGTATGGAACGGAATCCCTCTGGAACGACAGGCCTCACCTACAGCTTGGATCGGTTGCAGCGTTCCCACTTCACTTTGACCCCAGATCAAGGACACGATTTTGGTTGGAGGGGCTAGCAGTCGATCCAAATGTTCCATTTGGATCTGTCCGTAGGCATCAACAGGCCATCGTTCAACCGTCCATCCGCACGCGATCAATTGCTGAGCTGCAGCCGCAACAGCGGGATGTTCCACAGCAGAGATCACCAACCGCCCTGCTGATTCAGTTTTGGCCAGCCCTATCAAGGCAAGATGGGCCGACTCGGTGGCCCCGGAGCTGAACAGGATGTCCGATCGTTCAGCTCCCAGGCTGTTGCCGATCGAAAGGCGCGCACGTTCCAGTGACTCAGCTGCATCACAGCCGATGCGATGAAGGCTGGAAGGGTTGCCCCAGCTGCCCTTCTGTGCCTTAAGCATGGAAGTGATCACGCTCTCTCTCACAGGAGCGGTGGCACATCCATCCAGATAAAAATAGGGGTCTTCAGGGTTTGTCATCGCGATTCAAGCGTGACAGGGTTCGCTCTTCGAGGGAGTCGCCAGCGAGGTTGAGCATGGCGTCGAGAGAGGTTGACGACAAAAATTCTTGGACGCGAGCCTGGGCTTCATCGCGTAAGCAATGGTCCGGTTTCTGGCAGGTGTCTTTGCAATCATTCGCGCAGTTCAAGCTCTTCGAGCTCTGCGTTGATTGTGTGGCGGCAGCAGCTGTAGACGGCATGGTTTGTCCAATAGCTGCCGCCGAAGTTGGCTGCTCTTGCCTTGTCTCTGGCAGTAATTCAGGATTTAAAACGCCATCAAAAACTGCTACGGCGGGTCCGGTCATAAACACGGAGCCCTTGCGATCAGGCCAACTGATCTCGAGAGGCCCGCCTGGAAGTTTCACCGTGGCTTCTGATTCCGATAACCCGAGCAGCGTTGCGGCAACGAGCGTGGCGCAGGCTCCCGTGCCGCAAGCCAGGGTTGGACCTGCCCCGCGCTCCCATACACGGATCTCGAGTGTGTGCTGATCGATCACTTCCAAAAAGTGCACATTGGTTTTGGCTGGAAACAAAGGATTGACCTCCAGCGCAGATCCCCATGCGTCAAAGGGAATGGCTTTGAGGTCTTGTACCGGCACAACCACATGGGGATTGCCCATTCCCACAGCGGCGAGCTGAAGCGTGCTGCTCTCGAGTTCGATCTCCCCTTGAGGAAGTCCAGACAGCCCCTTTGAGAGTGTGGTGGGAACTTGTTCGGGTTCCAGGAATGGCTGCCCCATATCGACCCGGATCTGTCCGTCATCACAAAGTTCAGGGACGATGACGCCCGCCATGGTTTCGGTTCTCCATGTCCGTCCTGGCTGATCTCCATCGCTATCAGCAAGAAAACGGGCTAGGCAGCGGATGCCGTTGCCGCACATTTCGGCCTCGCTTCCATCCGCATTAAAAATGCGCATCCGTAGTTCTTCGCCATGCTGTGGGGGCAGGGCCAAAATCAAGCCATCGCCTCCGATCCCAAATCGGCGATCACACAGCTGGCGCACCCAATGGGGATCTGGCTCCGTGATGGTCAGAGGAAGTTGTCCCCCGCGGCCTTCCAACAGCACGAAGTCGTTGCCTAAACCCTGATACTTGCTGAATTGCAGCATGAAATGTCCGATCCCTCTCTGATCCTATGGAGCCAAGTTCCTTCGATCCGAGCTTGCCCAGCATTCGCTTGCTGCAGACCTGGATTCGTGATCGCAAAATCCTCAGTCTTGAATTAACCGATGGGCGTCGGCTGATTGGAGTGCTGATCTGGCAAGACCAACACTGTTTGGCGCTTCAACCAACGGATTCTGACGACCCGGTTTTGATCAGTCGTGCCGGCATGCTCCTGGTCCGGCCGTTGCCTAGGGGCCTTTGAAAAACCGCATTTGTGTCACGATCTGTCCAAATGGTCCCTTGTCGTGACGGCTTCCTCGTCCCCATCCGCCAGCCCAGCCTCTTCGGCGGCTGATCGGTATCAACCCCTCGCGCTCGAAGAGCACTGGCAAGAGCTTTGGAAGGACCAGCGCCTCTATGAAACGCAGGACCCGAAGCCAGGTCAGCGCGCTTTTTATGCCTTGTCGATGTTTCCGTATCCCTCGGGAACGCTTCACATGGGGCATGTCCGTAACTATGTGATTACGGATGTGATTGCTCGGGTGCAACGCATGCGGGGTGATGCGGTGCTTCATCCCATGGGTTGGGATGCTTTTGGCTTACCAGCTGAAAATGCCGCCATTGAACGGAAGATCGAACCAGGCGTTTGGACAGATAGCAACATTGCTCAGATGCGAGGCCAGTTGGGTCGCCTGGGATTATCGATTGACTGGGATCGGGAGGTAGCAACCTGTCACAGCGATTACTACCGCTGGACGCAGTGGCTGTTCCTGGAACTTCATGCCGGCGGGCTTGCTTACCAAAAGGACGCCACTGTCAATTGGGATCCTGTTGATCAAACGGTGCTTGCCAATGAGCAAGTGGATGCTGATGGACGCTCCTGGCGCTCTGGAGCGTTGGTGGAAAAGCGGGACTTACGTCAATGGTTTTTACGCATCACCGATTATGCCGATGCCCTGCTGGATGATCTTGACCAACTTCAGGGTTGGCCTGAACGCGTCCGCACCATGCAGGCCAATTGGATCGGCCGTTCTATTGGGGCGGAGATCGATTTTCAAGTTGAAGCGCATCCAGAGACTTCAATCACTGTTTTTACAACGCGTCCAGACACGTTGTTTGGAGTGAGTTATCTCGTTTTGGCTCCTGATCACGCTCTTGTTGATCAACTCACCACAAGCGATGAACGCATTTCAGTTACTGCGTTCCGGGATCTTATGGCTGAACTGAGTCAAGAGGAGCGGACGTCTGATGATCAACCAAAACGTGGGGTTCCCACCGGTGCAGTAGCGATTAACCCAGCGAATGGTGAATCGATTCCCATTTGGATTGCCGATTACGTGCTGGCTGATTATGGAACTGGCGCTGTCATGGGAGTACCGGCCCATGATGTTCGTGATTTTTCATTCGCTCGGCAACATGAACTGCCTGTTCAACGGGTCATTGAAGTTGCAGGAACCAATGAGCATCTCAATGATGGGGAAGCTTGGACAGGACCAGGCACCTTGATTCACAGTGCAAGTTTTAGTGGATTAACGAATGAAGAGGCTAAAACTGCGATTACTAATCATGGGGCCGAGAAAGGTTGGGCTCGGGCTAAACGTCAATACAGGCTTCGCGATTGGTTGATTTCCCGTCAACGATATTGGGGATGCCCAATCCCAATCATTCATTGTGATGATTGTGGTGCTGTTCCAGTTCCCCGTGATCAGCTTCCTGTTGAATTGCCAACTGGAATTGATCTCAAGGGTTCAGGCGGATCTCCCCTCGCTCGTGCCGAGGATTGGGTCAGTGTGAGCTGTCCTAAGTGCGGTAAACCAGCTCGACGCGAGACCGACACGATGGATACCTTTATGTGTTCATCATGGTATTACTTGCGTTTTGCAGATCCTCATAATCGAGATCTTCCATTTGATGCAACCTCGGTTAATCGTTGGTTACCGGTTAAGCAGTATGTGGGGGGGATTGAACATGCAATTCTGCACTTATTATATGCACGCTTTTTTACTAAGGCACTGAATGATCGTGATTTACTCGAGACAAATGAACCTTTTGAACGCTTGCTAACGCAAGGCATGGTGCAAGGCACGACCTATCGCAATCCGAGAACAGGGCGTTATGTCTCCCCAGCGGTGGTGACGGATGAATCCAATCCCCTCGATCCAGATGACGGTGGACCGTTAGAGGTTTTATTCGAGAAAATGTCCAAGTCGAAGCACAACGGTGTGGATCCAGCTGCTGTGATTGATCGCTACGGCGCTGATACCGCTCGGATGTTCATTCTGTTTAAAGCTCCTCCAGAAAAGGATTTGGAATGGGACGACGCGGATGTAGAGGGTCAATTCCGTTTCTTGCAGCGTCTTTGGCGGCTGGTGGATGCGGAGGTCAGTCATGACGCTGCCTCCCCTGCAACAGGTGAATCAGACAGTGAGATGCGTCGGGCCGTGCACCAAGCCATCAAGGCTGTTAGCGAGGATCTCAGTGATGATTTTCAGTTCAATACGGCGATTTCGGAGCTGATGAAGCTGAGCAATGCCCTCTCCTCTGGCTTGGCTCAAGCCTCTACGGGTGTGCGCCAAGAAGCGATGTCTGCTCTCGTGCGCTTACTTGCGCCATTTGCACCTCACCTAGCCGAAGAGTTTTGGCAACGACTCGGTGGTCAAGACAGTGTCCACCGTCAGCCATGGCCAGACCACGACCCTGATGCCCTGGTCATGGACTCCATTGAAGTGGTGATTCAAGTCAAAGGGAAGGTGCGGGGATCGATGTCCGTTGCCGTTGATTGCAGCAAGGAAGAGCTAGAGCGCTTGGCTCTTGCCAGCGACGTGGCTCAACGCTGGCTGGAAGGCAAGCCCCCCAGACGCGTGATTGTGGTTCCCGGAAAGCTCGTCAACCTGGTGCCGAGCACCTAACCGATCAACCTTTGCTAAAGCGCAGTGAGGCTGGACTGTCCCAGCTTCCCTGTGCCATATATCCACGATCGTTGCCCGTGAGATGACGCAGGATCCAGAAAATGGCTTCTTCGGTGCCTGATCCAATGGCCTTCTGGATGTCGGCTGCAGATCTGGACACTCCGTCGGATAAGACGTCTTCTACTTGCTTTTGCAGATTGAGAATGGCGGCTGCGGCTTTTTTTCCTGCTTCGACACCTGGTTGGTGATAGGCATTCACATTGACCAATTCCCCATACAAACCAACGGCCCTCTCAAATAAAGCGATCAGTGCTCCGAGACGGCGCGCATCAAAGCTACGCATGCTGATACTCAAGCTTTGGCGTCCTCCTTCCGTGAGTGCTGAGCGCGTTCCTTGCAGAAACCCATCGAGGAAGTCACCAGGACGCTCCCCCTCGATCGAAGGGATGTCATCCACATCACGCAGGACTTCGATGAAGGTCACGAAAAAATTATCGATTCCGTCACGCAATTGCTGAACGTAGGCATGTTGGTCTGTTGATCCCTTATTTCCATACACGGCAATGCCTTGATGCACTTCTTTCCCATCGCGATCGAGGTGTTTACCAAGTGATTCCATTACCAGCTGTTGGAGGTAACGACTAAAAACCTCTAGTCGATCCCGATAAGGAAGTACGACCATGTCGCGTTTGCCTTTGCCTTCGCCTGCGGCATACCAGGCTGCTGCCATCAGTGCTGCTGGATTGCGACGCACATCTGGACAGCGCGTGGCTTCATCCATTTGGGCTGCGCCTGCCAAGAAGCCACGGATATCGCAACCGATCAAGGCGCCTGGTAGTAAACCAACAGCACTCGTGATGCTGGTTCGACCACCAATCCAGTCGAACATGTCGAAACGCTGGAGCCAGTTTTCTTTTTCAGCCTGCTGATCAAGCTTGCTACCCGCCATGGTGACCACGACCGCTTGCCCTGGCCAACTGCCTCCATGGGCTTCGAGGCGATGTCTGGCTTGTTCCATGCCGAGGTGAGGTTCGGGTGTTCCCCCCGATTTGCTCACCGTGATCACCAACGTTGTACGGAGACGTTCCCCCAGGCTTGCAAGAACCCGGCTCATGCCATTGGGATCCACGTTGTCGAAAAAGTGGAACGGCAGGCCTACGGCATGGTCCTGAAGAGCGCGAACCATGAGCAAAGGACCGAGAGCACTCCCTCCAATCCCGATCCAAAGGACATCAGTAAAGGGCTGTCCGTTAGGTGCCTGAATGGATCCAGCAAGAATTGATTGACCGAATTGATCGATGGCATCAATTTCAGCAGAGATGCTCGCCCCAACCTGTTGATCCGGTGCTAGCTGCGGCTGGCGTAACCAATAGTGGCCAACTTGACGCTGCTCATCGGCGTTGGCGATCGCACCCCCCTCCAGTTCTTCCATCGCCTTGAACGCTTGTTCCAGGCGGGGAGTGAGCGCCTCGAGAGCAGAACTATTGAGATGCATCCGACTGACATCAAGCCAGAGCCCGAGATCGTCGTGATACCAAAGCAAATCGCAAAAGCGTTGCCACTGGGTCTGGCTATCGATGGCGCTGAAATCCGGGAAGCTCATCTCTTGCGGAGAACCTTCATCCCTGAACCTATCCGTGATTGTCCGAGATGCCCACGAATTGGAATATCACGGTTATTCTCTCGGCGGAAACGTGGTCTGTGTTTTGTGAGTGTGCTTGGACGTCAGGTTGTTGCCATAACGGGAGTTCTGGGCTTCATCTGTTTGTCCGTTGCTCACCTTCGCAGCACCGCGGAACTGCCATTAGTCGATGCTGAGATCCAGACGCAGCCTCTGCATGGAGATCCGAGTGTCTTCAGCCCAGAAGAGCTTTTGCTGCTGCAGCGTCGTTTTGGTGTGCATGGACCACAAACGCAACTTGCTCAATTGTTCACCCGGGGGATGGACCAATTCCAACCTCTGCGAACGCAAACGGTCAATCGACTTCAAGAACTCAAGCCCGTGATTAAGCGGGAATCGAGACGTTATCGGGTGAATCCGATGCTGGTTACGGCCATCTTGTTTGATGAAATACAGCATTCCAAGCCGGGAGAAGATCTGCCTTTTGTTGTCCATTCCGGACTTGTGTCAACGCATGGACCTGCTCAGCTTGGAATTAGTGAGTTGATTCATCAAGGTCGACTTCCTTTGCAACCATCAAAAGTTGAAATCGCTGAAGCTAGAAATCTTTTGATGAATTCCGAGGCCAATGTTGAATTACTTGCAGCAAAGATAGCTCGACTAAAAAAAGAGTTAGGCCTCTCTCCCGATCAAGTTTTAATTGCGAGTCGCTCGTATGTTGATGCCAAAGCGATCGCAACCCTGGCTTATCTCCATAATGGCAAACTTGATTATCCCAGGCGTGTGTTGCGATACATGCAAGACACTGAGTTGCATGGCCTAATCTTTTCTGAACGTCGTCCAATCACGCAGCCGTTGGTTTGAATACTGATAAAAGTTAGACATTTTAATCCCGTTTTAAAAATCATCGTCTATTCATTCGTTTTTCTATAACGTTAAGGACATAGAACTTTTAATGCAGCGAGTCGGGTTTGAAGTTCATCCCAGTCAAAACTTCTTGGATCGCCGCGTTCTCCACCAAGATCAACATGACGATGGGTGGTAATGGCCGCTGGTGTGAATCCAAAACGATTGATCCAGTCTGTTAAGACAAGTGCAAGAGAGTCGTATTGGGCAGATGAGTATCCGCTATGGATAGATCTGCTATTGGCTCCATCCCCTGGTGTTTCCAGGCTTAAGTGAAGCGCAAAATTATTAACGGAGCCCCTTATTTTTGGATTGGTTACGGCCCATTCACCTAAAAAAGCTGAATAACCAGCACCGTAGGCGCGATTGAGTGGATCAACAAGATCAACAATTTTCCCGTTAAGACCAATCACTGTGTGGTAACTCACTTGGTCTGCATCTCTGGGGTGGGGCGTCAAAAAGGTATTCACAGCCGACTGGAGCGAGTACACCGTTTCATGGAGGACAACAACACGGGGATCCGGATTGAGAGCTGCTCCCCAGGGATTAATTCTGAAGCGTTCTCCATAATTTGTTGGATCTGTTGCTACCGATACACGACGATCCTTCAGCGTGCGTTGTTGAGCTTCCAGCCGATTTTTGAGCTTGGAGTCAAACCCAGAACATTGTTTCGATAAGGGTGAAGACCAGGAGATCGCCCTCGGTGGGAGCGGTTGCTTGGTTGGCTCAACATTTTTACGCTCTCGTTTTGCCTCACTGCCCACTTCATCAAGAAGATCGAGGAGAGACGGACCACTCGCTTTCAGTGCACCACTTTGATCATTGCTCAACCAGGCCAATGCACCCATGCCCAAAACGACAGTGCCGCTACAGAGGATGACCGTTGCACCACGATGCGATACCTGAGACTTCAGTCGCTTCCAGATTTGAGTTAAACGATTGAAAACCATCGATCACGTAAGTCTTTTTGTGATGAGGAGGCTCTAGGGTCCCAGCTGATTTCCCATTGCTCAACTATTGGATCGCTTTTCTTCAGGATTGTCGAGCTAAGACGACCACGACGCGCATAAAGAACAGGAATCTGCTCAGGCCCTTGAAGGAGTGCTTGCCAATGATCAAGACCCCTTAGACGCCAATCATGAGCCCCGATCAGTTCGTCCCCTGGGACAAGTCCTGCGTGTTCGGCAGGACCATTCGGACTCACCTTGTTGATGATGAAACGACCTTTTTGTTTGGAAAGTTGTAGTCCTACGTTTGGGTGCTTTGCGTGAATTGCAACCGCTTGCAAGCCAAGAGCGCTCAGGCTTTCGTGAATAGGAGCTGCCATTGTGGTTTCAAGCCAGGTTGGCAAAAGCTCGGCTAGTGCCATGTTGTGGGCCGCCACAGCTTGAATCAAGTCTGTTGGCTCATAACCCTTGCCGTAGCGGCCTAAGCGTTGCCAAAGGTCTCGAACAACACAGGAAAGGGCCGATCCTGATTGTCTAAGTTGTACATCAAGGCAAAATGAAATAACAGTTCCAAGTCGGTAATAGCTAATTTGAGCAACAGAATTTGCGGCTGTTTGTTTATAAAGCCGTAGCCATGCTTCTCTCGAGCTATCAGCTAAGGATTGGATATTGCATCCAGGATTTAGGAGGACATGGGAAATATCTTTCCCTAAATCTTCAAGGAACGTCTGTCGATCAGATTTATCCGCTAAAAGCGACAGGGTGAGATCAAAATAACTGGTGATTCCTTCTGCAAACCAAAGTCCATCGCTAATTTCTGCCTTGTCGTATCGATAGGGAACGTAGGCGCCTGGTCGGAGTCTACGCACATTCCATTGGTGAAAGTATTCGTGGCCTATGAGCTGTAGGAGTTGTCGATAGCCATCTTTTTTTGTGAGAGCTTCCCAGGAAAATTGAAGCACTGAAGAATGATCATGCTCTAAACCGCCATAACCTTGATCGAGCAGCTGAATCACTAATTGATAACAATCACCAGCCGGTGGTGGGGTACCCATCAGCGTGCAAGCTGCTTCACAGACCGCCTCGATATCGGCTTGAAGGGTGAGAGGCCAACCCATCGGTGGCTCGCCGATTGTTAGCAACTCATGCTGATGTCCACAAACTGTGAACGGACGAGCATGAAAGGGACCGGCGTGTACGGGTGCATCAACGAGATGGTCAAAGTCTTTTGCTTCATAGCCATCGTCAACACGTGGCAGGGGGAGATGTCCTAACCAATCGGTAGGCAAACACAGTTGGAGATGATGCGGATTCCAGCGTTCCCCATCAATCAGCATGACCACTGCGGGAAGGCACAGGGATGCGAAATCTGGATCTAAATGATTGGTGCGCACCGTGAGCTGACGTGCTTCCAGCGTGTAGGTCAAGCACACGGGATCGAGGTCCAGGAGCTCGGCTGTCCAGCACGAGGGCGCTACTCGCTTGCATCTAATCGCGCGACCTGATTGCTGAAGCTGAAGGCTGTGCAGATGCTGCGCGTGATCGCGAACGGTGTAGGACCCAGGTGTCCAACTCGGCATCAGCCAGGATTGATGGTGTACTCGAGGTGTCCACTCGAGTTTCACCTGGAGTTGCTGACGTGCAGGCTCGCAGAGATCGATCGAAATCCTGACGCCATCCATCAGCACATAGCCCGCTCAGCTCCCTGCTGACCTGTTGTTGAAACGGATGGATCCAAGCTGACCCCATCTGCAGAGCGCAGGGCCGACCTCAGGGCATAGGCCCGCAAAATGGTTTTGAGATGCGTTTTGTGTCCTGCAGAATTTCTGGTTTGACCAAGATCCAGCATCAACGCCAACGATCCATCGGCATCCCACCTCCAGCCCATTTGGAGCCCGCTGCTGTCTGTGGCTACCAATTCAGCTGGATAAATATCCTGGCCAAACGCTTTGATCAGGCCTGGACGTTGGACGAGGTAGTGCTCCGCTAACAGAGTTTCCTCAAGAAGCTCGAGGTCTGTGATGACGGTTGGCAGGATGGTCAGATGGGACATGAGCACATGATGCCTGCGCCTTTGAACCTTAGCCACTGTGCTGCGAATTCACTCGATTCAGGTCTCGTGCTGATTTCCCCGTCGATTCAGCAATGGCCACAGTTTGAGCCAGCGTTGCGATTGGGAGTGATGGCTTCTGGCAACGGAAGCAATTTTGAGGCGATTCAAAGCTCGATTTCTGCCAAAGCGCTGCATGCCGACATTCGCCTCTTAGTGGTCAACAACCAAGGCTGTGGAGCTGAACAACGAGCGGAGCGTCTGAACATTCCTTGTGAGTTGTTCGATCATCGTCAGTTTGAGACGAGAGAACGTCTTGATCACGCCCTTGTGAATGCGTTTCTTGAGGCTGATGTGGATCTGATTGTGATGGCTGGATGGATGAGGATTGTGACTCCAGTGCTGATTGAAGCGTTCCCGAACAGATTGCTCAATATCCACCCATCACTTTTACCCAGCTTCAAAGGTCTCGATGCGGTTGGTCAAGCTCTTCAAGCGTCTGTGCGGATCAGTGGTTGCACTGCACATTTGGTCCAGGCGGATGTGGATACCGGCCCTGTCATCGCCCAGGCCGCTGTTCCAGTGCTTCAGGACGACAGCCCAGAGTCCTTGGCCCTGCGTATCCAAGCCCAAGAACATCGCATCTTGCCCTGGGCTATCGCTCTTGCCGGTATGCAGTGGCGTCAGACCTTGGCGCCTCTTTCCAGCAAAGATCAGGGGTAAAAGGGCACGAGGGGTAAACCTGTTTCGCCCGGTAGTCCTGCCATCAGATTGAGACATTGAATGGCCTGTGCGGCCTGTCCTTTCATCAAGTTGTCAACGGCACTCATCAAGACAAGACGTCCGGTTCGATTGTCGACTTGAACGGATAAAAAGGCCCGGTTGGTGTGTTTAGCCCATTTGGTTGCTGGATAGGTTCCAACCGGCAACACCGTGACGCAGGTGTGATGGCGGTAAAAACTCTCCAAAACGGTGGTGCAGTCTTCGGCAGTGAGTCCCGGATCGCGCAATCTGGCGTACACGGTTGAGAGCAGCCCGCGCACCATGGGAACCAGATGGGGTGTGAACTGCAACTGGATTCCACATCCGGCAACCTCACTGGCCATCTGCTCAATTTCAGAGGTGTGGCGATGGCCTACGACGCCGTAGGGACTAATTGATTCAGAGGCTTCCGCCAGCAAAAGATGTTCTTTTGCTGCGCGTCCTCCACCGGATGTGCCCGTCTTTGCATCGATAATCACACCGTCTTGTTCGATTAATCCCTGCTTGAGAAAGGGCAACAAAGGAAGCAAGCTCGCGGTAGGAAAGCAGCCGGGCGCAGCTACCAATCGCGCTGTTGCAATAGCAGAAGCATTCCACTCAGGTAATCCGTATGTGGCTTCAGCACAAAGATCGGCATCTGTGCGCTTGCACGAGAGAGCCTCCTGGGCGTAGACGCTCGACCATTGGTCGAGCGAGCGGTAGCGGTAATCAGCGGAGAGATCGACAACGCGTACGCCTCGATCCAGAAGCCCAGGCACCAGGCCACTCGCCAATCCATTGGGGAGGCTGAGCAAGGCCACATCTGCCCGCTCGGCAATTCTTGTGGGCTCAGGACTCTCCACCAGGGGATCATCCGGTAGGGGCAAAAACGGACAGAGCTCGCTCCAACGCTTGCCAGCACTGCGTTCTCCGCCGAGCAGGCTGATCTCAAAATTTGGATGGGACTGCAACAGCCTCAGGCTTTGCAAGCCCCCATAACCGGATGCTCCGATGACCGCAACTCGTTTGATCGCCATGAACTGCGCGGAATGATCGGCTGATCGTACTGGCGTCGATCATGATGAGAGCTTGTTGGATACCTAGAACGCTGAGCCATTCAGCCGCAGCTGCCGAGGACATGGATCCGATCTTTGATTCCATTCCTGATGCCCTAAACGCCATCCGTAATGGCGAGTGCGTTGTTGTCGTCGATGACGAGCGCCGTGAAAACGAAGGAGATTTAATTTGTGCTTCGCAGTTTGCGACGCCAGAGCAGATCAATTTCATGGCCAAAGAGGCTCGTGGCTTGATTTGTCTTGCCATCGAAGGAGATCGTCTTGATGCCCTCGACCTCCCCTTGATGGTTGATCGCAACACCGATGAAAATCAAACGGCTTTCACGGTGAGTATTGATGCCGGCCCTGAGCATGGTGTCTCGACTGGAATTTCAGCAGAAGACCGCTCTCGAACGATTCAGGTTGTGCTTCAGGCCGATGCCAAACCATCCGATTTAAGGCGTCCAGGGCACGTGTTTCCGCTAAGAGCCCGTTCTGGAGGGGTGCTCAAACGTGCTGGACATACTGAAGCTGCTGTTGATCTCGCCCAGCTCGCCGGACTCATCCCCTCGGGGGTGATTTGTGAAATACAGAATTCCGATGGGTCGATGGCTCGTCTGCCAGAACTTCAGGACTACGCCAAACAATTTGGCTTACGGCTGATCAGCATTGCTGACCTCATCAGCTACAGGCTTCAGAACGAGCGTTTTGTTCGTCGTCATGCTCAGGCAGTCATGCCTAGTCAGTTCGGACAGTTCCAGGCGATTGGATTTCGCAATGAACTGGATAACAGTGAGCATGTTGCCCTGGTGAAAGGTATTCCCGGGCAACTGCAAGAACCTGTTTTGGTTCGGATGCATTCAGAGTGCCTGACGGGAGATGCATTTGGTTCTCTTCGTTGTGACTGCAGGCCACAACTTGAGGCCGCTTTGTCGCAAATCGAGCAAGAAGGTGAAGGGGTTGTTGTTTATTTACGGCAAGAAGGGCGTGGCATTGGTCTGATCAATAAATTGAAGGCTTACAGCCTTCAAGATGGAGGACTCGACACCGTTGAAGCGAATGAAAAGCTGGGATTTGGAGCAGATCTCCGCAATTACGGAGTGGGGGCTCAGATTCTCGGTGATCTTGGTATTCATCGCCTCAGGCTCTTAACCAATAACCCACGCAAAATTGCAGGACTCGGGGGTTACGGCTTGGAAGTTGTGAGTCGAATCCCACTCATCATTAATCCAGGCGATCATAATGCCAATTATCTAGCCACAAAAAGAGATAAATTAGGACATCTATTCAATGAGAATAGCTCTAACGATGTTGTCACTCTAGCTTGGGATTGTGGCGAAGATCTGATCGCGAAGCTCCCAGATCTTTTAAATAGGGCTGAGATGTTGGCTTCAGAATTAAATCTGAGTTTGCAACCAGAACAAACACCAAGACTGCTTGCACTTTGGGAGCGTCCTCAATTTGTTTGGACTGTTTCAGGTGACAATTCCGCAATTGAGCAATTTCTCAAAACTTTGGCGTCTTGGACGGAAACAAAAAGGCTTGGCTTCTTGAAAACGGCGAAAGCAGAACAGCGTCTCCATCCTTCATTGCAACTCAATCGCGAAGACAGAGACTTGGCTTCCTTGTTAAACGACAAAAAAAATGGCTGGACAGACCAAGCTGACCAGCCGATTTTGATTCACTGGTCCTAGCGGATCAGTCACTCACTGTGACGCTTTCAATGCGACTGCCATTTTTCAAGGCGAGAACGACATCCATGTCACCGGTTTGTCCAAACACCGTGTGAACACCATCGAGATGGGGCTGAGCTTCATGAACGATGAAGAACTGGCTTCCGCCCGTGTTCTTACCGGCATGGGCCATCGAAAGAATGCCAGGGGCATGCTTCTTACTGTTGATCTCGCAATTGATCATGTAGCCAGGACCGCCTGTTCCAGGCATTCCTTTTGCGCCTTCACGGCTGTTTGGGCATCCACCCTGAGCCATAAAACCATCGATGACGCGATGGAAGGCAAGACCGTCGTAAAAGCCTTCACGCGCGAGCTTCACAAAATTGGCGACGGTGTTCGGCGCATCTTGATCGAACATTTCCAGCTTGATCTGGCCGGCATCCGTTTTCATCAGGACTGTCGTCAAGGCACCAAAAGCAAAAACTGATCTTAGGCAAGCGAGCAAGATGAGTGTCAATGCCCGCTGTTTTAAGCCATGACCACAGTCCATTCCTCCCTCCAAGACGCTCGAGTTGGTGTGATCGGTGGTAGTGGTTTGTATGCGATCGATGGACTCGAATCTGTTGAAGAAGTCACGTTGGACACGCCATTCGGTGTTCCTTCTGATTGTTTGCGCGTCGGCCAACTCAATGGAGTTGAGGTGGTGTTTCTTGCCCGCCATGGACGCTCACATCACCTGCTCCCAAGCGAAGTTCCCTATCGGGCCAATATCTGGGCCATGAGGTCCTTGGGGGTTCGCTGGCTGATATCGGTTTCAGCCGTTGGATCTCTTCAGGAACATCTTCGCCCCCGCGACATGGTTGTTCCAAGCCAGTTCATCGACAGAACGGTGCAGAGGCCTCAATCTTTTTTTGGCGATGGCTGCGTTGCCCACGTCAGCCTTGCTGATCCGTTTTGCGAGCGGTTGAGTGATCTGCTTGCCTCTGCAGCATCGACAGAAATGCCATCCGGACATCGGCTGCATCGTGGTGGCACCTATCTGTGCATGGAAGGCCCAGCGTTTTCGACAAGAGCGGAAAGCGAGCTGTATCGCAATTGGGGTTGTGATGTGATCGGCATGACGAATCACACGGAAGCCCGTTTAGCGAGAGAGGCCGAAATCGCCTATGCCTCCCTGAGCATGGTTACCGATTTTGATTGTTGGCATCAAGAACATGATGCCGTGACCGTTGAGATGATTATTGGCAACCTCAAAGCCAATGCCACTGCAACGGGGCCAATCCTCTTCGCTCTCATGGAGAAATTAGGCCGTGAACGTCCTTCTTCCCTTGCCCATGACGCTCTCAAAGATGCATTAATGACGCCTCCTGATGCTGTTCCTGCGGCTACCAGGCATCGCCTGGATTTATTCACGAGTGCTTATTGGGGACCCGCAACCGCTCCAGTTCAATGAGGCGTTGCATTCAGGGTGATTCCGATCGAACCAAGGGCTAGTCGTAGGTTGCCGTTGTGATTGGACAACAGGGTTTGAGCCTCTGGAAGATCCATGGATCCAGCCGCCATCACCAAGGCTCGTTTGACCGAGCCCTTGGCTTCGTTGAGTAGGGGAAGGCCTTGCTCGCGTGATAAGCCAACGAGATCGGTCAAAATTCGCAGTGAGCGGTCCACAAGCTTGCTGTTGCTAGCAGCGACATCAACCATGCGGTTTCCATACACCTTTCCCAATTTCACCATCACCCCGGTGGAGAGGATGTTGAGAGCCATTTTTGTAGCGGTTCCCGCCTTCAAACGCGTCGATCCAGTCAGCAGTTCTGGTCCGGTGATCAAGCGGATGTCCAAGTGGCAGGGCATGGGCGCTTGTTCTGCGGGAACGCAGGCCATTGCAATAGCCAAGGCCTGTAAATCCACGGCGTATTGGAGGGCACCGCGTACATAGGGCGTGGTGCCACCAGCGGCAATGCCTACTAAGCAATCCTTTGCGCCGAATTGATGTTCTTTGAGGTCGTCTACGCCTGCTGTCTCAAGATCTTCAAGACCCTCTGAACTGCGTAAAAGGGCCGGAGCACCTCCAGCTAAAACACCCTGTACCAGTTCTGGTGGGCTGCAAAAGGTGGGAGGACATTCAGCGGCATCCAAAACACCAAGACGTCCCGAGGTTCCTGCCCCGATATAAAACAGTCTCCCGCCTTGGCTTAATCGCACTGCTACAGCATCGACTGCAGCGCTGAGCGCTTCTGAAGCACCTTCAACAGCTAACTGCGGTTTGCGATCTTCATCGATGAACAGCTTCACGAGATCGACTGTGGACAGTACGTCCAAATCGGCACTGCGGGGATTCGATTGCTCTGTTGTGAGGTAGCCCCGATTTTCAGATGGATTCACAGCAAACCTTCCAAGCGACGACGGACGTCATCCAGACCATCACTTGGGCTTGATGGCTGCACGCTATCGAGCGATTGATCCTCGGTTTGCCAATTGCTGACGTCACGATTGGCAGTGGGAGGAGCCAGCATTAAGCGTTCGTCATCTGATTTGGGTACGAAGCCAGTTTCGACGAGTCGCGCTTCATATCCAGCCTCAGTACAGAAGAGTTCCACCTCGTGTTGATCGAGAGCCTCAACTGTCGGAGTGGGGAAATCCTGGGCCTCTAGCAGGCCTGCATACCGTTCGGCATCGTCGCAGTTTTCAAACATCAAAACCACGGTCTGGCCAGAGAGCTCAAGGGAATGAATGCCCTCACTGTCCTGACCGGCGTCGTAAAGAAGGACGTGAACGAGCATGAGATGTTCGAGGTCGCTTTCAGTCTCTCATCGAAAGTCCTTGCTTAGAGCCGACCTTGATCCAGACTCAGCTCCTGAAGCCTCTGGTAGAGGGCTTGTTCGTCATCGTTCAGATGGGCAGGAATCACGATGACCACTTCAACCAGCTGATCACCTTGTCGGTCATTCCAAACCAGGCCGCGTTCTCGTAGTCGCAGCAGGCGGCCACTTGATGACCCTGGAGGCACTTGAAGGGTGACGGAACCGGACAGTGTTGGAACATCCACTGCGCATCCAAGGGCCGCATCGGGCGGAAACAGTTCCAAGCGGTACAACACGCGCAATCCATCAATGCGGAGCCCTTCAGCGGTGACAACCTGCAACTGCAAAAAATGATCACGTCCACCAGGTGCGACCCCCTCCAAACGGAGGCGCCAGCCATCCCCTGCGAATGGAGGCGTATCCACCTCGATCACAGTTCCATCGGAGAGCTCCAAATTCACCGCTGTGCCGTGAAGGGCCTGGTCGGGAGTCAAGACAACGGTTGTTTCGAGATTGTCTTGTGAGCGAACAGGAGGTGGAGGTTGGGGAGATGGGGTGGGTCTGCGTTCTGATGGCGAGTCATCGTCATCGTGGGTGTCTTCGGGGCGATCAGGCTCTGGAGAATGACCAATGCCCAGAACGACGGCGAGATACTCCTCGAAATCAGGGAACCCTGAAGCAAACGGGTCTTGGTTAAGACTTCGACCGGTGCGACCGCGCTCCCAGGCGACGCGCCTGTCGTGATCACTGAGGACGGCATAGGCCTCATTGACGAGTTTGAAGCGCTCTTCAGCCTGGCGATCGTTTCCGTTGAGATCGGGGTGCCAGCGCCTTGCTTCACGCCTGAACGCACGTTTCAGTGAATCCCCGTCACTGCCTGGATCGAGACCTAGAAGGGCCCAATAATCGGGCTCAGCGATAGAAGTCATCATCCCAAGGGTCGATTCCGCGACGTCCACTTCTCATGCGTTCGTCGGAACGGCTGTTACCCGTGGACCAGGGGTCATCCTCCCAATCATCGTCTGCGAAGAGTTCGTCTTTGAGCGTTCCCAGCGTGCTGCGAATGCCCTGAAGAGGACCTGCATCGCTGCTTCGTTCTGCTGAAAGGCGGCGGTTCAAACCGAAGAGAGCTTCTTGAAGGCCGCTCACGCCCATCTCTAATTGCTGAGGATCATCCTGCTCCAGCAGATCCTGGACATCACGCATGGCCATTTCAACAGCTCTTTGCTGCCGTTCGGCGCCGTAGGGACCGAGCTCAAGGGCAGCATCACGCAAGCGTCGCTCCGCTTGCGCTACCAAGGTGAGAGCTGAATTGCGCCGCTCAATCGCAGCACGGCGGCGGCGGTCTTCATCAGAGCGCGCTTCCGCTTCGGCGAGGAGTGCCTGCAATTCGTCTTCATTGAGATTCGACCCTCCCTGAATCGTGACGGATTGCTTTCGGCCCGTGGTTCGATCTGTCGCACTGACTTGAAGAATCCCGTTGGCGTCGATATCAAAAGCCACCTGAATCTGAGGCACACCACGTGGGGCAGGCGGAATACCTGATAAACGGAAACGGCCTAATGACTTGTTGTCTTGCGCCATTTGACGCTCACCTTGCCAAACGTGAATTTCTACAGACGATTGATTGGCACCAGAAGTGCTGAACACGTCGGATTGACGCACTGGAATCGGGGTATTCCGAGGAATTAACACTTTCATCAGGCCACCCACAGTTTCCAAGCCAAGGGACAGGGGTGTGACGTCATTCAGCAGCAGATCCCTTAGCTCACCAGTGATGATTCCTGCCTGAACGGCTGCACCCACAGCGACAACTTCATCTGGATTAACGGATTGACAGGGGTCATGAGGAATCAACGTCCTCACGAGCTGCATCACCATCGGCATTCTTGTGCTGCCACCTACGAGCACAACGTCATCAATGTCTTCTGCAAGCCAGCCTGAGTCTCGCAATGCAGCCTGAACGGGAGTGAGCAGTCGATCAAGCAAATCAGGACAAAGGCTTTCAAATGTTTTGCGATCGAGGGTGGTTTCGATGTGAAGAGGGCCTTCCTGACCGGTTGCAATAAAAGGAAGGGAGATCGGAGTGGTGGAAACGCCTGAGAGTTCTTGTTTGGCTTTTTCAGCCGCTTCGGTGAGACGTTGAAGCGCTTGACGATCCCTGCGCAGATCAATTTGATGTTGCTGGAGAAAGGCATCAGCAAGCCAATCAACGATGAGTTGATCGAAGTCATTGCCACCTAGTTGGGTATCACCGTTGGTGGACTTCACATCGAAGACACCATTTGCGATCCGAAGGAGCGAGACATCAAAGGTCCCTCCACCCAGATCGAACACAAGGACCCGACGAACAGCACTGCGATCAAAGCCATAGGCGAGGGCAGCAGCCGTGGGCTCATTGAGAATCCGCTCAATCGACAAGCCCGCAAGACGTCCCGCGTCTCGAGTGGCCTGACGTTGGGCATCATTGAAGTAAGCCGGAACCGTGAGAACGGCTGCATCGACCGTTTCTCCTAAGTAAGTACTGGCGTCATCGACCAGCTTGCGCAGGATGCTCGAGACAAGCTCTTCAGGGGCATATTCCCTTTCGGTTTGCGGACAAGCAACACGAACGTTGCCTTGGTTGTTTGCACGCACCGTGTAAGGAACGGTGAGTGTGTTGTCGTCGAGTTCATCCCAGGCGCGCCCGACAAAACGCTTGAGATTGGAAAACGTGTTGCGAGGGTTGAGGACAAGTTGGCGCCTAGCGGGCTGTCCGACCAGAAGCTCATCTTCTTTGGTGTAACCAACGACCGATGGAGTTGTCCTCGTTCCTTCCGCGTTGGCAATCACCACCGGTCGACCCGCCTCGAGCACGGCGACGACGGAGTTCGTGGTTCCCAGGTCGATTCCGACGATCCGGCCCATAACCGCGCATTTGGTGCCTCCAAGCTAACGGGCCAAACTCCAATCACCAAGCTCTTCTGTGCAGGAATCCTGTGGTGTTCTTGCGCTTACATGCAAAACAGCAGGCATACGGGTACGGTTCGGCAATCTGTCTGCCTGCAGAGTGACCGAATTCAAGGCTCAATACCTACTTCGAAGCAGACCACCAGCGGAAAAATTCGTTGATGGCAGTTTCCAGAAATTGGTCGTGGTCATGGCCTCGATGGTTGCGCTGATCCTCATCTCCATCCTTGTGGTGGTGTTTTGGGGATCCTTGGAGTCGATGGGGCGTTATGGACTGAATTTTTTGTTCACGTCCAACTGGAACCCTGTTGATGACGAATACGGTGCCTTCACGGCGATCTATGGAACGCTCGTGACCTCTCTATTGGCACTTGTGATTGCTGTTCCTTTGGGTGTAGGCACTGCAATTTTCATTACAGAAAATATTATTCCACTTAAAGTTAGAAACATTATTGGATTGATGGTGGAGCTGTTGGCGGCCATTCCCTCAGTCGTTTTAGGGTTGTGGGCAATTTTTATTTTAGAGCCTCTTATTCGACCATTTCTTATGTTCTTATATGAGGATTTGGGTTGGATTCCTATTTTTAGTACTGAACCTTTGGGTCCAGGCATGGCTCCAGCTATCTTGATTTTGGTTGTGATGATTTTACCGATCATTACTGCTATTGCCCGTGATTCGTTAAACCAAGTTCCAATGAGACTTCGCCAAGCTGCTTATGGCGTTGGGGCAACACGTTGGGGAGCGATTTTGAATGTCATCTTGCCTGCAGCCATATCGGGAATTGTGGGCGGAGTGATGCTTGCCCTCGGAAGAGCAATGGGAGAAACCATGGCTGTCACGATGATTATTGGGAATTCAAATGTATTTAGCTGGTCATTGTTGGCTCCAGGAAATACCATTTCAGCCATGCTAGCCAATCAGTTTGGAGAGGCAGATGTAAGTCAACTCTCTTCCCTTATGTATGCAGCTTTTGTTTTAATGGTCCTGACCTTATTGGTTAATGTCATTGCGCAGTGGCTTGTGAAACGCCTGAGTCTTAAGTATTAATCATGAAATATCATTCACTTGCAAGGTCGGCAGATAACATTCCCGACCTCAACTATAAAACTTGGGAAAAGCGCAATCTTGTTAGTCGGCTCTTATCAGTATTAGCAGGGGTATTTTCATTCCTATGTGTTTTGCCGCTGATTGCGGTCCTTGCATATATCTTAATAAAAGGAATGTCAACCTTTAGCTTAGATCTTTTCACTCAACTTCCACCACCTCCAGGTGGTGAAGGTGGTGGTTTCGGCAATGCAATTATTGGCAGTATTGTTGTCACAACAATTGCGGCGCTAATTGCGATTCCTATTGGTGTTGGAGGGGGGATTTACTTAGCCGAATATTCCACAGGTCGTGGTTTTTCGCAGTTTATTCGTTTCGGAACCAATGTTCTTGCTGGCGTTCCATCCATCATTGCTGGTGTTTTCGTTTATGGAGTGATTGTTTCTACGCGCATTCTTTTTGGCAATACCTTCAGTGCGATTGCAGGAGGAACAGCTCTCTCGGTGTTGATGCTGCCCACCGTTGTTAAGACAACCGATGAAGGCTTGAAGCTTGTTTCCAACGACCTGAGGCGCGCAGCACTCGGAGTGGGTGCATCGCGTTTCGTGACAGTGAGCCAAATCACTCTTCCTAAGGCATTTACCCCAATTGCAACTGGTGTGGTGTTGTCAATCGCTAGAGCGGCTGGTGAAACTGCTCCTTTGATTTTTACGGCACTATTTTCCCCGTTTTGGCCAAACGGGATCTTTGATCCCATTGCAACTTTATCAGTCTTAATTTATAATTTTGCTGCCCAGCCTTATGATCTTCAAAATCAGCTCGCTTGGTCAGCATCCTTTATTCTCGTCGTATTCATATTAGCTCTTAATCTGCTTGCTCGCTGGCTTGGGCGATTTGCTAGCAAATGATCATCACCTTCAAAGGTGTTAATCCCCATTCTTGCCGCCACTGATTTTCTCCAGTTATGACAGCTTCATCATCCCCTGAATCAGTTCCATCTAATTTAGATATTTGCCTATCCATTCAAAATGCAACCATTAGCTATGGAGATTTTGAGGCATTAAAAAATGTCTTTTGTGATATCCCAAGAGGACAAGTCACAGCTTTTATTGGACCTTCAGGTTGTGGTAAGTCCACAATTTTACGAGCCATTAATAGGATGAATGATCTTATTGAGGGATGTTCGCTTAAGGGAAGAATTCTTTTTGATGGTGCTGATTTATATTCTCCTGATGTTGATCCAGTTGAAGTTCGCCGTCGTATAGGAATGGTTTTTCAGCAACCTAATCCTTTTCCGAAGAGCATCTATGAAAATATCGCCTTTGGTGCACGTATTAATGGCTATAACGGCGATATGGATGAATTAGTGGAACGGTCACTGCGTCAGGCGGCTGTATGGGATGAATGCAAAGACAAGCTCAAAGAGAGCGGAAATTCACTTTCAGGTGGTCAACAGCAGCGTCTTTGCATTGCACGCACCATTGCCATTGAGCCTGAAGTGATTTTGATGGATGAACCCTGTTCTGCACTTGATCCCATCTCTACCTTGAAGATCGAAGAAACCATCCATGAGCTGAAGAAGAGTTTTACAATCGTGATTGTGACCCACAATATGCAGCAGGCCGTACGTGTGAGTGATATGACAGCGTTCTTTAATGCGGAAGCTGTTGAAGGCGGGTCAGGAAAAGTTGGTTACCTCGTTGAATTCAATGACACCGACAAAATTTTCAACGCGCCATTACAACAGGCCACCCGGGATTACGTTTCAGGCCGCTTTGGTTAATTGATTGATCTGTTTGAACAGTTCATTTTGTGGTTATCCGTTAAATTTAATGCCTTTACTCTGATTCCATCTAAGTTTTTTGTATAGATATTTTGCGTGTTGATCACATTCATTGCTCGATCAAAACTGGCTCTATGTTTGTTTTAGGATCCTATCCCTTTGTTAGGAAATACTTTCCAATAAAAAACCCCTTGTGATCCAGGGGTTTGAGGGTTAGCTAACGGAGAGGGAGGGATTCGAACCCTCGATAGAGTTGCCCCTATACAGCATTTCCAGTGCTGCGCCTTCGACCACTCGGCCACCTCTCCAGTGGCTGAAGTGAGAATGTAGCAGGGCGTTTCCTGAGGACCTGATTTGAGACCAAGTCACACCGTCACAATTCATTGGCCCCAGGCTGGACGAACGATCACCCATCAAGTCCCCGAGGGGGAGTACATCCTCCAGAGCTTTGAGCAGCAGGGCGACCCGCTGCCTTTCTCGTGCCGTAACGGTTGCTGTACGTCCTGCGCAGTGAGAGTTCAAAGGGGACATCTCGATCAGGCTGAGGCCATGGGACTCTCAAAAGAGCTCAGACAACAGGGTTACGGACTGCTTTGTGTTGCAAGAGCTATCGGTCCTCTCGAAGCGGTGACGCAAGATGAGGATGAGGTTTATGAACTGCAGTTCGGACGACATTTCGGACGTGGTCAGGTGCGTCCTGGCCTTCCTTTGGATGAGGAGTGATGACTTCAGCACTTGATTGCCGGCAAGTTGCCTTTGATGCTGCCCTCGACGCATCAAGCCAGCAACAGCTTGCTGAGGTAGCGAAAACGGCTTCAAACCTTGGAGCTGCCGTGCTCATGCAGCATTACGGCCGCCTCAGCAGCATCGAAAGTAAGGGTCGCGTAGGCGACTTGGTCACCAACGCCGATCTTGCCGCTGAAAAAGTTGTTCTCGCGTATCTGAGAGAACAGACTCCGGCCATTGCAATTCTTGCCGAAGAAACCGGGTCCAGTGGGACACCAGGCGCTCTTTGCTGGTGCGTGGATCCTCTCGATGGAACGACGAATTTTGCCCACGGATATCCCTTTTTTGCCACATCCGTTGGTTTGATCTGGAAGGGGCAACCACTGCTGGGTTCAGTGGCAGTGCCATTCCTAAATGAGACCTATTGGTGTTCTCCCAACCAAGGGAGCTTTGTCAACGACAACCCGATTCACGTGAGTGACTGCAGCAGCTTGCAGGACAGCCTTCTTGTGACGGGATTTGCTTACGACAGGCATGAGCTTATCGATAACAACTACGCCGAGTTTTGTTGGTTAACCCATCGTTGTCGTGGTGTTCGTCGCGGTGGGGCCGCCGCCGTTGATCTTGCTTTTGTGGCCACAGGGCGACTGGACGGTTACTGGGAGCGTGGTTTGGCGCCTTGGGATCTTGCTGCAGGCGCTGCATTGGTGGCTTGTGCTGGTGGTTCCGTTGGTGACTACAAAAACTCTGCGTTTGATGTGGTGAATGGAAGAATTCTTGCGACGTCACCAGGACTTCACCTCCCACTCAAGCAAGAGCTCGCTTGCGTGACCGCCTTCTCACCCAAGCTTTATGGAGCTTGAGGTTCGGCAGTCATAGGATCGTTGTTCGTGTTTTGTTGACTAGCTGGATGGCCCTGCAACCCGCCACGGGCGCTCGAGATCTGAATCCGAAGCAAGTCCAACAAAATCAGCATCTAAGGGAACAGCTGGCGACGGTGTATCGCCACTGGGGATACGACGAGGTTTCGCCACCACAGGTGGAACGGCTCGACACACTCATGGCCGGTGGTGCCATTGCAAGCCATGACGTGGTTCGACTTGTAGCCGATGACCCGCTGGGTCTTCGGCCAGAGATGACAGCCTCGATTGCTAGAGCAGCCTGCACAAGACTGAAGGATCGACCTAGGCCGCTGCGCCTTTGTGCTTGCGGAACCATTTTCGAGAGCCGTGCGGCAGAAGAGGGGGGGCTGTGCATCGAAGAAAAACTGCACAGCGGTGTTGAGCTCTTTGGCGTGAAAGATCTGGCAGCAGAACTTGAACTTTTAACCCTCCTCTTAGAGGCAATGAGTGCTCTCTCGCTGCTGGAAGAGCATCAGCCCCAACTCTTGATAGGCCATACCGCGTTGATGGAATTGGTGTTGGCACCATTCGAGCAACCAAATCGGGATGACATCCGCAGCTGCTTAATTCAGTACGACCGGCTTGGACTTGAAGCGATGGATCTTGAAGCAACGGATCTTGCACGACTCGTGATGCTTTTGGACTGTCGTGGTACACCCATGACCATTCTTGATCGATTGGCAGAAAGCTTTGGCTCACAACCTGTTCTGCATGAATTAAAGCGATTATTTGTGCATCTCAGTCCCCTCGCTCAACAACAATCGCTGACACTGCAATTGGATCCAACCTTTCACCCTCACCATGAGTTGTATGACGGCTTGGTCTTTCAGCTCGTTTGTCAGGGGGTTTCAGCTCCGGTGGTCATTGCCCGTGGAGGGCGATATGACGGACTAGTAGAGCGATGCGGAGAGAGCGAGGCAAATGCTGGGGGTGTGGGATTTAGTTTCTGCCTCGATGACATTCGTGATCTACCTGGCTCGAGTTCCGAGAATCCCAAACGAGAATCCACAGTTTTAATTTGCTGGAGCGACCACTCAAGTCTTGAAAAAGCACTCTTGAAACAGACGAGCTGGCATGCACAAGGACAAGTCGCTCAATGTGATCTCAAGTCTTGTTCCAATCGCGAAGAAGCTGAACAGCGTCTCAAGACTTCTGGATGCAACACCATCGACTGGCTCTCTGACTAGATTGATAGAGAGAGATAACCAACAGCTATGGCACACACCATTGTCACCGACATCTGCGAGGGCGTGGCTGACTGTGTTGATGCTTGTCCCGTTGCCTGTATCAATCCAGGGAATGGCAAAAACAAAAAAGGAACGGATTTTTATTGGATTGACTTCGATACCTGTATTGACTGTGGTATTTGTCTCCAGGTTTGCCCCGTGGCTAATGCAATCCTTCCTGAAGAGAGGGCAGATTTACAAATACCTGGCTGATAGCAAATTACCGATATTCAACAATCGATCAGTGGGTTGTACGATATCAATTTACTTGTCATCTTTAACCGTTACTAGCTAATAATCTCTAATTATTGGATACGTGTATTTTTTATGTGTTATTGATATTGCTTAGAAAGAGGTTCCATGCAGCGATCCCTCGTCTGATGAATGTCTGTGCATCCATCTGTGCATCCAAATGAACACATTGTTTGATCGGAGGTTCGGAGAACCCCCTCAATAGGCTGTTGTGTTCTCATGGGTTCTATCTCTAAAATTCAGTTTTTCAAGTTGCTGTCATGGCGGTGTTGGACGAGCAGGGTCAAATTCAGATCCACACCGAGAATATCTTCCCGATCATCAAGAAGGCTGTTTACTCCGGCCACGAGGTATTCCTGCGTGAGCTTGTTAGCAATGGCGTTGATGCCATCAACAAGCGTCGAATGGCAGCAATGGCTGGAGACTGCAGTGAGGGAGACGACGGCACGATCAAAATTCACGTCGATCGCGAGGCTAAAACTCTGACCATTTCCGATAACGGAATTGGTATGACGGCAGATGAAGTAAAGCGCTATATCAATCAGGTTGCATTTTCAAGCGCTGAGGACTTTCTTGAGAAATATAAACAAGAAGATGATGCCATTATTGGACATTTTGGCTTAGGTTTTTATTCGAGCTTCATGGTGGCGGAGCGGGTTGAATTGCTTACCAAATCTGCCAAACCCGACCATGAAGCCGTGCGTTGGTCCTGCGACGGGTCTCCTAATTTCAATCTCACAGGTGCAGAACGCACAGATGCAGGAACCGATGTGATCCTGCATCTTATGGAAGAGGAATTGGAATATATAGAACCTGCAAGGATTAGGACACTCATCAATACGTACTGCGATTTCATGTCAGTACCTGTTCAGCTTGAAGGGGAAACAGTTAACAAAATGGTCGCTCCATGGCGTAAGAATGCTCGGGAACTTTCGGATCAAGATTATATTGATCTTTATAATTATCTCTATCCATTTCAAGGCGACCCCTTGCTTTGGGTGCACCTAAATACTGATTATCCATATAACCTACAAGGAATTCTCTTTTTCCCCAAGCAAACCGGTAGGGCTGATTGGGAGAAAGGAGAAATTAAGCTCTACTGCAATCAAGTGTTTGTGAGCGATTCCATTAAGGAAGTTGTTCCACGCTATCTTCTGCCATTGAGGGGAGTGATTGATTCTCCAGATATCCCATTAAATGTAAGTAGAAGTGCACTGCAGACGGATCGACGTGTGCGCTCTATTGGTAATTTCGTTGCCAAAAAAGTCTCTGACCGTCTTCGTAGTCTTAAAAAAGATGATCCACAAGCCTATGCAGAAGCATGGGAGTCTCTTGCCCCCTTCGTAAAAATTGGAGCGATGGAAGATGATAAATTTGCTGAACAGGTTGAAGAACTGGTGATGTTCGCCACCAATGCTTCAATCTCCACTGACGATACCTCTGATCCGATTGGAGGTAACGAGCGCAACTTCACAACACTTGATGGGTATCGCGGAAGGCTTCCTAATGATGAAAAAATAATCCTGTATTGCACCGACGAAATATCACAATCTGCAGCGCTCAACCTATGGACTTCTCAAGAGCGTGAAGTGTTGTTTGCCGATACGGTGATTGATAGTCAATTCCTCCCTTGGCTTGAATCACGACATGAAGAATTGAAATTTCAGCGTGTTGATGCTGAGTTGGATGCATCACTTAAGGAAGAAACACCCGAATTGAGTGATGGTGATGGGGAAACGAAGAGCGAAAGTTTGCGCAAATTAATTAAAGATGCATTGTCTAACGATAAAGTCACCATTCAGGTTCAAGCGCTCAAATCTGGATCAAACGGGCCTGCGGCTCTGATTTTACTTCCAGAACAAATGCGTCGTATGAATGATATTGGCGCATTAATGGATCAACGACTACCGGGTTTACCCGATTATCACGTGTTGTTGGTCAATCAAAAGCATCCCCTTGTGGAGGGTCTGCTCAGACTTCAATCCGGTGGGGTCATTGTTGGTGATTCTGGGCAATCACCAAGCGAAATGCTTGCACGAGACCTTGCTCAACATCTTTATGACACTGCAAAGCTGTCAGTGGGAGGTTTGGATCCCAAGGAGCTTGCAAACTTCCAAAACAAAAATTTGCAGCTGATGTCGCAATTGATGGAACGAGGTTTCTAAGCAGACACTTTGCTAAACTATTGGTTCGGCCATTGGCCACCTCTTTCTTAAGGACGCCGTTATGTCACGGGTGTGTCAGCTCACAGGTACTCGCGCCAACAACGGCATGGCTGTGAGTCACTCGCATATTCGTACCAAGAAGCTGCAGCAGGCCAATCTGCAGCAGCGTCGCCTGTGGTGGGCTGAGGGAAAGCGTTGGATCAACATCCGCATCACGACACGTGCCCTCAAGACCATCCAGAAGAAAGGGTTGGGTGCCTACGCACGTTCACTGGGCGTTGATCTCGGAAAGCTCTGAAGCCTCTCTAGAATTTTGAAACCAACAACGGTTTCATGAAAAGACGATCCCTACTCCAGACTGCAGTTCTGGGAGCAGGGATTTTTTTATTGGCACCCGCTCGTGTACGGGCTTTAGGTGGTACTTCTCCCGAAATCGGAATCAAAGCTCCTGATTTCGATCTTTTGGGCTTCAGTAGTGTCAATCCAGATCAAAATCACTGGAGTTTGACAAGCCTTCAAGGACGTTGGCTTGTCGTTTACTTTTATCCGAGAGATTTCACCTCTGGTTGCACAATCGAAGCTCATGGCTTTCAGGAAGCATTGCCAGAGTTCAAAAAGCAAAGAGCAGAGGTTGTTGCTATCAGTGCTGACTCAGTAAGCGATCATGAATCATTTTGTAGTTCTGAGGAGCTGAAGTTCCCTTTACTTTCAGACCCTGATGGTGTTGTAAGCAAGGCTTACGGCTCTTGGATGGCGCCATACTCGATGCGCCATACATTCCTTATCGATCCAGAGTCTGTGCTTCAAGCTGCTTGGACAGGAGTTCGACCCGTTGGTCATGCTAACGAGGTGCTCAGCCGTCTCAAGGAGTTACAAACCGGGTAAGTCCTCTGCGCGTGTTAGAGATGGGATGTTGACCATGGCTCGGCAGAGCTAGTAAAGAGAGGTGAAGCATGGCGGTCACAAAGGGACAAAGTCCTTTCATTCTTCTGTACCATCGCACGCCATTTGATGAAGGGAAGGATGAAAAGGGCAACAGAATTTGGTGTGATCAGAAAAGTCCAAACGGAATCATCCCAACGCTTAGAAATTTATTTCGTACGCGAAAAAATGGGACATGGATTGCTTGGAGAAAAGTAGACAAGGTTGAGGATTCAGCTGATGAAAGTATCGCGATGTCTGATCCGAAACCATTTACATTGTGCAGAATTCCATTAGAAGATAATCAGATATCAAGTTTTTATCATGTCACGTCAAAAGAATCTTTTTGGCCCATACTTCATACCTTCCCAACCCATTTTAACGTTAATAACGCCGACTGGGGAATCTTTGAAGAAGTTAATCTACGTTTTGCTAAAGCTGCTTGTCATCAAGCCGCAGATTCAGCAACTGTATGGGTTCATGACTACAATTTGTGGCTTGTTCCTGGTTATATCAGAGAATTAAGGCCTGACCTAAAGATTGCATTCTTCCATCACACACCATTCCCTGGAAATGATGTCTTTGCAATTTTACCTTGGCGTGAACAGATTCTTGAAAGCCTTCTTAGTTGCGATGTAGTAGGGTTTCATATTCCGCGTTATACCGAAAACTTTGCGCGAGCTGCCAACTGTTTATTAGGTGCAAAGAAAGGATCCAAGATACCTGTCAATTCAAGATTCGCTCCAACCGGTTCCGCTTTAACGGAGCCATCTGAAACTCCTTATTTACATTACAAAGGACGAAAGATACAACTCTTGTCATCGCCTGTTGGGACATCACCCGATGTTATCCAAGAGCTTGCAGCACGTGCTGATGTTCAAGAATTAGCCGATCAGATAGATGATGACACCAAGAAGGGTAGAAAACTCATCCTTTCTGCTAGCCGTGTTGATTACACCAAGGGCAATGAAGAGCTCTTGCTTGCCTTTGAACGGCTACTTGAGCATCGACCTGATTGGCATGGAAAAGTAGTTCTTATGCTTGCTTGTGTTGCCGCTGCAAGTGGCATGAAAATCTACGAAGAAACACAACGCACCATTGAAGAAACCGCAGGTCGAATTAACGGACGATTTAGTTTGATTGATTGGGTTCCTATTCGTTTTTCTACACGACGCATACCTTATGAAGAAATGGTTGCTTGGTTTACTCGTTCGGACATCTGTTGGATTACACCACTGCGCGATGGATTGAACTTAGTTGCGAAGGAATATGCAGCAGCTCGTAAGGATCGAGGTGGTGTACTAGTTCTCTCTGAGTTTACCGGTGCTTCTGTTGTTCTTGATGGCGCAATCTTGACCAACCCTTATTCACATCGACAGATGGATGAGGCCATTGAACGTGCATTGGAGATGCCGGAAGATGAACAACTTAAAAGAATGAGTAGAATGAGTAGTGCTGTTGAAAGCTTTACCGTGAGTGATTGGGTAAGTGAACAAATGGATGCACTTGAAACTCAAAATTGTGATGATTGATGAGGGAGAATCAGTTTTTTCGTAGGATCCTAGCGTCACTTTTTGTCGTCCTGATCTGTAGTGCTGGTTTTGGACTTGCACAGGCAAAAACGGTTGAAACAGTTTCCTTTTTGATGGCAGCTCCATTTGCTGATGCTACTCAAGATTTAGTCCAACAATTTAATCAAGAGCACCGTGGTGATATCAAACTTCAGGTAATTAAGGGTCCATTAGAAACAGAAGCCATGTCTGATTTGGCGATTAGTAGTTTGCTTCTGGGCAAAGCCCCATTTGATGGACTACTAATGGACGTCACATGGCTGGCAAAGTATGCTGAAGCTGGCTGGCTTGAACCTTTAGAAAATTATTTTAGTGAAGCAGATGTAGATACCTTGGTGGTCGGAGCACGTGCGGGTAACTCATACAAAGGACACCTTTATCGTTGGCCTATGAACTCAGATATGGGCTTACTTTATTACCGAACTGATCTGATGCAACGACCTCCAGAAACTCCAGATGACTTAGTTCAAGTGAGTCAAGCTCTACAAAATGAGAAAAAAGTAGATTGGGGTTATGTTTGGCAAGGGCGACAATATGAGGGACTCAGTTGTGTCTATTTAGAGATGATTGATGGTTTTGGAGGGGATTGGTTGCAGACCAATGACAACCAAATTGGCTTAAATTCAAAACCTGGTGTAGAAGCTGCGGCGTGGCTACAGGGACTGATTGATCAAGGTATCAGCCCAAGATCAGTCACCAATTATGGAGAACCTGAGGCTCTACAGAGCTTCAAGGTAGGAGACGCCGCTTTCATGCGTAACTGGCCCTACGCCTGGGCCGAGCTGCAAAAATCAGATAGTGCCGTGAAGGGGAATGTTGGAATCACCACCATGGTCGCTAACCCCGGGCACTCCACCGCAACGATTGGAAGCTGGGGGCTCACGGTTCTAAAAGGTTCTTCTCATGTGGATGCTTCCATCGAAGCTGTTCGCTTTCTTACCAGTGAGACTGCACAAAAACAGTTGTTTCTCAAATATGGTTATTCTCCAACGCAACAACGTGTTTTTGATGATCCTCAATTACTACAAGATAAACCTATCCTTGCGGAATTTGGTCGAGCCCTAAAAGTTGCCAAATCAAGACCCGAAACGCCTTTATATGCTCAAATTAGTGATGTATTAACTCGCCAACTGAGTAGCATCCTTACTGATAAAAAAACACCAGAAGAGGGGATGAATGTAGCTGCTTCCAACACCAATCAAATCTTGATCTCAGCAGGTGAGCAATCATGATTGTTTTTCTTTTACTTCCAGCCTTGCTGCTGCTTTTGATTGTTTTTGTGGGTCCCTTATTTCGGTACGCATGGCTAAGTTTCCATGCAAACTCCGTGATGACTGGCTTAATTGCGATTCCGAATGGAGGTGCCAATTGGCTGCGCTTAATGCAAGATCAGCGATATTGGCAGGATCTTGGGCAAACACTGCGTTTTGCAGGAGTATCTGTTGGTCTTGAACTGATTCTTGCGCTTAGCATCGCTCTCCTCTTGGATCAGCGCTGGCGAGGCCGAGATGTGGTTCGAACATTGACGCTCATCCCTTGGGCTTTACCGACCACAGTGATGGCGCTTGGTTGGCGTTGGATCTTCAATACACCTTATGGACCTGTTGATCATTTCACCAAGTTGGCTGGGATTGGTTCACTAAATATTCTCGGCGACCCTAACTTTGCATGGATGGCTACCGTATGGGCAGATGTTTGGAAGACAACGCCATTTGCAGCCTTAATTTTGTTAGCTGGGTTGCAGACGATTCCAGCTGACCTTTATGAAGCAGTACGGCTGGAGGGTGGAAATTCTTTGATCTGCTTAAGAAGAATCACATTGCCCTTACTCCGCCCTTATATTCTTCTCGCTTTACTTTTTAGAATTGCTCAAGCTTTTGGAGTTTTTGATTTAATTCAAGTCCTTACAGGAGGTGGACCTGCAAGTAGTACTGAAAGTATTGCTTTGTACGCATATTGGAATGCGCTCAGGTTTTTAGATTTTGGATACAGCTCTACCATTATTATGGCAAGCTTTATGCTCATAAGCTTGATTTGTGTGTTTGCCTGGATGTTCCTGCAAATTCTTATTCCTACTCATTCAAAGTCTCGAGGAGCCATTGAGTCATGAATAGACGTTTTCTTATCTCCCTGCTCTTATTATGGTCTTTAGGTCCATTGTTATGGCAAGTTTATACGTCCTTTTGTAGTGATCAGGCTCTTATTCAGCCGTTCATTTCACATGATCACCGTTGGACCTTGACTCATTATCAGAATGTTTTAAATGCTAATCCGCCATTTTGGCGGTATCTTGTCAATAGTTTCATTGTAGGTGTATCCAGCACTTTACTCTGCTTGGTCCTAGCACTTCCTGCTGCTTATGCTCTGAATCGGATTCCTAGACGATTGTCTATTCTCAGTCGTTTGGCTCTCGTTGGTGCAGCCTTATTCCCTTACGTTTTACTCTTTTTAGCTTTGCTTGAGTTGGCACGAGAATTTAACTTAGGCAATCAACTCTTGGCATTAAGCCTTCCATACGCAGCTTTATCTCAACCGCTGGCCATCCTTTTACTCAATAATGCTTTTAATGATCTTCCTCCTGAATTAGAGGATGCCGCAAAGCTTGAAGGTCTTTCACTTTTTCAACGTTTTCGTTGGATTCTGATCCCGTTGATATCACCTGCTACCGCTAGCACTGCCATTCTTGTGTTTCTGTTTTCCTGGAACGAGTATCCAATTGCCTTAACCTGGATCAGTGATTCAAACAAATTAACTCTGCCGGTTGCCATGGCACGCATTGCAGGATCATCGATTTATTCTGTTCCATATGGTGCTTATGCGGCAGCAACAGTACTTGGGTCGATTCCCTTGGTTTTACTTGTTTTAATCTTTCAAAAACCCATTGTGTCTGGTCTTACTAGCGGAGCTGTAAAAGGATGACCCTTCAAATCCAGGATTTAGGACGTCGTGTTGGGCAACAATGGATTGTTCGCCATCTCAATTTACATGTTGAGGATGGTGAATGTGTCGCTTTAGTGGGTCCATCTGGCTGTGGTAAGAGTACTACCTTGCGACTGATTGCAGGACTAGACACAGTCTCTGAAGGTGAGATTACTCTCAATCAGATGAATGTTTCGAATGTTTCTGCAGCACAAAGAGCTGTTGGAATGGTGTTTCAAAGTTATGCCTTACTTCCACATTTAAGTGTTTTCGCTAATTTAGAACTCGGCCTACGAGTGCGAGGAGTTCGTCCAATTGATCGTCAAAAACGAATTCAAGCCATGCTTGAACTTGTCCAGTTGCATGATCGAGCAGATGTGTTGCCGGCAAAGTTGTCTGGAGGTCAAAGGCAACGGGTGGCTTTAGCAAGAGCTTTGCTACGCGATCCAGATGTGTATTTGCTCGATGAACCTATGAGTAATTTAGATGCACAACTTCGCGAGGAATTAAGGCCTGAGCTTCGTCGACTGGTACTCGACAGGCAAAAACCGGTGATCCATGTTACACATGATCAGCACGAAGCGATGGCTATTGCTGACCGTATCGCCGTTTTGCATTCCGGAAGAATTCAACAGGTTGCAACTCCTTCTGAGCTTTATCACCACCCCGAAACTTTGTTTATTGCCAAATTTATTGGTCGTCCTCAGATCAATTGCCTCCGACCTAAGAATGATGTTATTACTGCGGTCAGGCCAGAGTCTCTTTTCTTTGCTAACGAGGGGCTTCCTTGCAAACTAATGTCTCGCGAATGGCTTGGTAGTTCTCAGCTTCTTTACCTTGATTCTCCTGAAGGTT
>ERZ891134.98-NODE-98-length-73542-cov-8.307020_pt1 | contig 73542 bp, 70 predicted proteins | sample MGYA00520888_ERZ891134 | MGnify/ENA primary metagenome ERZ891134 (study PRJEB32303, sample SAMEA104408692) | aquatic metagenome | biome: Brackish water; feature: Coastal; material: water | place: Baltic Sea | collected 2014-10-23 | depth 10 m ... | reverse complement strand
CGACCGTCGCGCCGCCGCCGCCTGCCGACACGACGACGAGTGCTCCGACGACGCCATGATCAATCGGTGGTCTGCTGCCGATTGCTGCTACCCCCCGCGTAGTGCTTCGGCGCTCTCGAAGTTGCGAGCGATGGTAAAGATCGTCAGCACGGCTCCAGCGGCCACGTAGGTCCGTACGCGTAGTGCCATCACCCACGCCGGCACCCCGCGTCCGGTGGCGACGCGTAGCCAGACGATCCACATGGTGACCAGCGCCGCGAGAATTATCGGAACGAACAGATTGAAGGACAACGCCTGTGCAATGTTGCCGCGGACCAGGTGATGCGTCGCCCGGGTGAGACCGCAGCCAGGACACCACCGGCCGGTGAGTGCCCGAATCGGGCACGGCGTCAGCCCGCCTTCGCCAGATCCCGGGTTGTCGGCTACCACGTGGACCGCTGCGGCTGCAGCAAACCCAGCGCAGGCGAGCGGAATGGCAGCGGGCGTGCTGAGGAGCGACGGTCGTTGAGCGGTGGGGAGCGGGTCGTGAAACGCACGAGCCGCTTCAAGCGGGCGTGCCAGAGGTGACACCGCCGACTCCATGAGATCCGACCGTAGCTCGCCCCAGCGCTCCTAGCCTGGAGGACATGCTGCAAGCACAGGCAATTTCGGTGGAAGTGGGTGGACGACTGCTGGTCGACTCCGCCAGTTTCACCGTGATGCCACGGGACAAGGTCGGAATCGTCGGCCGCAACGGTGCGGGCAAGACCTCGATGTTCAAGGTGCTGGGCGGTGCAGCCGAACCAAAGACCGGCAACGTCCTGCGTAAGGGCGGCTTCGGGTATCTGCCGCAGGATCCGAAGATTGACTCGGCGCTCGATGGCCGATCGTGCGTCACGCACGTGCTCTCGGGGCGGGGCATCGACGACGAGATGGTCAAGATCGAGAAGCTGCGCATCGCCATGGAGGAGAACCCCGACGAGCGCAACGTCACGCGATACATCAACGCCGAGGAGTCGTTCCGTACCAACGGTGGCTACGGCGCCGAAAGCGAGGCCAGGGCCATGGCCGCCGGTCTGGGCATCCCTGACGAACGGCTCGACCAGCCGATCAGCACGTTGTCCGGTGGCGAGCGTCGCCGGGTCGAGCTCGCCCGCATCTTGTTTGCTGGATCCGATGTGCTGTGTCTCGACGAGCCGACCAACCACCTCGACGTCGATGCCAAGGAATGGCTGCTCGGCTTCCTGCGTCAGTACAAAGGTGCGCTCCTCGTGATCAGTCACGACCTCGAATTGCTCGACGAGGCGATCACCCGCGTCATTCACCTGGACCGTGCATCGGAGACTGCCGTTGGCGAGATCTTCGAGTACAAGGGCACCTACACGCAGTACAAGCGCGCCCGCGCCGACGACGAGGTTCGCCTCGCCAAGAAGGCAACGTTGCAGGCCAAGGAGATCGACCGGCTCCAAACCGTCGTCGACCGCTTCGGCGCCAAGGCCACCAAGGCAGCCATGGCGCACAGCGTCGAGAAACGTATTGCTCGCCTTGAGACCGATCGCGTGCGTGGACCTCAGTCGACCAAAACCATGAGTGTCCGCTTCCCACCGCCGCCCAAATGTGGCAACACCGTGATCACCGCGACCGGGTTGTGCAAGGGGTACGGAGGCCCGTCGATCTTCGAAGACATCAGCTTCGATCTCGGCAAGGGCGAACGTCTGCTGGTACTTGGCCTCAATGGCGCCGGCAAGACGAGCCTGTTGCGGATCTTGGCTGGCGAGACCGAAGCGAACCTCGGCGATTTCAAGTGGGGCTACCAGGTGCACGCTGGCTATTACGCCCAGGAACACGACAACCTCATGGTGCATGAGTCTCTGCTCGACAACATTCGTCGAGCTGTTCCGGCCGACGTTGAATTGGGCGAGACCCAACTCCGCGGATTGCTCGGCATGTTCGGCCTCTCTGGGGAAAAGGTGTTCCAAGACGCTGGCACCTTGTCAGGTGGAGAAAAGACAAAGCTGGCCCTGTCGATGCTGATGGTCGGTCGCAACAACGTCTTGCTGCTCGACGAGCCGACCAACAACCTCGACCCGCCGTCGCGCGATGCCGTCGCCGCAGCACTCGTCGACTGGCCTGGAGCGATCATCCTTGTCAGCCATGACGAGGAATTCGTTCGTGAACTCCAACCGACCAAAGTGTTATTGATGCCTGACGGCGACGTGGATTACTACTCCGAGAGCTGGCTCGAGCTGGTCTCAATGAGCTAGCCATGTCGGCATGCGCATTGGATATTTCGGAGGAACACTCAACGAGGGCACAATCGACGATGTCGTCGCCGAGGCTCGACAGGCGGAAGCCGATGGTTATGCCTCGTACTGGGCGCCCAACATCTTCGGCCACGACGCACTGACCACGCTTGCCATCGTCGGACGCGAGGTACCGCGTATCGAACTCGGCACGTCCGTGGTCCCGACCTACCCGCGCCACCCCATGGCGATCGCCCAGCAGGCGCTCACCGTGAGCGCGGCGTCGGAAGGCCGACTCACGCTCGGTATCGGACTCAGCCACAAGGTCGTCATCGAGAACATGATGGGGATGAGCTACGACAAGCCGATCCGTCATATCCGCGACTACCTCAGCATTCTCGGGCCGCTCTCGCAGGGTCAGCCGGTGCAGTACGCGGGCGAGGACTACACCACCTACGGCGCCATCAACGCCAAAGGCGCGCAACCGTTCGACACCGTCGTGGCCGCACTCGGACCACAGATGCTCAAGGTCACCGCCGAAATGGCCGCCGGCACGATCACGTGGTGCACTGGCCCCAAGACGCTCGGCGACTACATCGTGCCGACGATCAATGCCGCTGCCGAAGCAGCCGGTCGACCGACACCCCGAGTCGTCGCTGCCCTGCCCGTGTGCGTCACCTCCGACCTCGCTGGAGCGAAGGAACGTGCGGCGAAGGTCTTCGAGATCTACGGCTCGCTGCCCTCATACCGAGCGATGCTCGATCGCGAAGGCGCAGCGGGACCGGAGGACATTGCAATCACCGGCACAGCCGCAGAGGTGACCGAGCGCATCAGCGCGCTGGCTGACCTCGGCGTCACCGAGTTCGCAACGGTCGAGTTCCCTGGCAACCCCGACGAAGCGGCAGCCACTCGTGAGGCCGTCACCTCACTGATCGGCTGATTCCGTGGCTGCGGTTGCCATCACCATCGATGACCGTGGAGTCGCCACGCTCACCATCGATCACCCGCCGATCAATCTGCTGAGCGTCGATGTCTTCATCGAGATCGCCAAGGCTGGTGCAGAGTTGGCGGCTTCGGCTCAGGTGCGTGCGGTTGTGCTGCGGTCCGCCAACTCTGAGTGGTTCATCGCCCACTTCGATGTCGAAGCAATCCAGCAGATGCCGACTGACGCGGCACCGCCCACAGCGCTGAACAACTTTCACCGCATGTGTGAGTCGTTCCGGACGATGCCAAAGCCCACCATTGCCGTCATTGAAGGTCGCGTCGGCGGCGGTGGCAACGAACTGGCGATGAGCTGCGACATGCGCTTCGCGACGCCGAGCGCTATTTTCAACCAGCCCGAGGTGGCGCTCGGAATCATCCCTGGAGGCAGCGGAACTGTCAGGCTCCCGCGGCTCGTCGGACGTGGCCGGGCGCTCGAAGTCATCTTGGGCTGTGACGACGTCGATGCTGCCACCGCGGAACGATGGGGGATGATCAATCGCATCATCGAACCGGATGCGATCGACGCGTTCATCGATCGTCTCACCAGTCGAATTGCGAGTTTCCCTCCCGCAGCCGTCGCTGCGGCCAAAGCCAGCGTGCTGCGTTCGGAACAGGGCATCGAAGGCGAACTTCTCGCCGAGGGAACCGCCTTTAGCGCACTGCTTGGCAACGACGAAACCGTGGCCGCCATGGCCGCGTTTATGGACCGCGGAGGACAGACTCCTGAGGGCGAGCGTCGCCTGGGTGAATTGGCAGCTGAGCTCGGCAATCAGAGGTGACAGAACGGTTCCTGCACACCAACAGGTTTCGGTTGGCTGGCCTCCTGACCGTGGCGCTTGCCGCTGCCGCGTGCGCGCCGTCAATCGACGTGACGACCGAACGGTCTGACCAGATCGGGTCAGCCGCCGACGCTTCAGTCATCCCGCCAGCAAGTGAAATCGGGTGGTCATCGTGCGAGGCCTTCGGCATTCCTGAATCAGTCGTCGTCGAAACCGACGGGTGGGAATGCGCCACCTTGACCGCGCCGATGGACCCGTTTGACTCCTCTTCCGATGACACGGTGGACTTGGCTCTGACCCGCCACGCTGCGACGGGGGATCGTCGCGGTTCGCTACTGATCAACCCTGGTGGGCCTGGCGGGTCGGGTGTCGAATTCGCGTGGGGGATCCGGTCGGCATTTCCCATCGAGATCTTGCGGGCCTTCGACATCGTGTCCTGGGATCCGCGTGGCGTCGCCAATTCGGTCCCGGCCATCTCGTGTGGCGACAACCCAGACATCAGCGACGACTTCCTGATGGAGGCCTGTGCCGATGCGACCGGCCCGCTCGCCGCACATCTCGCTGCTCCGTACTCGGCGAGCGACATGGAGGCGATCCGAGTGGCGCTCGGTGAACTACGGCTCGACTACCTCGGATACAGCTATGGCGCCACGCTCGGTGCCGCATATGCAGCTCAGTACCCCGACACGGTGGGACGGTTTGTGCTCGATGGAGCCACCGACCCGTTGATCGGGTCGGCCGATGGCTACTTCGAAGAAGGATTCCCGTACTACGCCGCCGACGGCACCCCGGGAGCGATCCGGCGTTTCAGTGAACTCTGCGACGCGAGCGATCGGTGTGTACTGGGTGCCGACAGTGCGGCGGTGCTCGACGTGCTCGTTGACACGATCGGAGCCCTGCCCACCGACGATTTTGCTGGTTCTCCCGACGTGGTCGATGACGACGCGTTTACCGAGTTGATCGCGTCGTCGATGAGCTATTCCGGTGACTGGGAGCTGCTTGCCACCGGCGTCGCTGACGCGTCTGAAGGCGATGCGTCGGCGATTGCGTCGCTGGTTTCAACGGACGCCGCGATCAGCTCCGATGCCCTCGACGAACCGGCCGAGCCGTTCGAAATCGCAAACATCGTGATCTACTGCGCCGACTTCCGACACGTCATCGACGACTGGTCGTACTGCGACAGCATTCCGGTCAACGAAGAAATGTTGGCGCCGGTCGAGGCTGTTGCGGTGGCCACAACGATTCTTGTGATCGGTACCGAGTTCGATCCGTTGACTCCGGGTCAACATGCGCCGGTCTTTGCCGAGGCGCTGGAGAGCGCTGTCGACATCGTGTGGAACGGCGTGGGCCACACTGCATTTCCGGCGCCGACAGATTGCATCAATGATGCGGTCGTGCGTCAACTGCTCGATGGTGTGCAGCCTGTCGATGGGCTCGAGTGCCCGTTCCTTGATCAGGCGGGTAGGGACCCATCCAATGAGGACCTCGGCGACATTCTGTTCGGTCACGGAGACGTTGAATCTGAGCGGCTACTTGTCAGCGTGTTCGAATTCGGGATGGGTCTCGATGCCGATTCCGCCCAGTGCGCAGCAGGCCGAGTAAATCAACTCAGCGATCAGACGATCAGCCATGTTGTCCTCGCTGTCACCTCCACGGCCGCTGACGCAGCGATCGGCGAGGCGCTCGCCGGATGTTGAGTCAGCGCAGCGAGACAGGCATCGAGGCTTCGGCCCGCACTTTGGCGTAGAAGTCGTTGCCTTTGTCATCGACGACGATGAAGGCTGGGAAGTTCTCGACTTCGATCTTCCAGATGGCCTCCATGCCCAACTCGGGGTACTCGAGCACCTCGACCTTCCGGATGTTGTCCAGCGCCAGTCGGGCGGCCGGGCCGCCGATGGAACCGAGGTAGAACCCACCGTTGTCTTTGCACGAGTCAGTGACCTGTTGCGAACGGTTGCCCTTGGCGAGCATCACCATGGACCCGCCGGCCGCCTGAAACTCCGGGACGTAGGAATCCATGCGTCCAGCCGTTGTGGGGCCGAAGGAACCCGACGCGTAGCCCTCAGGGGTCTTGGCGGGACCGGCGTAGTACACCGCGTGGTCCTTCCAGGACTGCGGCATCTCTTCACCAGCGTCGAGACGCTCCTTGATCTTGGCGTGCGCGATGTCACGCGCCACGATCATCGGGCCGGTCAGCATCACCTGCGTCGTGACCGGCAGTTGAGCGAGCGAGGCACGGATCTCGTCCATCGGCCGGTTGAGGTCGATGTGGACCGGCTCGGCGTCGAGCAAGTCCTCTGATCCAACTGCGGGGAGGAAGCGCGCCGGGTCGGTCTCGAGCTGTTCGAGGAAAAGGCCTTCCGCGGTGATCTTGCCCATCGCCTGGCGGTCCGCTGAGCACGACACCGCCATGCCGACCGGGCACGACGCGCCGTGCCGGGGGAGGCGAACGATGCGGACGTCATGGCAGAAGTACTTGCCGCCGAACTGCGCCCCCACACCAGTGCTCTGAGCAAGCTCCAAGACTTTGACTTCGAGGTCGAGGTCGCGGAAGGCGTGGCCGGTCGGCGAACCGGTGGTCGGGAGTCCATCGAGGTAATGGGCGCTGGCGAGCTTGGCAGTCTCAACGGCGATCTCAGCAGATGTGCCGCCGATGACGATCGCAAGGTGATACGGCGGGCACGCAGAGGTACCGATCGCCTGAATCTTGTCGAAGATCCACGGCAGCAACGTGGCTTCGTTCAGCAGGGCCTTGGTCTCTTGGAACAGAAAACTCTTATTGGCCGAGCCCCCACCTTTGGCCATGAAGAGGAACTTGTAGGCATCGCCGTCGATCGCATTGATCTTGATTTCTGCCGGGAGGTTCGTGCCGGTGTTCTTCTCGGTGTACATGTCGAGCGGCGCCATCTGGCTGTAGCGAAGGTTGGTGGTGAGGTAGGTGTCGGCGATGCCTCGGGCGATCTGCTCTTCGTCGCCGCCGCCGGTGAACACGTACTCTCCCTTCTTGCCCTTGACGATCGCTGTGCCGGTGTCTTGGCACATCGGCAGCACGCCACCGGCAGCGATCGCCGCGTTCTTCAGAAGGTCGAGGGCGACGAATCTGTCGTTGTCGGAGGCCTCGGGGTCGTCGAGAATCTTGCGCAGCTGTTCAAGATGGCTGGTGCGCAAGAAGTGTGCGATGTCGTGCATCGCCTCAGCAGTGAGTTTGCGAATCGCGTCCGGCTCGACCTTGAGGAAGATTCCTTCGGGTGTCTCGAAGGTCGAGACACCATCAGCGGAGACGAGACGGTACTCAGTCTCGTCGGGCCCCAACGGGAACATCTCGGTGTATTCGAAGTCAGCGTCAGCCATGGACGTGAGCCTATTGCTCGGCCCGGAAGACTTACTCGGCTTGAAAGACGAGGTCGGTCTGCTCGTCGACTTCGTCGATCTTGATCATCTCGCTGCCCTTGAATGTCTCGTCGAGGAATGCCACAGCGAAGGTGTTGGTGATCGCCTGGGCCCGCTCGATCGGCATGCTCTCGGGGCCGCAGCCCGCCTCGTCGCGTTCGTTGATCGTGTCGATTACGATGGGCAGGGCATTCGACAGTGTCGGGAGGAAGGCCTGATAGGCGCACAGGTCGGTGAAGGTCTCGTGCGCAGCAGCCGTGAGATCGACGCGATACGACGGCGAACTCGCCGATTGGTTCCAGGGGCGCGTGACGTTCGGGTCGATCGGAGTGGTGACGTCGTCGGTGCCGGCCATCACGAGAGCAGGAATCCGGATTGAGAGCAGTTCGTCATCGCTGAGCGGGCCCGTTGCCGGAGCAAGCGTGATGATGGCGCTGACGCGTTCGTCAGCGATGAACTCGCCGAACTCGTTGGAGAACCCCGACGCCATTGCGTAGGCGGTGAAACCGCCGAACGAGTGTCCAGTGACTGCAATCTGTCCCGGATTGACGCTGGCCACGAAGTCGGCTGTTTCCGTGCTCTCGGGATCGAGAAAGGCGTTGATGACACGCTGGACGTCGTTCGGACGGTTGAAGGCAGTCACCGCACCGTCGACTTCCGTCTCGAGCAAGCGATCAACAGCGGTGTTGCCCGTGTGGTCAGGTGCAGCAACGATGTAGCCGTTGCTCGCCAAGGCCTCGGTGTAGTTGGAATGGATGTAGCGCAACCCGCCCGAGCCGTGCGAGTAAATCACCAAAGGGAAGGGGCCATCCGATGCGATCGACTCGGGCCCGACCGCGAATGCGAACGGTGACTCGTAGTACGTGTCAGGAAACAGGGTGTATTGATGTGCCGCAGCGCCGTCACTGGCGCCGTCGATGAGCGGAAACCACACGTCGACGGTCAGGTCCCGATCGCCTCCTGAGGTGTCAGTGATGGTGATGGTCTGCACCCCCACCTCATAGTCGCCGTGCGCGAGATCAAGATCAACGTCGGGGTCTTGGTCCGGCTCGGGCGGCTCGGTCGCGGCGGGGGCTGCCGTGTCAGTTGGTGCGTCGGTTGGTGCGTCGGTTGCGACCGGGGCTGCGGTGTCGGCTGGTGCTGTGGTGACAACTGGTGCTTCGGACGCAGCGGGTGCTTCGGTTGCCGGTGTTGTCGCGGCCGTGTCGCCGTCGGATCCGGCGCACGAGGCAGCCACGATCGCGAGCCCGGCAAGGACAACTGAAACTCGCCTGGAGGAGTGGGAGGTGTGTTGGGAGGAGCCCATTGCCACACTGTGCCACGATCGCGGGGCGAGTGCGCGGACAGGACAGCGTTCAGGCGAGCGTGCGGATCAAGAGCGCGGTGGCGCTCAGCAGACAGAGCGCGAAGATGGCCGGACGGACCAAGTCGGCGTTGAGCCGATGCTTCACGCGCGCTGCCGTGACGATGCCGAGCACCACCGACGGAATCAGAACCGCTGTCAACTCAAGAGACCGGCGACTCACCTCGCCAGCCAGCACGAGGCCGACCAAAGACATCAGTGCGCCGACGGCGAAGAATATCGAAATGGTGGAGCGCATCGTCTCGGGAGTGTCGTGCTGATATGTCAGCGCGACCGGTGGACCGCCGACGCCTGTTGTGGTGGCCATGAAGCCTGACGCGCCGCCGGCAACGAGCAGCGTGGCGGGCCCCGCCACGAATTTGCGGCCGACCGCCGACACGACGACGGCTGCGATGACCGAGCCGGAGACCAACAATCCCAGCGCGGTATCGCTGAAGCTGGCCACGAGGAGAACGGCGATGACCACGCCGGGGATCCGGCCGATCAAGAGCAGTGCCGCTCCGCGTCGGTCGACGTGCTTGCGTTCGGACCAGGCCACCGTGCTCGACAGCGGAATGACCGAGATGATGATGGCCACGGGGATGAAGTCGGTGTCGGCGAGTGCCAGAACCGGAGATGACAGCATCCCCAAGCCGATCCCGAGCGACGCTTGCACCGTCGTGCCGACATACACGACGAGCGCGCACGCGATGGCCACGAGCAGTGGGAGCCCGGCAACGGTCACTCAACGATCCTTCATCCGCTTCGGGGCTGCGCCGGCTGGGTCGTCTGGCCATCGATGCTTGGGGTAACGCCCGGCCATTTCCTTGCGGACCTCAGTCCAGGAACCTGCCCAGAAACCGGGAAGGTCAGCGGTGACCTGAATGGGCCGGTCCGCCGGCGACAGCAGTTCGAGGCGAATCGGCCGGCCTCCGGCATGTGGGTGGGTGGTGCTGCCGAACAGGTCCTGCACGCGCACCGAGGCGGTTGGCTGTTCGCCTGAATAATCGATCGGTGCGGTCCTGCCGGTCGGCAGCGCGAGCGCGGCGGGCGCCAGGTCGTCGAGTTGTGCGCCCTCGGGCCAGGGCAGCTGGGATCGAAGCACGGTCGTGAGGTCGAGTTGTTCGAGATCGGACCGTCCCCGCGCGCCAGGTAGGTACGGCCCGAGCCACGTGTCGAGCGAACCGAGCAGGGTGGTAACGGACCAGTCCGGCCAGGGATCACCGACGTTAACGTTGAGAAACGTCACGCGCTCGCGCAGGCTGATTGCTGTTGACGTCCAGCCGAGCACGCGGAGTTCCGTTGTTCGGACTCGATCGAGGAGCGCTGCTGTTGTGGCCTTCCCGGCGGGTGGGCGGTCGGTGTGGCTGCCGAGCCGGATCGATCCGAGGCGACGCTCGATGGTCTCACTGAGGTCGTTGCGGTCTGTGTTCCACGTGATGGTGCGTTGCTCGGTGATGTCGGGGCCGAAGTTGGCGATCACGTCGTCGGCATCGACTGCAGCTGCCAGGCGAATACGCGCGTTATCGCGTTTTCCGTCGAGATCAGCAGCAACGATGAATTGCTCGTTGGCGAGGGAGTCCTTGGCGGGGAGAAAGGCGGTGCTGCCGCCGCGCAATTGGTACTGCGCGCCGCGTCGGAGGGCGGCAAGGCGATCTGGGTATGCGAGCAGGAGCACGGCGCCAGCCCGGTCGGGATTAAGGGCGCCACGATCGAACGGCAGGCCCGCCCGGCGGGCCAGGTCGGCGGCACGGTCGCGGAGCCGGTGCACGGCACCCCGGTCAGCGAGGTCGTGTCCGCGCGCCCCCGAGATCACGCCAACGCGCAGCGCAAGGTCGGTCGGCACGTCATCGGGTCGTCCCCGAAAGATGTCGCGTTCGTCGACCAGCGCGGCAATGGCACAGGCGAGTGGACTCTGATCGACGGCGATCATCCTGGCCAGTCGCGGGTGGACGGGGAGACCAAGCATCTTGCGCCCAAGCGGAGTGATGGTCTGATCGTCTTGGTCGAGAGCGTACAGGTTGGTCAGCAGGTCACGCGCCTGCGCAAGGGCCCCAGCGGGAGGGGGATCGATGAATTGCAGATCGTCAGGGGCGCCCCAGGCGGCCAGTTCAAGGGCGAAGCCAGCCAAGTCGGCTTGCAGTATCTCGGGTGACCGGTGGCGGGTTCGCGTGCCGTGTTCGAGCTTGCCCCAGAGCCGATAGGCGGTACCGGGTTCGGTGCGCCCCGCCCGTCCAGCTCGTTGCTCGGCCGAGGCACGGCTCGTCGCCACGGTCGTGAGCCGCGTCATTCCTGATCGAGGGTCGAATCGTGGCTCGCGGGCAAGGCCGCTGTCGATCACGATGCGGACGCCGTCCACGGTGAGCGAAGTCTCGGCAATGTCGGTCGACAGCACCACGCGTCGTCGGCCAGGCGGTGACGGCGCCAGTGCCTGATCTTGCTCAGCGAGCGTGAGAGCGCCGGCGAGTGGGTAGACGTCGATGTTGGGCCCGAGCGTGTCCTGCAGCATCCGTTCAGTCCGTCGGATCTCCCCGATACCGGGCAGGAAGACCAAGACATCGCCCTCATCGTCGCTCAGCGCCTGGAGCACGGCGGCCACGACGTCTGGCTCGATGCGGTCGGGGCCGCGCTGCTGCTTGGGTCGTGGTCGGCCCTTCTTCGGCGCGCCGCTGCTTCGACCTGGCGAGCGGGGTAGCCAACGCACGTCGATCGGGTAGGTGCGACCTTCGCTGCTGATGACCGGGCCGTCGAGGAGGCGGGCGAGGCCTTCGGTGTCTGGGGTTGCCGACATTGCGATGATGCGGAGGTCGGGGCGGAGCTGTGCAGCGCTGTCGAGCGTGAGCGCAAGCCCGATGTCGGTGGTGAGATTTCTTTCGTGGACCTCGTCGAAGATCACGGCTCCGACGCCTGGGAGTTCCGGGTCATTCTGCAGACGGCGCGTGAGCACTCCCTCGGTCACAACCTCGATGCGGGTGGTCGATGTGATCTCGCGTTCGTCGCGGGTCTGATAGCCGACCAGTGCACCGATTGGGGTGCGTGTCGTCGTCGACATGCGGCGCGCCGCGGCGCGCGTCGCAAGGCGGCGCGGCTCAAGCATGACGATGCGTTGGTCACCGAGCCACGGCTGGTCGAGTAGTGCCAGGGGGACCACCGTGGTCTTTCCCGCGCCGGGCGGGGCGACGAGGACGGCGCTGGTGCCGTCGATCAGCGCAGCGCGCAGTGCATCGAGTGCCTCGACGACCGGAAGGTCAGGCAGGTCGGGGACGGCCGGTCGGTCGGCCATGTGGCACGGAGCGGATCAGCCCAAAGCGGGCGAGCCGCTGAATGGCCCGGGATCGCCGGCGCCAGGAATGTCGAGCGAGGTCCACGACGTCACGTCGGCGATGGCGTCAGCGACTGCTTCCCACTCCTTTGGCTGCCAGCCTTCGGTCTTTGCCGCGACGGCGCCGTCGACGCGAGTGAAGACGAACGCCGGAAGTTCGGTGAGGCCCATCGCCTTGACAGCGGAGCGATCGGGGTCGCAGAACACGAGGTATTCCTGGGTGAGCGGCCCGAGAAACGCTCGGGCATCTTCGGCTCCGGCGGTCACGATGAAGTTGATCCTGGCATGTGAGCTGCGGAACTGCTCGAGAATTCGAGTCGCCGAGCGGAGGATCCACGAGCTTTCGTTGGTGTACGGATCAAGCACCACGGAGGCGAGGTGGAACGTGGTCAACCAGTCCATAATTGGCCGGGACTGGCCGAGCCCCCATCCCCGGCCGTCGGCCACGAGCGGGGTGAGGTTCAATTCGGTTGGGAGCTGCTGAACAGTGGGGTCGGCCACGGGCGAGAGCGTAGCGAGTTGGGGGGCCTGGACCGCAACCATCCGCCTGGTCTCGGGTACCGTCGGCGACGATGCACCCCATCGAGCACCTTCGCTACGTCGCCCGGGCCCAAGGCGCAGACCCGGCCTCGCTCGTCGAGGAAACCGCCCACGCACTCGGTTCGCTTCATTTTGACCCGTCGGGCATCGTGGTCGCATGCCGGCGCATCGTTGAACGTCACCCTTTCACAGGGGCGCTCTGGTGGCTCTGTGCAAATGTCTCGACGTCATCTGAGCCGTTCAAAGCCGTCTGGGAGTTGGCTGAGGAGATTCGCGGTGATCGCACGGGAGCAGAGCTGGCAGCTGCGCTCCCGGATGACGCCACCATCGTGACGATTGGGTCACCCGATGTCGCAGGCGATGGACTCATCCGGCGAGGTGACGTGCGGGTGCTCGTGCTCGATGCCGGGCACACGGCCACCCAGTTCTTCCGCAAGCTGGAACGCTACGACGTTGACAACGACCCGGTCGATGCTGGTGCTGCGGGAGCAGCCGTCCGCGCCGCTGACGTTGTGTTGATCGAAGCGTTGGCGTGCGACTCGCACCGCATCGTGGCCCCGATTGGTTCATCGACCATTGCCGCTGCCGCGCACGCATGGGGCACGCCGGTGTGGCTCGTGGCAGGTGTTGGACGTCGGTTGCCCTCCGGTTTCATCGATCACATGGTTCAGCGATACGAGGCGATCACCGATCCCGATGGAGAGCACCCCGTTGACCCCTGGGAGATGGACGTCGAGATCCTCCCCACCTCGATGGTCACTGATGTCATCGGCCCGCACGGCCGCGTGCCCATCGGCCCACCGGCCATCCAGCCAGAGTGTCTCATGGCCCACGAACTCCTTCGCCACAGCGCCATGTAGACCCCACCGCACGCGACCCGACCTGGCCCCAGCCAGCTTCGTTTGCGTCGGGATTATTGCGGACTGGTCCTCAAGAAGTCGGACACAAACGAGATGTCAGGCGGCGGCGGAGGTCCCGCACCACTTTCTGTGGTGTCTCGAACACATCGGCGTACGTGTGCTCCTACACCAACCGCCCCATTTCAATCAGCTCACTTCGACGCTGGGCGTCCTTGCGGCGTTCCGAGGGGCTCGAATGGCCATGTTGACCACTGACTTCGACGACCACGTCGGCGCCAAACAAGAAGTCGACCCGTGCGACAAATCGACTTCCGTGACGGTGGATGACCTGAGTCGCGGGCGCGGGATGCCCGCTTCGCGGACGATCCGCAAGAATCGGCGCTCGAGTGGCGAGTGCCCACCGCTGTCGACGACGAGGTCTTCGATGAGCCGGCATCCCCAACGGCCCGAGCCCCGAAGTGTTTCCAGCCGGTGTGCCAACACGGTTGGTGAGGACAGTCCCAGACGAACAGCACTGTCGATCGCCGCCTCGATCCGTTGGCGTGGTCGTCGGGCATGCGCAAGGTCGATGATTGTTCGCGTCGCCGAGGTGGCCCGAAAACCGTCGCTGCTCACGCGATCGATCGGTGGCAGCCACTTGGTCGTGTGGACCTGAAACGGAATCATCGGCTGTCGCCCGCCGCGGACCACGGTGAACTCAACAGCGGTCCGATCGGAGCGGTCGAGGCGATGAAGCGCTGCCGCGGCCTCGTAGCTCACCACGCTCTCGTTGCCGAGAGCCAGCAGACCGAGCACCAGGTGGTGTTCATGCGTTGCGGGAGCGCCGCGGACCCGATAAACGCCGGGTGCAGCCTTGAGGAGTGGACCTCCGTCGATCAGGCGGCGGCGCTCCCACCGTGTGGCGCAGCAATCATCGATCTGTCGGTTCGTGACCAATCCATGTTGTATTTCGGCGAGACGTTCGAGCGTGCTGTCCATGCCTGTGCAGTGGGCAATCAGCTTGCGTTTCCGGAACGAACGCCTCCAGATCGCGTTTGTGTTGGGATTTCTGCGACCCGGTCCGCAGAAATCCCAACACAAACGGCGAGGCAGCGCCGTCAGAGCTTGCGGTGGCGGGGCGAGGTGCCGGTGAAGTCTTTGATGATTGCTTCGGCTTCGGCTTTGCGGTCTTCGGTGACGAAGATCCGGGCCATCGCTTCGCGGTTGTAAACGCCCATATTCAGATTGAAGTCCTCGGTCCAGACCGCCGGGACGCCCTCGTCTTTCAGCAGTTCGGTGAGCATCGGGCCCTGCCAAACCGGGACCCAGCCGGCCTCGACGGTCTTGTCGGGATTCGGTGGTTTGGGTAGGTGCTTCCCGAACACCCAGTTCCAGGCGCTGCGAAACGTCGGCATGTGTGCAGACTATGGGCACCTCATGAGTGACCTACCACCCATCCTGCAGCATCTGCCGCCTGCACCCGACGAGTCGGCGTTGCTCGATGGCTTTACCACTTGGACAGTCGAGCAGGGCATCGAGATGTACCCGGCGCAGGAGGAAGCCGCATTCGAACTGATCGCAGGCAGCAACGTGATCCTCAATACGCCGACCGGGTCGGGTAAGTCACTCGTCGCGGTCGCTGCTCACTTCGTCGGTCTTGGGCGCGATCAACGCAGCGTGTACACCGCCCCCATCAAGGCATTGGTCAGCGAGAAGTTCTTTGAGCTGTGCCGGCAGTTCGGGCCGGAGCGTGTCGGGATGATCACCGGCGACGGATCGATCAACCCCGACGCACCGATCATCTGCTGCACCGCTGAAATCCTCGCGAACTGGGCGTTGCGCGACGGTGACCGCACGGACGTCGACATCGTGATCGCAGACGAGTTCCACTTCTACGCCGACCCACAACGCGGCTGGGCCTGGCAGTTACCGATCCTCGAACTTCCGCACTGCCAGTTTCTGCTGATGTCGGCGACGCTCGGCAACACGCGATTCTTCGAAGAGGAATTATCCCGGCGAACCGGTCGAGATACGGCGTTGGTCAAGTCGACGCAGCGACCGGTGCCGCTGCACTTCGAGTATCGAACGTCGACACTGCATCAATCGATTGAAGCGCTCCTTGAGTCCGGCAGAGCACCGATCTATCTCGTGCACTTCACGCAGCGCGAGGCAACCGAGGCGGCGCAGAGTTACCTGAGCCTCGACCCGCTGAGCAAGGATGAGAAGCAACAGGTCAAGGAGCTGATCGGCGGATTCCGATTTGATTCGCCGTTCGGCAAGGGCTTGCGACGTTTTCTCGTCGGCGGAGTGGGGGTGCACCACGCCGGCCTTCTCCCGAAGTATCGACTCCTCGTTGAGCGGTTGGCGCAGGCGGGGCTCCTCAAGATCATCTGCGGTACTGACACACTCGGTGTCGGCGTCAACGTGCCGATTCGATCGGTGTTGTTCACCCAGCTCTGCAAATACGACGGCACCAGCACTCGGCTCCTGCGCGTGCGCGAGTTCCAGCAGATCGCCGGGCGGGCGGGTAGACGCGGCTTTGACGACAGCGGTGATGTGTGGGCCCAAGCGCCCGAGCACGTCGTGATGAATCAGCAGATGCTGCAAAAGGCAGCGGAGGACGCGAAGAAGAAAAAGAAGCTCGTCAAGAAGAAGGCGCCCGATCGTGGCTACGCCCACTGGGACGAAGGCACGTTCACCAGGCTGGTCGAAGGTGACCCTGAGCCGTTGACGTCGAGCTTCGCGGTCAATCACCAGATGGTGATGAGCCTGCTCGATCGACCGGGCGATGGCTGCCGCGCCGTCCGCTCGTTGATGACCGACAACCACGAATCGCGCAAGCAGCAGCGCCACCACATCCGTCGGTCCATCTCGATCTATCGTTCGCTCGTCGATGCCGGTCTCCTCGAGTTCCCCGATGAACCCGACGAGTACGGCCGACGAGTACGTGTCGACTTCGATCTGCAGGACGAGTTCGCGTTGCATCAACCGCTGTCGCTGTGGGCGCTCGATGCAATTGAACATCTCGACCGCGAGTTCGAAGTGGAAGAACGGTCACACGAGCAACGCCACGAGCGACGCGAGCGAGAACGTGAGAAAGTTGTCGATCAGGAAACGCCGGCAAACGACAATCCGTTCGCAGCCCTGTCCGGCCTGGTCCTGGATGTCGCCACCGAGGCGGACGGGACTGACGAGATGGACGGGGCGGAGCCAGACGAAAACGACGCGTCTGCCGGTTTCGAACCGGTCGAGGAACGGACAGGACTTTCCGAGGTGGAACCAGTCGAGGAGGAGTCGACGATGCGCCTCGTCGAGGCTGAGACAAAGGGCGAGGTGCAGCGGGCGATCGCAGTACTGACCATCGTCGAGGCCGTGCAGGAGAGCCCGGGGGTGGTGATCAACGCTCAGCTGCGCAAGGCCAAGGATGAGTTGATGGCCGAGATGAAGTCGTCTGGCGTCGAGTACGAGGAGCGGATGGAACGTTTGGGCAAGGTCGAGCCACCGCGGCCGATGAAGGACTGGATGTACTCGGACTTCAACGAGTTCCGCACCAGGCACCCCTGGGTCGGGGGGAACACCGTGAAGCCAAAGTCGATTGCCAGGGACATGTTTGAACGGTCGATGACGTTCGGTGAATACACGGGCCACTATGGGCTCAAACAGAGTGAAGGTGTGCTCTTGCGGTACCTGTCGGACGTGTACAAGGGCATGACCCAAAACGTTCCTGCCGACGCGATGAACGATGAGCTCGATGAGATAGCGCACTGGCTTGGCACGCTCGTCCGCCAGGTTGACTCGAGCTTGTTGGATGAGTGGGAACGACTGCAGAACCCCGACGAGCACGGAGAAGTTGACGGGGAGGTGCGTCCGCCGTTAGAAGAGACCCACGGCGAGGTCACGATCACGACCGATGCTCGGGCGTTCCGCACGCTGGTTCGCAACGCAGCATTCCGTTGGGTCGAGCAACTGGCGCGCCACGAACGTCCGAGAGGTTCAGTCGAGGGTCTGAACGCTCGCGAATTGATGGCGCCCTACTGGGACGAGTACGACGCGATCGAAATCAATGGCGATGCTCGGAACTCGAGCCGTTTCGACTTCGACGCGGCGGCGGGAAGGGTCAGTCAGACCATTCACGACCCCGAGGGGCACGACGAGTGGCGAGTGCTCGGAGACGTCAATCTTGAGGCTTCGCGCGAGGAGGATCGACTTGTCATCGCGCTCACCGGCATCGAACGCCGCTGATCGCTACAGCTGAGAGACCGGCCAGCAATTGCCGCTCTCGAGTGACTCAAGTGTGTGACCTGAGGTCGCGATGCGGGCGCACAGCTGCTCGGAACCAACGGCACCGCCGTCGCCGACCGGCTCGATCTCGCGAATGCTGATCCGGCAACGGTCATTCCCGCAGCGCAGCAGGCGTTGGTCAAATGGCAGCGCAAGGCCGAGAGTCCGCTGAGCTCAACGGATCTGACGATCGCTGCTCGAGTGCTGGTACGGACCTGTGAGGGGATCCTCAACGACGCCACCCAGGGCGTTTGATTCCTCCCGCAACACAGACTTCACACGGCGCCTCGCCCTTGACCATTGCCCGGTGCCTGACATGTCGTTAGTGTCCGGACATGGCAAATATCGTGAAAGCCGCACTCCTCCAGACTGACTGGACCGGCGATAAGGAGTCGATGATCGTCAAGCACGAGGAAGCGGCGCGCGAGGCAGCAGCGCAGGGTGCCCAGATCATCTGTTTCCAGGAGCTCTTCTACGGCCCGTACTTCTGCCAAGTACAGGACGCTGAGTACTACGAGTACACCGAGTACATCCCTGACGGGCCGACCACCAAGCGCTTCCAGGCGCTCGCCAAGGAACTCAACATGGTGATGGTCCTGCCGATGTATGAGATCGAACAACCCGGCGTGTACTACAACACCGCAGCGGTGATCGATGCTGACGGCACCTACCTTGGCAAGTACCGCAAACAGCACATTCCGCAGGTCAAGGGCTTCTGGGAGAAGTTCTACTTCAAGCCAGGCAACGGCGGGTACCCAATCTTCGACACCGCCGTTGGCAAGGTCGGTGTGTACATCTGTTACGACCGGCACTTCCCCGAGGGTTGGCGAGCGCTCGGGCTGAACGGCGCAGAAATCGTCTTCAACCCGTCAGCGACCCACCGTGGTCTGAGTGAGTACCTCTGGTCGATCGAACAGCCGGCAGCAGCCGTGGCAAACATGTACTACGTCGGAGCGATCAACCGGGTGGGCATTGAGCCGCTGGGTGAGAACGATTTCTACGGACAGAGCTATTTCATCGGGCCGCGCGGCGAGTATGTCGGCGACAAGGGAAGCCCGCACGATCCTGAACTCATCGTCCGTGAATTCGACCTGGACCTCATCCGCGAGGTCCGCGACGGCTGGCAGTTCTACCGCGACCGTCGTCCCGAGGCGTATGGCGAATTGGTGGAAGGCTGAGAGGGGTCTGACAGTGGCGACCACACTGATTTCTGGCGGCACCGTCGTCTCGGCGATCGGTCGGCGCGAAGCCGATGTGTTGATCGACGGCGAATCGATCGCTGCGATACTCGCTCCGGGGCACGCTGCGGCATACGGCATCACACCTGACGTTGTGATCGACGCGACCGGAAAATATGTCGTGCCGGGTGGCGTTGATGCCCACGTCCATATGTCGTTGCCGTTCGGTGGCACGGTGTCCGCCGACGACTTCGATACGGGCTCGCGAGCTGCGGCGTGGGGCGGTGTCACCACGATCATCGACTTCGCGTCTCAGACGGTCGGGCTCGATGTACGCGAGGCCCTCGCGGCGCGACACGTGGAAGCTGCTGGCGAATGCCACGTCGACTACGCCTTCCACCAGATCATTGGTGACGTGAACGAGGAATCGCTCGAGGCAATGACGCACCTCGTCGAGAACGAAGGCGTCACGAGCTTCAAAATGTTCATGGCCTACCCGGGTGTCTTCTACTCCGACGATGGCAAGATCCTGCGGGCGATGCAGAACGCATCGGAATCGGGTGCTTTGATGATGATGCACGCCGAGAACGGGATTGCGATCGACGTGCTGGTCGCCCAGTCGCTCGCCCGTGGTGACAGCGACCCGAAATATCACTCGTATACCCGGCCTGAGGAGCTCGAGTCGGAGGCGACCCACCGTGCGATCAAGCTCGCTCGTGTCGCCGGCAACGTTCCGCTCTACATCGTGCACATGTCGGCGTCCGAGGCACTCGAAGAGGTGTCGCGCGCTCAGCACATGGGCCTCAACGTGTTTGCTGAGACCTGCCCGCAATACCTCTATTTGTCGATCGAGGACCACCTCGCTCAGCCAGGGTTCGAAGGGGCGAAATGGGTGTGTTCGACGCCGCTGCGCTCGAAGCATGAACACCACCAGAAGGATCTGTGGAAGGGCCTGCGGATGAACGAGTTGGCCGTGGTGTCCACCGACCACTGCCCGTTCTGCATGAAGGATCAGAAGGAACTCGGTCTCGGGGACTTCTCGAAGATCCCGAATGGCATGGGCGGCGTGGAGCACCGGATGGAAATGATCTACCAGGGTGTGGTGATGGGGGAGATGACCCTCGAACGCTGGGTCGAGACCTGCTGCACCACCCCGGCGCGCATGTTTGGCCTTGAGAAGAAGGGTGTGCTCGAGCCCGGCGCTGACGCAGACGTTCTCGTGTGGGATCCGAACACCAAGACCAAGATCGGTATCAACGACAAACACCATATGGCGATGGATCACTCGTCCTACGAGGGCTTCGAAGTCGACGGCAAGGTCGACACGGTGATTTCACGTGGCCGCGTCGTCGTGGCGAACGACACCTACCTTGGAGCCAAGGGCCACGGACAGTTTGTCAAGCGCAGCCTCAACCAGTACATCCACTGAATCGGGATCACAATATGGACATCGGAGTCGTACTGCAGACCACACCACCAGCGGCGCGCGTGATCGATCTCGCCAAGCGCGCCGAAACCTACGGCTTCAGTCACGTCTGGACCTTCGACTCGCACATCCTGTGGGAAGAGCCGTACGTCATCTACTCCCAGATCCTCAACGAGACGCGCAACATCGTTGTCGGACCGATGGTCACGAACCCGGCGACGCGCGACTGGACCGTGACGGCATCGACCTATGCGACGCTCAATGAGATGTACGGCAACCGCACGGTTTGTGGGATTGGCCGCGGTGACTCGGCAGTCCGCGTCACCAACGGCAAGCCGACCACGTTGGCCACGATGCGCGACTCGATCAACGTCATTCGCGAACTCGGTAGCGGCCGGAGCGTCGAGTACAACGGCTCAACCATCACCCTGCCGTGGGCGGCCAAGAGCGAGCTCGAAGTGTGGGGTGCCGGCTACGGGCCCAAAGCGCTGAAGATGATCGGCGAGACCTGCGATGGTTTCATTCTCCAGTTGGCGGACCTGTCGATAACCGAGTGGATGATCAATGCCGTCCGGACTGCGGCGAGCGACGCGGGGCGGAACCCGGACGACATCACGATGTGCATCGCTGCGCCCGCCTATGTCGGGCCGACCGAAGACCTGCCATACATGCGCGATCAGTGCCGATGGTTCGGCGGGATGGTCGGTAACCACGTGGCCGACATCGTGACTCGCTATGGCGATGCTGCCCCGGTGCCGCAGGCATTGACGGACTACATCAAGGGTCGCCAGGAGTACGACTACAACGAACATGGCCAGTCGGGCAACACCCACACCACGTTCGTCCCCGATGAAATCGTCGATCGCTTCTGCATCCTCGGACCCATCGAGGCGCAGATGGAGAAGCTCAACGCCTTGAAGGCGCTCGGCGTCGACCAGTTCGCGGTCTATCTCCAGCACGATGGCAAGGACCACACGCTGCAGCAGTACGGAGAGCACGTCGTTCCAGCGCTGCGTGAACAGGCCGTGGCTCGTCAGTGATCCGGCAGGCTGCGCGGCGATCGTCGCTGTTCGTCGTTGCGCTCGCCGCAGTCGCCGCAACATGGGAGCTGTACAAGGTTGTCGGCCCCGAGACGGGCGGCGAGGTCTTCGGCTGGGCGATCCTGCCGAAGTCGAACGATCGGGTGATGCCACATACATGGGAGATGATCGCCGAGTTCTTCGATTCTGAGACTCGTGGCACGCCGCTCGTGTGGCAGGCCGTACTCGGTTACGCATGGTTCACGTTCCGGCTCGCGTTGTTCGGTCTCTTCGTTGGCACGGTTGTCGGTGTCGGACTGGCGATCCTCATGGCGCGCTTCCGGGTCATGGAGCGCGGTCTGTTGCCCTATGTCATAGCGTCCCAGACTGTGCCGTTGATCGCCCTCGCGCCGCAGATCGCGACGATCGCCGGTAACTGGGGCCTCCCACGATGGGCGTGGGTTTCAATCCTCGGCGCGTTTCTCGCGTTCTTCCCCATCAGCATCGCGATGCTCAAGGGCCTGAGTTCGGCCCCTGACGCCGCAGTCGAGTTGATGGACAGTTACGCCGCGAGTTGGTGGACGACATTGGTCAAGCTGCGGCTCCCGGCATCGATGGGCTATCTCGTGCCCGGTATGAAGCTGGCAGCGACGGCATCGGTGATCGGTGTGATCGTGTCCGAGATTTCGACGGGTCTCGCCGGTGGAATCGGAAGGGCAACGTTGCAGTACGCGGCAAAGGCGACCAGCGAACCGGCACAGGTGTACACAGCGCTCATCGGCGCAGGCGCGCTCGGCCTTTTGCTGTATGGATTCGTCGTTGCCATGGAATTCGCGCTCATGCGGAACCGACCACAGGAGGCCACAGGATGACCGAGCATGCGGTGGCAATCAACGGAGCGTCGATGGTGTTCAACCCGGGGAGCGTCGGCCAGTTGGAGGCGCTGCGCGACATCGATCTCGACATCGCGGCAGGCGACTTCGTGTCCCTCATTGGTCCGTCCGGTTGTGGGAAGTCGACGTTGCTCCGGCTGATTGCCAACCTGCTGGCGCCGACTGCCGGCGATGTGTTGGTGAACGGTAAGTCAGCGGCACAGGCCAGGGTCGATCAGGACTACGGCATGGCGTTCCAGCAGTCTGGATTGTTCGACTGGCGCTCGGTTCGCAAGAACATCGAACTGCCGCTGGAACTGAAGGGCTGGGACAAGAAGCGTCGAGCGGAGCGGTCCGCCGAGATGTTGGAATTGGTGCAGCTCTCCGAGTTCGGTGACCATCGACCGTGGGAATTGTCCGGAGGCATGCAACAGCGGATTGCGATCGCCCGAGCACTGGCCTCGCATCCACCGCTGCTGCTGATGGACGAGCCGTTCGGTGCACTCGACGAGATGACCCGTGAGCATATGCAGTCTGAACTGCTCAGAATCTGTGCCGCTGCCGACACGACGGTGGTGTTCGTGACTCACTCGATACCCGAGGCGGTGTACTTGTCGAATCGTGTGGTGGTGATGTCGCCACGCCCAGGCCAGATCACCGACGTCGTCGACGTGGATCTCGGTGTGGCACGAGACGACGACACGCGCGAGGACGAGACGTTCTACAAGAAGATCACCGAAGTACGCGAGGCCCTGCGTGGCGCCGAGCTGGGCGAAACCGTCCGGAGGGTCGACGACCGATGAGGCGTGCGCGTTCACTCTTGGCGATCTGGCCACCCATCGTGTTCGGGTTGGTCTTCCTCATCGTGTGGGAAACGATCGTCGCGGTGTACGACATCAAGAAGTTCTTGCTCCCTGCCCCCACAGCGATCGCATCGGCGTTCGCGGGTAATCTTGAGAATGTCTGGGAGGCCGTACTTGTCACCGGCGCCAATGCGCTCGTCGGCTTCGTACTCGGTGTGTTGCTCGGGATCGCTGTCAGCTTCGTGCTCATGCGCTTCAGCGTGTTGAACGAACTCACCACCCCGCTCGCAGTCGCGATCAACGCGGTACCGATCGTGATCATTGTCCCGGTTCTCAACAACATGTATCCGGCCGGGTCGCAGGTTCCCCGCAGGGTCATGGTGGTCCTGATCGTCTTCTTCGTCGTCCTCGTCAACGTCGCCAAGGGGTTGCGCCAAGTGAGCGGCACCCATATGGAACTCATGCGGTCCTATGCGGCATCTCAGCGCGAGATCCTCGTCAAGACGCGCATCCCGAACGCGATCCCGTATCTCTTTACGGCCATGAAGATCGCCGCGCCTCTCTCGGTGATCACAGCGTTTGTTGCCGAGTACTTTGGCGGGACCCAGACGGGATTAGGTTCCGCGATCACGTCGAATGCGTCAACATCGAAGAACGACGTGATGTGGGCCTACGTTTTGGGCGCCTGCCTGCTCGGGTTGTCGTTCTACGTGGCATCGATTTGGTTGGAAAAGGCAACGACAAGGCAACACGGCCGAAATCCAGTCATGACAAGATGAACACCAACCACTCCTAGGGGGAGATGCACCATGAAGAAACATCCAGCAAAGCTTGTGACGGCGTGCGTCGTCGGGCTCGCGCTCGTCGCCGCGTCCTGCGGCAGCGACGACGAACCCGCCGCTGACACGGCCGCACCGGAACCCGCCGCCACTGAACCTGCAGGGGCCGACCCGGTCGCGTGCGAGACAATCGATGACGTCAGCATGCAGCTGCAGTGGTTCACCCAGGCCCAGTTCGCGGGCTACTACGCCGCCCAGGACATGGGGTACTACGAGGACATGTGCCTCAACGTCACCATCGTCGAGGGTGGATTCGACATCACGCCACAGGTCCAGCTGGCCAACGGCGATGTCGACTTCGCAACCGCATGGGTGTCGAAGTCACTCGCGACACGCGAAGCGGGCGCGAACATTGTCAACATCGCTCAGGTGTTCCAACGTTCGGGCACGTTGCAGGTGAGCTTCGCCGACTCCGGCATCACCTCACCCGCTGATTTCGCGGGCAAGAAGATCGGCAACTGGGGATTCGGCAACGAGTTCGAGATCTTCGCGGCGCTCGGCAAGGAAGGCCTTGACCCTGCGACCGATGTGGAACTCATCGGGCAGCAGTTCGACATGGTCGCATTGCTCGAAGGTGAGATCGACGCGGCCGAGGCGATGACGTACAACGAGTACGCACAAGTCCTCGAAGCGGAGAATCCGGACACCGGGGAGCTGTACACGCCGGAAGACTTCAACGTGATCAGTTACGAAGAGGTTGGCGTCGGCATGCTCCAGGACGCGATTTGGGCTGACGGCGACAGGCTTGCCGACGACCCCGCCTACAAGGACCAGGCCACTCGCTTCGTCGCTGCGTCGCTGGAAGGCTGGACGTTCTGCCGCGACAATATCGAGGCGTGCCGCGACATTGTGCTCGCGCAGGGTTCCACGCTCGGCGCGAGCCATCAGCTGTGGCAGATGAACGAGGTCAACAAGCTGATCTGGCCGTCGCCGAACGGCGTCGGCTTCATCGATCAGGCGGCCTGGGATCAGACCGTGGAGACCAGCCTGAGCACACCAAACCTCGAAGGTTCGACGGTGCTCACCGCACCGCCGACCGACGGAGCGTTCACCAACGAGATCGTCGAGGCGGCATGGGCCCTGCTCGGCGACATGGATCTCGACTTGTTCGGACCTGACTACGCACCGACCGAGGTGACGCTGAACGCCGGAGGCAACTGACGCGACGCGGTCAGTCTGTGCCCGGCGCAGACTGACCGCAGTTGGTCTACGGTTGGGGCATGGCTGAAATCGTCGAATTCGCAAGCAACGGCAACAACGCACGCGGGTACCTCGCTGTGCCCGAGTCGGGCCCCGGCCCCGGTGTCATCGTGGTGCAGGAATGGTGGGGCCTCGACTCCGGTATCAAGGAGATGGCAGATCGCCTGGCGACGGCCGGCTTCGTCGCCCTCGCTCCCGATTTGTACCACGGCGAGCTTGCTGAGCACACGGAGATGGACAAAGCCGCCGAGCTGATGAACTCGCTTCCTGCGGATCGTGCGGCGCGCGATATGAGCGGCGCTGTCGACTACCTCGCCGACCATGACGCCACCACCGGTGACGGCATCGGCGTGATGGGGTTCTGCATGGGTGGCTTGCTCACGTTCGTGCTCGCCGCGCTCCGCCCCGACAAGATCAAGGCTGCGGTTCCGTTCTACGGGTTCCCGCAGGGCGACGACCAACCGGACTACACCAAGATCGAAGCAGCGATCCAGGGACACATGGCCGAACACGACGACTTCTTCCCGCCGTCGGCTGCCCTGCACCTGCATGACGAGTTGCAGGCGCTCGGCAAGAACGCGTCGATCACGGTGCACGAGGGTTCCGGCCACGCGTTCATGGCACCGCACAATGCCCTGGGCACGCAGGACGCCGAACTCTCGGCGAAGATCTGGCCGGGGGCAACGGCCTTTCTGCATGAGCACCTTGGTTAATTGACGGCTGATCGACGGCTGATTGACGGTAAGCCTCTGCGGCTGCCCACTACCGTTGATCCCATGATCATCAGACGTCACACTTCTGCACGATCGCGTCTCGCCGCTGGCGCCGCAGCCATCGCGCTCGCTGCGAGCGCGTGCGGTGGCGATAGCAGTGGCGGAGGTACGGCGGCGTCGTGGTGCGATTTCGTCACCGAGTCCGATGTCGTCGATGAGATTTTCGATTCGCTCGGTGTCGACCCTGCCGAGACCGAGAGCGGATTGAAAAGGGTCGAGGAGTTCGTGAAACGGCTACCGAACGAGGCGCCACCAGAGATCGCCGAGGATGCCACGACGATCGCAGACGGAGCGCAACTGTTGATTGACGCATTTGCCTCCGCCGACTTCGACATCGCCGATGCTGACCTGTCCTTCATGTCTGACTCCGAGTTGGAGGCGAATCTCGATGCCGCTGGCGAGCGAATTGATGTTTATACGCAGAACGAGTGCGGGCGCCCGTTCGGTGAGGACGACGCAGCCTCTGACTCTGACCCGAGCGAAGATGGTGGCAGCGACAGTGATTTTGACCCGGCGGGTGGCACGTTGCGCGACCAACTCATCGCACAGTTCGAATCGATTGGTCTGACCAACGAGGAGTCAAGCTGCATTGCAGCCAACCTTGACTTCTCGGATCCGGCCGTCCAGAGCGGCGACGTTGCTGCAATGCTTGACGTGTTTGGGGAGTGTGGCATCGGCCTGGATCGACTCGCCGAACTCGGCAGCTGACAGGCGGCCGCCCTGTGCCCCTCGAAACGGACGAGCATTGATGACTGCGAACGCCCAACGATTCGACGCCGTGCTGTTTGATGCCGGCGGCGTGCTCGTCTTGCCTGATCCCACGGTCTTGGTGCCGTTGCTTGACTTCTACGGCGGTGACACCTCGATCGAGGCGCATCGTCGCGCGCACTACGCCGGTATGCGTGACAAGTCGCACGAGGGGTCGCCGGAAGACGAGTGGCTCGTGTATGACGTGGCCTATGTTGCGGCCGTCGGTGTGCGTCGCGCCGATCGGAACGAAGCAGCCGATGTACTGAATCGCACGCGTACGCCGGATCTGTGGCGGTGGCCGATTCCTGAAACGCTGGTGGCTCTGCGCCGCCTCGCGGATGCTGGTGTGCCAATGGGTGTGGTGTCGAATGCGAGTGGCCAAGTGGAAGGGTCCCTCAACCGGTCGGTCTGCCAGGTGGGCGATGGCCCATTCGTGTCGATGCGCTGCATCGTTGACAGCTACGTGGTCGGGGTCACGAAACCCGACCCGACCATCTTCGACCACGCACTGCCGTCTTTCGCTGAGTTCGACCGAAGCCGCATTGCCTACATCGGCGACAGTGTGGCCATGGATATTCGGTCGTCCACCGCAGCAGGCCTCCACCCGATCTTGATCGACCCGTACGACGACCATGCCGGAGCCGATTTCGAGCGGATCGCGTCCGTTGGCGTCATCGCAGACGAACTTTGCAGATAGGGATTCCTCCAGATGACCGAGAACGAACCAGCCACGATCGGTGATCTGCCGACCCCCGCCTTGGCGATCGACCGCCCGACGTTCGACGCGAATCGCGCTGCGATGGATGCGTTGCTGCCGGGGGACAAGCTCCGCCCGCACGTGAAAGCATTCAAGACCACGGCGCTTGCGCAACTGCTTGCCGACGACGGTCATCGGGGATTCTGCTGCGCAACACCCCGCGAGGTCGAAGGGATGGTCGCTGCTGGACTTGGCGACGACTTGCTGCTGGCGAACGAGTCGCTTGACGTTGCTCGCCTTGGCGCGCTGGCGGACCGAGCGAACATCACTGTCGCTGTTGACTCCGAGGCAACGCTCGATGCTGCGATCGCTGGGCGTGTCCGCTCGGTACTCGTCGACGTCAATGTCGGGTTGCCGCGCTGTGGCATCGATCCGGCAGACGCAGGCCGACTCGCTGATCGTGCGCGCGCCGCCGGACTCGAGGTGCGCGGTGTCATGGGGTACGAGGGCCACCTCATGATGGTCAGGGACCCCAAGGAAAAGGCTGACAAGGTTGGTGCCTCGATGGAACTGCTGCTCCAGGCCTCGGCGGACGTCGGTGGCGACATCGTGTCGGGTGGAGGCACAGGCACCTGCCTGACCAATACCTGGTGTACGGAGATCCAGGCCGGGAGCTACACGTTGATGGACACTGACTACGGCAAGCTCGACCTGCCCTTCGAGTTGGCGCTCAACGTCGTCGCGACCGTCATCTCCGTGAACAGGAAGGGATGGATCATCGCGGACGCAGGCATTAAGTCGATGGCGATGGACCACGGCAACCCGACATGGGAACACGGTGACGTCTTCTTCCTTTCTGACGAACACATCACGCTGTCGCCGACCAACATCAACGAATGGAAGGTTGGGGACCGCGTCCGTCTCCAGCCCGCGCATGTCGACCCCACGATCGCCAAGCACGAACAGATGTGGCTCGTCGACGGCGACAGCGTGGTTGACTGCTGGGCCGTCGACCTTCGACACTGGTGACCGCGAATCGATTCTCAAGTTGGAGCGGGATTGTGCCGATGTCTCGACAAGTACATCCATGATCCGCGCGTCTGGCGCGGCGTACAATCACATTGGCCGCTCAGCGGTTGATGCGTGACTGCTCGGGCACCGGGCGAAACATTCGACACGGAACAAGGAGCCTCCAAGATGAGCAACATTCCACCCGCAAGCCAGTACGGAAATCCGCCGACCGAACCGGAGCCGCACGTGATGCGATCGACCGGCCGTGTCACAGCGATGATTGCTCGTTTCATCGGGTATGTCGTGTACGTCTACATCTTGTTCGTCGAGGTCATCTTGGCGATCGGCTTCTTCTTGTTGCTGTTCGGTGCCAACCCGTCGTCTGGCTTTGTCGAGTGGGCGTACCGGAACCTCGACCGTGCCATGAAGCCGTTCCGCGGCATCTTCACCCCGATCGAGTTGGGAACGACAAACGGCAACCAGGTTGAGTCGGTCTTTGACACGTCTGTGTTGTTCGCCATGATCATCTACGGAATTATCGGCCTGCTTGTCCACGCCGCGATTCAGTGGCTCGACCACAAGGTCAAGAAGATCGAACGTCAGCAGTACAACGAAGAAGCCGCATATGAGGCCGAGCGCATTCGCCAGGAAATGCTGCAATCAGGAATGGCCGCGACCACCACGGTCACGCGAACCACACCCACCGCGACGACGTCGACCACGACTGCCATCCCATCAGCGATGCCCGTACCACCGAGCTCGCCCGGAAACGTCCCGCAGCCACCGTCAGCACCGCCGGGCTGACGCCGCTTCAGCTGACTGACCCCTGAGACGCTCGACGCGATCTACGCTCCTCGGGTGGCCCACGCAAGGATGTTCGACGACGATGACCCTCTTCTTGAGAGGATCCGGAAGCTTTGCGCCGAACTGCCTGGCACCCACGAAAAGGTCTCTCACGGTCGTCCGGCCTTTTTTACGAAGAAGGTGTTCGCCTACTACGGGGGGTCGTTCAAGCCGGACGGCGAATGGGTTCAGCATCCTCGCTCGGTGATGTTCCAGCTCGACGCCGGTGACCGGCAGGCCCTCTTGGAAGACGGCCGAACATTCGTGCCTGCCTACCTTGGTCCCTCCGGGTGGATCGGCGTTGATCTCGACGAGGACACCGATTGGACTGAACTCTGCGAGCTCCTCGACGCCTCGTACCGTCTGACCGCACCGAAACGATTGATCGCAGAGCTCGACGCGCTTGCTTCTTGAGGACATTTCTTGGCGGTGCCGTCATCGCGCATGATCGAGTGCCTCACCTGTGGTCATCACGCATGTCAATCGATGACCGCGGCAATGACGCTGATCTCCACGCGCAGCGCAGCGCGCGCCATATGGGCTTGCACGCACGCTCGAGCGGGAGCCTGTCCGTCAGGCACCCAGGCATTCCAGACTTCGTTCATCGGGGCGAAATCGTTGGCGATGTCGCGGAGGTAGATCGTGGCGGAGAGGATGTGCGATGGGCTGCTTCCTGCTTCGGAAAGCAGCGCCTCGACGCGCGACAGCGTCGACCGGGTCTGTTCTTGTACATCTGTGTCGGCATCCTGCGCGACCTGACCTGACAGATAGATCACGTCACCGTGCCGGACGATCATGCTGGCGCGAGGGCTGGTGTGAAGGCGGGAGATCTCGGTCATGGTGCGGCCACGTTAGGCCGCGCGTGATTAGGCGGAATGGCCGAGCACGCTGGCGAAGCACTCCAATGTCTGGTCGATGTCGTCGTCGGTGGTCTGCCAGCTCGTCACAAGGCGGATGACGCCTGGGCCGATCCGATAGAAGAGCAGACCAGCCGCCTCCAACTGCGTGGCTGCATCGTCTGAGACTCGGGCGAACAACATGTTGACGTCGGGCGGGTTGAGGAACTCCACGCCAGCGTCGAGCAGGCCGGCCGCCAACCGCTCCATTTGTCGATTCGAATGACCAGCCAGCCGCAACCACAGATCGTCGGTGAGGTAGGCAATGAGCTGGGCGGATTGGAATCGCATCTTGGACGTCACATGACCGGAGCGTTTGGTGCGGTAAACGAGTTGGTCGGCTGCCTCCTCGTCGAAGACAACGATCGCCTCGGCCGAGAGCGCTCCGTTCTTCGTGGCTCCGAGTGAGACGATGTCGACGCCGGCCCGCCAGGTGATTTCGGCGGGCGAGCAGCCCAGTCGCGCCGTTGCATTGGCGATGCGCGCCCCGTCGATGTGGACCCGCAACCCGCAACCGTGCGCGATGTCGGCCAAGGCGGTGACGTCGTCGACCGTGTAGATCGTTCCCATGTCGGTGGGTTGTGTGAGGGAGAGCACAGCGGGCTGCGAGTGATGCGGGTCGCCCCAGCGGACCGCGTCGAGTGCCGTTTCGAGTCCATCGGGGTGTACTCGGTGGCTGTGGCCGGACACGCCGCGCATCACTGCACCGCCACCAAGCATCGAGGTTGCACCACCTTCACTGTTCAAGATGTGCGCTGACTCGTGGCACAGCACGGCGCCCCACGGCGGGCAGATCGATGTCAGCGCCAGGGCATTGGCCGCAGTTCCGCTCGTGACGGGGAAAACCCGTGCGGTGGGCTGCTCGAACACGTCGCGCACGACCTCCTCGAGTCGGACCGTCACGGCGTCGTCGCCGTACGCAAGCGCCGAGCCGGAGTTTGCCGCAGCAACCGCCTCGAGGATCTCGGGTGCGACTGCGGCAGCATTGTCCGAACGAAGCTCGATTTCAGTCATGGCCGCCAGTGTTGCATCTCCTTCAAAAGCCAGGCGGGGCGAGATCGCACGGATCGCATGATGAGCGTCTACTGGCCTCTGCAGGCGTCGATCCAGTCGACCTCGAGGGCGAACGGGCCGTCAATGCCGTCAGAGATGATGATGCCGATCTCGATCGCGAGGTCTGGCTCGAACGGTGGAGCATCGAGCGACTGACCGAACACTGACGGCTGCAACTCTTCGTAGGAGAGTTCAGCCGTCTGCCATCCGTCGGCGTCGGTCGGTCCATCGGTGGCCAGGCCGGCTCCGTGCGAGATCGCACGGCGGCCAGCTTGCGCGCTGTCTGCCAGCGTCAGTCCGTAGGAGCGTTCGTCCGCTCGAACGCGCAGCACGAGTGACTCGGAGCCGGTGAGCTCGTCGCCGGCCAACGGCAGGCGAACTGATGTGAAGCCGCCACCCGCCGTCACGACGTCGCCGGTGAACTGCATCGCGGCGTCGGCGAACGCGACAGCGCCGTTGGAGCGGCCGCCCATGACGCCGTCGTTGACAATGACCCAGCCTTGGCCGTCATCGAAGTCGGTCAGTCGGCGACACGGAATCGACGGTGGTTCGGACGGCATTGCGAGCGTGGTCTCGGTCATCGTGTCGGCTGGCTCGGGCTCGACGATGGTGGGCTCGGTCAGGGGCAAAGGTGTCGGTTCGGTGCTCGGCGCAGCGGTTGCGACGGGGGGCGTGGTTGTGGCCTGCACCGATGCGGCCGGGGCGTCACTTCCGCAGCTGGCGATGGCCAATGCCAGGCCAATGGCGCCGAACACATGCAGCACCGGGCGTGAGGTGTGGCGACGTCGGACCTGGTCCGTCGATCTGCGGTGCGCTGTGTCGAACTCAAAAATCATCACACAGAGTGTTCGGAGCGGAGAGTGCAGAAGGATGTCGGAATTCATCCTTGACCTGGTGATCGTGGCGGCATCGTTGTCCGAGGCCACGCAGCATCGTTCTTGCTGTGATACTCGCCCACATGATGAACCGGCCAGCGAATACCGAGGTCTACGCCGACCTCCGGACGGAGATGATTGCCTTGGGACGCAGCCTGACGGCTGCCGAAGCGGAACTGAAGGTTCCGCAGTCGCCTGCCTGGGCGATCCGAGATGTGATTGCGCACGTGGTCGGCATCGTCGACGACATCCTGTCGGACAACCTGGCCGACATCGGCGCGGACAGCTGGACTGAGGTCCACGTCAGCAGTCGGGCCGACAAGACGCTGGATCAGATCTGTGACGAATGGAGTGCGCTGGCGCCTGGGTTCGACGCATTGGGCGAGGTCAACCCGGTGATGCCAATGCGCGCTGGCGCCGACCTCATCACGCACTACCACGACGTCCTTCAGGCGTTGGGGCGACAAGGTGACCGCGACACGGCCGCGGTGCGAATGGGACTCGAACGTTATGGCCCATTCTTCTGCGAACGTGCCGAGCATGCTGGGCTGCCCGTGGTGCGGGTCGAAGCGGGTCCGCAGGTGTGGCAGTCGGGCGATGGTGAACCGGTTGCGGTGTTAACGGGATCTGCGTTTGATCTGCTGCGGGCGTTCAGCGGACGACGAAGTGCGGCACAAATTCTGTCGATGGACTGGACTGGCGATGCTGAGCCATACGTGTCGGTGGTGAGCCCGTACGGGCTTCCGCTCGAGGATGTCTCTGAGTGAGCGAGCGGTTGTCCGGTCAGGCTTCGCTGCTGGCGATGAGCTGACGGGCGATGACCTTGAGGCAAAGGGTTTCGTCGGCGCCTTCGAAGATGCTCAACACGCGCGCATCGACGAACAGGCGACTCACTTCGTATTCCTCGGCGTAGCCCATACCGCCGTGGATCTGCATTGACTCGCGGGTCACCCACTCGGCTGCCTTGCAGACGTAGGCCTTGACCATTGATGCTTCCATCTGGCCCTGGCCTTTGGCCATGAGCGTCGCGACGGCGTAGCTGAATTGGCGACCGGCTTGAGTGAGGACAGCGATCCGACCGAGCTTGGCGCGGATCAGTTGGTAATCAAGGATTGACTCACCGAACACCTTGCGGTTCTCGGCATAGTCGAGGCCGAGATCGTAGGCGGCCTGCATGACGCCGACGGCCCGGGCCGCGGTCTGCAACCGGCCGTTCTCGAAACCGGCCATCTGGTAGTAGAAGCCCTTACCGAGACCTTCTTCCATTCCGATCTGATTCTCGGCGGGCACCCACCAGTTCTCGAGTGCAATTTCATAGGAGTGCATGCCGCGGTAGCCGATCGTGTCGATCGGGCGACCTTCCATCTTGCCGCCGGTCGGCGTGCCGTCAATGTCCTGGGTCAGCTCGAATCCGTGGGCGTCGCCGCGCGGCTTTGGAACGATGAAGAGCGAGAGTCCGCGGTGGGTCTTCGAGCGATCGGGGTCGGTTCGGGCCAGCAGCGTCAGTGCGTCAGCGCGAGCGCCGAACGTGCACCATGTCTTCACGCCGTTGATGACCCAGCCGGCTTCGCCGTTCGGGCCCTCGGCCGGTGTGGCCATGACCTTGATGCCGGCCACGTCGGAGCCGTAGTCAGGCTCGGTCACCGCAACAGCGGGCATCACCTCGGCGGTCGCCAGGAGCGGTAGCCACTTGTGTTTCTGCTCCTCGGTCCCGCCCTTGACAAGCGCCCGGGTCAGAATTTCGGGTCGTGTGATCAGTGAGCCGCCGATACCCAGGCTGGCCTTTGACAGCGCCTCGGTCGCAGCGACCATGGCGATGTACTCCTCGTCGCCGCCCTCTGAGTAGCCGCCGTACTCGGTGGGCACGCTGAGGCCGAACGCTCCGAGTTCGGCCATGCCGGTAATGATTTCTTCAGGTACGTCAGCGTTGGTGCGATGCACGTGCTCTGCGTGGGGGGCGATGACGTTCTGGGCGAACGCATCGAAGGTGTCAGCCACCATCTCCATGTCGCTCGTCAGGTGACTCGGGCCGGCCTGGTCGGCCAGCGACGCCAAGAACTCCGCACCACGGAACTGGGCGATGAACGCGTGAGCGTTGGCGAGCGGGTCGCGATCCACACCCCAGTCGTCCTCGCGGCCGAGCACCTTGCCAGCAAGGTCATGGAGCATGTCCGCGGCGAACGCGCAGCAGATCTTTGCTTCGGTCTCGCCCTTGTTGCCGTAGTCGATCAACGACTTGGCGGTGGCGACTGCAGAAGCGGCGTGCGCAATGTCGTAGGCCAACACCTGGTTGGTGTCGGCGCCACCGTCGAGCGCCGACAAGTGGCGGACAGCTTTGCCCACCACCCGATCAGCGAGGTCGATGGCATCAGCGCAAGCGGGCAGGTCAGGAGTGGCGATTCCCATGACAGGCGAGAGTACCCATGGGTCACCGAGTGAGGTGAATCTGTGCGCTGCTGTAACGATGTGACTCGTGTCAAACATCTGTGTCTTTTGTGGTTCGAGCAGCGGGACCGATCCTGCCTTCCGGGCAGCTGCTGTCGAGTTGGGTGCGGCAATCGCTGCATCCGATCATGGTCTCGTCTACGGCGGCGGTGGCGTCGGGTTGATGGGCGTCGTTGCCGATGCGGTTCTCGATGCAGGCGGAGAGGTGACCGGCGTCATCACCGAGCAGCTGCTTGCCCTCGAGGTTGGTCACGTCAATCTCACGAACCTTGAGGTCCTGCCCGACATGCACACCCGTAAGGCCCGGATGGCAGAGCTCTCTGGCGGAGTCGTCGTTCTTCCGGGCGGCTTTGGCACCTACGAAGAGGCATTCGAGGTGCTGACGTGGAATCAGCTGGGGATTGTCGCGGCGCCGATTGTCTTCCTCGACGTCGATGTGAATGGTCAGAGCTTCTTCGCTTCACTGTTCGATTTCATCGACGGCGCCGTGGCTGCTGGATTCATGAAGCCCGAGCACGGCGATCTGGCGCAGCGGGCCACCGACCCGATTGAAGCCGTGGCCATTGCAGCGGGCCCGGCGCCTTCGTTCACTCGCAAGTGGGTCGGATGACGGGCTCGCGGTGGACACGGTCACACAGCCGGATTCGCCCTTGGGGTGGACCCATCCGTGCCAAGGACAGCGGTACCTTCGCAGCATGATTGCCGATCGCCGTCACATCGTTGGCACGAAAGTCGTCGCAGTCATTGCTGCAGGCGCAGTGATTGCGTCGGCCTGCACGAGCAGTTCATCGGGCGTGCAGTCAGAGCGGGCCGACCAGTCAACCGTCAGCGAACCGGTCGACGTGCAGGCAGATGACGTGCAGGGCAATACCGGCACCCTCGAGTGGAGTTCGTGTTCCGAAGCTGGGAACACCGCCGTCTCGCTGGAGTGCGCCACCCTCAAGGCGCCGCTCGATTACGACGATCCGAACGGTGATCAGATCAATATCGCCGTTGCCCGGTCAGCCGCGGTCGGCTCGGCGGCCGACCGAGTGGGCTCGCTCGTCTTCAACCCCGGAGGCCCGGGTGGCTCAGGCATCGACTCGCTCGGCTTCATCCCGCTCACCATGTCGCCCGAGATCCTGCAACGTTTCGACTTGGTCAGTTTTGATCCGCGCGGCGTTGGCGCCAGCACCGCACTCACGTGCGACAACGACCTCGACGATCAGGTGACGTTGCTCGCCGGCGGCGACGACATCGGGTGGCAGGAGTTGGTCGACGACACGTCTGCCCAGCTCGACACGTGCACGGCGGAGACGAATGCGCTCGTCACCCATGTTGGCACGAACAACGCGGCGCGCGACTTGGATCTGCTGCGCGCAGCACTCGGTGACGACGGTCTGAGCTACGTCGGCTACTCATACGGCACCCGTCTCGGTGCCACGTACGCCGAACTCTTCCCCGACAACGTCCGTGCGCTCGTGCTTGACGCCGCTGTCAAGCCGACGCGTGACTCCGCTGAACTCGACCGTGAGCAGGGTGCAGGCTTTGATCGAGCGCTCGAGAACTTCGCGGCGGCGTGTGACGCCGACGCCGACTGTGTGCTGCAGGAAATCGGTCCGACCCTCGAGGTGATCGATGCGCTTGAGATCGAGATCGCCGAAGTTGGATCGTTCCCGACCGAGGACCCCGATCGGGTGCTCACGCCTGGCGAGCTCAGCCTCGGTATCGCTGCTGCCCTCTACGGCAAGGAGTTGTGGCCATTCCTCGCATCCGCGCTCTTGACGGCAGCGATCGAGCAAGACGGGAGCCTGCTGCAAGTCCTCGGTGACTCCCTCGTCGGCCGTCAATCTGACGGCACCTACGACAACTCCCAGGTGGCCAACAGTTTCATCAACTGCGCCGATGATGCCGCCCGGCCGAACGCTGATGAGCAACGCATCCTCGCCACGGAAGCTGCTGACATGTCGACGTACTTTGCCGACTTGCTCCGGGCCTCGACGGGTTGCCTCGGGATCGAGGCGGCAACCGACCCGCTGGTGATCGGCCCTGCCGCCGGCTCCGCACCAATCGTCGTGATCGGCAACACCGGTGACCCTGCGACTCCGTACGAGTGGTCGCGGGAACTTGCCGATTCTCTCGACGCCGCGGTCCTGTACACCGTTGAAGCTGAGGGCCACACGGCCTACGGCATCATCGACTGCGTCCAGGCGGACATCGACGCCTATCTGATTGGTCTGACGGTGCCGGTCGACGGCGCGACGTGCGCGGACAATACCGACGCCGACTTCTTCATCCCGGAAGGAGACGGCGAGATCGACCAACTCATCGCATTCTTTGACTGTGCTCGTGACGCAGGCGCCGGCCTGCCCGACATCTCGGTGGCTGACATCCTGAGCGACTCGACGCTTGAGAAGGCGCTCGATTCGATCGACATCACCGACCCCGCTGTTGTCATGGCGTTTGGCGTTTGCCAAGAGTTCATTCCCGGTCTCTGACTGGGCTGGCGAGCCGGCGGGCAGATTGTCCACAGCCGCCCACATGCCGTACACAGCGTCACGCACAGGAACTGGGCAGTAAACCACACGAAAGACACATGGTTGTGGGTCTTGTTACGCACAGCCATCAGCCCGCACAGTGGAGTCATGGCCCGCCCCTTCATTTCCAACAGAACGTCGGCACCGCGGAGGCGTCGGCATCGTTCGACGCTGCGACAGTTTGATCGACGAGCTTTGGAGCGGGCGGGGTGGCGAACCACCCTCGAGTTTCGCGAAAATCACGTTCGGCTCGGCGATGGGCAGCTGATCGACGTCGAACCGTTCTGGACGGCCGAAGCCGAGCGTGATGGTGTCGTGATCAGCGCCTCTGCGCGGTCGGAATCGCGCGCTTGGTCACGACTGCAGTCTCGGTCGCGGCTGAGCGATCGAGATTTCTTCAAAGTCGCGAGCTCCTGAGCAGGGACTTCGCGATTCGTTGTCGGAAACTTGTGGATTCGTCCTCCCTACCGTTGACACCTCCGTAATTTCACTGTTGTATTTACCAACCCGCCCACGTGTGATGACACGACATGTGGTGTCAGGTGGGGGAAATCTGAACAGCTGGCCACGACATCTGGTGGTAGCGGCCAGCCACCGAAAAGCCTGAAGAACACACGCACAACGCGAGATACACGACGCGATGAACTGAGATGGAGTAACCGGTGACGCTGATTGAAGAGAATGTTGGGAACACAAAGGGTGAACCGGCCGCCGACGAAACGGGTGCCCAGCAGCTCCCGACGTTGACTGACGCCGCGAAATCTGCGCCATCTGAGGCGCCAGTGGTCACCGGCGGTGGCATGAGGGTCATGAAGCGCAACGGTCACCTGGAACCGGTCGATCTGAACAAGATTGTCAACGCCATTGCTCGAGCCTCGGAAGGGCTGCTCGGTGTTGATCCGATGCGCGTCGCTACCCGCACCATCTCGGCCCTCGCTGACGGCGCCAGCACAGGAGAACTCGACAACCTGTCGATCCGTACGGCTGCGGGCCTCATTGTCGAAGAGCCCAACTACTCCAAGCTCGCTGCACGTCTGCTGGCCACAGTCATCGACAAAGAAGTCCGTAACCAGAACATCCCGTGGTTCTCCGAATCGATCAAGATTTCCCACGAGCAAGGCATTGTTTCCGACGAAGTGCTTGCATTCGTCGAGGCAAACGCACCGGAACTGAATGCGGCGATCAACTCCGACCGTGACCGTCTGTTCGAGTTCTTCGGTCTGCGCACGGTCTACGACCGGTACCTGCTGCGCCACCCAGAACGCCGCGACGTCATTGAGACCCCGCAGTACTTCATGCTCCGCGTTGCCTGCGGCCTCGTTGCCGGAGACGCCGAAACTGGCGAGCTGCCCGGCGGAGTCGACGCTGCGGTCAAGTTCTACGACTTGATGTCGTCGCTCGGCTACCTGCCGTCAAGCCCCACGCTGTTCAACTCGGGAACCACCCATAGCCAGATGTCGAGCTGCTACCTGCTCGACTCGCCTGAGGACAGCCTTGAAGGCATTTACAAGCGGTACACCGATATCGCCAAGCTCTCGAAGTTTGCTGGCGGCATCGGCGTCGCCTGGCACCGAGTGCGTGCAAAGAACAGTCTCATCCAGGGCACCAACGGCCTGTCCAACGGCATCGTCCCCTGGCTTCGCACTCTCGACTCCTCGGTCGCTGCGGTCAATCAAGGTGGCCGCCGCAAGGGCGCAGCATGCGTCTACCTTGAGTCGTGGCACGCCGATGTCGAAGACTTCCTCGAACTGCGTGACAACACAGGCGACCACGCTCGACGTACACACAATCTCAACATCGCTAACTGGGTCCCCGACCTCTTCATGGAACGCGTCGAGAAGGACTGGCAGTGGAGCCTCTTCGATCCGAAGAAGGTCCCCGATCTCACCGACAAGTTCGGCGAAGACTTCGAACTGGCCTACACCGCTGCTGAAGAGGCAGGCCTTTACGAGCGACAGGTCTCGGCCCGCACGCTGTACTCGAAGATGATGCGTACGCTGGCTCAGACCGGCAACGGCTGGATGACCTTCAAGGACGCATCGAACGAAAAGTGCAACCAGACCGGTGCGCTCAACGACGATGGCACGCCGCGGGTGGTGCACCTCTCCAACCTGTGCACCGAGATCCTCGAAGTCACCGACCAAGCAAACACCGCAGTCTGCAACCTCGGTTCGCTCAACCTCGGCAACTACGTCTCCGCCGACGGAGAGTTTGACTTCGACCGCCTGGGTCGTGTCGTCCGTCAAGTCGTGCCATTCCTCGACCGGGTCATCGACATCAACTACTACCCGACGCCTGAGGCCAAGTATTCGAACAACAAGTGGCGCCCCGTCGGCCTCGGCATGATGGGCCTGCAGGATGTCTTCTTCAAGAAAGGCCTCCCGTTCGATTCACCTGCCGCCAAGGAACTCAGCAAGCGGATCAGCGCACACATTTACTTTCATGCGCTGTGGGCCTCGACCGAACTGGCCGTCGAGAGTGGCCCGCATGAGTCGTTCGCTGGTACTCGTGCCGCACAGGGCGACTTGCAGTTCGACCTGTGGGACGAAGGTGCTCGCAAGAGCGGCGTCAAAGTCATCCCGCCGGCCGAGCTCGACTGGGACACTCTGCGTGGCCGGGTCAAAGAGCATGGGCTGCGCAACAGCTTGGTCATCGCCATTGCGCCCACCGCCACGATCGCATCGATTGCCGGTTGCTACGAGTGCATCGAGCCGCAAGTCTCCAACCTGTTCAAGCGCGAAACGCTGTCGGGCGAGTTCATGCAGATCAACCGCTACCTCGTCACCGAGCTGCAGCGTCGTGGCCTGTGGGACGAGCAGATGATCAACGAGATCAAGCAGGCAGAAGGCTCGGTCCAAGATGTCGATCGCATCCCCGCTGAACTGCGCGAGGTGTATCGCACGGCTTGGGAGATCCCGCAGCGCCAGTTGATCGATATGGGTGCCGAACGTGGCGCCTTCATCGATCAGAGCCAGTCGCTCAACCTCTTCATGGAGACGCCGACCATCGGCAAGCTCTCCTCGATGTACCTGCACGCGTGGAAGTCGGGTCTGAAGACCACCTACTACCTGCGCAGTCGTGCAGCGACGAAGATCAACAAGTCCACCACAGCTGCAGCGGCCACAACCCCGCCGAGCGGTCCCAGTGGCGGACGAGACCCCGAACCCACCAAGACGTTCACTGAAGAGGAAGCACTCGCATGCAGCCTTGAGAACCCTGAATCCTGCGAGGCATGCAACTGATGGCACTTATCGACCCGATCATCTCCGACCCATCTGAGCACCACGGCCTGTTGGCCGAGGCGCCGGTACCCACTCACACGCCGAATGAGCGAGCGACACATATCCTCGACCCCGGATTCGACCTGACGCTGCGGCCGATGCGCTATCCGGTGTTCTTCGACATGTACAAGGACGCCATCAAGAACACCTGGACCGTTGACGAGATCGACTTCTCCGACGACCTCGTCGACCTTGACCGCAAGTTGATGCCGGCCGAGAAGCACATGGTCAGCCGCCTCGTTGCGTTCTTCGCCACCGGCGATTCGATCGTGTCGAACAATCTGGTGCTCAACCTGTACAGCCACATCAACAGCCCCGAGGCACGGATGTACCTCTCGCGGCAGTTGTATGAAGAGGCCTTGCACGTCCAGTTCTATTTGACATTGCTCGACAACTACATCCCCGACATGGCAGAGCGCGAAGCTGCGTTTGCTGCTGTCGAGAACATTCCGTCGATCAAGGCCAAGGCTGACTTCTGCTTCAAGTGGATGAATCAGATCCAAGACGTCCAAGTGGTTGAGACCAAGGAGCAGCGCAAGCAGTTCCTGATGAACCTGATCTGCTTCGCAACCTGCATTGAGGGCCTGTTCTTCTTTGCAGCATTTGCTTACGTTTACTTCCTGCGTTCGAAGGGCCTGCTCAACGGGCTCGCCGACGGCACCAACTGGGTGTTCCGCGACGAGTCATGCCACATGAACTTCGCCCTCGAAGTGGTCAACACCGTTCGCAACGAAGAGCCGGACCTGTTCGACGACCAGCTCGAAGCCGACATCCGAGAGATGTTGCGTGATGCCGTCGAGTGTGAGCACCAGTTCGCCGCCGACGTGCTCGCCGACGGCGTGCCGGGGATGAGCCTCGGAGACACTCGCGAGTACCTCCAGTACGTTGCGGACACCCGCCTTGCGCTGCTCGGCTACTCCGCCGAGTTCGGATCGAAAAACCCGTTCAGCTTTATGGAGCTGCAGGATGTGCAAGGACTCTCGAACTTCTTCGAGCGCACCGTGTCGAGCTACCAGACCGGCATCGAAGGCGACGTCAGCTTCGACGAGGACTTCTAGTCCGAACTCCGTCGGTCTGATACCTCTCAGCGATACAGGTTTGTGTGTTCGCCGAGGACGGGGCCGACGTCGCGGATTGATCCCGGCGTTCGGCTGAACTTCGGGACCACGCCCAACATGGCGGTGTCGATACCGGCGCGAGAGGTGAACCGCTGCACCATCTCGCGAGCGAGGTAGTGCTCGTCGGTCAGCATGTCGGCCGCGGTATAGACGCGGCCGGCCGGGACGCTGTGCTCACGCAACAGGCCGAGCAGATCGTCGCTGTCGATGGTCTTGGTCCAGTCAGCGATGATTCCGTCAAGCTGATGCTCACGCTCGCCGCGGGCGCCATGCGTTGCCCACATCGGGTCACTGGCCATCTCGGGCTGGTCCATCGCAGTACACAGCCGGGCGAACACGGCGTCGGCATTCCCGGCGATCAGTACCTCTGAGCCGTCGCGGGTGGGGTAGGCATTTGCCGGCGCCACACCCCGCAACGTTCCGCCTGACCTGGAGCGGAGCACTCCGGCCACGTCATAGTCGGCCATCGACGACTCCATCAGCGCGGCGACTGCCTCGTAGATCGCGACGTCGACTTCCTGGCCTTTCCCGCTGACTGCCCGCTCGTGCAGGGCGGCCAATGTGCCGATCACGGCGAACATCGCCGCAAGTGAGTCACCAAGGCTGATGCCGCAACGGGCTGGAGCCCGGTCGGCGTCACCGGTGGTGTGGCGGATGCCGCCAATGGCCTCGCCGATCGAGCCGAAACCAGCCTCCGATGAACGCGGTCCGGTCTGGCCGAAGCCCGACACGTGGGTGACGATGACTCCCGGATTCGCCACCGTGAGGGTCGAATAGTCAAGACCGAATTTGGCGAGCGTGCCAGGCCGAAAGTTTTCGAGCACGACATCGCATTCGGCACTCAGTTGTTGCACCATCGCAAGGTCATGGGCGTCGCTGAGATCGGCGACGACCGACTGCTTGTTGCGTGCAATGGTTGGCCACCAGAGGCTCCCACTGTCGACAGTGACACCCCAGCGGCGCATCGGGTCGCCGCCGCCGGGCGACTCGATCTTGATCACCTCGGCGCCGTAGTCACCGAACAGTTGACCAGCGAACGGTCCCGCGATGAAATTGCCGAGTTCGAGGACGCGAACGCCACTCAGGGGGCCATCAGTTTCAGCGCTCACAGCACCATTGTGACGCGTCCCGCTCCTCGGGCCTCAGATCAGCCTTCGCCGCACGGTTCGAAGTTGTTCTTAAGCGGGCCGATGCCTGCGGTCACCGCCCGGTCGCGGAACTCGACCAGACCCGGTTGGTCATTCATCCAATCGAGCTTGGCCTGCACTGCATCGGTACCGGCATCCAACTGGAAGACATACGCGCTGAAAGATTCAGCGAAATCTTCTTCCGGACTGCTGGCGGCGTAGGGACCAAGGAATCCGGGGTTGATGCTGCACCGATCTTCGCCAGCGCTGCCGCTTGCCTCCTCACTCGGATCGATCTCGTCGATCAGACCGTCATCCCAGAACAGTGCGACCCACTGTGCCATCAGCGAGTCGGGGAGGTAGCAGCCTTCGCCATTGTCGTACGTTGCGCAGTTGTCTTCCGACTCAGCACTCCGGTCGATCTGCGAGGGCAGTGCGGTGAACACGTGGCTGAACTCGTGCGCCATCGTGAGCAGAGCTTCATTTGGATCTTCCTCGTAGGACTCGAGGTTGATGGACATCTGGAACAAGGTGCCATCGTCGTCGAGCGTGTTGACAAACGCCAACGTGACTTCATCGCCGCCCTCGGTGCTTTCGAAGGAGCCGAACAATCCAACGTCAGCGAGCTGGAGTGATGGAGTGATGACCGAGAGCGCTTCCCAGGCCTGAGTCAATGTGGGGTCGTCGTCGCCGAAGCATGCGGCGCCAAGTGCACCGCCGACCACGTAGTGGGCGGTCGTAAATGTCGACGTCTCGTCCTCGCCAAGTGCCTCCGCAGAGCAATCGACGTCATCGCGAGTGAGCGACATGTCAACGGTTCCGGCCGCTCCCGCAGCATCGCCCTCGTACTCGTCGCCGTACTCATCGTCGAACTCTGCTAGCGCGTCGGCGACGTCATCGTCGTTTTCAGACCCGCATGCTGCAAACAGCAGCGCTGCTGAGATGAAGGCAGTGGACAGTTTCATCGACGTTGATCTGAGCACGTGGCGACTCCGTGGTGGTACGAGCTGATTTGTCGAGTGGTCAGGACGACGCTGGACAACTCAACCGTATTCGACCGGTGCGCGCTCGCCGAGGCCAATCGGCAGTTGTGCGGCGCTCGTCATAGACGCTCGTTCACGCGAGAGCGGTCGGCGTGATCGGGTTCGGCAAGACTGTGCAGGTGAACGATCTTCCTTCCAGCATCATCCTGCGCGACGTCTCGATGCGTGACGGTCTGCAAGACGAAGCCCCCGTCCCGACCGAAACGAAACTGGCACTTTTCGAAGCACTGGTCGCGGCTGGCGTCCGCGAACTCGAACTCACGAGCTTCGTGCGACCCGACCGAGTGCCCGCCATGGCCGACGCCGACGAATTGTGCGCCGCGACCGCCGGCTCCGAGGTCGTGCGGTGGGGCCTCGTGCTCAACCGTCGGGGCGCGGAACGTGCCATGGCAGCGGGCCTCACGCATCTGCAATACGTCGTTTCCGTCAGCGACACCCACAGCCGCCACAACGCGGGTGCCGGCACTGATGATGCCATTGCCGCATTCGAAGCGCTCGCCGCGCCAATGATCGATCAGGGTGCGGTGATCGAGATGACGCTGTCGACAGCATTCGGCTGCCCGTACGAGCAGCGGATCGATCCGGCCCGCGTGGTTGACGTCGCCCGCCGGGTGGTCGACGCCGGTGCGTCCTCGATCGGCCTTGCCGACACCATCGGTGTGGCCGTGCCGCCCGAGGTGACGTTTCTAGTCGAGCACGTCACATCAGCTGTCGACGTGTCGATTGGAGCCCACCTGCACGACACGCGGGGGCTGGCAGTCGCCAACGGTCTGGCAGCGCTTGCTGCCGGAGCCAACCGCATCGACGCTGCCGTTGGCGGTCTTGGCGGCTGCCCGTTTGCCCCGGGCGCGAGTGGGAACGTCGCCATCGAAGACGTTGCACACGCGCTCGAAGCCATGGGCGTTGACGCCGGCTGCTCAGTATCGGGCCTGATCGATGCAGCGGTGCTCGCATGCGGCGCCGTTGGCCGGCCAGTAGCCAGCCATGTCGGTGTTGCGGGACCCCGGTTCGCGGAGACGGCCGGCGTCGCCTAACGAGGCAAATTCTGCAGATACCGTGACATCGATGACCGCTACTGACGAATCGATCTGTCGATGACGGACTGGCTCACGCAGAGCAGCGTCGTCGTCGTTGCCGGCAAGGGTGGCGTTGGCTCGTCCACCGTCGCCGCAGCGCACGCGCTCGCAGCAGCACAGCAGGGCGCCGACGTCCTGTTCATTGCCGTCGACGGTCGACCCGGCATGGGTGAGCTGCTCGGCGGCCGCGAGATCAATGATCGCGACCACGTACTGCAACGCAAGGTTGGCGGCCCTGGCGGCGGCACGATCCGCGCTCGTAGCATCCCCGCTGAGCAGGCCTTTGGCGACTATCTCGAGCTGAAGGGCGTCGGCGGACTGCTGCGCCGTGCCGCATCGGCCGCCTCGCTCCCGATGATTGCTGCGGCCACGCCCGGGCTCGAACATTTGCTGGTGCTGGGCAAGATCAAAGAACTCGAACGGGATAAGACCGCTGACCTGATCATCGTCGACGCTCCGCCCGCCGGTCATGCCGCACCCTTCCTCCGGTCGGCCTCGGGGCTCTCCGACGTCGTGAAGTCCGGTCCCGTACTCGATCAGGCCCAAGAGGTGAGCGAGATGCTTGCCGACCCTGCCCGCTGCATGGCACTGCTCGTTGCGTTGCCCGAGGAGACCCCGATCACCGAAATGATCGAACTGGCCAACGAACTCGGCGATGACCTGGGCATCTCGCTCCTGCCGCTCGTCGTCAACGCATGCTGGCCCGACCGTCCCGGCCTCGACAAGTCACCGGCGATGGCCGCACGCTCGCACAAGATCAAGCTGTCGGCATCGGCCAAGTCCTCGCTCGAGTCCGCTGCGGCGTTCGGCCGAAGCCGCCTGGCCCAACAGCGCGAGCAGATCGAGCGACTCGCTACTGCTCGCGCCGAGCCGATCATCACGCTGCCTCGTCTTGCCACTCCGAGACTTGATGCCGCCGATCTCGAGCTTCTCGCCGACGCGCTTGCCAGCGCTGTTCCGATCGGAGCGACGCAGTGACCTCGCTCGAAGTCGCCGTCACCGAGGCCAAGCTGATGCTCACCTGTGGCCCGGGAGGAGTGGGCAAGACGACCACGGCCGCCGCGCTGGGCGTCGCTGCGGCGCAGGCAGGTCGACGAACCGTCGTGGTCACCGTCGATCCTGCCCGGCGTCTCGCAGACGCACTCGGGCTTGGCGATGATGCCGAAGCCGACGAGCCGCACCAGGTCCCCGGGATCACCACCGGCGCCAACGATGGTGAACTCTGGGCGCTCATGCTTGATGCCGAGCAGACCTTCGACCGTCTCGTCCGCGATCAGTCGAGCAACAAGAAGCAAGCCGATGCGGTCCTGAACAACCCTGTCTACCAGGCAATATCTGGATCTCTGTCAGGTGCGCATGAGTACATGGCCATCGAACGGCTGCACCAACTGCACTCAAGTGGTGAGTGGGATCTGGTCATTGTTGATACCCCGCCGAGCCGTCATGCCATCGACCTACTCGAAGCCCCTGACCGGCTCGTCGGCTTTCTCGGCCACCCCGTCTACCGTGCGCTCACTGCCGGCCAGCGGGCATTCGCGAAGATTACCGACACCGCCGCCTCGATGTTTCTGTGGGCAGTGAAGCGACTCGCCGGTCCACAGATCGTCGAAGACACCATTGGGTTCTTCCGGTCGCTCGCGAACATCGAAGGCGGTCTCCGCAAGCGAGCCAAGGAAGTCTCTGCGCTGCTGCGCGATGAGAACACCGCATTCATCGTCGTATCGAGCCCGCGGTCCGAGGCCGTCGGCGAAGCCAAACATTTGCTCGACGCGCTGCATGAGAAGAAGTTCCCCTTCGCTGGTCTCGTGGTCAACCTGATCCACCCGATGCCCGAGCCCCTCACTGACGAAGATGCACTGCTGCTCGCCGACCTCGACGACGGTCCCCTTGCCGACCACGTCGCTTGGCACGCGGAACTGACCCAACTTGCTGTGGCCGAGCGCGCCGAATTGGTCGAACTCGAGGTGCTGGCGGGCGACGCCCCCATCATCGAGTTGCCGCTGCTCGAGGTCGACATCCACGACGTTCCCGGTCTCATCGACCTCTCCGCTCGTCTCGTCTGACGCTCCGGTTGGCTGCAGGCCCAGTTTGGTCTCGGCGCGCCAAGCTACGGTGCACAGATGTCAGAAGTCGCCTCCCTCGTCGACGTCCTTTTCTCGCGCCCAGAGAGCGAGGGGCGGTCACTCGCATTGCTCATTCAGCACCAGGGTGAGGTGATCGCCGAGCAGTACGGCACTCAGCCCGCCAACGATTTTCAGCCGGCATCGAATCTCGACGCCGACTCGACGCTGATCTCTTGGAGCATGGCCAAGTCGGTCACCCACGCCGCGGTCGGGATCCTGGTCGCTGACGGTCTCCTTGACGTCGATGCACCGGCACCGGTGGCTGCGTGGGCGGGTACGCCGAAGGCTGAAATCACCACGCTGCAGCTGCTCGAGATGCGCTCGGGCCTTCACTTCATCGAGGACTACGTCGACGGGGAGACTTCGAACTGCCTCGAAATGCTCTTCGGCGAGAGTGGGCCGAGCCATGCCGAATACGCAGCAGGCCAACCGCTGGTTCATGAACCTGGCACGGTGTGGAGCTACTCGTCGGGAACGTCGAACATTGTCGCTCGGATCATCGGGGACATCGTCAACGGTTCGGCTGGTGGCGATCCAGCCGAGCGTGAGGCCTCGATGCGCGCCTTTCTCACTGACCGGCTCTTCGGTCCCGCCGGCATGGCATCGGCCGAACCGAAGTTCGACGGTGCAGGCGACTTTGTCGGATCGTCCTACGTCTACGCATCGGCTCGCGACTTCATGCGGTTCGGCGAGCTCTACCGTCACGACGGAGTCGCCGACCTCGGAGCGGGCGAGCGAATCCTTCCACCTGGCTGGGCGGCGCATGCGGCGCACCAGATCGCCACCGACGACGAGACCGGATTCGGCTACGGACGACACTGGTGGTCCTGGCCCGATTTCCCAGGGAGCTACTCATGCCATGGCTACGCAGGCCAGTTCATCGTGGTCGTTCCGGATGCCGAGATTGTGCTCGTGCACCTTGGGCAGACCGACATCTCCGTCGCGCCGGCACTACGTACGCGGCTCAACGAGATGCTCCGGACGCTCAGCTAATCAGGGTGCAACGATTGGCTGCGCTCGGAGCAATGAGTCACCCGTTCACGCCACAATGCGTCGTGTCATGCTCGCTGATCATGTAGGAAGTACTCGTGACTGTCGAGCCGGGTGATCGGGACGCGCCGGGTGAGCCGGACGAGCTTGAATCGAGGGCGCCGGATGCCCGCGACAAGACTCACGAGATGGATCGTGAGGTCTTGCCAACCGGTGAGCTGGCCGCACTGCCGCAGCTCGACGTCAAGTTGAAGCCACGCATCCGCCCGATCCGGTTCGGCGTGAGGATGGCGCTGTTCGCACTCGTCGTCTGGTTCGCCATCGGCTTGTTGCCCAAGTTTGTTCAGGCCGCCAGCGAACTTCGTAACGTCAGCCCAGTTCTGCTCGTCGTTGGGTTTGCGCTGGAGATCATCGCGTTGTACTTCTACTCGCTGCTCACTCGTGCCGCGCTCGGCGATGCAGGTGCGTCGCTGTCGGGGATGCGCATGTTCCGCATCCAGCTGTCAACCAGGGCGCTGACCAATGTCGTGCCAGGTGGCAATGCGGCGGGCTCCGCGCTTGGCTACCGACTGCTCACCCTGTCCGGAATCAAGGGCCCGGATGCCGGCTTCGCGCTGGCGACCGCCGGCATTGGTTCGGCAGTGGTGCTCAACCTGGTGTTCTGGCTCGGGCTCATCGTGTCGATTCCCCGGCGTGGCGTCAACCCGGTGTACGGAACGGCTGCGTTGACCGGCATCATCGTGATCGGTATTGCCGCATTCCTCGTGATCGGAATCATGGAGGGGCAGGGGCGTGCCGAGCAGTTCATCCGGTGGATTGCGCGCAAGCTCCGCATGAACGAAGACCGCCTCGCTGGTGCACTGCACCAGATTGCTGAACGGCTTGAGGAACTGATTAGCGATCGTGCTCTGCTCAAGCGTGTCGTGATCTTCGCGCTGCTGAACTGGCTCTTCGATGCTGCTGCGCTCTGGGTCTTTCTGCGCGCGTTCGGCGGTTCGCTCGACATCGATGCCTTGATCGTTGCGTTCGGGTTCGCCAACCTCCTGGCGGCAGTTCCGATCACTCCGGGTGGGCTGGGCTACGTCGACATCGCCTACGTCGGGCTGTTCATTTCGTTCGGGCTCACCGAGAACGTTGCCACGCTCGGTGTTGCCGCCTATCGATTCGCACAGTTCTTCTTTCCGATCTTCCTCGGGGCTGTGTCGTACGCATCCTTGCGCGTCGGCCCGTGGAAGATCGAGAAGCGCGACCGACTGGCAAATCTCCGCGATCTGGCTCGGACCGAGGCGGCAAAGGGCGAGACCAAGATCGATTTTGCGCTCCGTTGGGGTCGCCGCGCCCCGGTCGCTGATTTGATCGCAGCGACAGACGGTGTCGAATTCGTCGACAACGTCGACCTGAGTCACGTCGACCTCGCAGCCCTCGCCGAGGCTCGTACGGATGACGATGGGCAGGGGGACAGTGACGCTGGTATTGGATCAGAGGGCGACCCGGGCGATACGTTGCCCGTTCATGACGACACATGAGCGCCCTTTCGGTCGATGCCTCGAAGACTTCGCCCCTGGCGACATCCTTCGCCACTGGCCCGGCAAGACCATCACAGAATACGACGATCATCTCTTCTGCATGATCACGATGAACCATCACCCGCTGCACACCAACGATTGGTTTGCGGCCGAGTCGGTGCAGGGGCGCAACGTCGTCGTCGGCAACCTTGTTTACAGCCTGGTGCTCGGCATGAGTGTCCCCGATGTGAGCGGCGCCGCCATCGCGAATCTCGAAGTGGAGACCCTCCAACACAAGTTTCCGACGTTCCATGGCGACACCATCCATGCCGAGACCCGCGTGCTCGAGGTGAAGGAGTCGAAGTCGAAGCCCGACCGCGGCATCGTCACGGTCGAGACCAAGGGCTTCAACCAGGATGGCAAGGAAGTCTGCTACTTCAAGCGCAAGGTGCTGATCTGGAAGAAGGACGCCGCGCCCGATCGTGCTCGGCCGTACGACGGCACCGATGTCTGGGCCGACTGAATCTGAGTTCTCCGGCCCTGATCGGGTCCGGCTCGCTCAGTCGTTCGGCGCAACCGCAGCGGCTTACGAGCTCGGCCGGCCCGAGTACCCCGATGAGGCACTGACCTTCTGGGACGACTGTGGCGCTTTCGAGCGGGACAACGTCATCCTCGATCTTGCTGCTGGAACCGGCAAGTTGACGCGGTTGCTGCCCATGATCTGCAACTTGCATGCGGTCGAGCCCCTCGCCGAGATGCGGGCCGAGTTCAGCCGCGCGGTACCTGATGTCGAGGTACTCGATGGAACGGCCGAGCAGATCCCGTTTTCCGCCGGCACGTTTGACGCAGTCCTCGTGGGTCAGGCTTTCCACTGGTTTGATCACCAGGTCGCTCTCGACGAGATCGCTCGGGTACTCAAGCCAGGTGGCGGTGTCGGAATGATCTGGAATGAAGATGACGTCGACGCGGCGCCATGGCTCGCCGACGTGGTCGACGAGAAACGAGCGACCGCCGCATCGACCGTCATCGGAGAGCATCCGGTTGTCGAGATCATCGACGCGAACTCTGGCTTCGGGCCGGCTGAGACCTTCGAGTGCCGCTGGGAGCATCTCACCAGCGTTGAAGGCGTGCTGGCGGACATGTTGTCACGGAGCTATGTCAGCGTGCTGCCGCCCGACGAACGGCTCACCGTGCTGACCCGCACGCGCCAAGCGGTCGAGCGACATCTCGGTAGCGATGTCGAGACGATCTCGTACCCGTACCGAACCACAACAATCTGGTCATCGCTCGTCTCGGCCACGCCAGCGTGAGTCAGCGACCGAGCGGTCCGCTTGACGCCGGCGCGGTGCTTGGGTGGGGAGTGCCGACGATGCGCGACCTGCCATGGCGCGCCGAGCGCGATCCGTGGCGAATTCTCGTCAGTGAGGTGATGTTGCAGCAGACCCAGGTCGAGCGAGTGATTCCGAAGTGGAACGCGTTCCTCGCAGCGTTCCCGACGCCTGCTGATTGTGCCACCGCGTCGCTCGGCGATGTGCTGCGGCTGTGGCAGGGTCTCGGATATCCGCGACGTGCACGCAACCTGCAGGCAGCGGCCGTTGTTGTCGTCGACCTGCACGGCGGCCAATTGCCTGATGATCTCGACGATCTGCTCGCCCTTCCCGGGATCGGTCCGTACACCGCTCGCGCCGTACTGGCCTTTGCCTTTGAACGCGATGTTGCGGTGGTCGACACGAACATTGCGCGCATCTTGGCGCGCACAGCAGGGGAGCGGCTGACTCCCAAACGAGCCCAGGAGCGTGCTGATGAGGCAGTTCCTTCCGGCCAGGGTTGGGTTTGGAACCAGGTGGTGATGGACCTCGGGGCCACACTGTGCCGCCCGACCCCGACGTGCACTCCATGTCCGCTCGCGGGATCGTGTGACTGGCACCTCGCAGGCCACCCGCACCCCGACCCCGCGACCGGATCAGCAGGAGTCAGCGGCAAGCAAGCCCGGTTCGAAGGCAGCGATCGACAAGCGCGCGGCAAGGTCCTGTCCGCAGTCGGCGCTGAGGCTCGACCCGCCGCCCACTTCGACGAGCGGATCATCGCCGGGCTCGTCGCTGACGGGCTCGTCATCGTGTCGAATGACACTGTCTGCCTACCCGAGTGAATTCCTGCCCGGCCAGCCGACCGATCTATCGTCGGTGTTGATGCGTCCCGCCAAAGACTTCTTCCGTCCCCTCGCCGTTGGTGCCCCAGCGCCCGTTCACGAGATCCCGTTCCCTCCGAGTCGGATGATTCACTTCTTCCCAGCGGCGAACGAGAAGATGCGTTCGAAGGTGCCGCAAATCGCGCCGACGGTCGACATCTTGCTCGCCAACCTCGAAGACGGGGTACCTGCGGACCAGAAAGAGGCCGCCCGCGCCGGGTTGGTCGAAGTCGCCCAGACCGTCGACTTCGGTGCCACCCAGTTTTGGACCCGAGTCAACAGTCTTGATTCGCCTTGGGGCCTGGACGACCTGACCGCCGCTGTGCTCGAAGCTGGTGAGGCACTCGACGTCATCATGATCCCGAAGGTGGAGGGTCCGGAGGACATCCACTATGTCGACCGCCTGCTCGCTCAGCTCGAGGCCAAGGCGGGCCTCACGAAGCCCATCCTCGTGCACGCCATCCTGGAGACCGCACGGGGCATGGCAAATGTTGAAGAGATCTGCGCAGCGTCGCCGCGCATGCAGGGCCTGTCACTCGGTCCGGCCGATCTCGCTGCCAACCGTCGCATGAAGACCACCCGTGTTGGTGGGGGCCATCCCGGCTACCTGGTGCGCACCGACCCGCCATTGGTGACTCAGGAAGACGGAACGGTCGAGACCGATATCAATGCCGATCGAACCACGTACCAACAGGATCTATGGCACTACACCATTGCGCGCATGGTCGATGCCTGTGTGATGAACGGCATCCTTCCGTTCTACGGGCCGTTCGGCGACATCAAGGACACGGTTGCTTGCGAAGACCAGTTCCGCAACGCCTACCTGCTCGGCTGCGTTGGCGCCTGGAGCCTCCACCCCGTTCAGATCGATGTCGCCAAGAAGGTCTTCAGCCCTGACCCGACCGACGTCGCACATGCCCAGCGCGTGATCGCCGCAATGGGCGACGGAACCGGGGCGCTGATGCTCGACGGCAAGATGGAAGACGACGCTTCGGTCAAGCAGTGCCACGTCGTCGTCGAGCTCGCCAAGGCCCTGTCTGCCAGCGACCCTGAACTCGCCGCCAGTTACGGATTCTGAAAGAGACGACGATGCCCACCAACTCCACGCCAGATCTTCGCCCCCGCCGTTCGGTGCTCTACATGCCCGCGGCGAACGAGCGCGCGATCGAAAAAGCGAAGGCCATTCCGGCTGATGCGATCATCTTCGACCTCGAAGATGCGGTGGCCCCCGATGCCAAGCCTGCAGCGCGCGCTCAGGCAGTTGCAGCTGTCCGGTCGGGCGAGTACGGCAACCGCGAGTTGACCATTCGCTGCAACGGTCTTGACACGCAGTGGGGTGCCGACGACATCGCAGCCGCCGGCGCCGCGTCGCCGTCAGCAGTCGTGATCCCCAAAGTTGACACCGTCGACCAGGTGGACGCAGTGGCGGCACAACTCGACGCAGCGGGAGCATCTGAGAGCACGTTGATCTGGCCGATGATTGAAACCCCGACCGCAATATTCAACGTCCGTTCGATTGCGGCGCATCCGCGTGTCGCTGTGCTCGTGATGGGCACCAATGACCTCGCGAAAGAGCTGCGTTCGCCCATCGTGGCAGGCCGTCATCCGCTCGTGCCGCACCTCGCCACCGCACTGCTCGCTGCTCGCGAGGCAGGCAAGGTCATCCTCGACGGTGTCTACAACGACGTGAAGGACCCAGATGGCTTCGCCGCTGAGTGTCGGCAGGGCATGGAGATGGGCTTTGACGGAAAGACGCTGATTCATCCGAGCCAGGTCGAGCCGGCCAACGACGTGTGGGCGCCGAGTGCCGACGAAGTCGAGTACGCGCAGCGAGTCATCGCTGCATTCGACGAGGCTGTTGCCGAGGGCAAGGGTGTCGTGACTGTCGATGGTCGCATGATCGAGAACCTTCACGTTGACAGTGCCCGCCGTGTGCTTGCCACAGCCGTGGCAATCGCAGGGTTGTGAAGCGGCGGTGACCAACGCGCCGGACGACCGCAAGTGGGCCGAGATTCGATTCCTGTCGCCGGTTCAGCCGGAAGTGAGCGAAGATTTGCTGAAGCGAGTCGCGGGTGTCTATCGGCAACAGGCGCGCGACGGCGAGCGCTTTGCTGCGGCGAGAACCGAGTTGGCCAAGCGTGTTGATCTCTCCGGGGGTGCCGTCGTCGGCATGGCATTCGATCATCGATTCAGTCGGCTCTTCGAAAACTGGGTCGCAGCGTGTGACCGGTTTGCCATCGAGTGTCGATCCCACACGATGATCTTTGCGACTGATGCTGGCGCCCGACAGGTCGCTCAACGCTTGGGCTTCGTCGTGTATCACGATGAAGAGTCCGAGCTTCTTGCGGCGATGACCGAATCGGGTTCGTATGGCGATCAGGCGTGGACGGCGTACATGTATCACCAGAACTGGGTCATTCGAACCTTGCTCGAGTTCGGCCAGGATTTCGGAGCCGATGTGCTCTTTCAGGACGTCGACGTGGTGTGGCGACGAAACCCTCTCCCGACCCTCGCGGCGACAGCGGGTACGGGTGTTGACGTTCAGGCCATGTATGACGGCCCAAACGCCCGATTCCAGCCGCTCTATGCCAACAGCGGATTCATGTACTTTCGGAACACCGCTAGCGTCCGCGACTTCTGGGCGGAAGTTTATTCCCGCCACGACATGGTCGGATATTTCCGGAGCCAGCAAGAGCCTTTGAACGTGATCCTCGCCGCTTACGCGCACCGCGGGCTCGACGTCCTGGTGCTTGACGAGGAGCGATTCGCCAACGGCCACCTGTACTGCGGTAATCGCACCGCGCCGCCTGACCCGTGGGTGGTGCACCACAGTTGGACCGCCAATTTCGAGCAGAAACTCGTCCGCTACGTCGAGAGCGATCTGTGGTTCCTTCCGCAAGAGAGCAGCATCTGACCCGACGCCACCTGCCTCGTGTCGTGGCCAAGCCGGGCGAGTCTCAACCAGATCCGAAGCCAGTCTCAGTGTCGTCTGCTCCCGACTCGACGTCACTCAGTCGAGGTTGTTGTAGGGGCGGTCACCGCTGATGGTGACGCGGCGCAGTACTCGCTTGTGTGGGTAGTAGTCGCTTGCGGCGTAGTGCTGCACGGCCCGGTTGTCCCAGAAGGCGATCGAGCCGGCCTCCCACGGGAATCGACAGGTGTACTCGGGCCGCCCGTGTTGAGCGAGTAGTGCGGCGACGATCTGCTTCGACTCGCCAGGATCGAGCGTTTCGCCGGTGCGACGGTCGAACAGCGACTCGTGGCGGAGAAACCCGCCGTGGAGGTAGAGCGCCGGCTTGCCTGTTTCGGGATGGGTGCGTACGAGCGGATGTGTGACTCCGAACGGAATGCGTTCCTTCACTTCGGCGACCAAGGCGTCGGACATTGCGCCTCGGCCGCGACCCTGGATGAAGATGCGATAGTCGTTGATGCCACTCAGATGGTTGATCCGCTCGCGCAATGCGCTCGGCAGGCCGAGGTAAGCAGCGTGACTGTCTGCGAAGAGTGTGTCGCCGCCGTACGGCGGAGTCACGACGCACTGCGCTATCGATCCGAGTGAGGGCTGCTCCATCCAGGTGACGTCGGTGTGCCAGCCGTTCTCGGTACCGGGGCTGCCTGGGCCGTGGACAATCTTCAAGATGAACGGATTGTCGCCCGGCGTGCCAAACGGGAAGGCATCAAGACCACCGAACTGCCTGCCGAACGCTGTTTGCTGGTCTTCGTCGAGGTGTTGATCGCGGAAGAAGATCACCTTGCGTTCAAGCAAAGTGTCACGGATGAGCTGCGTGAGTTCCGGCGTTGGCGTCACGGTCAGGTCGACGTTGTGCAGCACCGTGCCGAGTGTGAGACCGAGATGTTCGAACTCGATGCCGTGGTCGGCAGCGCGCTGTTCCAAGTGCTCTGAGACTGGGCGGTCGCCCATCTGCTCGTACTCGCGGTACGCCCCGGCAGCCGTCGAGTTGAACGAAGCGACCAACTGCTCGATCGGCAAATCCGCCCTGTCAGCTTGCTGGGTCGCTGCGCGGAACTCGTGCAGCTTGGCCGCATTTTCGATCGCGATGCGGTTGTACTCACTCAACTCGGTGCCGGTCGGTTGGTCCGTCGCGATTGGTGGGTTCATCGGAGTCCCTCGTGTTTCGAAGTTGGGGTCAGAGCGTCAGAGCGTCAGTGCGTCCAGGATCTGGTCGAACGCCACGTCGGCGTAGGTGAGCATCTCGTCGTCGGTGCGGTCTTGAATCGGGTGCGGGGTGAACACACGCGACACCGCCGGAAAGCCGAGTGCCGTCGACTGGGCCTCTGCAGCGTCGACGAATTGGTCGGAGGCGATGAACATCGATGGGATGCCACGCAGTTCAAGATCGTTGATGTCGTGCACACTGCACGACGTGCAACTGCCTCAATCAGCCAAGGCCTCGATGACCACCTGACACTCCGTGGCGATCTGATGGCGGAGGTCGACCGGCGCCGGCTTGGCGAACGTGGGCTTGGCGTAACGCTTGACGTTGGCTCCGATGCCAACTAACCGCTCTTCGATGCGATCGAGAAACACGTCGCCACGGGGTTTGGAGATGTCGAGCAATCCAACGGTGAGACCTTCGAGGGTCGATGGTCGCGCGAGTCGTTCGCGTTCGACGAGTGTTTGTTCGCTGGTCGGATCGAGGAGCACTGGCATGACACAGTTCTAGTACGCCACGGTGCGTGTGACTGGCTTGGAGCCCTTGTCGCCGTTGACCCATCCGCCGATGATCTGGCTGAACAGGCCGGCTCCGCCGCCCGCATAGGTGAGCATCAGCCCGCCAGGTCGGAATTTCGGGAGCGACTCGGCGTCGCCGAATGCTTCGGGTACGCCCTCTGCGATTCCGTCGGCACCGCGCACCAACTCAGCACCTGACCGATTGAGGTGCTCGCTGATCCCTGCAACGATCTGTTCGCGATCCCAGCCAGCATCTGCAAAGACCCGGGCGTGTTCGGGTCCCATCACCAAGATCGCGTCGAACATCATGATCAACTTCGGGTGGTTGACCGTTTGCAGTTTGAGCGCGAATGAACGGACCAGTGACTCGGGTGTCCGTGACAACTGATCGACGAGACAGTGCGGTCCCTCGCCAGCGAACAACGTGAGCGCATCGACGCCGTCGTCAATGCCGAGCTCGCCGGCGAGCCGTCCGTACGGCGACGTGTCGTCGGCCTCAGCGAAGCAGAAACTGATCTTTGCTGGGCTGCCGTGCGCCGCACGGTCCACCTCGCCGGGCCGACCGCCGCCGAAGTTGCGAATGACCAATTGCAGGGCACGTCCGATCGTGAGGTTGGCGCGATTGCCCTGACCCAACGCGTTGCCGCCCGAGTTCATGCCGATGGCCCGGGTGCCCGGTCCGCTGCACACGATGACCGGACCGACCGGCATGGTGGTCGCCAGCAGACCGTGCATGTTGAACTCATCGGTGCACGCAGCTTCGACCGCAGTCAGGACCCATGGCAGATACTCGGGTTTGCACCCGGCCATGACAGCGGCAATCGCGACTTTCTCGACGGAGATGTCGACGAGATCGGGTGGCACGGTCGCCACGATGTCGGATCCGGCGCGACTGGTTCCGGCGAGCATCGCCATCACCCGTTCCTCGGTCGGAGGCACCACGGGCAACCCATCGGTCCAGCCGCGGTTGAACATCATTTCCATGACGTCTTCGGCATCGGCGACGTCGACGCGGCGAGCTGCCAAATCTGATGCCCCGAAACGAACACGCAGCATGTCGACAAGATCTGGGTCGACGCTCATCGAGCCGCACCCAGGTCGCATGACGGGGAGGCCTTCGCCGAGGCCGTCGATGCCCGTGAGGCGTTCCCATTCCGGGCGCAGCCAGCCGACCGTTCGTTCGACTTCAACACCGTTGCGGACGACGATGACGGTGGGGACGGTCTCGATCTCATGATGCCAACTCACCGCCAGATCGGCGTCGTGTACCGCGGTCGGCGCTGAGGGGAACGACGCGTTGTCCTGTGTGTAGACCGTCAGTTCGGTTGCATCGTCGAGCTGTTGCAGAACCGGCACGACGGTCTGGCACGTCTCGCACTCTTCTTTGACGATGATGACGAGGCCGTTGGGCAGCGTTGGTGCAGGGGCTGTGTCGGGGTTGCCGGTCATGAGAGGAACTCCAGGATTTGTGCGTTGATGACGTCGGGTGCTTCGAGGTGCAGAAAGTGCCCGACGCCGTCGATGAGTCGGATCTCGACGTGGTCGCCGACCATCGGTCGGGCCGACTCGGCGACCTCGGGTCCGATGCACCCGTCATTAACGCCGTGCAGGTACAGCGTCGGTTGCTCTGGCACAGCCTGGGTGGCGTTCTGTGCCTCGATGTGTGCCGGGTCGCGAAACGCGTCGCCGAGCGCCGCCCGGTAGTAGCCCAGGGCCGCAGCCAGGTGTTCGGGTTCGCGCAGCGCGTCTTTCACGTGCAGGAGGTCATCGGTCGCGTCGTATCCGGGCGACCAGTCCTCCCAGATCATGTCGATGAACGCCATGTCGTTGGCTGGCACCACCATGTCAGCGAGCCCGTTCTGGAAGAAGAACATGTACCAGCTCCGTTTGAGCTGATCGGTGTTGGTGACGAAGGCGAGGCCCATCGAACCGCCGGGCGGAACCGCCATCGCAATCACCTTCGCCCAACGGGTGGGCTCGATCGACGCTGCGCCGTAGACGATCGGGGCGCCCCAGTCGTGCCCGATCAGGACAGCACGGTGATCGCCGCCGAAGTGCTCGTGGAGCGCACACACGTCAAGAGCCGAGGCGCCGGTCTGATAGGCGCCTGAGCCGGAGACCGTGCTCGGCGCGTAACCGCGAATGAACGGAGCGGCGACACGGAACCCAGCGTCTTCGAGCGCGGGTATGACATAGCGCCAGGAGTAGGCGCTGTCGGGAAAGCCGTGGACGCAGATGACCAGCGGGCGACTGTGGTCATCAATCGACGGTGATGTCAGGCAGGTCAGCTCGACATCGGGCAGGATGACGGTGTGGTTAGCAAAAGCGCTCACGAGTCGAAGGTACCGCGGCGGCCTGTTACGCACGTCACCAGCGCAGAGTTTGGGGGCGAAAGCACACAAACCTCTATCGTGAGGAAATATTGGGGATCGGGGAATGAACACGACTGCGCGTGGTGACGGATTTGCCGTGACCTTTCACGGAGTCCGAGGGTCCACGCCTTGTCACGCGCCGGAACTCGTTCGCTACGGCGGCAACACCTCATGCGTGTCGCTCGACATCGAGGGCGCCGACCCGATCCTGTTCGACCTCGGAACCGGACTTCGCTACTTCGGCAACACCCTCGTGCCCGGAGCTCGGTTCGTTGGCACCTGCCTGCTGAGTCACCTGCACTGGGACCACATCCAGGGGTTGCCGTTCTTTGCGCCGTTGCTGCAAGAAGGTTCCGATGTCACGATGTACGGGCCTCGCCAGGAGGGTGACGCGACACTTGCGTCGGTGTTTGCCGACACCATCTGTCCGCCGCTGTTTCCGGTCGAACTTGCGATGCTGCCCGGTGATATTGACTTCGTCGATTGCTGGGAGTCGAGCTTCCAGGTGACGACAACGAGCACACTCGTCGACATCATGAGTCGTCCGATCCCGCACGTCGGCAACACGCTCGGTTACCGCGTCAGCGCGCACGGCCGTTCGGTTGCGTACCTGAGCGATCATCAGATGCCAGTCGATGGAACGCCGGCGATGTCACCGGCGGCGCGCGAGTTGTGTGCGGGCGCCGATCTGATCATCCACGACGCGCAGTACACGCCGAGCGAATTCGCGCTCAAGAGCAACTGGGGGCATTGCACGATTGAGTACGCCGTCTGGGTTGCTGCTGAATCTGGGGCCAAGCGGCTTGCGCTCTTCCATCATGACCCCTCGCACGATGATGACACGCTCGATCGGCTTGCAGCAGAGGCAGCCGAGTGCGGTCGAGAATTCGGCGTCGAGGTCTTTGCAGCGCGCGAAGGCCACACCATCGAAGTCTGAGCGGCAGCCTCGAGTGCACAACCCCGACGGCATTGCAGCAACCTGCCGTGGCTGACTGGATCCCCCTCACAGCATCGATTGTCGTCGGCGTCGTGTTCCTCGTTGCGGGTGCGTCGAAAATCGCCGCCGGTGCTGAGTGGCCCATGCAAGCACGTGGACTGGGAGCTCCGGCCATCACCATTCCGCTCGTGCCGTGGGTCGAAATCGCGATTGGCGCTGTTCTAGTGGTCCAGGTGGCACGTCAACCGGCGGCGCTCGCGGCAACCGCGATGCTGGTTGTGTTCACGGTGTTGATCCTGATGCAGCTGGCACAGGGCCGGCACCCGCCGTGCGCATGCTTCGGGGCATGGTCTGCCAAACCGCTCGGTGCCGGGCACGTCGCGCGCAACGTCGCGCTCATCGCACTGAGCGTTCTGGCACTGTTCTGACGTGGCGTCGGTCCGTCAGGTCGTCGTCAGGATGAAGGCGAGGTTTCGGGCTTCGTCACGCCACGCCTCGTACCGGCCCGTTGGTCCGCCATGACCGGCGCCCATCTCCGTGCGCATCACCAGTGGTTTGGTTCCGGTTCCGACTGACCGCAGGCGCGCCACCCACTTGGCCGGCTCGTGCACGCTGACTCGTGGATCGTTCAGCCCAGCCGTCACGTACAGCGCCGGGTAGTCCGCTGCCACGGTGTTGTCGTAGGGCGAGTATCGACCCATCACGCTGGCGAAGGGTTCGGAGCGTGGGTCGCCCCACTCCTCCCATTCGGTCACGGTGAGCGGCAAGGTCGGATCGCTCATCGTCGACACAATGTCGACGAACGGCACCTCGGCGATCACGCTGGCGTACAGGTCTGGTCGTTGGGTCATGCACGCACCGACGAGGAGCCCGCCTGCGGAGCCACCACGAATTGCCAAGCGGTCGGGCGCGACCACGCGTTCGGCGATCAGATGCTCAGAGCACGCAATCATGTCGTCGAACGTGCGCTGCTTGGTCAGCAGCTTGCCGTCGAGGTACCACTGGCGGCCCAGCTCGCCGCCGCCACGCGTGTGCGCAATGGCAAAGACCAGGCCGCGGTCGAGGAGCGAAAGTCGCGCAACGGAGAACCACGGGGGGAGTGATGTCTCATATGACCCGTAGCCATACAGCACCGCGGCGGCGGTGCCGTCGAGCGGTGTGTCGACATGGTGGACGATGTCGAGCGGGACCAGCACCTGCTCGCCGTCGGCACCGCTCGGTGCCCAGCGTCGGCTGGTCGTGTACTTCGTGAGGTCGACGTTGGGGGTCGGCATCTGGCGCAGCAGGACGCGCTCGCCTGTCTCGACGTGCTCTTCGAACAGGGTCGGCGGTGTGACCATCGAGGAGGTGACAAAACGAATGGTGTCGCTCTCCCATTCGGGGTTGGAGGAGAGGTCGACGTCGTGCGGGTCGCTGCCGAGGTCAATCGACCGCTCGGGCAACGCGCCATCGCGGAACAAAATGCGTACCCGCGGTTGCGCTTCGGCCCACTCATGAACGACCAGGAATGCTGCGAACGGTTCGGTTCCGGTGATGCGCCGGCCTGGAACATGAGGGATCAGCTCGAACCAGGCGTTCTCGTCTGCCCAGTCGCTGTCGACCGGTGCAGTGAGGACGCGGAAGTCGACTGCGCCGTCGTTCGTGGTCATCACGAACCGGTCACCCCAGTGGTCGACCTGGTACTCGACGTCGTCGCGCCGAGGTTGCACGACGGTGAAGGGCTGGGAGAGGTCAGACGGTGCCAGCCGTACTTCGCTGCTCGTCTTACTTGCGGTGTGAATCACGATCCACTCGTTCGAGCGGGTCTCGCCAATCGCCACGAAGAACCGCTCGTCAAGCTCTTCGAAAATCAGTTCGTCGTCTTCGGTCGAGCCGGTGTCGACTCGATGGCGCCACACCTGAGAGGGGCGTTCTTGATCGTCGGCTCGCACATAGAACAGCCACTGCCCATCAGATGACCAGCCGGTCCCGGCATTGGCGATGCCTTCGATCAGATCCTCGGTCGACGAGGCTGCTCCGTCTTCGTCGAAGCGACGAACGCGGAGCGTGTAGCGCTCGTCGCCTGAGGTATCAATCGACCAGGCGAACATCGTGTGGTCGTGGGAAGCATCGAGGGCACCGAGGTCGAAGTATTCGTGGCCCTCGGCCTCGATGTTCTCGTCGAGCAATACGAAGCGGTCGGCGCTGTCGAGGCTTGGCCCGCGTTGATGGAGCGGGTAGCTCAGGCCTTCCTCGGTACGACTGACGTACCACCAGGGCCCGTTGCGGACGGGCGTTGACATGTCGGTCTCCTGCACTCGCGACTTGACCTCATCGAAAATTGTTTCGATCAGGCCGGCCTGTGGCGCGAAGTGTTGGTCGCTGTAATAGTTCTCTGCCTGCAGATATTGGAGAAACTCCGGGTCGTCGACATCGCGCATCCACGCGTAGGGGTCATCGACCGTACCCGTCGGGCGATCCCACGTGTGTGGTCGGGTCGGCGCCACCGGTGGAGCAGCCGACTCGGCTGCGTTGCTGTGGGGTTTGTCACTCTTACTCATCACGGTCGAGCCAATGTACGCACTCAGCGCTACCGTTCAGCCTCATCATGCGTGTCTGGATCGACCAGGACCTCTGCACCGGCGACGGAATTTGCATTGACCACTGCCCCGACGTGTTCGTTCAACTCGAAGACGGCATTGCCTACGTCGCTGAGAACGGCGCTCCCCTCAATGACCCCGGCGGCTCCGGCAGCCTCGCGTGGGTGACCAGCCGCAACGTCGCGGACGTTGTCCACGCCGCTGAGGCCTGCCCTGGTGAGTGCATTTTCATCGAGGTCGACCTCCCGGTCGCCGAGCTTGGAAGCGAGAACGCCGGAGACAGCGCCGCGGCGTGAAGGGCATCAACGCCCGCGTTGTCAGGCAGATCTCTTTGTCCAAAGCCGAACCCGAGTGGATGGAGCAGCTCCGGCTTCGCTCGCTGCGACTGTTCGACAAGCAGCCGATGACCGAATGGTTCGCGGTCAATATGCCCGACATCGACTTCCAGCACATCGGTGACGTACTGCAACGAGGGGACGCACGGCGCGACCTCGCAGGCAACACCGCACTGCTCGGTTCTGAGGCCGTCGGCCAAGAGCATCGTGCAGACCTCGAAGAGCAGGGCGTCCTCTTTTGTGACATGGACACTGCCGTGCGCGAGTACCCGCGCCTGGTGCAGGAGTACTTCGGCACGATCATCCCTCCTGGCGACGACAAGTTTGCTGACCTCAACACCTCGGCATGGTCGGGCGGCTCGTTCGTCTACGTTCCGCCGGGCGTCGAAGTTGCGATGCCGCTGCAGTCCGACATTCGGCCCAATTCCGAAACCGGAGGCCAATTCCAGCGCACGCTGATCATTGCTGACGAGGGCTCAAAGGTCCGCTACATCGAAGGGTGCGCGGCGCCGGTGTACACCCAGGACGCGCTGCGCTGTGCCGTTGTTGAGATCGTGGTGAAGCCGAATGCTTGGGTCAGCTACACGACCATGCAGAACTGGTCGCACAACGTCGACAATCTTGTCACCAATCGAGCTCGTGTCGAAGCGGACGGCCACATGGAGTTTGTCGATGTCAACATTGGCTCGAAGCTCACCGCGAAGTATCCCGCCATCTACTTGGTCGGCGACGGCGCAAGTGGCGAAGTGCGCTCGGTTGCCTACGCCGGCAAGGGCCAGCATCAGGACACGAGGGCCAAGATGGTGCACGCCGCCCCGAACACCACCTCGAAAATGGTCTCCAAGTCGATCAGTCAGGACGGCGGCACAACCACCTGCCGCGGTCTGGTCAGAGTTGACGAAGGTGCCACGGGTGCCACGAGTGTCTTTTCGTGCGAGGCGCTGCTGCTCGACGAGCAGTCGGCCTCGCTGAACCTCCCGCACCTGGAGATTGTGGCGGACGATGCACAGATCAATCATGACACGAACGTCTCAAGAATTGCCGACGAACAGCTTTTCTACCTGATGTCGCGCGGCCTGTCTGAAGAGCAGTCAATGGGCATGATCGTCAACGGCTTTATCGAGTCGGTGACGAAGACGCTGCCGATGGAGTACGCGGTTGAATGGAGTCGCCTCATCGAGCTGCAGATGGAGGGTTCGGTCGGATAGTCCCGCTGCATGCCGCGCGATCCTTGGCTGTTCGAACCCCTATCCTGGCCCGATGCCGATGCGGACGGAGTGCAAGAACTTCGAGAGCCGGTCGTATCCAAACGGCGACACGGTCAGAAAATGCAACATTGATCTGGCGCCTGACGCGCCATGGCGATGTCCCGAGAACTGCTCGGGATACGAGCGCAGATTGGCTGACGCTGCGTGGACGCATGGAACGCTGGTCGTCTCGCCGACGCCGCCTGAGCCTGCTGGTCTTGAAGACGGATCGGCTGCCGCAGTCCTCGACGCCGCAGAGGAAATCTTGAATGCCATCGGTGATGACGTCAAGGCCGAGGTTGACGCCGAGCGCGCGGCAGCGCAGACCAAGCCGGGTGTGTTCTCTCGCTTGTTCCGCAGGAAACGCTGACGCGCTGCACCCTCGGGCCGGCCTGCAGCGTTCTGGTTTTGTCGCGTTTGTTTGCCGACGACACCGTTGATGTCGCCGACGCTTCGGCCAGTGCACTCGGTGGCGGCTGCCCGCCCTAGGTTCTGGGACATGAGCCCCCCTTCTGAACCGTCGCCGCGCTGGGTCGAAGCCGACGGGCGATTGCAGCGTGACTTCGAATTCGGCGACTTCTCCGAGGCATTTGGGTTCATGACGCGTGTTGCGCTGCTCGCTGAAGTACACGGCCATCATCCCGACTGGTCGAACACGTACAACCGGGTCTCGATCTCGTTGACGACGCATGACGCGGGCAACACAGTCACCGACGTTGATCGCGCCATGGCAGCGGCCATCGATGACATCATTTCCTGACTCCGAGACGACTGCGCCTGACGCCGTCGATCACCGTTCCGGCCGGTTTCCGGGCTGGTGGGTGGTCGCCGGCTGTTTCACGGTCCTGCTGGTCAACTCAGGTCTCGCGTTCTACGGCCTCGCGGTCTACCTGAACGCCTTCAGTAACGAAAAGGGTTGGGCGCTCGGCACCATCTCGTTCGGCGTCACCGTGTTCTTCGTGGTCGGCGGTGTCGCCGGGCTCTGGATTGCCCGGCTGATCGCCCGCTTCGACGTGCGCTACATCATGATGGCCGGCGGCGTGATCGCCGGAGGGTCGCTCGCTTTGCTCGGCCAAGTCGAGACGCAGTGGCAAATGTTCCTCGTGTACGCCGTGTTCGCCGTGGGCTACGCAGCGGCAGGTCTTGTGCCCGCAACGACCGTCGTGACGCGCTGGTTCCACACCAAACGGGCCGTCGCTCTTTCGGTCGCGTCGACCGGCCTGTCCGTGGGCGGCATCGTGATCACGCCGTTCGCGAAGCGGTTCATCGACGAATACGGACTGTCCGCGACCACGCCCTGGTTGGGCTTGGTCTTCTGCGCCGTCACGGTGCCCGTTGCTTGGTTCATGGTCAAACCCGATCCAGAAGCGATCGGTTGGGCGCCTGACGGACAACGGCGAGCCATCGGCGAAGTGGCTCCCGCAGTCGGCGGCACGACGTTCGAAGACGCCGTGAAGACCACGTTCTATCGAGCTGTTGCTGTCGGCTATATCTTCGCCTTGGGTTCCCAGGTGGGCGGGATTCAGCAGTTGGTAAAGCTGGTGGAAGAACGCACCGATCCGGCCACGGCCCGGTTTGCGGTCACCGCGTTGGCGGCCACATCCGTAGTGGCCCGACTCGTGGGTGGCCGTGCTGTTCAGCTGATGCCAATGATGCGGTTCACCGTCGTCATCGCGGGAGTTCAGTCCGTGGCGCTGGTGATGCTTGCGTTCGTCAGTTCAACGGTGCTGATCTTCGCGTCGATCATCCTGTTCGGCCTAACGATCGGCAATCTGTTGATGATGCAGCCGTTGCTGCTGGCCGAGCGATTCGGGGTGCGCGACTATCCGCGCATCTACAGTCGTTCACAGTTCGTAGCGCTGGTCGGTGTCGCCGGCGGTCCGTTGTTGCTCGGCTGGCTCTATGACGTGTCGGGCTCGTACCGAATTCCATACCTCGCTGCTGCGGCGTGCTGCACGGTCGGCGTCGGAATTCTCTCCCTGGCCGGCCCGGCCACCGCCACCGACCCCGCGTAGTCGTCGCCGGGATCCGGCCCTGTATCTATTCGGCTTGGGTGAGGGCTTGGGCCAGGGTGTTCCAGCTGAGGACCGCACACTTGATGCGAACCGGGAACTTCACAACGCCCTGCAGCGCTTCGAGGTCGCCGAGGTCGATGTCGGCATCGCTCTCGATCTCGTCGAGTCCTTCGATCCCCATCAATGTCTTGAATCGGCGGATCCGGGCGTTCACGTCGCCGACGGACTTACCGAGCATCGCCTGGCTCATCATCGAGGCTGAGGACTGTGAAATCGAGCAGCCTTGGCCGCCGATCTTGATGTCGCGGATGACCGCGTCGTCGCCGGTGCCCGCTGACGTGTCGAGGTCAAGGTAGACGGTGATGTCGTCGCCGCACAGCGGGTTGTGGCCGTCGGCCTTGATCGCTGGTGGTTCGAGCTCGCCACGATTGCGTGGGGTGCGGTAATGGTCGAGGATGATTTCTCGGTAGAGGTCTTCGAGGCCTGGCATCTATCGCTCCCGGAGTGTCGGTCTAGAACCCGAAGATATCGGTGGCACTGTCGAGGGCGTCGGCCAGTGCATCGATGTCGTCAGTCGTGTTGTACAGGTACACACTTGCCCGGGTCGTCGCGTTGACTCCCAGGGTCTTCATGAGGGGCTTGGCGCAATGGTGTCCGGCGCGTACGCACACGTTGCGTTCGTCGAGAACCTGACTCACATCGTGGGGATGGAGATCGCGGAACGCGAAGCTGAAGACGCCGCCGCGCTGCTCGACGTTGGCGGGCCCGTAGATCGTGATGTCGTCGCCGAAGCGCTCGTTGAGCGTGTCGAGGGTGTAGCGGCTGAGGTCCATCTCGTGCTGCCGGATGTTGGCCATGCCGACCGACTCGAGAAACTCGACAGCGGCAGCGAGGCCGACAGCTTCGACGATCGGGGGTGTGCCGGCCTCGAACTTCGCCGGAACCGGTGCGGTGGTGAAGCCGTCGAACGTGACGGTGTCGATCATGTTGCCGCCACCGAGGAACGGCGGCATCGCGTCGAGGATCTCCATGCGTCCCCACAACATTCCGATGCCGGACGGTCCGCACATTTTGTGACTGGAGAACGCGACGAGGTCGGCGTTCCACGATTGCACGTCGGTGACGTTGTGGGGGACGAACTGGCAGGCGTCGACGACGGCAAGCGCGCCGGCGGCACGGGCCTTGTTGCAGAGGAGAGTGATCGGCGTGATCGTGCCGAGCACGTTGCTCATTGCGGTGAACGAGAAGACCTTGGCACCGTCGAGGATGGTGTCGATGTCGGTCAGGTCGAGTTGGCCGTCGGCGGTGAGCGGGACCCAGCGGATCTGGATGCCGCGCTCTTGAACGAGCATCATCCAGGGCACGATGTTGGCGTGGTGCTCCATCTCGGTGAGGACCACGACGTCGCCTTTGTCGAGGTTGGCGCGGCCCCAGGCCATGGCAATGAGGTTCATCGACTCGGTGGCATTCTTGGTGAAGACCACTTCGTCGGGTGAGCTCGCGTTGACCAGTCGAGCAATCGCGATTCGGCCCTGTTCGTATGCATCAGTGGCTTCGCCGGCGAGCCGGTAGGAGCTCCGGTTGATCGGTGCGTAGGTGTTCTCCATGAAGCTCGACATCGCGTCGATAACGCGGCGTGGCTTCTGGGACGTGTTGCCCGAATCGAGATACACGAGGGGTGCACCATCGATCTCTCTCGACAAGATTGGGAACTGCTCGTTGATGGCGTCCTGGTCGAAGGCCATTGCCGTGTCACTCACGCCTGCACCGCGCTCGCCAGACGGAAGGCGTCGTACCCGTCTTGCTCGAGTTGAGCAGCAAGTTCCATCCCGCCGCTGGCCGCGATGTAGCCGTCGACGAGGATGTGAATGTGATCCGGAGTGACTTCGCTGAGCAGTTGCGGGTCGTGCGTGATCAGCACGACACCCATGTCGGGCCGGTCGGTGCGGACGCTGCGGATTCCCTGTGCGACGATCGGTAGTACGTCGATGTCCCATCCCGAAGCGGTCGCGTCGAGGATTGCGACCTCGGGTTTGAGGATGGCCATCTGCATGAGGTCGTTGTTCGCCGATTCGACGGGGGAGAACCCTTCGTTCAGATGTCGATCAGCGAAGGCCGGGTCGATGCCGAGGCGCTCCATCCAATCCGTCGTGGCGAGGCGCAGTTCGGGTACCGAGAGGTCCATGCCCGTGCGAGTCGACAAGGCCTGGCGGAGGAACTGGATGACCGAGACGCCGGGGATCACCTGAGGGTCGTGGAACGCGAGGAACATGCCAGCCTTGGCCCGCTCGTCGACCGGCCACTCCGTGATGTCGTCGCCCTTGAACTCGATCGTGCCGCTGGTGACCTCGTACTGGTTGGAGCCCATCAGGGTTGCGCCGAGCGCTGACGCACCTGATCCACTCGGGCCCGTGATGGCGTGCACCTCCCCAGCCTTGACGGTCAGGTTGAGCCCACGCAGGAGTGCGTCTTCTGCGCTGCATGTGGGGGACTCGGCAGGCTGTGCGTGGAGGTCGTCAACTCGAAAGAGGGGAGCGGTCACAGACTTGATTCTACGCGCCGTCGGCAATTACCCCTACCGTCGTAGTGCAAATTGCGGTGAACCCGCGAGCATTTCGTTTGCGTACCCGCCAGGGGCCGCTGGCCGGCAGTAAACGCGACGCAAACGGGGAGCGGCTATCGGATGCGTTCGATGTGGCGAGCCACGACGTGCTCGATCGCTTCTTGGCGACCGCTCACCGGCTGCGGGTCGAAGGTCTCGTCGCCGAGGACGGCGTCATGCAGCGCTTGCAGCGTGACCTCGCCATCGAGAATGCGCTGCTCGTTGGACCAACCGGCGTAGCGGTCGGCGCGGCGGCGATCGATCTCACCGTCTTCGATGATCGAGGCCGCGGCAAGCAGTGAGCGGGCCATCGTGTCCATCCCGCCGATATGGCCGAGAAAGAGGTCGTCGCGGGCGATCGACTGGCGGCGCAACTTGGTGTCGAACATCAGGCCACCGGTGGTGAATCCGCCGCCCCGCAGGATTTCGAGCATGCCGAGCGTCATCTGCTCGACCGACTTGGGGAAGAGGTCGAGGTCCCAGCCAAGCCGGTCGTCGCCGGCATTGGCATCGATCGAACCAAAGATGCCTGCGTTGACCGCAGTGGCGACCTCGTGATGGAAGTCATGCCCGGACAACGTCGCGTGGTTGACCTCGATGTTGACCTTGATCTCGCCGGCAAGTCCGTACGTCTGGAGAAAGCTGTGCACAGTGGCGACGTCGTAGTCGTACTGGTGCTTGGTCGGCTCCATCGGCTTCGGTTCGATCAAGAGCGTGCCCTCGAAACCAATCGCGTACTTGTGCTCCACGACCATGTTCATGAATCGGCCCAGCTGGTCGAGCTCGCGCTTCATGTCGGTGTTGAGCAAGGTTTCGTAGCCCTCACGCCCACCCCACAGCACGTAGTTCGAGCCACCGAGGCGGTGGGTGGCGTTCATGCAGTGCGCGACCTGCGCTGCGGCGTAGGTGAACATGTCAGGGTCCGGGTTGGTTGCAGCCCCGGCCATGAAACGCGGATGGGAAAAGGCGTTGGTGGTGCCCCACAGCAACTCGATGCCAGTCCGTTCCATATGGCCAGCAGCCTCGTCGGCCATCTCGTCGAAGAAGCGGCATGTTTCGGCGAAGGAGTTGCCGGCTGGGGCGATGTCGATGTCGTGGAACGAGAAGAATGGTGCACCCAACTTTTCGATGAACTCGAATGCCGCACTCATCTTGAGCTTGGCGGCCGCCATGGGATCCATCGCGGCGTCGCCCGTCCGAGAGGCCGGGTTCCATGGACGGTCGAGCGTGCCGGCGCCGAAGATGTCGGATCCGTCCCAAGCAAAGCTGTGCCAGTAGCAGACACCGAAGCGAAGGTGCTCCGCCATGGTCTTACCCAGGACTGTTCGGTCGGCGTCGTACCAGCGGAAGGCGAGCGGATTGTCGGAGTCCGGCCCCTCGAAGAGAATGGGGTCGACGTCAAAGAATGGTGTGTTCATCACCGATGATCGTAGGGCACCAGGTGCTGGCCGTCAGTCGTGGTCCCGAAGGTCTTCTTTCCAGGCCCGGAAGCGATCGTGTTGCTCACCGCTGGGGCCGGCACCTTGTGCTGAGCCGTCAAGGAAGAGGCGCAGGGTGAACGCACGGGTGAGGTCATCGGTGTGTGCGGCCCAGTAGCGAGCGTCGCCGTGCTTGGCCGGGCCAGCACGCCACAGAATCCAGGGCCCGATGCGGCGCTTGTATTCGGCCGTCGGTTGGCCAGGGAGATCGTCACCGAGCGTGAGCAAAGATGCTGGGGCTTCGATCCAGGCCGTGGCCATGATGTTGCGGTCACGGACCGGTGTCGGCGGCAGGTCGCTGGTGTGGGTTGGCGTGTGGTCAGCGGGCCGCTCGTTGTATTTCACGGCTACCAGCCGCGTTCGATCCACGCTTCGAGGTGGGGGCGCTCGGCGCCGATCGTGGTGTTGTCGCCGTGCCCTGGCAGGACGATCGTCTTGTCGTCGAAGGTGAACAGGCGGTCGGTGATCGAGCGGATGATCGTGTCGAAGTCACCGATGTCTGACTTGGTGTTGCCGGGCCCGCCGGGAAAGAGCGTGTCGCCGGTGAAGAGCAGCGGGGTGTTCTCCAAGGCAAACGAGATCGAACCCGGCGTGTGGCCGGGGTTGTGGATCGAATGCAAGCGCAGCTTGCCGACTTCAATCACCTCGGTGTCGTCAAGGAATACGTCGTAGCCCACTTCGGCGAGCATCGGGGCGTCGAGTTTGGTCACTGCCACCTCGTAGCCGGCTTCGCGCATGGCAGGGATGGCTTGGATGTGATCCCAGTGTCCGTGTGTTTCAAGTACCCGCTTCACTCCGAGTGCATCGCACAGTGCGAGGAGCTGATCGTGCTCGTCGGCTGCGTCGAGGAGCACGCCCTCGCCGGTGGCTTTGCAGCGCACGACGAACACGTTGTTCTCATACGGCCCCACGACGACCTTGTGCACTTCGGTGTCGGCGTCGGACCAGTGCAGGGTGCTGCTCACGTTCGATGTCATGTGAGCATTCTGCCAGCCGCCGCTCGGCCAATTCGCCCGGTACTGTTCGGCACGTGGCACGTCGCACGAAGATCATCGCAACCATCGGCCCGGCCTCGGAGGACGAAGCAACGCTCGAGGCCATGATCGAAGCAGGCATGGACGTGGCGCGCATCGCCCTCGCTCACACGCCGCTCGACGAGGCCTTGACACGGCACCAACGTGTCCGCGACGTCGCTGCCCGCATGGGCAGGACGGTCGGCACGCTGGTCGATCTGCCCGGTTCGAAGATCAGAATCGGGCGCGTCGCGGTCGAGGGTCTGGACTTCGAGATCGGCGACACGGTCAGCTTGGTCGTTGGCCACGAAGTGAGCACGGCCGATCGGATCGAGATCGACTACGCCCATCTGGTTGATGACTGCCACGTGGGAGATGAGATCACCTTTGCCGGGTCTGTCGTCGTCTCGGTCCAGAAGGTCAAGAGCGACGAGGTTGTGGCGAGGGTCGTGTCCGGCGGAACACTGAGTGGCCGCGCTGGCGTCTTCATTCCGTTCGGGTCCGCCGAATACCGCCCGCTGTCCGATGAGGACCGCGCCGCACTTGCCGCGTTCGTCGAGGTGGGTGTCGACATGGTGGCGATGAGCGTCAATGCCGGACGCGACCTGCGTCAGCTCACTGTCGAGCCACACCCTCGCGGACCGATGGTCATCGCCAAGATCGAAACGTTGGCAGCGGTCGAGAATCTGCCCAGCATCATCGAAGACGCCGCCGGCATTCTTGTTGCGCGAGGTGCGCTCGGCCGCGAGGCCGAACTTGAGGAGCTGCCGCACCTGCAGAAGCAAGTGATCCGTGACTGCATTGCGGGCGGCCTGCCGGTGATCACCTCCACGCAAATGCTCGACTCGATGGTCACTGCACAGGCGCCGACCCGCGCCGAAGCAACCGACATCGCCAACGCAGTGTTCGACGGCACCTCGGCGGTGATGCTCTCAGCTGAGACGGCGATTGGCGACCACCCGGCCCTCGTTGTCGAGACGATGTCGCGCATTGCCGAGCGCTCTGACGATTCGTTCAACCACGGCAGCTGGGCCGAACGCGTCGCTGCGCTGCGCATGGCCGACCAGGATCACAGCGAAGCCGCGATCACCGATGCGGTCACGATCTCGGCCGCTCGGGCTGCGCAGGAGCTGCGGGTTCGTGCGCTGCTCTGCATCTCGGCGAGTGGGTTCACCGTTCGCTCGATGGCGCGCTTTCGTCCGAGCTCCAAGATTCTCGGCTTCAGTGGCTCGCACGCAACGGTGCGTCAGCTTGCGTCAAGTTGGGGTGTCACCCCGGTGTATTTCGAAGGTGCGACTGCTGAGTACGAAGAGCGTGTGCGCCTTGCGGTGTTGCAGGCCAAGCGCGAGCGCCACGTTGCCAGCGGGGACCTGATCGGGGTCGTGGCGGGGATCTCCGCTGCGTCGACCGACACGTTCCGTCTCATGCGCGTCCCGTAGCCCCTGTCGCGTCGTCCTTTGTCGCGAACTCGGCGAAGAATGGGGCGAATTGCTGGGCACAGCGCGCCGAGAACCCGCAGCGCGAGCCGCCTGTTCAGGTGCTGACGACGTCGAATCCGAGGCCGAGCGCGACGCCGAGCTGGGGTGGGTCGAAGGTGACGAATCGAAGTGGCTTCGGGAGGCGTTCGGCCGCCGCGAAGTGAATCGCATCGGTCAGTCGGACGGGTTGGCTGCGGGCCAACGCTGCGGCTCGATCGAGGCAGCGCTGGTCGACTGGGACGACGTGAAGATGGTCCCACGCGAGGCGGACGGCGTCTTCGAGATCGAGACGGATGATGGGCTGATCGTTGAGTCGGTCGATAGCTGGCAGTGCCTCGGTGAGAGCCATTGCCGACGCTGCCCAGATGTCTTCTTCGCTGAGGACGTCGAGGACCACTTGGCGTTGTGGGCCGTCAATGGTGAGAGCGAGCAGCGCGCTGGTGTCAAGAAAGAGCGTCACCCGCGGAGCTCTCGGAGGACCTGGTCGATGCGTGAGCCGGCCCAAACCGGGACCGGTGCCGGTGCTCGAAACTCTGTGGCGCGGCGGGGTGGGATGACGGCGCCGGCACCGATCAGTCGGTCGAGGTCGGGTGCGTCGGCATCGAGTGGACCGAGTTGAGCCGTCGGGCGTCCACTCGTGGTGATCACGGTGCGTTGGCCTGCCGAGGCTCGGCGGATGGCGTCAGTGAGCCCGGCGCGCAGCTCGCGAATGCCGACCGCTGGTGCCCCCGGCTCAGGAGTCATTGATGATGTGTCCACAGGTGTACACAATCAGATTTGGCAACGTCATGCAAATGGACCATGATCTCACCCATGAACTTTGCTTTCACCGAAGAACAAGAAGAGCTCCGCAAGACCGTGCGGGCCTTCCTCGAAGCCAAGAGCTCCGAAGAGGCCGTGCGTGAGCAGATGGAGACCGACAACGGTGTCGACGACGCCGTGTGGGCCCAGATGGGCGAGCAGATGGGTCTCCAGGGCCTGCATATCCCCGAAGAGTTCGGTGGATCGGGCTACGGCTACGTCGAGCTCGGCATCGTGCTTGAAGAGATGGGTCGCTCGCTGCTGTGTGCACCGTTCTTCTCGACCGTCGTCCTCGCTGCGAACGCATTGCTGCTTTCGGGCGACGACGCTGCCAAGCAGGCTCACCTGCCCGGCATTGCTGCTGGTACCACCAAGGCCACCGTTGCCTTCACCGAGCCGAACGGCAAGTGGGACGAATCGGGCATCGAAGCAACCGCTGACGCTGATGGCAAGATCACCGGCACGAAGAGCTTCGTGCTCGACGGCAACACCGCTGACCTGATCATCGTCGCTGCCAAGACCGCGGCAGGCACCAGCCTGTTCGCTGTCGACGGCAACGCTGCGGGCCTCACCAAGACCGCACTGTCGACAATGGATCAGACCCGCAAGCAGTCGAAGCTCGAATTCGACGGTGTGCAGGGAACGC